>Ga0209949_1000385_pt1 | contig 23495 bp, 20 predicted proteins | sample SalPonC_black_MG_FD_185711 | JGI IMG/M metagenome (GOLD analysis project Ga0209949, IMG submission 185711) | Salt pond soil microbial communities from South San Francisco under conditions of wetland restoration - Salt Pond MetaG... | ecosystem: Environmental > Aquatic > Marine > Intertidal zone... | reverse complement strand
GCGATCGGGGGGAAGGCGCTCCAGTCCTGCGCCAGCGCGGCGTCCAGCCGCCGCCGGGTCGGACGGTGGACGAGCTCGCACAAGTGCCGGAAGGCCTCGAGCGTGGTGTCGTCGATGCGCACGGAGGTGTCGGACACGAGCGTCGGTTGGGAGCCGGGCACGGGTCGATTCGTCGATGGTCGAACTTCGAGAGTCGATCCTAGCAGCCGAGGGTGGGTTGCACACGCCGGAATGCGACGTTCCGGAACGGTTCGGGATTCGGCGAACTGCACCTTCCGGGAACTTTCGAGGGACTCGCGCGTCCCAACACCAGTACCCTCCAACCGCTTCCGTGGCGGAAGTCCAACGACTACGCCGTGGAGGCCGCCGGGCGCCGCACCCCTGGCACGATTCTCGCGGCCGTTCCGGCAGATCACGAAAGCGTCCGATTTCGTGAATGCGGTGGCCCGGGGCTTCCCCTACGCTGCTGTTTCTCCGTTCACGGCCGCTCCTGCTCCCTCCCCGACGATCGAGACGTCCATGAGTCTCTCGCTCCGCCGACCGGTCCACCGCTTCCACATTCCCGTCATGGGGACCGGATTCACCATCGCCACACCGCTGCGTGTGGCGAAGTACGGGATCGGGTCGGTGGTGTCGATCGTCGACGACATGCTGATCGAGCAGACGCGCGAACGGGTCTCGCGGGGCCTCGGGCGTGCCTTCCACGCGATCGGGCGCCACGAGGAGGACTCGCGGGCGCGCCGGATCACGGCCTACCTCGATCTGCTCGAGGACACGGTCCACGATCAGGTCGAATCGCTGCGCCAGGCCGCCTTCGACGCGGGAAGCGAGATCACGCGCTACTTCGAGATGCTGCCCCCGTCGCCGCTTCGTGACCTGTACGAGCGCATGCGCTGGATGGCCGACGGACCGGACAAGCGCGCCGCGCAGGAGGCCCTGCGCGCGGAGGTCGAGCCGGGCCCGATCGACGTGAACATCATGACCAAGATCGATCGCGACCCCGTGACGGGCCGGATCGGCAGCGGTACGCCGGGATCGCAGGCCATGGCGGCACTGCGGGGTTTCGCGCTCAGCCGCGCCACGGGCTCGGTCGTCCTGTCGGCAGGTCTCAATCTGCGGCTCTTCACCTACCTGTCCGAATTCGAGGACTTCTTCCCCGACGCCGCCGGACGGCTGCGCAAGGGGATCGTGCTGAAGGTGCAGGACCTGCGCTCGGCGGCGATCCAGGGCAAGGTCCTGGCGAAGCGCGGGCTCTGGGTCTCGGAGTTCCGCGTCGAAAGTGGCCTGAACTGCGGTGGACATGCCTTCGGCGACCGCGGGCGGGTGCTCGGACCGATCCTCGAAGAGTTCCGTCGTGGCCGCGAGGCCTTGGCCGATCAGCTCCACGAACTCACCAACCGGGCACTGCGTGCGGCGGATCGGCCCGAGTTCGTCGAGAGGCCGCCGGTTCGTGTCACCGTGCAGGGCGGCATCGGCACGGCCGAAGAGAACGACATGCTGCACCGGGTGTACGGTGTCGACGGCACGGGCTGGGGTAGTCCCTTCCTGCTCGTTCCGGAGGTCGTGAGCATCGATCCCGAGCACGTGGCCAGGTTGATCGTGTCCGAAGAGGACGACGTCGAACTGAGCCGCAGCTCACCGCTGGGCGTGCCCTTCTGGAGCCTGCGCAGCTCGGCGAGCGAGATCGAACGGCAGTCGAACGTCGATGGCGGCCGCCCCGGCTACACCTGCACCAAGGGCTACCTGATCTCGAACACCGACTACGCGAAGAAGGGTCTCTGCACGGCCAGCCATGCCTTCCAGAAGCGCAAGCTCGACGAGATCGACGCCTCCGGCCTCGACGCGGCGGCCCGGGCCGATGCCCGTGACGCCGTCACCGCGAAGGCCTGCCTGTGCCGCAACCTGGGTGGCGGGGCCGAGCCGCTCGACGAGAAGGGCGGCACCGTGAGCACCGCGATTTGCTGTGGGCCGAACACGCCGTACTTTTCCATGGTCGCGACCCTGAAGGAGATGGTCGACCACATCCACGGGCGTATCCATCTGCCGCTCGCCGACCACCGGCCCCACATGTTCGTCAAGGAAGTGGGACTGCACGTCGGACAGCTCGAGCAGCAGATCGACCGCGCCTGCGAAGGTCTCACGCGCATCTGCCCCGACACCTTCGCCCAGACCCGTCGGAATCTCCTGGAGGCCGTCGAGCACTACCGCGAGACGGCTCAGCACATCGCCGGCGACGGGGTCGAGGGCTTCCTCGACCAGTTGGAACAGTTGCAGGACCGGATCCACGGCCTGCGCGCGCCGGTCGCCGTCTGACGCGCGACGCACCGCGAACCGAAGCGCCGGACCGATCCGGGTCCCGGTGCGAACTCCCCGTTCGAGGACGAGCATGGCCCGCAGAAGCAATTACGGATTCGAGAAGCGCCAGAAGGAAAAACTGAAGCGCGAGAAGAAGCAGAAGAAGCTCGAGCGGAAGCTCGAGAAGAAGGAATCCGAGGCCAACGGCGAGGCCGGCGAAGATCCTTCGATCGCCCCGATCGATCCCGCCGACCTGGGCCTGGACGACTGACCTCTGCGCCGCGTGGCGGCCGGTGCCCCCGTCAGCGGGTCTCGGTGCGTCGGCGCTCGGCTTCGAGCAGCCACACCAGGACCTGCTCCCACTGCCCCGACCCCTCGACACGCCCCACGATCCGATGCTCGTGGTCGAGCACGATCTTCGTGGGAAAGGTGTCGATCAGCAGGTCCACGCTGGCCTTCCACGCGCCTTCACCGCCCAGCACGGGCTCGTCGATCCCGTAGGTGTTCGCCCAGTCCACCTGCCGGGGCCGCGAGCGCGCGTCCTCGAGCACTTCGACGAACCACAATGGCGCGTCGAGCGACGCGCTCAGGAAATCCCGGACCTCTTCGAAGTTGGCCGCGTCCTCCCGGCAGGGAGCGCACCACGTCGCGCCGACGTTCAGCACGACCGGCGTGCCCCGGAACTGCCGCAGGCTGACCTCGTCGCCGAACTGGTCGACGCCGCGCACCGGAGGCGCGAAGGAGCCGGGCAGGGCGCTCGTCTCGCGATCCTCGGCCGGTCCGTCGCAGGGTGGCCAGGAGTTCTCGGGACAGACGGAGTCGTCCGTCGTGGGCCCGGACGGGCCAGGGTCGGCGGTGCCGCCGCCGTCGCAGGCGCCGAACAGGAGCACGCAGAGCAGGAACAGTCGTGTGGGCATGGCCGGGAACGGGGGATTCGTGTCACGATCGACAATATCGTAATGTAGCACAACGTCCGACCCCCCGGTGGAGGCTCCGACCGTGGTCCGTCCCGTCCTGCTCGCTCTGCTCCTGGCGACGGGCCTCGCCGCCCCGCCCGCCGCGGCTCAGCTCGCCGTGGGCGACTCGGCCCCCGACTTCACGCTCTTCGACACCGACGGTGTCCAACGCAGCCTGAGCGACTACGGCGACAGCGTCGTCGTGCTGTTCTTCGTCGGCTGGGGCTGAGGCTTCTGCCTTTCTGCTGGCCCCGGGACGGAGGCCCTCAGCCAGTCCTTCTCCGCCGAACCCGTGCAGTTCCTCGCCCTGGACTGCTGGAACGGCACCAAGTCGCAGGCCGAGAGCTTCGTCGCGAACACGGGGATCACCTACCCCCTGCTGCGCGACGCGGGCGGCGTGACCAACGACTACGCCGGGGGTTACGACTACGTCTACGTGGTCGGCGGCGACGGGCGCGTCACCCACCGCAACCTGAGCGGCTGGAACACGAGCGAGGTGCAGACCGCGATCGAGTCCGCGCTCGACGAGCTGATCGCCACGTCGGCACCGCCCGCTCGCGAGGCCGTGCAGCTCCGCGGGCCGTGGCCGAATCCCTTCAATCCACGCACGGAGTTGCGGATCGAGATTCCGGGTGGGGGTGACGTCGTGTCGTTGTTCGTGCACGATGCCCGCGGCCGGCGCGTCCGCACGGTGCTCGACGGCATGGTGACCGACGAGGCCGCGCTCTCGGTCGTGTGGGACGGCGCCGACGACGACGGCGCCTCGGTACCGAGCGGCGTGTACCACTTCCGCCTGGTCACCGGCGCGGGTACCGACGTGCGCAAGGGAGTGTTGATCCGATGAGAGCCTTCGTGCTCGCGCTGATGCTGACCGTGGCGCCCTCCGCTGCGGCCGCCGAACTGGGCGAGGCCCACGACTTCCGCCTGCGGACGGTCGAGGGCTCCATCATGACCCTCGACGACGCCCTCGCCGAGGGGCCGATCATCCTCGACTTCTGGGCCACGTGGTGTGCGCCGTGCAGGATCGCCCTGCCGCGCTGGGTGGAGTTGGCCGATCGCTACGCCGAGCACGGCGTGCGCCTGATCACCGTGAGCCAGGACGACCCGCGCAGCCAGCCGAAGATCCTTCCCTACCTGCGCAGCCAGGGCTTCGAGTTCCCCGTGCTGCTCGACGGCGACAAGCAGGTCGGGCGTCGCTACCGCGTCACGAGCCTGCCCACGACCTTCCTGATCGCGTCCGACGGAACGATCGTCACCCACCACGTGGGCTACCGCGAGGGCGACGAACGCGAGGTCGAGGCCGACCTCCGCGAGCTGCTGGACCTGGATCCACTCGAGGAGGAATCGCGCTGAAGACCGCGTGGATCGCGTTGATCGTGCTGGTCATGGCCGTTCCGGTCCGGGCCGACGAACTGCGCGTGGAGATGAGCAACCTGCTCGAACTGCAGATCGGCCGCGACTTCGCGAACGAGGACGAGGACCGGCGTCGTTTCTTCGGCCAGTTCCTGCTCGACGTCTATCCGACACGGGATCTTCGCCTTGGGCTGCGGGTGGAGCGCTTCGCCGACTCGCCGCCACCGGAGCTGTTCGGCAACCCCGTGGCCGAGTACGAGTACGATCGCCTGGCGCAGCGCTTCGTCGAGTGGTCGAGTCGTCACGCGCGCTTCCGCGTGGGCAACGGTTACGCGATCCTCGGTCACGGCCTGCTGTTCCGGGCCTTCGAACTGCCCGGCGTGGTCCGACAGACGCAATTCCCGATCGTGTCGTACGCCGAGAGCCGCGATCTCGACGGCGTGACGCTCGACGCGTGGTACGGCCCGCTCGAGCTCACACTGCTGCACGGAACACCGGTGATCGCTCCCGACGTCGCCCCCGAACAGCCGAACCAGGTGCGGCGCGCAGGGAGCGTCACCGGCGGCCGCGCGATGCTCGAGGTGGTCGAGGGCCTGCGCGTGGGCGGTTCGGTGCTGCACGCCGACGGTCTCGAGGCCGGACTCGCCACCTCGCGCGCCGAGGAGTTCGGCGCCGTCGAGGTCGACGTCGACCTGCTCCGCTTCGTTCCCGGCGGCGACGACCTGCCCTTCTTCCTGCGCACGGTCGTGGAGTACGCCGGGCGTTCGTGGCAGCCCTTCGACGGCGGTCTGCGCACGGCCACCGGGGTGCCGCACGCGCTGTACTCGAACACCCAGATCGGCTGGGACACCGGCGCGCTCGGGATCGAGACCAAGGACTACCACCAGTTCCGGCTCGGCGTGAACGACCCTCCCACGCTGGTGCCCGAGTTCACGCACCGCCTCCTGAACCGCACCACGCACGTTCTCGATCCCCTCGACGAGAAGGGGCACCAGATCACCCTGGGCCAGCGGCTGCCCGACTGGATCGGTCGCGGGTCGATCGAGGCGGTGTACGCGCAGTCGGAGGGACGTCTCGAGGTCCTCGGGGAATACCGCGACCCGCGCGAGTACGAGCAGTTCTTCGTGGCGCTCGAGAGTGATCCCAGCCGATCGGTGCGTGTCCGGGTGTACTTCAGCGATGGCCACGACGAGTTCGAGGGACTCGAGGAGATCCGGACCGTGGGGTTGCTGGCCTCGTCCCGTCGCCTGCCCCACGACCTGGCCGTGGAGCTCGACGTGGGCCACCAGGTCCGCGAGCGGCGCGGGGTGGGGGAAGTGGTCCGCAGCGACGACATCGCGGTGGTGGCATCGGTGTCGCGGGCCTCGCTGGGTACGGTGGGGCTCCTCTGGGAACGCACCGACGATCCTCTGTTCCTCGACGATCCTTCGCTGGCCGAGGACGAGAGCAGGGCGCGGGACTTCGTCGGAGGCACGCTGTCGTGGCGCGTTGACCAGAACCACGACGTGCTGGCCTTCTACGGCGAACGCCGCGGCGGCGTGGCCTGCACGTCGGGGACCTGCTACTTCGTGCCGGACTTCGAGGGGCTGGAGCTGCGGGTGTTGAGCCGGTTCTAGGTAAGACTCGGTTCCTGCGGTCGACCGCGGCCTTCACGGCCCGACGGTCACGGCCTCCTCACCCACCTCGACCGTCGCCCGCCGCCCCCCGAAACCGTCCGGCTCGGTCCCCGGCCCCGTGCCGGCGTCGATCCACGTGCGGCCGTCGACCACGAACTGGTAGGCGTAGGTACCCGGGGTGAGCTCGATCGTGATCTCCCACACCCCGTTGCCGTCGACGTCGTCGAGCACGTGCGTCGCGGCGTCCCAGTCGTCGAACTCACCGGCGAGCGACACCGCGTTGACCGGGCCGGCCGGATCGAAGCGGAAGGTCACCGGCGTGCCCTGCGGCCCGGTGTCGATCGCGACCACTCCCGGGCCTCCCTCGCGGGAGCCGTAGCCCACCACCATGGGCTCGTCCTCGACGACTACGACCGAGTTCTGCCCACCGAAACCGTCGTCGGCGAACTCGAGGGCCCACTCGTCGGTGATCCATTCCGAGCCGTCGACCACGTACTTGTACTGGTGGCGACCGGGCGGCAGGTCGACCGTGACCTCCCAGACGCCGTCCACGTTCTCCATGGGGGTCGCCCCGGTGTCCCACTGGTTGAAGCTCCCGGCCAGGTTGACCGAGTTCGCGGGGGTCGGCGACCGGTAGCGGAAGGTCACCGCGGTGGCGTAGGCGGCGGTCGCGGTCAGCGCCGTCACGAGCAGGACGAGCACGGGCATGCGGATGTTCAAGGTCATGACCTCCGGCCTGGGTTCCGACCCGACAGCATAGACCAGCGCCGCCCGGACGTCGCGGATGCGATTCGTTGCCGGGGCCGGGGCGCTCTGCTACCGTCGCTCGGTTCCTGCTGCACGCCGAATCCGGGAGGCCCAGGCATGATCCCGACGAGCCCTCGATCGCTGATCGTCGTTCTCGCCATTCTCGCGGCCACCGCGGCCCACGCCCAGGCCCAGTTGTGGGAGGTCCGTTCGCCCGACGGGCGGATCGGGTTCCGGGTGACGCTCGACGAGCAGGGGCGCCTGTTCCACCACGTCGATCACGACGGGCGTCCTGTGATCGAACGGTCCGCCCTGGGCTTCGTCCTGAAGGACGCGCCGTCCATGGACCGCGACTTCGAACTCGTCGAACAGACCACGCGTGAGGCCACCGAGGAGTACGAGCTGCCCTGGGGTGAGGTCCGCGCGGTCTCCGACGCCTACCGCGAGATGGAGCTGGAGTTCACCCAGGGTGGGCGCACGATCGTTCTCACCGCACGCGTGTTCGACGACGGGGTCGGCTTCCGCTTCACATGGCCCGAGCAGGACACCCTCGGTGACTTCGTGATCATGGACGAGCTCACCGAGTTCGATTTCGCGGGTGATCCCATCGCCTGGTGGATTCCGGCGTACGCGGGCAATCGCTACGAGCACCTGTACCGGCGTCACCGCACGAGCGCGCTGGCGGCCATGCCGTCGGTGCGCGCGGTGCACACGCCGCTGACCCTCGAGGCGGACCGCGGCCTGACCGTCGCCCTGCACGAGGCGGCGCTGACGGACTACGCCTCGATGACGCTGGTGGCCGAACCGGGCGCCGTGTTCGCCTGCGACCTCGTGCCCTGGTCGGACGGCACCAAGGTGCGGGCCCGTGCGCCCTTCCGGACACCATGGCGTACGGTGCAGATCGGGACACGCCCGGACGAGCTGCTCGAGTCGACCATGATCCTCAGCCTGAACGAGCCGTCGAAGATCGACGACACCTCGTGGATCACGCCGGGCAAGTACGCGGGCATCTGGTGGTCGCTGCACATCGGCAAGGAGACCTGGAAGACCGGCCCGACTCACGGCGCGACCACCGACAACGCCAAGCGCATGGTCGACTTCGCCGCCGAGAACGACTTCCTGGGCGTGCTGATCGAGGGCTGGAACACCGGCTGGGACGAAGGCTGGCTCGAGGAGGGGGTCTTCGACTTCACCACGCCCACGGCCGACTACGACCTGGAAGAGGTCGCACGTTACGCTCGTGAGAAGGGCGTGACGATCGTCGGCCATCTCGAGAACGGCGGCGACGTCACCGGCTTCGAGGAGCGCCGCGAGGTGGTCTTCGAACTCTTCCGCGACCTCGGTATCCGCGCGATCAAGACGGGCTACGTGAGCCACGGCCAGGGCATCAGCCGCTACGACACCGAGGGCAACGAAATCGCCAGGGAGTGGCAGCACGGTCAGTACATGGTCCGCCACTTCCGCGACACAGTGAAGGCCGCGGCACGGTACGGCATCATGGTCAACGTGCACGAGCCGATCAAGGGCACCGGAATCCGCCGCACCTGGCCGAACATGATGACGCGCGAGGGTGCACGCGGGCAGGAGTACAACGCCTGGAGCCAGGGCAATGGGCCGGATCACACGGTGATCCTTCCGTTCACGCGTATGCTCAGCGGCCCCATGGACTTCACGCCGGGCATCGTGAACGTCATGATCGAGCCCTACAAGCCGAACAACCGCGTTCCGACCACGGTGGCCAAGCAGCTCGCCCTGTACGTGGTGATCTACTCACCCCTGCAGATGGTCACCGACCTTCCCGAGCACTACGAGGGCGAGCCGGCCTTCGGCTTCATCCAGGACGTGGCCGTGGACTGGGATAAGTCGCTCGGGCTGAACGGCGCGATCGGCGACTACGTGACCGTGGCGCGCAAGGAACGCGACGGCGATCAGTGGTTCCTGGGCAGTATTACCGACGAGAACCCCCGGCGGTTCGACCTGGCCCTGGACTTCCTCGATCGGGGTGTCGACTACGTGGCCTACGTCTACGCCGACGCCGAGAGCGCGCACTGGGAGACCAGGCCCAGGCAGACGAGCATCACGCGGAAACATGTCGATTCCGAGACCGTTCTCACGATCGAACTGGCACCTGGCGGTGGGCAGGCCATCCGCTTCCAGCCGCTCACCGGTGAGGAGTAGCCCTTGCTGAGTACCTTCGACTGGGTCGTCATCGCCGCCTACTTCGTGGGCGTGTTCGCACTGGCTTTCGGCGTGGCCCGGGCGGAGAGAACACGTTCGACGGCACAGGAGTACTTCCTGGCCGGCCGCCACACGGGCTGGTTCGTGATCGGGGCGTCGCTGTTCGCGTCGAACATCGGTTCGGAGCACCTGGTCGGGCTCGCGGGCACCGGTGCGGCGACCGGGCTCGCCGTGGGGCAGTTCGAGATCCTGGCCTCGCTGATCCTGTTGCTGCTCGGCTGGGTGTTCGTGCCCTTCTACGTGCGCAGTGCCGTGGTGACCATGCCCGAGTTCCTGGAGCGGCGCTACTCGCCGGGGGCGCGGGCCTATCTCGCCGCGATCTCGATCCTGGGCTACGTGCTCACGAAGATCAGTGTGACGATCTACGCCGGGGGCATCGTCTTCGAAGCCCTCATGGGGATCGATTTCTGGACGGGCGCGCTGATCGTAGTCGCCGTGACCGGCGTATACACGATCTTCGGCGGACTGCGGGCGGTGCTGTACACCGACATGCTCCAGATGTTCGTGCTCATCGGGGGCGCGATCGGTGTCACGGTGGTCGGGTTGAACGCCGTCGGAGGATGGTCGGAGCTCCGCGCCTCGGTGCCCGACGAATTCTTCAGTGTGTGGCGTCCCGCCGACGATCCCGACTTCCCCTGGACGGGCATCGTGCTCGGCGCGCCGATCCTGGGTATCTGGTACTGGTGCACCGATCAGTTCATCGTCCAGCGCGTGCTCGCCGCGCGCGACGAGGACCAGGCGCGCAAGGGGACGGTGTTCGCGGGCTTCCTCAAGATCCTGCCGCTGTTCATCTTCGTGTTGCCCGGCGTGATCGCGACCGCGCTGGCCAACTCGGGTCAGCTCGAACTGAATAGGCCCGACGAGGCGCTGCCGGTGCTCGTGAGCACTCTGCTGCCGGTGGGACTGCGTGGTCTGGTCGTCGCTGGTCTGTTGGCCGCACTCATGAGTTCGCTGAGCAGCGTGTTGAACTCGTGCTCGACCCTGGTCACGTGGGATATCTACGGTCGACTCCGGCCCGAAGCGTCGCAGCGGCAGCTCGTGGTGGTGGGGCAGGTCGTGACCGTCGTGCTCGTCGGCGTGTCGCTGCTGTGGATTCCACTCATGGAGAACATCTCGGGCAAACTCTACCAGTACATGCAGAGCGTGCAGGCCTACATCAGCCCGCCCATCGCCGCGGTGTTCCTCCTCGGGATCGCGTCGAAGCGGGTGAACGGAGCCGGCGCGCTGGCCAGTCTGCTGGCCGGATTCGTGCTGGGAATGGGACGCTTGGTGCTCGAGTTGAACAAGGACGCGCTGGGTGACGGCCTGCTCTACGCCTACGCCGACCTGAACTTCCTGCACTTCGCAGTGCTCTTGTTCGTGATCTGCACGCTGGTGCTGGTCGGGGTCTCACTGGCCACGACCGCCATGGGCGACATGCGCCTTCGGGGTCTCACCTTCCAGACGCTCGGAGACGAGGAGATGGAGCCGGCCCACACGACGACGAAGCTCTGGAGCGTGGTGCTGCTGCTCTGCGTCATCGCCGTGTGGATCGTGTTCCGCTGATCGCTACTCGACGACCGGTCCGGCCGGGGTGACCGCGTCGGCATCGTGTTCGCCGGTGCAGATCCGGATCGTCTGGTCGAGCGGCTGGACGATGATCTTGCCGTCGCCCACGTCTCCGGTCCGGGCGACGGTGGCGATCGTGTCGACGGTCACGTCGACGAAGGCCTGCGACACGGCGATCTCCAGACGGATCTTCTCCACGAGTTCCATCTTCACGCGGGTCCCACGATAGGTGGCCACCTCGCTCGTTTCGCCGCCGTGTCCCTGGCAGCGGGAGATCGTCAGCCCCCGTACCTCGCGGTGGTACAGCGCCTCGAGAACGTCGTGCAGCTTCTCGGGACGGATGATCGCGATGATCAGCCTCATCGGGGACCTCCCGAGAACGACGGCACGGGCGCCGCGACCGGCTTCGGATCGCCACTGTTCCCGGGGGAGGCGAGAACGGCCCCTTCGCCCTGGGCGTAGGCCTCCTCGCCATGTGCGCTCAGGTCGAGCCCCACACCCTCGGCGCGATCGTCGACACGGAGCGGCAGGAACGAACTCATGATCTTCATCATGGCGTTCAGGGCATTCTTCCCGCGGACGAGGCCTCCGTAGAAGAAGGCCAGGGCGGGGGTCATGAGCAGGGCGAGAGCACGCGCGACGAGCACGAAGGCCTTGTCCCCGGAGGAGATGGCGGGATCGGGACTCAACGGGTTGTCCTGGATCCTGGGAGCCCGGTCGGCGCCGTACGGTCGGGGTTGGCGAATGCAAAGCGTGTCCCATTTGGTGCATGAAATGCACAGAAAGCAGAGCGCATGACGAAGGCAGGCACCACGACAGATCATATGGCCACATGAGAATGCTGATACTGCAATGGTCGAATGGCAGGCCTGTGTGCGAGAGTGCTCTTGCGAACCGGCGTCCGTGTCGCCGTCGGTGGAAGAGGGGTCGAAGCCGGGCGGATCGCCTGTATGCTGCCCGTTCGATTTCGCCCCCTCCGTTCCGTGCGTTTCCCGAGAGGTCTTCCATGCTGCGCCACTGCCCGGCGATGCCACGCGTCGTCGTCCCGATCGCCCTGTTCACAATCCTCGCCTTCTCGCCGCCGATCGTGTCGGTGGCGGCGGCCGACGAAGAGGAGTGGAACGTCGCCTCCGCCGACATCGGCCCCACCCGGTCCGCGACCTGGACCCTCACCGAGGGCACCTGGATGTCGGTGGACGTTGCCCCCGACGGCGAAACGCTGATCTTCGACCTGCTCGGCGACGTCTACACGATGCCGATCGAGGGTGGGCGGGCCACGCCGCTGCGCACGGGTCGCGCGTGGGAGATCCAGCCGCGCTTCTCGCCCGACGGCGAATGGATCAGCTTCACCAGCGACGCGGGCGGCGGCGACAACATCTGGGTGATGCGCCCCGACGGGAGCGAGGCGCGGCAGGTGACCGACGAGTCCTTCCGCTTGTTGAACAACGCGGTGTGGACGCCCGACAGTCGCTCGATCGTCGCCCGCAAACACTTCACCAGCCGCCGCTCGCTCGGCGCGGGCGAGATGTGGTTGTACGACGTGCAGCACGGGGGTGTTGGCGTGCAGTTGACCGAGCGGCCCACAGACCAGAAGGACGTCGGAGAACCCGAGATCTCCCCCGACGGACGGTTCCTCTACTACAGCATCGACGCCACGCCGGGGCCGGTCTTCGATTACAACAAGGATCCGAACGGCACGATCTACGAGATCCGCCGTCTCGATCTCGAGTCCGGCGACACCGAGACCGTGGTCGATGTGCCCGGCGGTAGTGTGCGTCCGCAGATCTCTCCCGACGGGCGTCGCCTGGCCTACGTTCGGCGTGTCCGGACGGACAGTTGGCTCGTGGTGAGGGACCTGGAGACCGGGATCGACCGCCCGATCACCGGCGACGTCTACCGGGACCAGCAGGAGACCTGGGCGATCTTCGGTGTGTACCCGGGCTTCGACTGGACTCCCGACGGTCGGTCGATCGTCATGTGGGGCAAGGGCCGTTTGCAGCGTGTGGACGTGGACACTGGTGAGGTCTCGCCCATCCCCTTCGAGGTCGAGGCCAGCCACACGGTCAACGTTGCCCAGAGGACCGAACCCCGGATCGGCGGTGAGACCTTCGGTGTCGAGGTGATCAAGTGGCCGCGGGTCTCGCCCGACGGCGCGCGGATCGTGTTCCAGGCGGTGGGCCGCTTGTGGATCCGCGACCTCGACGACGGTCGGCCCGAGCCGTTGACCGGCGACGACGACGTGTTCGAGTTCCATCCGCGCTGGTCGCCCGATGGCGATCGGATCGTGTTCACCACCTGGAGTGATGTCGAGGGCGGACGAGTGGTCACCGTGAACGCGCGGGGAGGCGATCGCCGCGTGGTGGTCGACGTTCCCGGTCACTACGCCGAGCCCGCCTTCTCGAACGACGGTGACTGGATCGTCTATCGTCGCGGCGGTGGCGACTCCTACCGCGGCCAGTTCTGGGCGACCGACCGGGGGATCCACGTCGTCGGGGCGAGCGGGGGCGAGCCCCGTCTCGTGACGGGGAATGGGATCATGCCGCGATTCGCCGCGGGCGACGACCGGCTGCTTCTCTTCCGCTCCGGAAGCCCGCGGCAGCTCGTGAGTATCGATCTCCTCGGCGGCGACGCACGCGTGCTCGCCACGAGTGAGCGCGCGGTGGAAATGGTGCCGTCCCCCGACGGCCGCTGGCTGGCCTTCCAGGAGTTGTGGGAGGTTTTTGTATGTCCGCTCCCACGTGCTGGTGGGCCGGTCGCCGTGGGACCCGAAATGGAGAATCTGCCCGTACGCCGCGTGAGCACGATCGCCGGCGAGTTCCTGGACTGGTCGGCGGACTCGCGTCGTCTGCGCTTCGGACTGGGGAGCGAGCTGTTCGAAGTCGAGGTCGCTCCGCGATTCGAGCCCGACGCCGATGCAGATGCCGAGCCGGCCGTCACCGAGCTCACGTGGGACCACCCGGCCGATGTGCCGTCGACGGACCTGGCCTTCACCAACGCCACGATCCTCACGATGGACGACGACGACACGGTCATCGAGAACGGCTCCGTTCGCGTGCAGGGCAATCGCATCGTCGCCGTGGGGACCGACGTCGACACCGGGGGTGCCGAGATCGTGGACCTGCAGGGCCGCGTACTGTTGCCGGGCTTCGTCGACACGCATGCCCACACCGGCTCGAGCAACATGGACACGCATGCGCAGCAAAGCTGGTCGTTCCTCGCCAACCTCGCCTTCGGCGTGACGACCACACACGATCCGAGCAACACGACGCGCATGATCTTCGGTAGCCGCGAGCTCATGGACGCAGGTCGTTGGCTCGCGCCGCGTATCTATTCGACCGGAACGATCCTCTACGGCGCCGAAGGAGACTTCAAGGCGGTGACCGAGAGCCTGGAGGACGCCGAGAAGCACCTGCTCCGGATCAAGGCCTACGGCGGGTTCAGCGTGAAGAGCTACAACCAGCCCCGGCGCGACCAGCGGCAGTGGATCATGAAGAAGGCCCGGGAGCACGACATGCAGGTCATGCCCGAGGGTGGTTCGACCTTCCACCACAACCTGACCTTCTTCGTCGACGGCCACACCACGATGGAGCATCCCATTCCCCTGGCACCGTTCTACGACGATGTGATGCAGCTCATGTTGCTGCCGGGTACGGCCTACACGCCGACACTGGTGGTCGGCTACGGCGGGCTGTGGGGCGAGAACTACTGGTACCAGAAGACCGAGGTGTGGAAGAACGAGCGTCTGCTCGAGTTCGTCCCGCGTGGTGTGGTCGATCCACGCTCACGGCGCCGCGTAATGGCGCCCGACGACGAGTTCTACCACGTGGATCTCGCGACCGGAGCGGCCGACTTCGTGAAGGAGGGAGGGATTGCGACCATCGGGGCGCACGGACAGATGCAGGGCCTGGGTGTGCACTGGGAGCTGTGGATGTACGAGCAGGGAGGCCTGGATCCCATGCAAGCCCTTCGCGTGGCCACACGCATGGGCGCACAGGCGATCGGCCTGGACCACGCGATCGGCAGTGTGGAGCGGGGCAAGCTCGCCGATCTGATCGTGCTGGCTCGCGATCCCCGCGAGGACCTGCGGCGCAGCGAAGAGGTCGACCACGTCATGATCAACGGCCGTCTGTACGAAGCGCGCAGCATGGATCAGATCGCTCCCGACGCAGAGCCCTTGCCACCGGGACCGCCGACCGAAACCGTCTTCGGCCTGGGCGTGCTCTGCGGTTGTGGGGCGCACTAGCGAGTCGCTCTGGGGGAATCCCCGATCCCGCGAACGCCGAGGTGTCGGGGATTCCTTCTGATCCGAGCTCATCCAAGCGCGCTCCCGACGCGAATCCCGTGGTGTCACGCCAACGCGTCGTCGACGGCGACGCGCTCCTCACGAACGGGAATGCTCGATCATGAACGCAGAGAACAGCGGAACCACGACCTGGCCCGACCTCGCGATCGGTCTCTACGACCGCCTCACCGGGCGCAATGCCGAGATCACCTACGAAGCCGACAACCTCGAGATCTCCGTGCCGAGTGCGGCCCACGACGAGGCGCGGCACGCGACCTGGCGCGTGAGCGGCACGCTGCGCGTGCGCACGCGCGAGAACGCGTGAGGCGGCTTCTCGTCGACGCCGATCTCAGGTTGAACGTCGGCGCTGCGGAGATCATCATCCGTAGCGTCGATTCCGACGCCCGGGTGGAACTCGGCAGGTGGCGCGACCTGGTCGCACTCTGGCCCCATCGCCGTCACCTGGGTGCCGCACTCGCACTGGCGCGGCGTCAGGGGATCGCGGGCGGCGTGCGCGTCCGCGGGATTCCCGTCTACGCCTGGTCGGCGCCCACCGGGAGTTGAGGCCCATCGAGACTTCCCGCATTCTCGTCACGGGAGCGACCGGCTACATCGGCGGGCGGCTCGTCCCTCTGTTGCTCGAACGAGGCTCCGCGGTGCGCTGCATGGCACGCGACGCCGACCGTCTCACGGGGCGAACGTGGAGTGACGACGTCGAGAAGGTCGGTGCCGATGCTCTCGACGCCGATTCGCTCGCCCCCGCCCTCGAAGGCGTGGACACCGCGTACTATCTGATCCACAGCATGAAGGGCGGCGAGGACTTCGCCGCGCGCGACCGCGAGGCGGCGCGCAATTTCGGCCGGGCCTGTCGTGCCGCGGGTGTGCGACACATCGTGTACCTGGGCGGTCTCGGCAGTGATCATCCCGATGCGTCCTTGCACCTGCGGTCCCGTCACGAGACGGGCGAAGTGTTGCGCGAGAGCGGGGTGACGACGACCGAACTCCGGGCCGGGGTGGTGGTGGGTTCGGGGAGCCTGGGCTTCGAACTCATCCGATACCTCACCGAGCGCCTGCCCGTGTTGATCTGCCCGCGCTGGGTGTTCACGGAGACCCAGCCGATCGCCGTGCGCGACCTGCTCCGCTACCTGGTCGCGGTCGCCGAGCGCGAGAGCGTGCAGGGGCGCATCCTGCCGGTCGGCGGGGCGGAGACACTCAGCTACGGCGACATGATGCTCGGGTACGCGAAGGTGCGCGATCTGCCGCGCCGTCTGTTGCCGGTTCCGGTCCTCAGTCCGCGACTGAGTTCGTACTGGGTGCACTTCGTCACGCCGGTGCCCGCCGACATCGCGCGGCCGCTGATCCTGGGGCTGCGGAACGAGTCGGTCGTGGAGGACGACGTCGCCCGCCGGCTGATGCCCGACATCGAGCCCGTCGACTACGAGACGGCGGTGCGTCGCGCCCTCGACAAGCTCCGCGCCGAGACGGTCGAGACCACCTGGGCCGGAGCGCTGTCCTCGAGTCAGGAAGGCCTTCCGCCGGCCCGGCTGACCACCCGCGAGGGGATGATCGTCGAACAGCGTGAGGTCGAGGTCGAGGCCACACCGCACGACGCCTTCGGTGCGTTCACACGGTTGGGGGGCGAGTTCGGCTGGCCGGCGCTGGAATGGGCCTGGCACGTGCGCGGGGTGCTCGATCGCATCGTGGGTGGGGTGGGCATGCGCCGTGGGCGGCGCCATCCGACCGAGCTGCGACCGGGCGATCCCCTGGACTTCTGGAGGGTGGAGGAAGTCGTTCCCGACGAACTCCTGCGTCTGCGGGCCGAGATGAAGGTACCCGGTGGGGCCTGGTTGGAGTTCCAGGCCCACCGTGACGCCGAGGGCCGTACCCACATGCGGCAGACCGCCTACTTCGCCCCGCACGGTCTGTTCGGGCTGCTCTACTGGTACGCTCTCTACCCGGTGCACGGGCTGGTCTTCGGCCGCATGATCGCCCGGTTGGCCCGTGTCGCCGAGGACGATTCGGGGCGAACCGCCCCGGCGTGACGCCGGGATCACGGGAGAATTTTCGCATTCCGCAATGGCGGTCGAGGTCGGGGGCTGCTACCGTGCCATGGTACGAGAGGTGAGAACCACCTCCGCCCACCTCCGCGGTCGGTCGCAAGCAGGGCCGATCCACGCTTCGCGCAAGGCCCCGCCTTCGTCCGAATGCGGGGCTTTCGCGTACGCAGTGGTGGGGACTGGCGAGTCATCGCCGGTCGGGCCCGGAGCGATCCGGATCCAACGATGACGTCACGGTACTCCGGAATGGTCCGGAGATCGGGGAACGTCGGGAGAGGGGGCGGCGAGATCCGATCCCCATTGGACAAGCGAGAAAGCAAGTCGTGAAGAAGCTGTATGTAGGAAACCTGCCGTTCAGTGCCACCGAGTCCGAGGTCCAGGCGCTCTTCGCCGAGCACGGGACCGTCAACTCGGTCGCTCTCATCAACGATCGGGAGACCGGTCGTCCGCGTGGCTTCGGATTCGTCGAGATGGAAGACGACGGCGCCGACAAGGCCATGAACAGTCTGAACGGTTACGAGATGGGCGGTCGTGCCCTTCGTGTGAACGAGGCCCAGGAGCGCCGCGGTGGCGGCGGCGGCGGTGGAAACCGCGGTCCTCGTCGCGAACGCTGGTAGGTCTCCCGCCTGCGTTTCCGGCCCTCCCACGGTTCCTTGCCGTGGGAGGGCGTTTCGTACCGGCCTTCCTGGCCGGTCATGCCCCCGAGATCACTCGTCCCACCCAGTGACCTCGAGCCCAGGATCGTAGTTTGAACGATATCAAGACGCTGGGGAGAACCCCGGCTCCGATCGCCGGCGATGTTCCGTCGTCGGCCCCCGAACCCACCAGTCCCCGCGAAGAACTCGTCGCGTCCGCTCTGCGGCCGTTCCAGCGATCGAGTATCCGCGGCAGTTTGTGGCAGCTCGCCAACAGCCTGATCCCCTACGCCGGCCTGTGGGTCCTGATGGCCCACACCGTCGAGGTCTCCTATCCGCTCACGCTGGGGCTCGCGGTGCTGGCCGCCGGCTTCCTGGTCCGGATCTTCATCATCTTCCACGACTGTGGTCACGGGTCGTTCTTCCGCTCGCGACGCGCGAACGAGTGGGTCGGCTTCCTGACCGGGGTGCTCACCCTGACGCCCCATCACAAGTGGTGGCACGACCACGCGCTGCATCACGCCCACGCGGGAAACCTCGATCGCCGGGGCGACGGCGACGTCTGGACGATGACCGTGCAGGAGTTCCGCGAGGCCTCCCGCTGGAAGAAGCTCGGCTACGTGCTCGTGCGGCAGCCGCTGTTCATGCTCACGGTGGGCCCGTTGCTGGTCTTCGTGGTCCAGCACCGCTTCCCGAGCCGGTCGAGCCGGGCGAAGGAGCGGCGGAGCGTGCTGCTCACGAACCTCGCATTGGCCGTCGGCGTCGTTACGCTGGGTCTGACGATCGGTTGGCTCGACTACCTGGCCATTCACCTGCCGATCCTGATGATCTCCGGGGCCGCCGGCATCTGGTTGTTCTACGTGCAGCATCAGTACGAAGAGACCTACTGGCGCCGTGAGGAAGAGTGCGACTTCTTCGACGCCGCGCTGCAGGGCAGTTCCTGGTACGACCTGCCGCGCGTGTTGCAGTGGTTCTCGGGGAACATCGGGTTCCACCACGTGCACCACCTGAGTCCGCGGATCCCGAATTACCGGTTGGAGGCCTGTCACCGCGCCTTCGAGGTCCTGCGGTCGGTGCGTCCCCTGGGTCTGCGACGGAGTCTGCGCTCGGCGCAGCTACGGTTGTGGGACGAGGAGCAGCAGCGTCTGGTCGGATGGCACGCCGCCTGGCGGGGTGGAGCCCGCGATTCCGTCTGACGCGGAGACGACCGCCATTGGCCGTCGGCGATCCTGCCACTAGACTGCCCTGCGTCGTCTATCCAGCCGTCCGGAGTCCGCTCCCTTGGGAATCGCCGCCGACATCTCGCTCATCGTCGTCTTCGGGCTGATCCTCGGCGCGATCGCGCACCGGCTGGGGCAGCCGCTGTTGCTGGGTTCGATCGCGGCGGGCGTGCTCCTCGGGCCGCACACCGGACTTTTCACGATCAGCGATCCCCATGAGATCGAACTGCTCGCCGAGATCGGCATCGCCCTGCTGCTGTTCTCGATCGGCATCGAGTTCTCCTTCGACTCGCTGAAATCGGTGCGGAAGGTCGCGCTGCTCGGCACGGCGATCCAGATGTCGCTGACCGGTGTGCTGGGCTTCGGCCTGGGACGCTTCCTCGGCTTCGCTCATGTCGAGTCGCTGTGGCTGGGTGCGCTGGTGTCGGTGTCGAGCACCATGGTGGTCCTGAAGACACTGGCCGGCAGCGGGGTGCTCGGCACGCTGTCCAGCCGCGTGATGCTGGGCATGCTGATCGCGCAGGATCTGGCCGTGATCCCGCTGATGATCGTGATGCCGCAGTTGAGCGGGCCGGAGTTCGACGCCACGGCTCTCGCGTGGGCGATCGGCCGTGCGGCGGTGGTGCTCACGATCCTGGTCTACGGCGGGCGCCGGGCGGTGCCCTGGCTCATGCATCGCGTCGTCGGGTGGGGTTCGCGCGAGTTGTTCCTTCTGACGGTGATCACCCTGGGACTCGGTGTCGGCTATCTCAGTCACCTGCTGGGGCTGTCGTACGCGCTGGGCGCCTTCGTGGCCGGTCTGGTGTTGAGCGAGAGCGAGTACGGGCACCAGGCGCTGAGCGACGTCATTCCGCTGCGAGATCTCTTCGGTCTTCTGTTCTTCGCCTCGGTGGGCATGCTCTTCGACCCCGTGTTCCTGGTCGAGAACCTCATGGCCGTGAGCCTGTTGGTCGTCACGGTGTTCGCAGGCAAGGCGGTGTTGTTCGGCGGGATCACGCGGTTGTTCGGATACCGGTACATCGTGCCCATCGCCACGGCGCTCACCATGGGCCAGATCGGAGAGTTCTCGTTCCTCCTGGCCCAGATCGGGCGGAAGTCGGGCGGTGTGGGCGAGGAGCTGCACTCGCTGGTGATCTCGACGGCCGTGGTCACCATGATCATCACGCCGTACATGGCGCGGCTGGCCGCACCGATCTACCGGGCCCGGCAGCGGCGACGGCCCCGGGGACCGGCTCCGATGGATGCCGGCGACCACGCGCCGCCGCGTCGGCCGGTGGTGATCGCGGGTGCCGGACGGGTCGGGCGGCGGCTCGCGCGGATCCTGCGGGAACGGGACGTCGAGGTCGTCCTGATCGACTTCGACCAGCACCGGGTGCAGATGGCGCGAGCCGACGGCTGCCCGGTGATCTTCGGGGACGCGGCGCAGGATCCGGTGCTGCACGCGGCGGGGATCGAGCGGGCGCGCATGGTCCTGGTGACGGTGCCCGCGGCCGTCGACTCGCTGGCCGTGGCCTCGCGCATCCGGGCGCTGGCGCCGAACGTGCCGCTGGTGGTGCGGACCGACACGCTGGAGGAGGTCGGGCCACTGCTCGCCCTCGGCGCGTTGAACGTGGTCCAGCCCGAGTTCGAGGCGGCGCTCGAGATGGCCCGGGAGGCCCTGGCCGAGCTCGACGTGGACGAGGCCGAGGTCCACGAGCGTCTGCTCGCCGAGCGGGCCTCCGAGTTCGGCCCCGAGACCGGCGCGCGGCGGGAGCCGAGCGCCCGATGAAACCTCGCCGACGTGGCGTCGTAGGAACGACTCCGCGCCCCGACTCCCCTGGTCCCCGGAACGAGACTCCATGAAGCCGATGCGTGACCTCCTGCTGGGTCTGGCCGCGGTGGCCGGACTGTCCGCCTGTGGCTCGGCGCCGCCGGGCCCGCCCGCGACCCCGATCGAGCCCGATCTGGCCGTGGCCACCTTCGACTCGGCGTGGGCGATCATCGAGCGCAACCATTTCGACCCCGAATTCGAGGGCGTCGACTGGCAGGCCGTCCGCGAGGAGCTGCGCCCGGAGGCGGCCGCCGCCGAGACCAACGAGGAACTACGGCACGTCCTCCACGAGATGATCGGCCGCATGCCGCTGTCGCACTTCGCGATCTATCCGGCCGATGCGGTCGATGCGCTGAGCGAAGAGGACGACGGCGCCGACGACGGGCACACGCACGGCCACGCCGACGTCGGGATCGAGATCCGCCTCGTCGACCGGGACGTAGTGATCTGGAAGGTGCGGCCCGATTCCCCCGCCGACAGTGTGGGCATCGGCACCGGCTGGGTGCTCGAGGCGATCGACGGTCATCGCCTCGACGATCGACTCGAACGAGCGGGCGAGGACATCGAGGCCTCGGATCTGGAGATCCTGGCCATGCGCTACTCGACCGCTCTGCTCACCGGGGCCGAGGGTTCGACCGTCGAACTCGTCCTGCGCGACGGGGCGGACACCGAACACACCTTCGAGCTCGAGCGCGAGACCGCCCCCGGCCGCATCACGCGCTTCGGCAACCTTCCGCCCATGCGCGTGTCGCTGCGCGACCAGGAACGCACGCTCGACGGAACTCGCGTCGGGGTGATCGACTTCAACATCTGGCTGGTGCCGATCGCCGCCGACTTCGATCGGGCCATCGATCGCCATCGCGGTGCCGACGGGCTGGTCCTGGATCTCCGCGGCAATCCCGGCGGCGTGGCCGGCATGGCCATGGGCTTCGCCGGCCACGTGCTCGACGAGCGCGCGTCGCTGGGCGTGATGAGCACGCGGACCACGCGGCTGGAGATCCGCGCGAATCCGCGGCGGGTGAACCCGGACGGCGAGCGGGTCGAGCCCTTCGACGGGCCGCTGGCGATCCTGGTCGACGGCCTGAGCATGAGCACGTCGGAGATCTTCGCGCAGGGCCTGCAGACCATCGGCCGGGCCCGTGTGTTCGGGCAGCGTACGCCGGGCGCGGCACTGCCGTCGCAGATCGTTCGACTCCCGAACGACGACGCGCTGCAGTTCGCCTTCGCCGACTTCGTCGATCCCGAGGGCGTGCGGCTCGAGGGCCGCGGCGTGATTCCCGACGAGGTCGTCCCGCTCGATCGCGACGACCTGCTGGCCGGTCGCGATGCCCCGATGCAGGCGGCCCTGGAGTGGATCGCGGCCGAGGCACGTCCCTGAGTCACCGAGAACGTTTCCACGAAGCCCCCGTTTCCCCAGGAGCGAGTCCCGCCATGAAGAATCCCGTCGCCCTGCGTGTGCTGACCGTCGTCGGCGCGCTGACCCTGTTCGCCGCCGCGACGCCGGCCGCCGCCGACGATCACCTGCCCACCGCGCGCGAGGTCGTCGACCGCTACGTCGAGGCGATCAACGCCCGCGAAGCCCTCGAGGACGTCGAGTCGATCAAGAGCACCGGAACCTTCTCGATCCCGGCCCAGGGCATGTCCGGCGAGCTGACCATGTGGCAGAAGGCCCCCGACAAGATGCTCACGCGGATCACGCTGTCGGGCATCGGCGAGATCGAGCAGGGCTACGACGGCGAGGTCGGCTGGTCGATCGACCCCATGCAGGGCGCCATGCTGCTCACCGGCGCCATGCTCGACCAGATCCGCGACCAGGCGAACTTCCGCGGCATGCTCTACGAGGACGACGACATCGACACGCTCGAGATGATCGGCGAGGCCGAGTTCCAGGGCGAGCCGGCCTACGAGATCCGCGTGGTGTCGGCCGCGGGTCTGGAGACCACGCAGTTCTTCTCGGTCGAGTCCGGCCTGCTGCTCGGGCAGAAGATGGAACAGCAGTCGCCCATGGGCGCGGTGCCGGTCACCCAGGTCATCGGAGACTACCAGGAGTTCGGCGGCCTGCTGCTGCCCACCACGAGCACCGACCGCATGATGGGAATGGAACAGAAGATGGAGATCACCTCGATCAGCGTCGAGGCGATCGACGACTCGGTGTTCGCGGTGCCCGCCGAGATCGAGGCGCTGGCCGAGCCGGAGTGATCGCGACCAGGACCTGCTTCTCGGAACGGCCGCTCCGTGCTCGGAGCGGCCGTTCCTCGTTCGGGGTCACTTGGCCAGGGTGATCTTGCGTGTCTCGTCCTTCCGCGGCGTCGTGGCGCGGAGCAGGTACACGCCGGAGGCGAGCACCTCTCCGCCGTCGTCGGCGCCGTCCCACTCCACGCCGTGGGTTCCACGCGGCAGCTCGGCCTCGTCGAGCAGGGTACGCACGAGGCGTCCGCGCAGGTCGTAGACGACCAACGTGACGGTGGTCGCCCGCGACAGGCCCAGTTCGACGTCGAGGTGGGCGTTGAAGGGATTCGGAGTCACCGACGCGAGCAGGCGTCGGGGGGTCGGGGTGTCGACGGCCGTCACGCCGCTCGAGGCGTCGGCCCCGGCCTCGAAGTTCGTGGTGATCTCGGTGCCGGTCAGGGCCCGGTCGTGGATCGCGGCCAGGTGGATGGTGCCGGTCCATGCGACCTCGGTTCCGAAGGCGTATTCGCCGGCGATGGCCGCGCCGTGCGACGGATCCCAGTCGTCGA
>Ga0209949_1000381_pt1 | contig 23690 bp, 13 predicted proteins | sample SalPonC_black_MG_FD_185711 | JGI IMG/M metagenome (GOLD analysis project Ga0209949, IMG submission 185711) | Salt pond soil microbial communities from South San Francisco under conditions of wetland restoration - Salt Pond MetaG... | ecosystem: Environmental > Aquatic > Marine > Intertidal zone... | reverse complement strand
GGTAGATGTGGTGACCGTCCGCTGGCCCAATGACAAATATACGGTGCTGAACCAGGTGCCTGTCAATCAGACCCTGACCCTACAGCAGGCCGACGCCGGCGACCTGCAACCTACTGATGAACAGGTGCTGACTTCACCAGGCGCAGGTGACGGAAAGCCCCTGCTGCGCAAAGTAACGTCCTCTACCGGCATCGATTTCAAGCATCAGGAAAACCGCTTCGTCGATTTCGACCGCGACCGCCTCATTCCGTACATGCTCTCCACCGAGGGGCCGCGGATGAGCCAGGGTGACGTCAATGGGGACGGCCGCACCGATTTTTTCATCGGCGGAGCCAAGGATCAACCGGGGTCGCTATTGATACAGCAGTCCGACGGCAGCTTCCTCCCCAGTAATGAAGCACTTTTCGAAATTGACCAGCTTTCCGAAGATCTCGGCTCGGCCTTTTTCGACGCCGATGGGGACGGCGATCTCGATCTCTACGTATGTAGCGGCGGCCATGAATTTTCCAATGGCGCCTCTGCACTGCGCGATCGCCTTTATTTTAATGATGGCAGCGGCAATTTCAGTGAGTCGGAACAAAAGTTGCCCGGCATTAAGGCTGAAAGCACCGCCTGTGTAGCTCCCGCCGATTACGATGGTGACGGCGATATGGACCTTTTCGTCGGGGTGAGGGTGCAGCCTTTCTACTACGGCGTGCCCTGCAACGGATACCTCTTGCAGAACGACGGTCAAGGCAATTTCGTCAATGTGAGCACCACCGTAGCGCCCCAACTCAAAGACCTCGGAATGATCACCGATGCCTGCTGGGCGGATTATGACGGAGACAAAGACCCTGACTTGTTTGTCGTAGGCGAGTGGATGGCCGTAAAGGTTTTCCGCAATGACAACGGAAAGCTTACCGAGGTAAGTCAAAACGCAGGCCTCGCCCAATCCGAGGGTTGGTGGAACAGCATCGAAGCCGCCGACCTCGACAGTGACGGCAATATCGATTTCGTACTCGGTAATCACGGCCTGAATTCGCGCTTCCGCGCCACAGCGGAGCGGCCCGTAGAGCTATATGTCAACGACTTTGACCAAAACGGATCAGCCGATCAGATCATCTGCCAGTACGAGGGGGACCACTGCTACCCCATCGCCCTGAAGCACGATCTTATCGAGCAGTTGCCGGCATTGAAGAAAAAATACCTGCGCTATGCCAATTACGCCAATGAAACCGTGCAGGATATCTTTCCGGCTGAGTTGCTGGAGAAAAGCTATCATTCCAAAGCCCGGACTCTGGCCTCTTCAATGATGATAAATAACGGTGACGGCTCTTTTGCTCTGAAGGCATTGCCCCTTGCGGCGCAGTATGCCCCGGTGTATGCCATACTCCTTCGGGATTTGAACGGCGACGGAATCCGTGACATCCTTTTGGGGGGGAACCTCCACGACGCCAAACCAGAGGTCGGCCGCTATGACGCCAGCTACGGTGTGCTATTAACCGGCAAAGGGGATGGAAATTTTGAAGCCCGGCGATCAAAAGACAGTGGATTACTGTTTAGCGGACAAGTTCGCGATTTTGAATCATTGACCATCAAGGGAAAACCCTGTATTTTAATTAGTAAAAGTGATGCAGCGCTCGAGGTTTATGAATTGCTGGCGCCGGCTCAACCAATCGGTATTCGTTGAAGTAAAGCGTACATTAAGTCTGCGATTCGGCCGGCAGGAAAAAATTAACGGAGGATCTTTTCGCCGGGAAAACCGCTATGGAGCCCTGCTGGCCGCAAGCTTTTTTTTCCTCATACTTTTCCCTCAGGATATTTCTGCTCAACCTGTTCCCTGTGACGGCGCCTCCTTTTTGTTTACCGCTGACTCCGAAACGGGAAACAGCAGTATGCACCGCGTTCGCTTCGATTCGGGTAACGGACGCCCTTATTTTGAAACGATTAAAGCGAATATTGGTTATCGGGTAGCCGCCGCCGGGTATTCAACCTTTGATCAATACATTTACGCCCTGGTGGAATCGACCTGGGAAGTACTTCGCATCGACGACGCCGGTAATGCCGTCAACCTGGGATTTCCCGAAGGACTGGAACCAGACATGACTTACAAGGCCGGAACGGTCAGTCCCAGTGGCCGGCGTTTTTTAGTCATCGGACGAGACGCGAATACAGGACTTGATGAAACGCTCTTTTCTATCGCCGTCGGCTCTTCTTCCCGCTTGAGTGCGGGGCGCGTTTCTATATCCAACGACTTTCAGGCTAAGCTGGAAGATTTAACGTACGATCCCTGGCGGGGGGTCCTGTACGGCTACGATCGCAGTTCCAAAAAATTAGCACAGGTGAATTGGCTCTCAGGAGCTATCACTAACTTCCGTTCACAGTTGATGACCGGTGTGGAGCATCTGGGAGGGCTTTTCTTCGATCGCAACGGCCAGTTGTACGGTTACGGCGCCGCTACGGGGAGTGGCGAGGAAGTGACGATTTATCGTATTGACAAACTTACTGGTCTGGCCACAAAATGGGAAACAGGCCCCTCCGGCCGCTTCTCCGATGCCTGCGGTTGTCCCTATACGCTGCGAAGTTTCAAAAGGGCGATTCCTTCCAAAGTGGTGCCTTGTTCGGAGCTGCTGCTGCGTTATGAGTTCATCAACCAGGCGGGCTCCTCTTATTCCTATAAAGATTTTCGGGATACTCTGCCGATGGGCTTTACCATTACCCGGATTTTAGAAAAACCGTCATTGGGTATCGTAATGAGTGGGCCGGGAACAAATATATTGCACATCTCCGAGATGGATGTACTGCTCGATACCACCCGTATTCTCGTTCGCGTAGCGGTGGATGAGACGATGTCTCCCGGTGTCTACAGCAGCCAGGCCCGGCTGTCGGACTTTCCGCCGGCGATCGGTACGGGAATTTTGTCGGACGACCCGCTGACGCCCACTCCGCTTGATCCTACACCAGTAGAGGTGCTCGAGCAGGGCGTTTTGGATCTGGGGCTCGAGGCTACCCGTCGCTGCCGGGGGGACGGCATGATCCTGTCGACAAGCCTGGCCAATCAGCAATACCGCTGGAGTACAGGGGATACGACCCAACAAATGATTATCACCGAACCCGGAACGTACCGCCTTACCCTGACAACCGGCTGCGCCAGCTTTGAAGAGTCTATCCGGGTAGCGTCCATCCCGCCTTTGCCCACCGTCGATTTGGGTCCCGATCGCGAGCTGCGGATCGGCGATCCGGTATCACTCCAGCCCCTTGTAGAAGCTTCTAGCGCGGTGAGCTACCAGTGGTCGGCCGGCCCCGATTCGTTGTTGAACTGCACAGACTGCAACAGTCTGTCCGTCTCTCCGCCGGCCAACACAACTTATTACGTCACGATTTCCGATGATTCCGGGTGTACGGCTACCGATTCGGTGGCCATAACGGTATTGCCACCGGAGTCCATGTTTTTTCCCAGTGCCTTTAGTCCTGACGGCGATGGCATCAATGATATATTTTACATCCAGGGGATTTTGGGAAGTGCGATTATCCGTTCTTTCCGGGTATTCGACCGCTGGGGCAACCTGCTTTTCGAACGGCGCAACGGCGACATCAATGACGAAAAAAACGGATGGGATGGCCGCATCCGGGAACAGGCCGTTCCCGCAGGCGTCTACCTCTATACGGCAGAGCTGGAATTTCCGGATGGGACGAGCCGTACCTTTTCGGGCGATGTGCTGTTGTTGAAGTGAAAAAAGAGAAGGGGGTGGATTTTTCGCGGTGAGCTGTAAAGTCGATAAAATAGCGCGAATTTGTCGATTTGAATCGTTAAACTTGCGTGAATTTATGGAATTTAAACATGGAGCCGTTTATTGGCGATCCTCGAAAGGTCATTTAAGCGTACTCGATTATCAAAGCCGTCTTGAAGCATGGTTGCTATTCGGATCCTATCCAGGTGTTCTCGAAGTTAAGAATCGGTAGGATAAAGCAGGCTTTCTGAGTGAACTGACAAACACCTAGCTTGTACAAAGATGTCTTAGACTAGGAGGTATTCTTCACAGTGGGAAACTTTGCGATCTATTGCGATATCTGGCTTTTCAAATCCGTTCAGAAGTATTTTTTAATGATCTGGGAGGGAAACTGCTGTAAGATCAGCACATCATTATGAAAAGAAATAGAAATAATAATTGTCGTAATACAAATGTCCCTGGTTTCAGAACTGTCAGACTTCAACGACCTGACTGTTCTTGGTTTCTGCTCCCAATAGCATTACTGCTCTCTCTACCCGGATTTGCCCAGCAAAGCAATTTGCGCGAAGGCGCTTACCTCAAGAACGACGGCACGCGTGTAGAAGGCTATTTCAAGCAAAACATCTCGCTGAAACAGGAAACGAGCGTCTGGTTCCAACCCAGTCTGCAGGCCGATCCGGTACGCGTAGAACTGGACTCCATTCAGGAGATCACTGCAGGAGAGGATCGCTATATCACTTATGAAATGCCCCGCCGGGAATACGATGAAACCAGCCTGATGAAGGAGGTAACGCGCGGAGCGGTCAATCTGTTCCGGGGAATCTCCACCGATAGAGGGACGGTCTACCTCTGGCGCGACCGGGAAGACGAAGTGCTGCTTAGCCGCAACAACTTCGAAGGCTTTGCCCAAAGCGTGGCGCAGCGCTGCCCGGGTATTCAGGCTACGGGATACCGTTTCAATCAGGGCAGCCTTATCGAGCTGGCCCGGGCCTACACCGGCTGTCGGTTCGCCGGTTCGGAAATCGAAGTTAGGGAAGCACCGGCCGGTTTTCAGTTCAGTATCGGGATACGTCCTTACTTTTATACCACCAACCTCGACCAGGCGCAGAGCACCTACTACGGCCGTGGCGACTACGAGGGGGAGTCGAGCTTCAGTGCGGCGCTCACGCTGGCATGGGTGGTCAATCCGCGCATACGGGTTATGCTGGAACCCGGCTATACCCGTATCCTGAGTACTTCCGATATTGTCAATGTGCCGCCATACACCAACCCTAACACCTTCTCCGAAGTGACCATCGATCTGCAGTATATCGATGTGCCGGTGCTGGCGCAGTATACTTTTCCTTTTGGAAATCTGCGGCCTTTTGTCGAAGGAGGATTATACGTAGGTATCCCGCTGAAGAGAGAATTGACGGACGAGCTCTTTCCCGCCGACCCTTCTCACATCCAGTTCAAGCCCGGTCCGGTCCGCTTTGAGGAAACCAATTTCGGATATACCGTAGGAGCCGGTATCGGATTGCCGCTGTCCGCCAGTTTTGAAGCGGCGCTCCTCGCACGCTGGACCCAGTCTTCTTCTTTAATGGAAGTGGATTCGGATTTTAACGAAGGACCTGCTTTTCACAATTTCCGAACCGATATACTGCAGGTAGGGCTGCGATTGTCCTGGATCAGTGGGAAGTGATATTTTCCCTAATTTTACTTTATGACCAAAATTAACCGAGCTCAAGGATTGATCTTTTTTTCAGGCCTTTGGGTGATTCTGCTATTTTCGCTGGACGGTTGCCAGGGGAGCGGGCGGGAATCTTCTGATACCCTCTTCCGCGAAGTGCCTCCCTCGAAAAGCGGCGTCGCCTTCGCCAACCTCCTGCAACCCGACGACTCTTTCAACATCATTGAATACCTCTACTACTACAACGGCGGCGGCGTAGCTATCGGCGACGTCAACAACGACAGCCTGCCCGACCTCTACTTCACCGCCAACGAAGGTCCTAACGCGCTGTATCTCAACCGCGGCAATCTGCAGTTTGAAGACGTCACGGAGACCGCCGGTGTGGCAGGCATGGACGGTTGGGCCACCGGCGTCACCATGGCAGACGTCAACGCCGACGGCCGGCTCGATATCTACGTCTGCCGTGTCGGCGACTACAAAGGCATTCAGGGCCACAACGAACTCTTTATCAATAACGGAGATGGTACCTTCATCGAAAGCGCCGCCGCATACGGCCTCGACTTCCGCGGCTTCTCCACGCAGGCCGCCTTCTTCGACTACGATCTCGACGGCGATCTGGATTGCTACCTGCTCAATCATTCCGTACACGCCGCGGAGAATTACAGCGAAGCGGATATCCGGAACGTGCCGAACAAACTGGCGGGGGACCGGCTGTTTGAAAATCAAGCAATAGCCCCCCCTAGCCCCCCCAAAGGTGGGGGACGCCAAGCTGACAGCCGCTCTGATAGCAATCTGACAGCGCGGCCGTCAGCTTGGAACTCCCCCCCTTCGGGGGGGCGGGGGGCGGCTGTATATGTCGATGTCACCGCTAAAGCCGGTCTCTACTCTTCCCGCATCGGCTATGGCCTCGGTGTAGCTGTGGGCGACATCAACGGCGACGGCTGCCCGGATCTTTACATCTCCAATGATTTTCACGAGAACGACTACCTGTACTATAACAACTGCGACGGCACTTTCCGCGAAGCCGTGACCAATTCTATCGGTCATACCAGTACCTTTTCCATGGGCAGCGACGTGGCCGACTTCGACAATGACGGCCGCCTCGATCTGATCAGCCTGGATATGAAACCCGCCGACGAACAGGTGCTCAAGAGCTCCGTCGGCGCCGATCCGTACAACATCTATCAGTTCAAGCTGGGCTACGGTTATTACTTTCAGTATCCGCGCAATATGCTGCAGTGGAACCGCGGCAACCTCACCGGCGAGGGAGCCGCCTTCTCCGAAATCGGGCAGCTCACTGGCGTCGACGCCACCGATTGGAGCTGGGCGCCTCTGTTCTGCGACCTGGACGCCGACGGTCTGAAAGATCTCTTCATCAGCAACGGTATTTGGCGAAGGCCAAATGACCTGAATTACCTGCGATACAGTTCCAATGAGCAGGTGCAGGCCCGGGCCTCCGATCAGAAACTGGCCGAACAGATGCCGACCGGACAAGTAGCCAACTATGCCTTCCGCAATACCGGGGCGCTCAACTTCGAACAGGTCAGCGATGCCTGGGGCTTCGACCTCGTCGGCTGCTCCAATGCCGCCGCCTACGGCGATCTGGACGGCGACGGCGACCTCGATCTGGTGCTCAACAACCTCAACCGCGCGGCTTCTATCTACGAAAACCGGCGCAATGAGCAGCCCGGATTTCACTATCTCCGGCTCCGGCTGAATGGTGGTCCGCAAAATCCTTACGGCATCGGCGCCCGCGTGAGCCTCGAAGCCGGCAGCCGGCGTCAGGTGCAGGAGTTGTACCCGACGCGCGGCTTTCAATCGGCTGTAGAACCGGTACTGACCTTTGGGCTGGACCGGGAGGATACGGTCGCGCGCCTGGAAATACGTTGGCCGTCGGGAGATACGACGCTACTGGCGAATGTTCCGGCCAACCAGCTGCTGACGATCGACCGTAATATGGAAGGTGAGGAAAATGCTGAACAAAGGAAACAAGCCGCCGGCCCCTTTCTGTTCCAGCCGGTCGCCGCCAATGCCGGTCTGAACTTCCGCCACCGCGAGAACCGCTACACTGACTTTGACCGGGAGATGCTGCTGCCCCATCTGCTGTCAACCCAGGGGCCCCGTATGGCCACGGCCGATGTAGACGGCGACGGACGCACCGATGTCTACCTCTGCGGCGCCCGAGGTCAGCCTGGCGCCCTCTATCGCCAAACGGCGGACGGACGCTTCCAACCGGCAACCCTGGCGACCGGTCCCGCTTATGAAGAAGTCGACGCCGCCTTTTTCGATGCCGACGGCGACGGCGCGCCCGATCTTTACATCGTCAGCGGGGGTGGAGAAGCGGAAGCGCCGGCAGGGGCCATGCAGGATCAGCTCTGGCTGAACGATGGGACGGGTAACTTCCGGAAAGCCCCGGATGCGCTACCAGCTTATTCCGCCAACGGCGCCTGCGTTACCCCGCTGGATTTCGACAGCGACGGCGCTATGGACCTCTTCGTCGGCGCCCGCTCTGTGCCCGGTAGCTACGCCCTCATCCCGTCCAGCGCTCTGCTGCGCAACGACGGCGCGGGCCGTTTCACCAATGTCACCGCCGGAGTGATCCCCGAACTGGAACGCGCAGGAATGGTCACGGATGCCGCCCTCGTCCAGGGCGAATCGGCACAGCGTCTGATCGTCGTCGGTGAGTGGATGCCGGTAACGATTTTTAGCATCGAAAACGGCCGATGGACCAAAACCGAGATTCCTTATTCCAACGGCTGGTGGAATACCGTGCATGCTGCCGACCTGGACGGCGACGGCGAGGAGGACTTGCTGCTCGGTAACCTCGGCCTCAACGCGGACCTCAAGGCTTCCCTTGAGCAGCCCGTGCGCCTGTACGTGAAAGATTTCGATAATAACGGACAGACCGACCCGGTGCTCACTTACTATAAGCAAGGCAAAGAATATACCTACGCCTCCCTGGATGAACTGGCCAAGCAAATGCCTGATTTGCGCAAGCGCTATACCGATTATGCTGTTTTCTCCAAAGAAACTTTCGATGAGGTGTTTCCGCCGGAGACTCGCAAGGGAGCCGAAGAAAGAATGGCCTATACTTTTGCTTCCTCCCTGGCTCTTAACCGGGGCGACGGGCAATTTGAACTGCAAGCGCTGCCGCGGGAGGCGCAATTATCTCCCCTCTTTGCATTCGAGACCGTCGATGCGAATGCCGACGGATATACCGATGTGCTCGCCGCCGGCAACTTCTATGGCAGCCGGCCCAGCCTGGGCCGTTACGATGCCTCCTACGGGCATCTGCTGCTGGGCCGGGGAGACGGCAGCTTCAAATCCCTGCAACCTGCAGAAAGCGGATTGGTGCTGGAAGGAGAAAGCCGGAATATTCGCCTGATATACCGCGGCGATAAGCCACCGCTGCTGATCGTCGCCCGAAACGATGCGCCCGCGATGGTAAACCAACTCAAAATGCTGCCCGCAAATAGAGAAAGACCCGATCATAAGGAAATGCAGTGAGGCAAAGAATTGATTGTCATTTACTCCACAAATTGCCATTCCTGTCATTATTGAGTATTATGTTTACTGCGATTTTGTTAAATTGAATAAAAAAGGATGCGTATGAAAACCTGGGCAATTTTAATCTTGGTAATGGCCACGAGCTTTGCGCTTTACGGACAGGAGGATCAGGAAGTCAGTGACGACTATGTCTTCAACGATATCCTGAACATGTCCAAGATCTCCGTTGGTAACATCGGCCCCAGAACCTTTGACCTGCGTTACGAGGGCGTTAAGGGCACGCCGATGATTTTTAGGGATTGGCAACCCGGTGTCATTCATCTTAAAAAGAAGGATAGTGAGCCCCTGGAAGTGAAGGTCAATTACAATGCGCTGGAGCAGCAGCTACTCTTTAAACTGCCGACCGGCCAGATGGGGGTTCTGCCCCTTGGTGAAGTTGAAAAAGTGACTGCACAGCGCGAGGATACCACCTATTTGTTTAAAGTTTACCCACAGTCGGAGGTGGAAGGCAGACGAAAGGATGACTTGAAATTTTATGAAGTCCTCTACGAGGGAGACTGCACTTTCCTCAAGGTCGTCAACAAAAAATTCAAACGCGCGGATTACAAACATCCCTACGGCCCGGACCGCCGCGCTGATACTTTCCTCGATCTGATAGACTACTACCTCAAAGTGGAGGATGGGGAATATGAAAAAATTAAGCTCAAAGAAAAGCATATCCTTGAGGCCTTATCGGACCACGCGCCGCAAGCCGAAGCCATCACTAAAGAAAATGGCTGGGAACTGGAAAAAGAAACAGAGGTGGCGGCCTTGCTTCAGAAAATCGAAGAATGAGGATTCAGCTTTCGCAAACCTGCATCCTGGCGAATCTTCTCTCCGAATAATTCGATATATTAGTGCCAGATCATACCGGACGTCCTGCCTGGCGTGAAGCGAAAAAACCAATACCCTATGAGACCCTTAGCACTATTTCTGACCTTCTTAAGTCTAATGCTCTTTTCCTGTCAACCCGAAGAAGTCCCGGAACAAATTATGGATATCAATTCCCCGGATGGCCGTATTCACCTCGAATTCAAACTGGATGAAGCCGGGGTACCCTATTATTATGTAGAATTTGACACCATGCGAATCATCGATTCGTCTTCCCTGGGATTTGAATTCCGCAATATGCCGCCGCTGCGCGAGGGCCTGACTGTGCGCGATATGGAGCGCCAGTCCGTTTCGGAAAGCTGGGAAGCCGTTTGGGGCGAAAACCGCGAGGTACTCAACGAGTACAATGAACTGCGGGTGGAGCTCGAGGAGCGCGAGACGCCCAACCGCATTTTCGAGCTCTATTTCCGCGCCTATGACGACGGCGTCGCCTTCCGTTATGTATTTCCGTTACAGGATAATATGACCGAGGCAGTCATCATGGATGAACATACGGAGTTTAACCTCACCGGCGATCACACCGTTTGGTGGATTCCGGGTGACTGGGATATCTACGAACACCTCTACAATGAGACCCGCTTTTCGGAAATCGACGCCATCGCCAAACGCGATGATCCGAACCTTATCAGCACGACGATCCCGGAAAATGCCGTCAACACGCCCGCAACCATGCGTACGGAGACGGGACTGCACCTGAGTTTTCACGAAGCCGCCCTTTATGATTATTCCGGCATGACGCTGCGCATTAGTACTGATTCACTTAAAATGACCAGCGAACTGGTGGGATCGGCCGACGGGGCCAAGGTGAAAACGGCGACGCCCTGGCGCAGCCCCTGGCGGACCGTACAAATCGCCGAAGCAGCCGGCGACCTCATTGAGTCGAACCTCATCGTCAACCTCAATGAACCGAATAAGCTGGAGAACACGGACTGGATCGAACCGATGAAGTACGCCGGCATCTGGTGGGAGATGCACCTGGAAAAATCGACCTGGGGTATGAAGGGCGGCCGCCACGGCGCCACCACGGCCAATGCCAAGCGATACATCGACTTCTGTGCCGAAAACAACATCCGGGGACTGCTTATTGAAGGATGGTACACCGGCTGGGAAGTGTGGACCGAGCCGGAAGAGCGCATTGACGCCTTCGACTTCGTCACGCCCTATCCCGACTACGACCTGCGCGAGGTAGTGCGCTACGCCGATGAACAAGGAGTGGATATTATCATGCACCACGAGACCTCCGCGGTGATCCCGCGCTACGAAGAACAAATGGATACGGCCTATGCGCTGATGGAAGAACTGGGTATCCAGGCGGTAAAGACCGGCTACGTCGGCTCGGTCATTCCCGAGGGAGAATACCAGCACGGTCAGTATATGGTTAATCACTACCAGCGGGTAATCGAACACGCCGCCGAACACCAGGTGATGGTGGACGCCCACGAGCCGATCAAGGCCACCGGCAAACGCCGCACCTGGCCCAATATGATGACCCGCGAAGGCCTGCGCGGCCAGGAATTCAACGCCTGGTCGGCTGAGGGCGGCAACCCTGTCGATCACCTGCCTGTCGTCGCCTTTACGCGGATGCTCGCCGGCCCCATCGATTACACGCCTGGCGTTTTTAACCTCAAGATGAATCCCTATCAGCCGGACAACCAGGTGCGGCATACGCTGGCCAACGAACTGGCCCTTTACGTCGTCATCTACAGCCCGCTGCAAATGGTAGCCGATCTGCCCGAGCATTACAAAGGGCAACCCGCCATGCAGTTCGTCCGCGATGTGGCGGTCGACTGGGATGAATCGCACGTGCTCAACGGTGAAGTAGGACAGTATCTGACCATCGTGCGCAAAGAACGCGGCGCCGACAACTGGTTCCTCGGCAGCATCACCGATGAGACACCCCGGCAGTTCGATATTCCGCTCGACTTTTTGCCGGAAGGCAAGACGTATCAGGCGGCTTTCTATTACGATGCGCCGGACGCCCACTGGGACAGCAATCCGACGGCGATCCGTATTACGACCCAAGAGGTGACGAGGGATTCGACGCTACAATTAAATCTCGTATCCGGCGGCGGAGCTGCGGTGAGCTTGATGGGAATGGAATGATCCGGCAGCTTCCCGGCCGGAATGTTTTGACATTAAATAGGAAATTCGTATCTACGAGGGTTGTTTTTCAATCCTTAGATACAAGCAAATATGTCAAAAGCAAACAATCGATTTGGTTTAGTCCTCATTACCATTGTTGCGGCCCTGGGCGGCTTACTCTTTGGTTTTGATACGGGGGTGATCAACGGCACCCAGTTTTATTTCAGCAAGTACTTCGAGCTGACTGCCGCGGTAAAAGGCTGGGTGGTCGGCAGTGCCTTAATCGGATGCTTCGTAGGCGCCCTGATCGCCGGTCAGATCAGCAAGATGTACGGCCGCAAATTTTCATTGCTGCTCTCCGCTGTGCTGTTCATTATTTCCGCCTGGGGCTCGGGGCTGCCGGGCTTTTTGCCTGAGTCGGTTTCCTTGCTCGTCGCCTTTCGGTTGATCGGTGGATTGGGTATCGGCATCGCCTCTATCAACTCACCTACCTACATCGCCGAGTTGTCGCCGGCCAGAATACGGGGCCAGATGGTAACGTATTACCAGATGGCGATCGTCATCGGCTTCTTTATCGTGTTCCTGGTCACCTATTTTATCGGAAGCGGGCAGGATGAGGTTTATAACGTCAGTCGCGGATGGCGCATCATGTTCTGGTCGGAACTCGTGCCCAGCATTTTGTTCTTCCTTTTGCTTTTCTTTGTACCGCGAAGTCCCCGCTGGCTGATGCTGAAGGGCCGTAACGAAGAAGCTCGAAAAATCCTTACGAATATTCACGGGGAGGAAGCAGCGGATAAAGAAATGCGGGAGATCCGCGAGTCGATCCGGCACGAGGGCGGCTTGTCCTTTAAGGAGGTTTTCCGGAAAAGCGTGCTGCCAATCGTACTCATCGGCTCTGTACTGTCGATCTTGCAGCAATTTACCGGTATCAATGCGGTGCTGTACTACGGCGCCGATATTTTTGAACAAGCCCTGGGCTTTGGTCAGGAGGATGTACTGGCGCAGCAGATCCTGCTGGCGGGCGTCAACGTCGCCTTCACCTTCCTGGCCATGTTCACCGTCGATAAATGGGGACGCAAACCGCTGGTGATCACCGGCTCCATCGGCATGATCGCCGGTTTTTCACTGCTGGCCTTCACCCTGATGTACGAGCAGGTTGGTTTGCTGTCGTTGATCGGTATCCTGACTTTCATCGGGTCCTTTGCCATGTCTATGGGGCCTATCGTCTGGGTCATCCTTTCGGAAATGTTCCCCAATGATGTGCGAAGTGTCGGCATGTCCATCGCGGTGGCCGCGCAGTGGTTGTCCAACTACCTGGTCTCGCAGTCCTTTCCGGTTGTCATGGAAAGCGAGGCTAATATGAGTGGCTTCTGGAACGGCTCCCTGCCTTATTTCATATTCATTGGATTCATTGCACTGATCATCATCTTCACGCTGAAGTTCATCCCCGAAACGAAGGGACGCTCGCTGGAGCAGATCGAGAAGATATGGGAGGAGAAGTACGGGAAAATTTAGTGTTCACTCCGTGAACGCTTCGTACTCGAACTCAATAAGCTGCAAGGTCACCGGCAGTGGTATATTGAACTTTATCCCTCCCGCCGATTCGAGGTAGCCGGATAATATTGAAGGGTAGGTGAACGCACCCCCCCGGCCAGTCATCGCTCGACTCCGGGGCGGATTCAATCGTGAGCAGCATATTGCCCCTGGTGTTCCGGCTGAGATCTAGTCCTGCGGGCAGGTCATTTTTATCAACGACGAAAGAACCCCTTCCGGAAAAGGCGATGTTGGGATCGCTGCTGCCGGCGGAACGGAAGACGATGAGTGTTTCCTGACTGTTGGTTCCCACGGTGCGAACGCCTCGAATCAGGAAATCGGAAGGCGTCATAAAGTAGAGACAGGAATCTACGGGGTAGGTCGTTTGGGCCTGGAGGTCAGTGCAAAACAAGCAAAGGAGACAGCCGAGAAAGAGAAGTTTTTTCATATCAGATAAGTTGGATGCTGGGAATGATTTGGGATTAATTTCCTGAAATGATCAGTTTTTGGACAAACTGGGTGTTTTCGCCTTCCCGCCAGTGCAGGAGGTACATCCCGGGCGGGATAGGGCCGCTGATCGTGACGGAGGCGCTTTCCGAAATTTGTTGCTGATATACGGGCTGTCCGGACAGGTTGTAGACCCGAAGGGAATATTGCCCCCTTTCAGCCAGTTGTGGACAGAAGAAAGGAGTGCCCAATCGATAAGGGTTGGGAATAGCGCAAATGTTTTGCTCAACGGGCGCGCCGGTGCTGCTCACTACCTGTTCTGACCAGAAGTTACGCAATAAAATATTTTTCGCCTTTCGGCAAATGGCTTATAGAGAGATTCGTGAGAGAGCTGTTACTCTGTTTAGTGTAGATCAGATGCTGCGCTGGTCGCTCCCTCAGATATCCTCCCAGGTTGATGGTATATAAGAAGCGTGAGGTGCGACCAGCGTAGCTTCTCCCTTAAGCGATTCGCCTGTAAGTTTTTATATCATCCCATCTGTAACAGTAGTGCAGGTGGTTCCTCAAAATATGGAAAATGAAAATTTCAAAAAAATGGAGATGGGTATTGTTTGTTTAATTGAAAACAACTAAATACCTGTTAAAAATAAAAGTTATGGAAAAATACTTAATGTTCATCTTTTTGTTGTTCTGCAGCTATTCTTTATCCGGCCAGTCCTGGTCAGCAGGCCTGGATCTCATTTCTCTTGGGCAATTTATTGGAGGAGAACAGCTTCCGGTAACCCTACAGGTAAAAAGATCGTGGAACGATCGCCATGCTCTGCGAACGGATATCGGAATGTATCACTCGAACAGGCAAAGGCAGTGGGATTATTTAAACTCCCGTAACGGAGCGAGGGTCGATTGCGATGCTTACGATGAAGTCAATTTTCAGTACAACGTCCGGCTGGGTTGGGAGTATGTCTTCACAAAAAGCAATGATCGCTTTGGAGTATATACTTACACAGGGGCTATGGCTGATTTTTTTATGGATAAGAAAAAAAATATTCTAAAAGAGTGTTCTAGCATTATTAAGCAGCCTGTTCCTCCGGATGAAGCTTCGGGGCATATCAGACCGGAGGATCCATCCTTTTACGATAGACCCGAACATAGGGTAAGTAAAAATAACTACGGTTTCTTTCTAAGGATTGGAGTTGGCATTAAGCTAATGGGGGGCTTGTCTTGTGCTATTGAAAGTGACTTTAATGCCTCTTATTATGAGGAAAAAAGATTTGAACACGGCAATTATTGGATTTTTAATGCAAATGATAGCGAACTTTACATGGCTGAGGAACACAACTACGATGAAAAAGGACTCGAATTTCAAGCAAGGGGGATTCACCGGTTATTCGTCCGTTATGCTTTTTAAAGGCGCTTCCTATCTCTTTGGGAAACTAATCAGCAAAAAAGATACATGCCTTTACCACAATACGCCCGACTTTCTCTATGGCTCTTGTTCGGGGCTTTATTTCTGGCTTTATGTATCCAGCGTCAGCCCATCCATATCACCGAAGGTCGCTACGAAGGCGCCGGTCACTTCATCATCCACACCCCTGCCGCCACCTACTACTACGACAAAGCCGGCGGCGGTCTCTCCCGCCTGATCGATCCGGCGGGCAACGACTGGATTGCCTTTAAACGGGTACCCTGGAACGAATATCCCGCCTCCGCCGCTTCCGCTTTCCGCGGCCTGCCCAACTTCGTATTCGGTTCGGACGATTCCGGCGCCGGCCATCCCGGTCACGAAATGTGCGAAAGTAAACTGGTGGATGACCGAACCATCCGCACGACCTCCAAAAGCGGCAAATGGCAGTGGGAATGGACTTTCTTCGAGGATTATGCCAAAGTGGAAGTACTGAAAACCGACCCGGAGCAGCCCTACTGGTTCCTGTACGAAGGTACGCCCGGCGGCGCATTCGATCCGTCTCGTCAGTTTTACGGAACCAGTGCGGGCGGCCCCCACCGCGATCAACTGGATTACTACGCCGGAAACAAGGCCTTCGAAAACTGGCAATGGGCCTACTTCGGGCACGAGGCGGTGGAGCGGGTGCTCTTCGTCGTACAGGAGGAAGCCGATGAGCTGTCCGATACCTTTTCCTATCTTGGCAATACGGAGGCGGGGATAAGCTCCCCGGACGGCATGGTCGTCTTCGGCTTCGGCCGGGCCGACGGGGCGAAGCCGCTGCTGCGGAAAGCGCATACCTTCTACCTGGGGTTTGTGGAGTATGGAGGGAAGATGGGAAAGGTGCACCGGAAGGTTGACCAGCGAGTGCGGAAGTTGAAAGAATAGTAGGGCGTTTAGAGTTTAGCGCTCCAACCACTTCGTGGCGGAGCTGTTTAGAGTTTAGCAGATCTAAAAATGAGATTCCGGTTTTCAGATCTGCTAAACTCCTAAACCAGCCGCGCCCGAAGGGCTGCGGCGTCTAAACTTCTAAACTTATGGACTTAAAAAAAACGGTTGACTCATGAGCCGATTAGCAGATCGCGTAGCAATCATCACCGGCGGGGCCCGCGGTATAGGCAAAGCCACGGCCGCCCGTTTTTTAAAAGAAGGCGCCCGGGTGGCCGTTTGGGATGTCGCCGTGGAAGCCGGCGAGTCCGTTGCAGAGGAATGGTCATCGCAGGGCTATCAATGCCGTTTTTACAGAGTAGACACTACCGGCCTGGAGGCTGTCCTCACCGCCGCAGCTGAGGTGGCAAAAGACTTCGGCCGCATCGACATTCTGATCAACAACGCCGGCATCACCCGCGACGCCTCGATGAAAAAGATGACCCCGGAGCAGTGGCAGGAAGTTATCGACGTCAACCTCACCGGCGTCTTCAACTGTACCAAAGCTGTCTATCCCTTCATGGCGGAGCAGGGCTACGGCCGTATTCTCAACGCCGCCTCGGTCGTAGGGCTGTACGGCAATTTCGGGCAGACCAACTACGTCGCCGCTAAAGCGGGCGTTATCGGTATGACCAAGGTATGGGCCCGCGAATTTGGCCGCAAGGGCATCACCGTCAACGCCGTGGCGCCGGGCTTCATCCAAACCGATATGGTGCAAACCATCCCGGAGGAAATCGTCGAAGACCTGAAAAAACGAACGCCCGCCGGCCGCCTCGGCACACCGGCGGATGTGGCCGCCGCCTACGCCTTCCTGGCTTCGGAAGAGGCGGGCTTTATCAACGGGGCGACGCTGAGTGTGGACGGGGGGGTGGTGGCTTGAGGCTGGATGCTGGGAGCTCAATTTAAGCAGGGCTTTGAGTGCCCGGCCGTCAAAACCGGGTACTCGTAGAAAAAAAGTCCAATATTAAAAGAACTTGGATTATATTCCGGAGTCTAACAATGTTGTTTACTCAACTTACCCCACCTATGGAAAGCCTCTTTCAAATCCGTTTTTGTACCCTTTTACCAGTTTTCTTTCTCAGCATTTCCGTACTGGCAGCCCAGCCGGCGGAAATAAGCGAGCTGCTTGAAGGCTTCGACGAGTACGTAGAGCAGGTACGGCAGGACTGGGAAGTGCCCGGCGTGGCCGTCGGCATTGTGCGGGGCGATGAAATGGTGTATGCCAAAGGTTACGGGCTGCGCGACGTGAATCGCGGGCTACCCGTGACCGAAAACACCCTTTTCGCCATCGGCTCCACGACCAAAGCCATGACCGCGGTGACGGTCTGCCAGCTTGTCGACGACGGCCTTATCGAACTCGACGAGCCGCTGATCGAATACCTCCCCGATTTCCGGATGTACGATGACTACGTTACGCATCACCTCACCCCCCGTGACCTGATGTGCCATCGTTCCGGGCTGCCGCGTCACGACGCGGCCTGGTACGGTTCCGACCGCAGTCGTGAGGAGCTCTTTCACGCCCTGCGCTATCTGGAACCCAGCCGCGGCTTCCGGGAAGCCTGGCAGTACCAGAACCTGATGTTTATGGCCGCAGGATATCTGGTCGGCCAAATGCGCGGCGCGTCCTGGGAGCAGGTCATACGGGAGCGTCTCTTCGGGCCATTGGGCATGGAGCGCAGCAGCATGTCAGTGGAGGACTCCAAAAAGGATGAGGACCATGCCCTGCCTTATGCGGAAATTGAGGACGAAGTCCGGCCGATTCCTTTCAGAAACATCGACGCTGTCGGCCCGGCGGGTTCGGTCAACTCCTCTGTCGCTGAAATGAGCCGCTGGCTGATCATGCAGCTCAACGGCGGAAAATTCGAGGGTCAACAGGTCGTTTCGAGTTCCATGCTGAATCAAACCCACACGCCGCATATGCCCACGCCCAGTCCACCCAGTGAGGAGTTTTTCTACGGCACTTACGGCCTAGGCTGGGGCATTACTGCCTACCGCAATCACCTGCTGCTCACGCACGGCGGCGGCATCGACGGGTTCATCACGCAGGTTGCCCTGCTGCCAAAAGATTCGATCGGCATCGTGGTGCTGACCAACTCCAGCAGCGCCGATATCGCAGGCACTATCCGCAACGCTGTCATGGATCACATGCTGGGCCTGGAGCGTATCGACTGGAACCAGCGCGCCCTCGATCGCCGGGCCAAAGCGGAAGAAGCACAGACGGAGGAAGAGGAGGAAACGGACCAAATTAAGGACACCCGGCCTTCTCACCCGCTCCCCGATTACACAGGCCGTTATGATCATCCCGGATACGGAACGATAAGAATTCTTATGGATAACGAGCAGTTGCGCGTACAGTACAATAGCTTCGATCTGCCGCTTGAACACTTTCACTACAACGTTTTTCAGGGGGAAGACCCCCGGATCGGCAAGATTCGGTTAAATTTTCACACCGATGCTTCCGGAATGATCCACCAGCTTTCTTCCAAAATGGAACCGGCGGTAGATCCCATCGTCTTTGAACGCACCCCGGAACTGTCGGCGGAAGCAAGAGAGCGCCTGCAATCCTACACCGGTTCTTACCTGCTGCAAGGCACGGAAATCACGGTGTCTATGCGCGGCGAAAACACGCTGGTGGTCACCGTACCGGGCCAGCCGCCTTACACCCTGGTACCGAGGCAGAAAGACAACCAGTTCCAGCTGGAAGGGCTGCCGGGCTACTGGGTGGAATTTACCAGCGAAGAGGGAACGGATAAGGTGAAGGCGGTCGTCTTCCACCAGCCGAACGGGATGTTTACGGCGGAGCGAAAGGAGTGAAAAATTAAGCCTTTAACATTTTGCTTGCACAAAACATCGTAATTTGAAAGTACCATAATATTGGTCTCACACCGTGGGATAGCAGGTCAAGGTTAGGAAACCTCGACGAACACACAAAGGCAAAGCTGTGTGTAGATCGAAAGGCTGGAACGGTTGGCTCCGGTTCGCCCATTTCGTTCCGCGATCTGGCTGGGTTCACCCTGTGGAATAAGCGAAGCACCTATTCCACAGGGTAAACATCCAGCCCGAAGTGGAAAGTGGGAAAGCGGAAGTCGGAAGGGGGCTTAGCTGGGCTTATCCAGGGAATATTCCAGGCTAGCGCCGGGCACCCAGCACCCAGCATCCAGCATCCCTCCGAAAACAGACCCAAATGCTCGTCAATCATTCACTTTGACTGGTTAGCCATCACCGCCATCTCCCGGGCATCGTGTGTCGTCAGCCGGATGAGGTCGACGTCGCCGTCGCCTTCCAGGTCGCCGGCGAGCAGGTTGTAGACCCCCTCGTCGTTGATGAGTTGTTTGTTCCAGGCGCCGTTGCGGTTTTCGAGTAGATATACGGGAAATTCGCTCACACCGATATCCCTAGCCCGGTTGCGGTTGACTCCGGTCAGGACCTCGAAACTGCCATCCAGGTCCATATCGGCGACGATGAGGCTGTGGGCGGCGGGCAGGGAATCCAGCAGGATATCCTGTCGCCAATCCCTGCCGCCGATAAGGGAGTATTTTGCGATGGGATAACCGGCGCGTTCCGAGTGGGTGATGAACACTTCAGCACGACCGTCGCCATCCGTATCCCGGCAGACGGTTTTGGTGGCATTGGCCGACCAGTCGCCCTCCTGGTTGTGCCAGATCTGGTCTATCGTATCTACTGCCCATTCGGCGGACAGGCTGCCGGGGTTTTTCAGCCAGTAGCCGTTGGCGGCGATGTCTATCCGGCCGTCGCCGTCGAGATCGCCCACATCCATTCCTTCGTGCAGGTTATTGATTTGAATGTCCTGAACTTTTGCGAAAGTGGGGCCGTCTGTCTTTGTAAAGATCGTAAGCGTTTCGGCATCGAAGCTGACCGTAATGATTTCAGGTAGACCATCCCGGTTCAGATCGGCGAGGCTGATGTCTTTCAGGAAGCTGGGGATCGTACCTATCGGATGAGGGTTCCATCCGGTGTTGGATTGTTCGTACCAGAATAGATGGGCGGGTGCTCCGCTGTCGGTCCATTCGCCCGGATGTTCCACGCCGATGAGATCCACGTCGCCGTCCCCATCAATATCGCCGGCATCCAGGTCGCCGGCGGCAAAAGGCTTGCCGTTGGGCGATAATCCGCTGATGATCACCGGTTCCCAGAGATGACCCTCGATGTTGCCTTTCAGGTAACCGAGCCAACCGCCACCGCCGTTGTTGTCCTGCAGGACGACGTCGAGGATGCCGTCCCCGTTGACATCGGCCAGGGTGCGCGCCCACCACAGATTGGCCTCCTGGGAGATAAGGGATGATAGGAAAGATATTTCCTGGGGCATAGCATCCGGTTCAGTAGCTTCTTCCGGAGTATCGGAAGGGGAACCACAAGCGGTCAGCATCAAACTCAGGAGGAGAGTTGAAAGGTAGTAAGAGATTTTCATGTGGAAGTTCGTTTTCTTAAAGAACCAATAGGAACTTATCGGATGTTCATTCGCCACCCATCCGGGCCGGGTTAATTGCCTCATACAAGATACCTATCCCCAGGATATTTTTTAACTTGGCACCTTAAACCATAGTCCCCAAATCCAACCCTTCAATTTTTTACCTATGAACCGTAACGCCGAACACATCCGTCTTCAGGAAGCCTATCAACGCCAACTGCCCTGGCTGCGCTGGGGGCCTTATCTCAGCGAGCGCCAGTGGGGCACGGTGCGTGAGAACTTCCCGATGGACAAAGACCCCTGGGAGGCCTTCACCCACGATCAGGCTCGCTCGCGCGCCTACGAGTGGGGTGAGGACGGCCTGGCCGGTATCTGCGATGAGGAGCAGCGCTTGTGTCTGGCTATTGCGCTGTGGAACGAGCGCGACCCCTTCCTTAAGGAGCGCCTTTTTGGGCTAACCAACCCGGAGGGCAACCACGGCGAGGACGTCAAGGAGTACTACTACTACCTCGACAATACGCCGACCCATTCCTACATGAAGTACCTGTACAAATACCCTCAGGAGCCCTTTCCTTACGATCAGCTGCTGTCGACGAACCGCAAGCGTTCGAGAGAGGAGCCGGAGTATGAGCTGATCGATACGGGAATCTTTGACGAGGACCGCTATTTCGATGTAGAGGTGAAGTACGCCAAGGCCGCGCCCGGCGATGTATTGATGCAGGTGCGCATCACCAACCGCGGTCCGGATGCGGCGCCGATACACTTGCTGCCGACCCTTTGGTACCGCAATACCAGGAACCGGCCGGAAACAGGAGACGAAAAACCCGTCCTTCGATCCGCGGGCTGGCGCGCCGGACAGGCGATTGCGGCTACGTTGGAAGGTATGAGCAACTACTATCTTTATTGCAGCGGAAATGTACCCTTGCTCTTCACCGAAAACGAGACCAACAAAAAGCGCATTTTCGGGGAGCCCAACGAGTCGAAATACGTCAAGGACGGTATCAATGACTATGTGGTAGATAAGAAAAAGGAGGCTGTGAATCCTGCGCAGCGCGGTACTAAAGGCGCTATGCACTACCGCCTGGAAATACCACCCGGAGCTTCTGAAGTGCTGCGCTTTCGCTTCTGCGAGTACGCTCCCATGGATCTGCCGCAGACTTTTCAGATTGATGGCGGTGATCCGCTGGCTTCCGGTTTCGAAAAGATTTTCGAGGAGCGTAAAAAGGAAGCCGACGCCTTTTACCACAATATCACGCCCGAAACGGTTGATGAAGAGGATGCGCAGACCATGCGGCAGGCCCTGGCCGGTATGCTGTGGACCAAGCAGTTCTACTACTACGACCTGGACTTGTGGCTCAAACAGCGCGGCGGCAACCCGCTAAGTTCCAGCGAACCAAAAAAGGTGCGCAACCAGCGCTGGGTACACATGGTGAATAAAGACATCATCAGCATGCCCGACAAATGGGAGTACCCCTGGTACGCCGCCTGGGACCTGGCTTTCCAAACCATCAACCTGGCCATGGTCGATCTCGACTTCGCCAAGCAGCAGCTCAGCCTGATGTTGCGCGAGACCTACCTGCATCCCAACGGGCAGTTGCCCGCCTACGAGTGGAACTTCAGCGATGTCAACCCGCCCGTGCACGCCTGGGCGACGCTCTTCGTCTACAGTATCGAAAAGCAGCGACGGGGCAGCGGCGACCTGGCCTGGCTGAAAAATGCCTTTCAAAAGCTGACGCTCAACTTCACCTGGTGGGTCAATCGTAAGGACCCCCAGGACCGCAACATATTCGAAGGCGGCTTCCTGGGCCTCGATAATATCGGCGTCTTTGACCGCTCCGAGACGCTGCCCGGTGATGCAGTGCTGGAACAGGCCGACGGCACTGCCTGGATGACCCTCTTCTGCCAGAACATGTTCGAAATGGCGCTGGAACTAGCCATTTATGACCCGGTGTACGAGGACATGGCGCTCAAGTTTTTCGAGCACTTTCTGTTCATTGCCTCCGCCATGGACCATATGGGCGACAACAAGCAGGACCTCTGGGATGATGAGGATGGTTTCTTCTACGACCTGTTGCGGCAGCCCGACAGCGACCCCATACGCCTCAAGGTGCGCTCTATGGTCGGCCTGTTGCCCCTCTGCGCCACTACCGTCATCGACGGCGATATCTTCCGTCGCTTCCCAAAACTAGTGGAGCGGGCTTTCTTCCGCTTTAAAAAGCATCCCGAGTTGCTGAACCGCATCCACGACCCCCGGCAGCCCAACTTCAAAGGCCGCTACATGTTTTCCATCCTCGACGAGGAGAAGCTGCGCCGGGTGCTGAGCCGACTGCTGGATGAGAACGAGTTTCTCAGCCCCTACGGCATTCGCGCCCTGTCGCGCTACTACGCCGATCACCCCTATGAATTTTTTATGAACGAGGAGCGCTATGTGGTCGAATACCTGCCTGCTGAATCCGATTCCGGCATGTTCGGCGGCAATTCCAACTGGCGGGGGCCGGTGTGGTTTCCGGTCAATACCTTACTGCTGCGGGCTTTGCTCCAGTTTTATACTTACTACGGCGACGATTTCAAAGTGGAATGCCCCACGGGTTCCGGTCACTACCTGACCCTCTTCGAGGTGAGCAAGGAGATCGCCACCCGTCTCATCCGCCTGTTCCGGCGCGATGAAGAGGGGCGGCGGCCCGTCTACGGCGACCAGGAGAAGTTCCAGCGTGATCCGCACTTCCACGATCACCTGCTCTTCTACGAATACTTTCACGGTGACAACGGCAGCGGCCTGGGCGCCAGCCACCAAACGGGCTGGACAGGGCTGGTCGCCTTCCTAATTCAGCTCTTCGGCTCCGTGACGGCGGAGAAGATTCTGGAGGAAGGGTTTAGGCCGGCGACGGTGTACCGGGAGGAATGAGACGAAGTCGGAAGTCGGAAGTCGGATAGCGCCAAGCTAAACTCGTGAAAGGGGGACCGGGGCAACCCACGAAACCTTTCGAAGGAAACCAGTAGGTAACCAGCCTGGAA
>Ga0209949_1000380_pt1 | contig 23694 bp, 22 predicted proteins | sample SalPonC_black_MG_FD_185711 | JGI IMG/M metagenome (GOLD analysis project Ga0209949, IMG submission 185711) | Salt pond soil microbial communities from South San Francisco under conditions of wetland restoration - Salt Pond MetaG... | ecosystem: Environmental > Aquatic > Marine > Intertidal zone... | reverse complement strand
TCAAGGCTATACGCCTACCTGAGCCGGCGCAAGGCATGGCGGGGCAAAGGGATGCCCGACACCATGATGAAACTGATCCGCCAGGAGACCGAACGCATGTTCCAGGACAATCCCGAATTCATCTCCTTGGCCAGATCCGATGCCGGGGACAGCGGCAACCGGGAAAAAATCTGGTTCGACTTTGTCAACCAGCTGTCCAGCAAGGTACTCTCCCACACCGGCAACCACCTGCTGGGCCAGGCCTCCGGGGCCAACCTCTTCAACATCTTCCAGACCCTGGGCTCCGTGGGCGGGCTCTACTCCCTGCTGGCCCCCTATTTTGTCTCCTTTGCCCACTTTGCCAAGGACAACGAGATGAACGCCATGGTCCTGGACCGCTTCGGGAAAAAAGTGGCTCCGGCGTCCCAGCACCAGGTCAACCTGGGCCATTTCACCGACACCTTCTACGATGTCAACGGCGTGGCCCAGACCCTGCAGCAGCAGGTCAAAACCGCCCTCAAACACAACAAGCACCTGACCATCATCACCTGTGAGGACAATCCTAAAACACCCGGGGAGGGGGTGAAAAATTTCGCCCCCATCGGGGTGTACAACATCCCCGAATACACGGAACAGCAGCTGTATTACCCGCCTTTTCTGGAGATGCTGGACTTCTGCTACAAACAGGGGTTCACCCACATCCATTCGGCCACCCCCGGCCCGGTGGGCCTGGCCGCCCTGGCCATTGCCAGGATTCTCAAGCTGCCCCTGACCGCCACCTACCATACCCAGTTTCCCCAATACGCCCAGGCCCTGACCGGGGACGACTTTATCGAGGACATGACCTGGCGGTTCATGATCTGGTACTATGATCAGATGGATCAAATCTATGTCTCCAGCCAGAACTCCAGGGATGAACTGACCCAGCGGGGCATCTCCAAAGACAAGATACGGCTGATCCCCAGGGGCATCGACACCGAACACTTCCATCCGGACAACCGCTGCAACATCCTCACCCGGGACTACGGCGTGGATCCTGGGGTCACCAACTTCCTCTACGTGGGACGGGTCTCCAAAGAAAAGAACCTGCCCCTGCTGGTCCAGGCCTTTATCAACCTTTACCGGGAGAACAAGAACGTCCATCTGACCGTGGTGGGGGACGGCCCCTGGGCCGCTGAGATGAAACAGTTGCTCCGGGATGTGCCTGCCGCCTTTACCGGTTATTTGTCCGGTACGCCGCTGCATCAGGTGTATGCCTCAGCAGACGCCTTTGTCTTCCCCTCCACCACCGACACCTTTGGCAATGTGGTGCTGGAGGCCCAGGCCTCGGGGATTCCGGTCATCGTCTCCGATATCGGCGGCCCCTGCGAGAACATGCTCCCGGACCACACCGGCCTCAAGGTAAAAAGCAAGGATCTCAACCAGCTCATCTCTGCCATGAAAACCCTGGCAGATGACCGGGACCTGAGACACAACATGGGCTTGGCCGCCAGGGCTTACATGGAGGACCGCTCATTTGACACCGCCTTTATCCGGTTCTGGGAGTTCTACAAAAAAATCGACATCCCGGCCGACACCCCCAGGTTCTCCAAAGCCGGTTAAGATGGCTGATCACATATTCCCGAAGATTCAACAGGCCGCCCAGACCATCAGCGCCATGGCAAGGGGACGAATGCCCGGGCAGCTGGTCATCCAGATCACGGACCGCTGCAACGCCACCTGTCCCCAGTGCGGCATGCGCAAAACCAGCCCCTTTGACAGGACCCGGCTCTCCTGCGACCGCATCAAGTCCATGATTGATGCGGCAGCGGAAAAGGGGATCCAGGCTGTCTCATTTACGGGCGGAGAGCCCATGCTGCTGAGATCCGATCTGCCCGAGCTGATCACCCATGCCGGCAGGGCCGGCATTCCCTACATCCGCACCGGCACCAACGGGTTTTTCTTCACCGGCCACCAGCGCCCGGGATTTGGGGACCGGATCCGCCGCATCGCAGATGAACTGGCTGCCACCCCCCTGCGCAACTTCTGGATCAGCCTGGACTCGGCCCAGGCTGATCTGCATGAATCCATGCGGGGATTTGAGGGGGTGGTCCGGGGCATGGAAAAGGCCCTGCCCCTCTTCCATAAAGCCGGCCTCTTTCCTTCCGTCAACCTGGGCCTCAACCGGAATGTCACGGCCAGGGCCGCGGCCCTGACACGGCCCGCAGACAGGGACCTGGAGGATCCGGAATCCTCCGCGTTTTACCAGACCTTCAAACAGGGTTTTTCCGCCTTTTACCAACGGGCCGTTGACATGGGATTTACCATTGCCAATGCCTGCTATCCCATGAGCATGGCCGACGACGCGGACAAGGAGGGCCTTGACGCCGTGTATGCGGCCGCCTCCCCGGACCGGGTGGTCTGCTTCACCCGCACGGAAAAGGCCCTGCTCTTCAAGGCCCTGCTGGACACCATCCCGGAATACCGGTCCCAGATCCGGATCTTCTCCCCCCTGACCGCCCTCTATGTCCTCTACCAGGACTACGCAATGCCGTCATATCAGGACTCAGAGACGTCTTCCAGGGCCCGCCAATCCAACGCCTACCCTTGCAGGGGCGGTATCGACTTTTTCTTTGTCAACTGCCGGGACGGCAACACCTATCCCTGCGGCTACCGGGGCAGCGAGAACCTGGGCCCCTTCGAGAACCTGGATATCCGCGGCATGGGCCAGAAACCCTTCTGCCTGGCCTGCGACTGGGAATGTTTCAGGGATCCGGCCGAGCTGGGCGGCCCCGTGGTCCAGGCCCTGACCCGCCCCTTGGGCCTGGCCGGGAAACTGGTAAAAGACAGGGACTACATGACATACTGGCTCAAGGACATCGCCTACTACCGAACCTGCGGGTATTTCAACGGCCGGATGCCGCCAAGAAGGCCTGACCCAGGTTTCCGGGATACCAATGGCCTGTCAAGGTTTTTTCAATAGAATAAATCCCCCCAAAATGGCGGTGAACGGCGCCACGGTCACCAGGGCAAAGCTGCCCACAATGGTTTTCAGCACCTCCGCTGCCACGTATATTATGTTAAACGTTGACGACAAAGGAATCCCCTGCGCCATAAACGCCATTAACAGGGTGATGAATCCCCCTGAATAGGCCAGAAGAAGGGTGGTCGTCATGGTGCCTGCCACGGCCCGGCCCACGTTCAGTCCTGATTTGATCAGCTCGCCCCGGCTTATGGCGGGATATTTTTCCACGACTTCGTTCATGCTTGCGGCCACGTCTACGCCCAGGTCCATCACTGCACCGGAACAGGCGATAAAAACGGCTGCAATATATATTCTAGTCAGGTCCAGATGCCCGAAACCCGAATACAGCAGCGTTTCGGCAAAGGGCATTACCGCCCCGTGAAGATGAAGGGGACCGGTGAAAAAATAGGCCAGTCCGCAGCTTGTGAGTGTGCCTGCAAAACTGCCGGCAAACGCCGTGGCCCCTTTCCGGTTCACCCCTGCCACAAGAAAAATGATGGCACCGCAGAGCGTGGCCGTGACTCCCAGTGTCACCAGGATCGGGTCCCACCCTTTTAACAGGGATGGAATCAGGATCTTCCAGATCATAAGGGCAGCGAAAAGGAAAGATAACAGGGCTTTCAACCCGGTAACCCCTCCAAAGGCGATCAACAGCAGGGCAAACAGACATAACAGGAAGATCTCAATACCGATCCGGTAATGCTCCTGGGGATTGACAAACACCACGTTGCCGTCCGTGTCAAGGGTCAGCACCACAAATGCCATATCCCCAGGTGCAAAAATCTTGTCCCGGTCCATCTGCCCCAGAAGCTGATTTTCCGTTTCAAACGTCCTGCCTTCAAAAGGCCCGGTTTTGATCTCAACAACAACCCTCTGCTCGCCGGTTTTCACCATGCCGTGCTGGATAACGTTTTGGTTGTCAACCTCTGCAATCTGTCCTTTGCACCGGATTGCCCGCTGGTCCATTTTTTTTTCAAATCCAGTGGGTAACAACCAGATCATCAGGCAAAGCAGAAGGAAAACAGCGGAAAGGATGATGTCTTTTTTCCCGTTTGGTGTAATATCATCCACCCTGGTTTGAATCAGTTATTGACTGCCTTGGCATACTTGAAAGTGGCGCCAAGTCCCATGATATCCATGATTTTGAGTGCGATATCCGTGTTGTCATACATTCCCTGGAAGGTTTCAGCGTCAGGTCCCACTGCCGAGGTGGTGATCGGGACACCCGTATGCTTATAAGATGTCCAGGCGATACCGGCCTTCTGGTTTAAAATATGGGTCAGGGTGACACTTAACGGGTCATACCCGCCATACATGATATAGGTCCGTGGATCACTGGACTTTTCAACATTCTTGTCCATGCTTCTCTGGTATGCTTCGATGATCTGTGTGATTTCGTGGTTGGCCAGCACCATGAGATCATCGGCCGCACCCTGGAATTTGAGCCCGAAATAGTCAGTAATATGCGGTTTCATATCTTCAAAACTCGGGGTGACATCCTTTTTTTGGAACGCCTTGACGATATCTTCGGTGAACTGCCTGAAGGACATTTTCTGGCCCTTGAGACCATCAAAATACGTCTGGTACTTGGTACCGGCAAACCCCAGTGTCATCCCACCGCATTCGTGGTCTCCTGTTACGACGAGCAGGGTGTCGTCCGGATGATTTTTGTAAAACGCGTATGCCTTTTCAACGGCCTTGTCAAACTCGATGGTGTCTTTGATGGCTGCGGTGGCGTCATTGGCATGACATGCCCAGTCGATTTTTCCGCCCTCAACCATCATAAAAAATCCGTTTTTGTTGTCCAGGATTTCAATGCCCTTCTGAGTGAATTCGGAAAGCGTAATGTCCTTGCTGCTGGTGTCCATTTGATAGGGAAGCGCACCGGAATTCTGTATCCATTCGTTGGTGGCAAACACTTTTCCATCCGCCGGGGTCAGTTTTTCAAAGTCAGCCCTGTTCTGGGTCACCTTGTATCCGTTTTCCCGGATAAGTTCCCAGGCATTGCCCCTGAAAGTGGTGGCGTTGTCCCTATCGTTATCAGGGTCCTTGATGGTCCCGCCGCCAAAATAATCAAACCCGCTTTCGGCAAGGGCCACATCAATATCGTAGTACTGCCCGCGCGTGGGGACATGGGCATAGAAAGCTGCCGGGGTGGCATGGTCCACGGAAACGCTGGAGACGATACCCACCTTCATTCCGTTGTCCCTGGCCAGTTCCGCAAGGGTTTTCACCGGCTTGAGGTCCGGGTCCATCCCCACGACACCGATGTTGGTTTTCACGCCGGACGCCATGGCTGTCCCGGCAGCCGCACTGCCGGTAATAAACCGGTCCGCCGCGTGGGTGGTGGTAATGCCCTGGTACGGCAACCTGTCGACCATAAGTTTATGTCCCAGGTATTCGTTCGCCGCCATGCGCTGGGGAATCCCCATGCCGTCACCGATAAACAGGAACACGTACTTCGGGGCCGTTGCTGCTGCGGATGATACAAACACAAGCAGTAGAAACAGTATCGAGATTGAGGTTAATACACTTTTTACCTGCCGACTGTTCAAAAACATGACTTCCTCCTTTTGGTTAAAGAAATTTCAGGTTACTTTTACAAGAGAGATGTTTTGAAAGAATGAATAAATTGTTAATTTTCTGTAAGTGCGCCACTGGATATATACCCAGTCAATATGATTGATTTATCCAGTGCTTGAATTTGTTGCGTGTTTCTTCATCTGCCTGGTTATACCAATACATGAGCATACTTTCAGCCACGTTGCTTTGGTTTATTTCGGGCATGCGGTTCACCTGTTTTTTGGGTGCGGGTTTCAGGGCAGTTACTGGCTTGGAAGAGATGGCTGGTGATGTTCTTATATTAGAAACCGGGGGGATGACGGTGACAGCAGCCGGGGAGTCTGTTTTATTAAATGCGAGAATCTCTTTTTCAAAGTCGCGTAATATTTGCACTCCCTCTTTTTCAAGTATGGCAATTTCGGTTGGAATCATTTGTCCGCCAGCATCCAGTATCTGGATATTTGCTGTGTTATTGAGTGTATCCAGATCCCGAGAGTGTTTGATTCTGGGGATTACCATTTTCAGTGGCCGGGTGTTGGCCTCAAATTTGATGACAAAAACTTCTGAGTAGCCTATTTCAGCATCATCATCCAGACTGCTGCCCACCTCTCCCTGGAATTGAACCACAATCTGGTTGATGCCGGTGGACACCGGCAGCGTATGGTAAGGTTTCACCTTTTTGCCGTTTAACACCATGATCTTGATTTTATCAGGAATTCCAAGTGTGGTATCTGCCCAGGCGGGATTACCCAGATACAGTCCAAATAATAATCCTGTCAGTAACCATATTCCGATTGCAACACGCTGCGTCATTAATTTTCTCCTGTTCTCAAACTATTTTCGCTCTACAGCAATGGCAACAAAGCCGTTGGTTACCAACACACTCTGAAGCCTATCTGCATGTTCTGAAAAATCAATTTCACCTGCTTTGTTTAATTGGCCGGCAGATGCCACACTGATAATATCAATGGTTTTCTGTTCGCCATTTGTAACAAACAATTGCTCGCCTTTGGTAACTCTTTTATATGAAAGAACGCTGCAAATTGCTTGAGTTCTTTCATGATTCGTTGTGGGCCGGCCTCGGTGAAAAACCCGGTCGGCCCATGGCCGTTATTAAGAATAAAATGACCGTCTTTTCAGTTTTTAAATCTCTTCCATTTTTGATATGGACAAATCCGGAAATGGGGCTATTTCGCTGGAAAGAGCCCCACCCAATAAACAGTTTAGTTTCCGGCCAAGGCAACGGCTTAGAATTTGATACGCATACCAACCATGTAGCCCATGTCAACATCATCTTTATCGCTGTCAGAAACTTCGGCAAACAGCCTTACGTTTTTAGCGGCGGGGAATTTGTAGGTTGCATTGGCATACCAGCCTGATACATTTTCGTCTGTGTCTTCATCCAGATTCACATAACCCAGACCAAATTCAAAGTCTTTGACAGGTACAACAGCTGCAATATTCCACACAGTTTCGTCAGTGTCATCCCCATCATCAGTTACACTGTAGTCGGCGCCGAACTCAGCAAAACCGGCATCATAAGTCAATTGAAGACCCCAGGTGTCGGTGTCTTCAGTGGATTGAAACTTTTCAAGGGTCTGATACGCTGCACCAATGCCAAAATTGTTGATGTCCAGGCCGACCATGATGTCAAAGAACTCACCATTCTCATCACTTTTTTCACTTTCAGCAGCAATTTCATATGTTGCCAGGAAACTGACAATGTCATTGAATGCACCAGAAACACCAATCAGATCGTCGCCGTCCACAGCACCGAATTCATCAAAGCAGTCATCCGCAACGATGGTTTCCTTGGAGGCTGCAACACCGAACTCATCACCAGCACTGTTAGTTTTGCCAAAAAATATTTTAAAATTGTCAATTTTCATACCAACGTAGGCTTCTTCAAGGTGGGGGCCTTCGTCGCTGTCGGACTTGTCAGCAGCATTTTTGAAACCAAAGTCCAGTCCACCAAACGCGGTCATGGAGTCGTTGAGTGTGTAGGAAATTTTGTTTTTGATTTCAAGGTCATCGTATTCCAGATCCATGTCCTGCTCATCACCTGGGTCCTGGCGAAGTTGAATCTGCAAATCACCTTTAATTTCGTACTTGAAGTTGTCTTTCTCCACAACAGTTACTGCCTGGGCAGAACTTGCTGCCGCAAGGAACGCGCCAATTACCATTCCAATAACTAACTTTTTCATCGTTTTTTCTCCTTAAAAAATTGCGCGGATCTTTTTTTTAAAGATCTGCTGATAAGCGGTTTCCGCCTTTCAGAAACCATAAAAAACGATGAAACATTAGGGCATGAAGATTAATCTTCCATTAAGATAGAGTGAATATCTCATTAAAACAAAGGCCAGCGCTTAATGAACCACACCTTGTCTGGCGTGACCAGTTCTGCGACATGAACCAGGCCATCAGGCTTGATCTTGTCGAGGTATTGAGGTAACAAAAGCCTGGCCCGTCTTTTCAGCCCCGATGCATTCAGGCAATGGCTGTTGCATACAATACCCAAAGATTGGGTCGTCTATTCCAAACCACTGGTTTCAGGACAGGCTGAAGTGGTGATGTCTATCTGCAGGCACACCGAGTCCACAGCCCTTGATTCATGAAATTCTCGGCAGACAGACTCTTGTCACTGGTGCTAAAAAGTTTCTTCATCCAGGGCCTGAGCGGATCTCCGGGACCGATCCTGGCTGGCCCACCAGGTGGGGGTGGCCAGGATAAGGGGCAGATCAAAGGGTTTCGTCACATGATCAAAGGCGGTGTACAGGCGGACAAGTGCCTGCCGGCCGGCCCGGGTGTCCACCATGGGGGCGTTGTACAGGTCCGGGTGGAGGTGGTCCGGCGTGGAGTGGGCAATAACCTCGACCACTGCGGCTTCGGTCAGGATCAGCGAGGATTCGATGAGAAGTCTGGATAGTTCCATACTAAAGTTGCCCATGTGCCTCATTTAAGTTTAGCAGATCGGTAACACGGTCCGAACATTCTGCTGTCACCTTATACCGGAGTTAAATCAAAATTTCATCCCAAATTTAAGGTATTTAGATGACAGCCCCAGCCATTCAGGACATTCTCCCCTGCCCGGGGGACCCTGGCGCAGATAAAGACCAGGACCGGATCGCCCGGATTCTCGGGGTGGTCCACGGGTCTGCCGACCGTTTCATCCGCTCGTTGCCCTTCTGCCATGGGGATGCCACGGCCGGGGCGGAAAACGAGTTCCAGGCCGTGGTCCAGGGCCGGCGGCAGGATGTGGACCTGGCCCGGACCCTGGAGGCCTCCAATTACTACCAGAACCTGGTCCTGCAGGCGAAATCTGGGGAGTCCTCCCAAAAAAGAATCCAGGCCCTGGAATCGTTTTTAAGGGACAAGGACGGCCGGACCTGGGAGAACTCCTGGGTGCGGTTTCCCCGCCAGGCCCTGAACGCCTCGGCCAACGCGGTGTTCAACCGGGACCTCAAGGCGGACAAGTCCAATCCGGCCTCCCCTTATAGAGCGGATGCCGGGGATTTTGTCCGTGAGGAAAACGGGGAACCCCTGGTCCGCATCCCGGTGTCCTATCTGCTCAAGCTGACCCTGGCCCAAGTCCTGGGGGACGAAACCGGTCTTCCCCTCCACATCCGGGCGGGGGGTGAGAAGATGATGGCCCACTTCTCCAATGACAACTCCTCCCCGGAACTCTTCTCTTTTTATCCGGTGACATCCGGTGCTGCCGCCGGGGTCGGGGACCGCCTGGCCGGCGAGACCCTGATCCGCTTTCTTTTGACCCAGGCCCTGGTGGCCTACGCCCAGGACCGGTTCGGCTTGAGTGAGACCGGTCAGCAGGTCAAGGTCTTTTTTTCGCCCACCCCGCCCACGGGCCAGAAGCGGCTCAACGACTGCATTTCAGACGCCTTTTACAGGGAGCTGTTCATGAGCCCCTGCCTGTCGGGGTGGGACCTGGGGGAGAAGAAAAAAGACTATATGAACCTGTGCCACCAGGTCATGTCCAGAAGCCAGATCAACGCTGTTTCCCGCCTCAGGGAAGCCGGGATCATCACCTCCAACCTGGTGGTCCTGCCCAATATCTCCAACATCAGCCTGGCCAACAACGGTACCCATGTCAGCCTGGGCAGCGTCAAACTCTCCGCCATGCTGGCGGATCCGGCATCCGGGTTCGGGGCCGGGGATGAAAAGTATCTGGGGGACCTGTCCATCAAGATCGGGGAGCATTTTCTGCCCCTGATGGCCACCACTTACAGCGGCGCGCCCCATCGCCTGGAATTTGAAGACTTCCATCCCGAGCGGGTCCTGGGGTTTCTGCCCCACGAGCTTGACGACACCCATCTGCGGATGATCTGGCGGCGGTGGAAAAAAAAGGCCGACCTGAATGTCATGGGTCAGCCCCTGACCCCTTTCGGTCCAGTGTGGCTGGACCGGCTCATCGCAGGCGTGTTCGGCCTCAAGGGCGATTTTATCCCGGACGCCCGGCTCATCGACTATTTCACCTCGGTGATGAGCACCTTTAACAGCCCGGCCCTGGACGGCTCCCTTGCCAGCGAGGCCAGTCTGGAAAAGGATTTGACCGAAATGGGGGTGTTTGACCACCGCATGTCCCTGTATCAGCTCATCCGCTTAAGAAAGTTTAAGGCCATGGGGTACTCAGGCTTTGAGCACCGGTACTTCAGTGTCTTTGAAAACATCCGGCAGGACATGGGCGGGGCCGCCGACCTGCAGCTGCTCATCACGGCCCTGACCCAGAAGTATATTCATTCCAACACTGTGGACCATGCCATGATTCCCGACACCCCGGCCACTGAGAGCGAGCGCCGCCAGATCTTTTTTTGCACCGCCATCGGCATCCCCACCTTTTTTGTCAAGACCCGGACCCCAAACCAGTTTTTAAAACGCATTCTGAAACAGGCAAGAAAGACCCGGGCCTCAAGGCGATATCCCGGATTCACCCGGGTCCTGGTCAAAGAGTACCAGCAGGCACTCATCCGTCTGATCCGGGCGGACGGGTCTGACCTGATCGAGGCTTTTAAACTGGGGGCGGCAGTGGATGACCTGGAAAAACGGATTGCAAGCCCCATGGCCTATTCTGCCTGGGGCCGCCTGACCAAAGGGATCCTGGGGGACGAGGCCACCTTTCCCATGGCCATGACAGGCCGCCGGTTCAACGCCAGGGCCGAACAATTTTACGGCAACAGCCTGCGGCAGTCCCATATCCGCCAGGGGTTTGCCCAGCTGGAAAAGGCCATGGAAGAAATGGACCTCTGGGGCCGCTACCGGGATAGGGGCTACGGCAACGCCGTGCGCGCCATCCTGGGAGAGCAGGACCCTTTCTCCTTTCTCAAGTCCGTTGGCCAGGCCTTCATGGATGATGATGTGGCCAAAGGCCCCTTGAAAAAGCTGATCTACCTGATCATCCTGGTGGTCAGCCGGGAGATGCAGCTGTGGGACAGCACCCGAACCCAAGTCTAATTCTTTATAATCCAACCCCAACAGACCGGAAAGATAATTCCCGTGATGAACTCCAAGACCCTCCACCAATACATTGACCGGGCATCCGCCCGGGTGATGACCGAGACCCTGACCGCAGACCCGGTAATCCGGGCGGTATACGCAGGTATCCGGGACAACGCCCCCCTGGTGTTCAACCTGCTGGTGTCCAAACGGATGTCCTGGGTTTTGGGGGCCCTGTCATATGATTTCCCATTCAGACGGCCGCTCAGGGATCCTTTGGCCTTTCTGAAGGCCTCGGGCATTGATCTGCGGGATGCAGCAGATGATCCAGCGTCCTTTACCACCTACAGAAAGATCTTTGAACGTAGGATCCGGTACCGGGAACTGAGGCCCATGCCCGAAGATCCTTCTGCCGTGGTATCCCCGGCAGATGCCAAGGTCCTTCTGGGATCCTTTGACCGGGGGGGCGATTTGTTCATCAAGGGTAAATTTTTTGAATACCCGGAACTGCTGGGGACGGACAAATCCCTTTGGTGCAGTCTGTTCAGGGACGGGGATTTTGCCGTTTTCCGGCTCACCCCGGAAAAATACCATTACAACCACACGCCTGTGACCGGCAATGTGGCGGATATCTACGAGATCAGCGGAAACTACCACTCCTGCAACCCCGGGGCTGTGGTACGGGAGGTGACCCCCTATTCAAAGAACCGGCGGGTGGTCACCATCCTGGACACGGATGTGCCCGGCGGTACCGGTGTGGGCCGGGTGGCCATGGTAGAGGTGGCCGCCATGATGATCGGGGACGTTGTCCAGTGCTACAGCCGGAAGCGGTATGCAGATCCCGCAGCCTTGGCTCCTGGGATGTTCCTGGAAAAGGGCTGCCCCAAAAGCCTGTTCCGCCCGGGAAGCTCCACCACCATTTTGATCTTTGAAAAAAACCGGGTCCGGTTCGCACCGGATCTTGTGGCCAATGTGAACCGAACAGACGTTGCCAGCAGGTTCTCTGAAGGTTTCGGTCGTCCCCTGGTGGAAACGGACCTTGCGGTCCGCTCCATGGTTGGGTACGGGATTGCTTCCAGGAACTGCGGCGGCAAAATGCATCTTTAAGAGGGGGACAGAATGGAGGTCATAATCTTTATTATTGGAATGGGAGGGGCCATGTTCGGGATTTTGGCCTGGGGGTTTTTCGCCCTGCCCCGGGAAAAATGGCAGATGGCTGCCGTGCTTCCGGTCAAAAAACTGGATCGCGGCCAATGGCAAGGGCTGAACCTGACCTGGTACGGGATCCTGTCGGCCAACGCCTATACCTTGGGGGTGGTCATGGCCGTGATGCTGGCCGGGGCGGCCGGGGTCCCGCTGTCAGCGCTGGTGCTGCTGACCCTGCTGCTGCTGGGAATCACGGTTCCGGCCTCAAAGATCGTCGCCAGGCTGGTTGAAAAAAAGAAAGGGACCCTGACCGTGGGCGGGGCGGTCTTTACCGGGGTGGTGGCGGCCCCGTGGCTTATCGTGCTGGTCAACCAGAATCTGGGCCGGGCCGCGGGGTTTTCCATGCCGGTCATGGCGGTCATGGCCAGCCTGAGCATCGGCTATACCTTTGGGGAAGGCCTGGGACGGCTGGCCTGCCTCTCCTTCGGCTGCTGCTACGGCAAGCCCCTGAATCAGTGCCCTCCCTGGATGCAGCGTTTGTTTTCACACTTTCATGTGGTCTTTACCGGCAGCACCAAAAAGGCGGCCTATGCCTCGGGCTTGGAGGGGGAAAAGATGCTGCCGGTGCAGATCGTCACTGCGGCGCTGTATACCGTGTCCGGCCTGGCCGGCACCTGGCTCTTCCTTTCAGGGATGCCAGGGGCCGCTCTGGTTGAAACCCTGCTGGTCACCCAGGTCTGGCGGGTGGTGTCCGAATGTTTTAGGGCCGATTACCGGGGGGGCAGAAAATTCTCCGCTTATCAGATCATGGCCCTGGCCACCATTGCCTACGCCGGGATTATGGGGCTTGTCTTTCCAGCCCCTGAGGTGCCGGCCCGCCTTTTAACCGGGCTGGCCGCCCTGTGGCACCCTGGCATGATCCTCTTTTTCCAGGGGATCTGGCTGGCCGCCTTCCTCCACGCCGGCAGAAGCTCGGTCACCGGGTCCAGGGTCTTTTTCCACGTGGTCCGGGACCGAATTTGAGCCAAAGTCGCTGCCGGGGGCCGGCCTGGATCAGGATCAGTAGCGGCCATGAACTGGGCGCCGTTCTATTCCTGTGGGCCTGGGATCTGGTTAAGTTCTGGGTGCTGAAAGATCTTCTGAAAGGCCAGGGGATTGATCCTGTCGTCTTTCTGTTCTTTGATATGGTGACGGTGCCTTTTTTTATCGTGGGATTTGCCCGCCTGGTCAACGCCCTGGCCGGAAAAATCCTGGCCTGGCCCCTGGTGGTGGGGTGGGGGATCATCGTCCTGGTCAATACCTTTCTGCCCTATGTCTATGCCGCTGTTGCCGGAGAGGCCAGGTTCACCCCCGAGGCCTGGGCCGTGTTCTGGTGTCTGGTCTTGCTGGTGCTGGCGAATCTGATCAGAACCATCGCCTCCCAGGTGAAGTGCCGGAGAGAGGCGGCCGTTGCCCCACCCAGGCTGACCGGTCCGGAAGGGGACGGGCCCGAAAATAAACGGACATTGTCTGCTGGGCAGGCTAGGCTGGATGACCAGGGGCAGGCAGATAAAAAAACGGGTTCCCCTGTCACTTTCATATGAAATGCACCGCACGTTTACCCTGTTTGACAACCGATACCGTTTCCCAGGTATTTTGACTTCTCCACATCCCGGACCGCATTGCCCTCAATCCCTCCCGAAGCAGTAAAACATAATCCTTTCCTATCATTCATGTAACCGTTTTCAAATATTTGCCTGGCATATTAATCCAAAAAAATGACGCTGATATTCACATTAATAATTTAAGCAGGTTAGACCTAAAAATAGCAATGATGAAAACACTTTCTTTTTTTTCATCCGTTTATGTAAACGGTTACATGGGACAGAGACAATGAGCACCATTGTGGATGTGGCCAACCTGGCAAGGGTATCCACGGCAACGGTATCCCGGGTGATCAACACCCCGGACCAGGTCAGCCCCGCCACCCGGGACAAGGTTCTCAAAGCCATGGAAACCTGCCAATATCGGTACAATGCCCTGGCCAAGGGATTTGCCACCCAAAAAACCCGGATCATCGGGGTGGTGGTCCCCTCCATCACCAACCCCGTCTTTGCCGAATCCACCCGGGGCATCCAGGATGTCTTAAGCGCCTGCGGCTACCACACCATCCTGGGCAACACCGACTACACCTATGCCAGGGAGGCCGAGACCCTCCAGGTCTTCAGGCAGATGCAGGTCGAGGGGATCATCATCTCCACCACAGACCTCAAGGGAGAGGCACTGGCGGCCCTGAACCGGGAGGATTTTCCCTTTGTCCTGACCTATTCCACGGTCCGGTCCGGCCCGCTCTCCTGTGTGGGGGTGGATAATTTTGCCGGAGGGTACAGGGCCACCGCCCACCTGACAGCCAACGGCCATACCCGCATCGCCATGCTGGCCGGTGCCTTTTCCTTTTCGGACAAGAGCCGCCACCGCTGGTACGGATACAGAAAATGCCTCCGGGATAACAAGCTTTCCTACGATGCCGCTCTGGTCCTGCAGTCCGACTATACCCTGGAGGGCGGCATGGCCGGCCTTGACCGCCTCATGGCCCTGGACCATCCCCCCACCGCGGTCTTTTGCTCCAACGACTACCTGGCCCTGGGGATCATGGAAAAGGCCAGACACCTGTCCCTGTCCATCCCCCGTGATCTGTCTCTGGTGGGCTTTGACGACATCCCCATGGTTGGCTTTCTCACCCCGGGGCTGGATACCATCCATCAGCCCGCCTACGACATGGGGCAGGAGAGTGCCAGGGTACTGGTCTCCCGGCTGAAGGATGGCCCCGGGCGTCCTGTACACAAATTGCTGCCCACCCAATTGATCAAACGGGGATCGGTGCAGCCGCCCACCGGAACACCCAGGGAAATTCCCTGTAACCATAATTGAACCTGATACTTTTTAACCTAAAGGAGAACACCATGAAACGCATTATCCTCACCACCCTCATTGCCGTATTGGGCTTTGCAGGCTGGGCCAATGCCGGCAGTTCGGCCATCTGCTACAACTGCCCGCCCATGTGGGCGGACTGGGCCAGCCAGCTTGCAGCCATTGAACAGAACCTGGGCATCACCATGCCCCATGACAACAAAAACTCCGGACAGACCCTGTCCCAGCTCATTGCTGAAAAGGCCAACCCTGTGGCTGACGTGGCATACTATGGTGTCTCCTTTGGCATCAAGGCCAAGGCGGCCGGCGTTGTCACCCCTTACAAACCCGCCCATTGGGACGAGATCCCCAAGGGCCTCAAGGACCCCGACGGCAGCTGGTTCACTATCCATTCGGGCACCATCGGCTTTTTTGTCAACAAGGATGCATTGGACGGCGCCCCGGTGCCCAGATCCTGGGCCGACCTGCTCAAGCCCGAATACAAGGGGATGGTCGGCTATCTGGATCCCACCAGCGCCTTTGTGGGATATGCCGCAGCCATCTCCGCCAACCTGGCCATGGGCGGCAGCCTGGACAACTTCACCCCCGGCATCGATTACTTCAAAAAGCTGAAGAAAAACCGTCCCATCGTGCCCAAACAGACCTCCTATGCCCGGGTCATCTCCGGGGAAATCCCCATCCTCTTGGACTATGATTTCAACGCCTACCGAGGCAAGTACAAGGACCAGGCCAATGTGGAATTTGTCATTCCGGCGGAAGGCGCCATTGTGGTGCCCTATGTTATGAGCCTGGTGAAAAACAGCCCCCATCCCGACCGGGGTAAAAAGATCCTGGACTTCATCATGTCCGACAAAGGCCAGGCCGTATGGGCCAATGCCTTTTTAAGGCCGGTCCGGGCCAGCGCCCTTTCCAAGACGGCCGCCGCAAAGTTCCTGCCGGCGTCCGAGTATGAAAGGGCCAAACCCATTGACTACAAGAAAATGGCCCAGGTTCAGAACACCTTCCGTGACCGTTATCTTTCCGAGGTCCGGTAAGGTTTAACCCTTCCGGGCGCCCTGCAGGGCGCCCGGTATCTACCGGCCGAATCGCCCGGCCGCAAATCGGAAAACCGCCATGACCACGCATACCCGTTTTCAAAAAATTATTCTCACCCTGCCGGTGCTCATCATTTTTCTGGCCTTTTTCATCCTGCCCATGGCCAGGCTGGCCCTGGCATCCACCCGGAGCCCTTCCGGCCTGGGACTTTACTGGACCATGCTCACCACGGGCCGGTATATTGAAACCCTTGTCTATACCGTATTGCTGTCTTTCGGGGTCACCGGGGTGACCCTGATGATTTCAGGAATCGTGGGGGTATTTCTCCAGAGGAATGCCTTTTTCGGCAAAAAAATCCTCATTGCCGTTCTGACCTTTCCCCTGGCCTTTCCCGGGGTGGTGGTGGGCTTTATGATCATCCTTCTGGCCGGGCGGCAGGGCCTTGTGGGAGACATCTTTCAGGCCCTGACCGGCGACCGGCTGGTCCTGGCCTACTGCATGACCGGGCTGTTTTTAGGCTATCTCTACTTTTCCATTCCCCGGGTCATCACCACCATCATGGCGGCGGCGGAGAAAATTGACACCAGCCTGGAAGAGGCGGCCCGGTCCATGGGGGCAAGTCCGTTCCAGGTCGCCCGGGACGTGGTCCTTCCGGCGCTGGTTCCGGCGCTGATCTCTTCCGGGGCCATCTGCTTTGCCACCTCCATGGGTGCCTTTGGCACCGCCTTTACCCTGGCCACGGACATTGATGTTCTGCCCATCATCATCTATACGGAATTCACCCTGTCTGCCAACATCGCCATGGCCTCGGGCCTCTCCATCTTTCTGGGGGCCATCACCTGGGCCGCCCTGGCCCTGGCCAGAAGCGCCACCGGGCAGACCCTGGCGGCATCGGCATAACCCCAAGAATTTTAACATTATGAAAACAGACACCAAATTTTACGCCCAGCTCTTTTTGACCCTGATCACCTGCGCCTTTCTGGTGATTCCGGTCTGTCAGTCCGTCCTGGCCGGCATCACCGTCAACTACATTGCCGGCATCAAAAGCGGGCTGACCCTGAAATGGCTGATTGAAGTCTGGTCCCTCTACCGGGACACCATTTTCAGAAGCATCGGCATTGGCCTGGCCTGCCTGGGCGTTGACCTTGTGGCCGGGGTCCCGGCAGCCTATGTCATGGTCAAAACCAATAACCGGATCACCCGTGCCCTTGAAGAATTTTTAGTCATCCCCCTGGCCATTCCGGGTCTGGCCATTGCCCTGGCCCTGCTCATCAGCTACGGGGGATTCACCGAATTTCGCAAAAGCTGGCTGATCATCCTCACAGGCCATGTGATTTTCACCCTCCCCTTCATGATCCGGTCCGTGATTGCCGTCATGGCCTCCATGGACATTCAGGGTCTTGAAGAGGGGGCATCCAGCCTCGGTGCCGGCTTCTGGCGGCGCTTTTTCTCCGTCATCGTTCCCAATGCCAAAACCGGCATCCTGGCAGGTTCCCTGATGGCCTTTACCCTTTCGGTGGGCGAATTCAACCTGACCTGGATGCTGCATACCCCCTTAACCAAGACCCTTCCTGTGGGCCTGGCGGACAGTTACGCCTCCATGCGCCTTGAAATCGGCTCAGCCTATACCATTGTTTTTTTCATCATGATCATCCCCCTGCTCATGGCCATGCAATGGGTGGCCACCCTGACCCAAGGCAAAAAAACCATCCGGGAAGACGCCCCAGGGCAAGACAGCCTTACCGCCCTTCCCAAGGAGAGAAGACCCATGAATCCCAACCCAAATACTGGCACATCCACGGATACAATTTCTACCGGCCCGTCCACCGGCACATCCATCACCCTGAAACACTGCGCCAAGACCTACCCCGGCAACACCATGGCCCTGAAGCCCACTGATTTGTCCATCAACCCGGGGCAGACCGTTGTCATCCTCGGACCCTCGGGCTGCGGCAAGACCACCACCCTGAGAATCATCGCAGGCCTTGAATCCCCGGATGCGGGGGGTTCTGTGCATTTCAACGAGAAAAACGTCACCCATATCCCCATAGAAAAGCGGAACGTGGGCATGGTATTTCAAAATTACGCCCTCTTCCCCAATATGAATGTCACAGAAAACATCGGATACGGACTCATGGTCCGGGGCATGGAGAAAAATGGGGCTCGAAAAAGGGTTCAGGAGATGCTGGCCATGATGCAGATTGAGGATCTGGCCGACCGGCGCATCAACCAGCTCTCCGGCGGCCAGCGCCAGCGGGTGGCCCTGGCCCGGGCCATTGCCACCCGGCCCCGGGTCCTGCTGCTTGACGAGCCCCTCACCGCCCTGGATGCCAAGCTTCGGGATGCGTTGAGGGTGGATATCGACGACCTGCTCAGGTCCGTGGGCATCACCGCGGTCTACGTCACCCATGACCAGGCCGAGGCCATGGCCCTGGGGGATTGCCTGGTCATCATGTCCAGGGGAAAAATCGCCCAGACCGGCACCCCCAGACAGATCTACAATCATCCGGCCAGCGAATTCGTGGCCCGGTTTGTGGGCAGCATCAACACCCTGGAAGGGACGGTTCAAGACGATGCTTTTTGCACCGCCGGCACAGCCATTCCCCTGGCCGACCTGCCAGGCCTGCCCCCCAAAGGGGGTGAACCGGCCCGTTTCTTTTTCAGGCCCGAACATGCCCGCCTCACCGATCCCGGCTCAGGCCGGCTTGCCGCCCGGGTGGTCTCCTCGTTTTTCCTTGGGGACCGGACCAAATTGATGGTAAAAGACCCTTCAGACCAGATCTTTAACCTGGAAACCCCGGGCCATCTGTCATTTACCCGGGATGACGCCGTGGGCATTGACCTGGATACCGCGTCCTTTATGACCTTTGGAGATTAATAAATGCTCATTGCCCAGCTGTCCGACCTTCACATCAACCCAAACGGGGATCCGGCCTATGGCCGGGCAGATACCCTTTCCAACCTGACACTCACCCTTGGGGCGGTAAAAGGATACAACCCGGATATTGTCGTGATCACGGGGGATATCTCGGACCGGGGAGAGGAAAGGGCCTACCGCCTGTGCAAATCCCTTCTGGATAAAACCGGGCTTCCCTATATTCCCCTGCCCGGGAACCACGACCACCGCCCCACCCTGACCCGGGTGTTTGAAGACCGAAACACCCCCCTGTCCGGCCCGGGCCATCTATGCCGGATCATTGCCGAAGATCCTCTGCTGCTCATCGGCCTGGACACAGTCATTGAGGGAGAACACGGCGGCGGCCTGGACCAGGAGCGCCTGGACTGGCTGGATGCAGTGCTGTCCGCCCATGCCCATACCCCGGCCTGCCTCTTCATGCATCATCCCCCGTTTCTGACGGCCATCCCCCACATGGATACAGAGCCCTTTAAAAACTGGGAATGCTTCCGAAAGCTTATCCGACGCCACAGCCAGGTGATCCGGATCTGCTGCGGCCATGTCCACCGGCCCATCACCCTGGACTTTGCCCATACCATTGCCATGGTCTGTCCGGCCGTGGGCATGCAGATCCCCCTGGATTTTTCCCAAAGGGCCCCGTCTGCCTTTAACACCGAGCCCCCGGCCTTCATGCTCCACACCTATACCCCGGGATGGGACAACTCTCCCGCCCTGATCTCCCATGTCAAACCGGTGGAACTGCAACCCGGACAGTTTGAGCAGACCTTTGCCTTTATTGAGGTGGACTTGCCGGATTAAGGCCCGGGCACAAAGAAGACGGCCGGTTTGCCCTGTATTGGAACCGGGTCGGCGGGGTCCACCTGCAGACCTGTATGGACCTGGAGGGGGAATGGTACGCCAAAGCCCGGGACACCCAGAAAGAAGTCATCAGGAAGGACCGCCTGTTCAGAACAGTCAGGGACCAGTTCCTGTGTGACCGGTTCAAAAAGACCCGGTATGAAGTGCCGGACAGCCTGCCGGTTCACAGGTAACCACTTATTATATGCCTTGGGACAAAACTTTGTATCTAATGCGGCGATGACACGCTTTTAATCTATTTTTAATACGAGAATAATACCGGCATAACGGTACTGGTTTACATACAAGGTATGTCAAATATTTTATCAGGAGTCTGCCATGAACAGGTTACTGCCGTCATCAACAAAGAGGAACCACACTTTCATCCCTTGTCAGGACAATGAAAAGCTGTCCTGGTTCAAGGAAAAACTGCTGGCCAAACAACAGGAACTGGTCCAGAAACGGACTGACATCAAAAAAAATATCCGCAGCCTAAAAATAAAGCATGCGGATGTGGTGGACCAGAGTATCTTGATGAGCAGCATTCAACAGGAGATCGATTTTTCCCGGCGCTGTGATGTACTGATCACCCAGATTGAAAGGGCCCTTGAAAGAATTGAAGAGGGCGGGTTCGGCTATTGTGAACTCACCGGCGAACCCATTGATGAAAGACGTCTGGCGGTACAGCCCTGGGCCACCCTGTCCATCAAAGCCCTTGAGGAAATTGAAAAAAAGCAGTCCCTGTCCTATTTTTGAGAAACCGGTTTCGATTTATCGCTGCGATTATACCGGTTTGTCAGGCTTTCCAGTGCAGGGTTGCTTATTGTGTGTACTCTGCGGCCAGGTGCTGCTCCGCAGCTCATGGCTTCCAGGATGACATTGCTGAAGGTATCAAACCGGAACAGCATACCAGCAGATCAAACACTTTTTTTTCCTCGCTCAACCGGCTGCCATACAACAGAAACCATGTCTGTTTCAGATACCTGCCCCTGGAAAAATGTCTGGCAGAAAAAATACTTGCATACGTTATGTGTATGTGTATAATAGGTGCATACAAACCATGCAGGAGTTAGAGATTATGGCAGGAGTTAGAGATTATGCAAAAACAGTCAGAAAACTTGGTCAGAAAACAGTTTTTTATCTCCCCGGCCAATGTTGATAAGCTTGAAAAGTTGAGTTCAAAATTAAAAGGCCGGTCTGCGGCTCAAATCGTCCGGGACGCTATAGACGCTTATGATCCAGACGATGAAAAGGAAAGCGAAATGATAGCCTTGGCCCATACCAAGGTGAAAGAGGCTTTAGAGGCTACCGCCAGGGCAAATCAGACAATGGATAATTGTTTAATCTCTCTTTCAAAGGAAGAAAATTAATGTCCAGTTTTACAGATTTGCTGATGGATCTTATCAAGTTGACCGACTCTGTAAAGGCTTTGGATGCCAAAACAGAGAGGCTTTCAGAAAGAACTATAGATATTGATAAACGGGTGGTCCGTCTGGAAACTTTTGTGGAGGTCGGCCAGGATCAGCAAAAAAAATTACCAGGGAAAGAGTAAGTGTTGGCAGAATTTGTTTTTTCCGAGGGAACTAGGCCAGGGGGTTGATAAATCCATTGCCTTTCTTTTATTTCAAAAAAGAGGGGGTGGATTTGGAACGGCGCCAATATGGAATTGCTTTTTTTCATTGAACCGGCTATTCTTGGCCCCTTCAATTGAATACGCGAACTAAAATAGACCGGAACAGCAAAGGACGGGACAAATGAAATACCTGTGGTGGGGGATTCAAATTCTGGTCACAGCCGTGTCAATCTTTTTCCTGGTCTTTGGCATTGACCTGCTCAGGGGGGCTTATGGTCTCAAGGACCCGTTCAGCTTTATCATGACCTTTTTTGCGGCCAGTTTCATCATTCTCTTCAGCCTGGCCATGGCTGCTGTTTCTCTGATCAAGATGGTCCGGGTTTTTCGCACCCTCAAACAGCACAAACTCAATAATTAAGCAGATGTGATGACGGTTTTATTCAACGCCCAGACCCTTTCCAAAACCTTTGGCGACGACACCCTGTTCACGGACTTAAGCTTTGACATCAAAGCAGGGGAAAAACTGGGGCTGATCGGAATGAACGGATCGGGCAAGTCCACCCTGCTGCGCATCATTGCCGGCCTCACCCTGCCCGACGAAGGAGAGGCAACCCTCAAACCCGCCACCATCACGGCCTACCTGTCCCAGTCGGATGAATTGGACCCGGAACTGACCGTGGAGCAGGTGCTCTACAAGGCGTTGGAATCCCAGCACCTGGATGACAAGGAATGCCACCGCCGGGTGAACCAGGGCCTTGGCAAGGGCGGATTCATTGATCCCTGGCAGCAGGTCTCCCAGCTCTCCGGCGGTTGGAGAAAGCGCCTGGCCATTGTCCGGGCCCTAAGCCTTGAACCGGATCTTCTGCTTCTGGACGAACCCACCAACCATCTGGACATTGCCGGCATCCTTTGGCTGGAAACCATCCTCAGTGCGGCCCCTTTTTCCTTTGTCCTGGTCAGCCATGACCGGACCTTTCTGGAAACGGTCTGCTCGCATACCATGGAGATCGCCCAGTACTTTGACCAGGGCTATTTTAAAATCCAGGGCCAGTACCGGTTGTTTGAAAAAGAGCGGGAAAAATACCTGGAGGCCCAGGCCAGGCGCCAGGCCTCCCTGGCCTCCAAGATGAGGCGGGAAGAGGCATGGCTGCGCCAGGGACCCAAGGCCAGGACATCCAAGGCCAAGTTTCGTATCGAACAGGCTGAAACCCTGAGACAGGAGCTTGTCCAGGTCAAAAACCGAAACCGCCAGACCGCCAAGGTGGAGATTGACTTTTCAGCCACCGGCCGCCAGACCAAAAAGCTGATCCGGGTCCACAATCTCACCAAGGGATTTGAAGGCAAGCCCCTGTTCTCGGGCTTGACCTTTGAACTGGGGCCAGGCTTCTGCCTGGGCGTCGTGGGTGAGAATGGCTCTGGAAAATCCACATTTCTCACTCTGGTAGAGCAGACAGCCGAACCAGACCTTGGCACGGTCAAATGGGCGGACAACCTTAAGGTGGCTGTATTTGACCAGAACCGGACGCAATTGAATCCAGAGGACACCCTCAGGCAGGCATTGAATCCAGAAGGCGGGGATGCCGTCATGTTCAAGGGCCGCTCTCTGCATGTGGTCTCCTGGGCCAAGCGCTTTTTGTTCATGCCCGATCAGCTGGACATGCCTGTTGGAAGGCTGTCCGGCGGGGAAAAGGCCAGGATTATTCTTGCCAGCCTCATGCGCCAGCCCTGCGATGTCCTGCTTCTGGACGAGCCCACCAATGATCTGGATATCCTCTCTTTGGAAGTTCTTGAAACCAGTATCCAAGAATTTCCCGGTGCAGTGGTCATGGTCTCCCATGACCGATATCTCATGGACAGGGTCTGCCACAGGATCCTCTATCTGGACCGGGAGCATCCCCCGGTCTTTTATAAAAGCTTTGACCAGATCATGACAGCCAGAAAAGACCGAACCGTCAAAGCCCCAAAATCCGCCTCAACCGAAAAAGCAGCCCCTAAAAAAAAGAAAAATCCCGGCTTAACCTACAAGGACAAATTTGAGCTGGAACATATTGAAGAAAAAATCCTCGGGGCAGAACAAGAGGTGGAAAAATTAACCCAGGCCGTCCAGAACCCGGACATTGCCAGCAACCCTGAAAAACTCACCGACATCTGCGCCTGCCTGGAAAAGGCAGAAGCCCAAGTCCAGCACCTATACGACCGATGGGAGACCCTGGAGGCCAAGAAAGCCGACGCCGCTGAAAACAGCTGCTGAAAACAGCTGCTGAAAACAGCTGCCATCTGGGG
>Ga0209949_1000373_pt1 | contig 23956 bp, 18 predicted proteins | sample SalPonC_black_MG_FD_185711 | JGI IMG/M metagenome (GOLD analysis project Ga0209949, IMG submission 185711) | Salt pond soil microbial communities from South San Francisco under conditions of wetland restoration - Salt Pond MetaG... | ecosystem: Environmental > Aquatic > Marine > Intertidal zone... | reverse complement strand
GAACAACAAGACCGCCGCCACCGCATTGAAGACGAAATCCTCGCCGACGCCTACGGCCCTTACGAGCAGCAAATCGCCTGGCACAACTATCTGTCCGGCATGCTGGACTTCCCCTTCCGCGCCCAAGTCAGGCGCCGCCGCCGCGACCGCTGTGAGTTGCTGCGCGAGGTGGAAGTGCTGCGACTGGAAGAGGCGGACGAAGGCAGCGATGAGCAGCGCGTCGAGGTCATTGACCTGGAAGAGCAGTTTTCCTTCTCGGTTCCCCTGGAAGAACTTCAGAACGTGCAGGCCGATGATGAGACCTACGAAGCGGTGGAAGACTGGAAGTACTGGAAACGGAATGGATGACCGGTTGGTCCGGTTGTCGTCAAGGATTTGTTCTCTGAATTCACGGGGTGACTCCGCCCGAGTCACCCCGTGAATTACGCCTGTACTGATCGTTTGACAGCGTTCAATTTTTTAAAAATCAATTCTTTGTGTTCTCCGTGACTCCTCCGCGAAACGCTGTGTAACAAAAATGCTTTTCGGAGTAGACTCAATTTTTCACAAACACATCCCGAAACACCCTGCTCCCATCCCCCGGCGCCCGGCCGGGACCGCTTACGAGTTCCACCACATACACCCCCGTCTGTAAGGCATTCACCGGAAAGCTGAACAATTGCCTGCCCGGCGGCCGGCGTTCCACCGCCGGGGTGAGTTGAAGCTGCCCCAGGGCATTGTAGATACGAAAGCGCACCGGCCCCGCCTCGTTCAGCGCAGCCTCAATAAAAAGTTCATCGGATGCCGGATTCGGGTATAGCTCCATCTTTTCCGTTACCGCTACGGAGGCTTCGACCGACGTGGATAGGCGCCCGGCGCAGCTCAGAATGCCGACATCTGGCGATGCTTCTTCGGTAAAACCGATGCTCCGGCCGGCGCCGCGGGCGGGACTGCGCTCCTCCAGATAGTAACGGCCCGCCGCATCCTTGACCAGCAACGGATTCTGGCTGCGGTCGTATTTACTGAAAAAGGGGCCCGAGGCGGAATCCGCCTCTACCCTGCCGTAAAGGTTAAAGCGGCTGTCTACCTCCACCGCTCGTCCCTCCTGATTATCAAAACGCACATCGGCATTGGCGTTACCCCATAAGATGGAGTTGCTGACCTGTACGTGCAGCAAAGAATCGGAGGCCGGCCGGTAGCTGAGTCCGTAACCCGAGGCTAGCGCGCCGGCGTCATTTTCAGCATAATCATTAAAGGCAATCAGCGAGTGTAAAATTTTACAATTGGTCCAGTTTGCGTGTTGCAGCATCCGGATACCCGTGCCTTTATTGTCGGTTACCGTCGTATTCACCATGATGAAGTCGGAGAGCAGCGTGCTGCCGCCTTCCTCAAAATGGACGATGGAGGAAAAGCGCCCCGCCTCATTTTCAACGAGCGTGCAGTTGGCCAGCATCAGCTGGGCTTTGGCCAGGTAACCGACAAAGTCGACGGCGCCCCGGCTCGCATTTTTTAGCGTCAGCCCGTCCAGTACTACCGCCGCCGAATTTCCCGAAGCGATAAGGAAATTGAAAATCGCCCCGTTTTTCCCGCCGTCTAGAACAGTTGGGTAACGGCAGTAATCCCGCTCGGTGAAGTCGGCGTTCCAGCCGCCCTGTATCATCAGCCGCGGGGCCTCGCTGAAGGTCTCATAGAGGTAATTGAGTGCGTATTCGCCTTCCGGTATCCGCAACACCGATCCCCGGGGCGCCCGGCGGATGACGGCTTCCAGCGGTTCTTTTCCCGAATAATTGATCACAGCCGGCTGCAGCGGATCCTGGGGATGCGCCCCCAGGAAATATTCAAAGAGGTTGCAAATACCATCCTGGTCGGGATCCTGCCAGGCATCGCCGGGATCGTTGACGTCGAGGCCGCGGTGGTATTCCCAGCCGTTGGGCATGGCATCCTGATCGGAATCCCAGGCGTCGAGCTGGGCGAAAAGCATTTGGGGCAGGGCTATTAACAGAAGCAGCGAGAAAAAAGAAGGGGTTTTTAACGGGTTCATGATTGGTGAAATTAATGAGCACATGGCATCATGCCGCGGCGTTTTCCATTATACGAATAGGGGTAAACCTACTAAAAATCAACCGTTTGGCGAGGAAAGCCTTATTAAAATCGCGTAAACTGCAGATTAAATTTTATTAAAAAATGCCCTCTTTTTTAAAAGATAGTTAAAGTGACGCTTGGAGAAAAGCTTGGCATAAAGCGCGAACTTTGTCCCAAAGTTTACAATAAAATCAATTAAAGATGAAAACCAACTACACACCCACTACCAGGACTTCAAAAGCCCACCATCTGGCGTTGCTTTTGGTCTTTATGTTCATGGGCGCCCTGAGCCTTTACGCTCAGCCGGCTACCGTCACCGTTCAGGGAACGGTGACAGATAGCGAAGACGGTTCCCCGCTTCCGGGGGTTACCGTCATGGTAAAAGGCACACCACGGGGCGCCATCACCGATGTGGACGGCGCCTATTCAGTCGAAGCGCCGGCGGACGGCACGCTGGTGTTCTCGTACGTCGGTATGACCACCGAGGAGGTGGCGGTCAGCGGACGAAGCACGATCGACCTCTCCATGAAGAACGACGCCGTCGGCCTTTCGGAGGTCGTCGTTGTTGGGTACGGCACCCAGAAAAAAGAGAACCTCTCGGGCGCCGTCGACGTGGTGGACGTCGAACAGCTGGAAAGCCGCCCCATCATGAACCTGGCGCAAGGGTTGCAGGGGGTCGCCCCCAACCTCAACATCGGCTTCAATAGCGGCGCTCCCGGCCAGGCCGCCAACTTCAACATCCGGGGCTTCACCTCCATCAACGGAGGCGAACCACTGATCCTGGTCGATAACGTACCGGTCGACCCTATCGAATTGAACCGGATCGCGCCGCAGGACGTCGCCAGCATTTCGGTCATAAAAGACGCCTCGGCCGCCGCTATTTACGGCGCCAGAGCTGCCTTCGGCGTAGTGCTCATCACCACAAAAAACGGAAGCCAGGATGGCGTCCGGGTGAGCTACACCAATAACCTGTCGCTGAGCCGGCCGACTATTCTCTCCGAGCGGGTGACCGATCCGTACATCTTCCTCAGAGTAAAAGAGACTTCCACCGATAATACCCCCTGGGATAACCAAAACTTCAGCGACGAAACGTACCAATGGGCTAAAGACCGCTCCGACAACCCGGAGTCGACCCCCGGGGTGCGCGAAAACCCCAACAGCCCCGGACTGTGGGAATACATGGGCAACCGCGATTGGGTAGGTTACTTCCTGGACGACAATTCCTTTTCCCAGGACCACAACCTCAGCATCAGCGGCCGTTCCAAAAACGCTGACTATTACCTCTCCGGCGGCTATAACCGCAATAACGGCGCCCTCCGGCTCGCCGACGATTACTTCGACCGCTTTTCCGTAAGAGGCAAAGTCAACTTCGACGTCAACGACTGGCTGACGGTAGGTAACAATACCTTCCTTTCTTCCACGCTCCGGCAAAGACCCAGTCAGTTTTCCATCTGGAACATTCTCAATATGGACCCGGTCTCTTACGATAAAAACCCCGACGGCACCTGGGCCAACTCTGAAGTGGGTATGGAAGCGGCGCAACTCACGAACGGTGGTGAATCCCAAACCCGCTACAACAGCTATCAGTCTACCTTCTCGGCGGAGGTGCGGCTCATCCCCGACGCGCTGCGGGTGAATTCCGAATTCACTATGAGAAGAGGGACGACCAACTGGGATTGGTATACCACCAAATACCTGCTCGGCTACGGCCCGAACGACGTCCGCGAAACAGGGGTTAACCGGGCCTATCGCGACGCTACCTTCGACCGCTACGACGTGCTCAACGTCTACGCCACCTACGATCAGCAAATAGGTTCGGATCACCGCCTCACCGTGATCGGCGGATACAACCAGGAGTTCTTCCGCACGGAACGCTTCTGGGCCGACCGCGAAGGTCTGATCTCCGCGTCCATTCCCTCCATCGCGCTGGCGACCGGCGAGGATGAAGTAGGCGAATTCATCGCCGACTGGGCAGTGCGCGGCATCTTCGGCCGAATCAACTATATTTTCCGCGACAAATACATCCTCGAATTCAACGGCCGCTACGACGGCTCTTCCCGCTTTCCCGAAGAAAACCGCTTCGGCTTCTTCCCTTCCGCCTCGGCCGCCTGGCGGGTGGATAAGGAAGCCTTCTTCAACACCGGCATGATCAGCCACCTGAAACTGCGCGCCTCTTACGGCGCCCTGGGCAACCAGGCGGTCGGCAACTACGGCTATATTCCTTCTATGTCAGCCGCTCAGGGCCGCTATATCATCGACGGGGAATTGCCACAGCGCATCATTCCGCCTGCATTAGTCTCTTCCAACTATACCTGGGAGGACGTTTCCACCTTAAACTTCGGTATCGACCTCGGCTTGTTCGAAGACCGCTTCTTTGTAAACTTCGACCTCTACCAGCGCAACACGAACGGCATGCTGACACTGGGTAAAGACCTGCCCGACGTGCTGGGCGCCGCCGAACCGCTCGAAAACGCCGCCGACCTGAAAACCAAAGGCTGGGACCTCTCGCTGGAATACCGCAATTCGGTACAAGTCCTCGGCAAACCCATGGGCTTCAACATCCGGGGCGTCGTATCCGACAGCCGTTCGTTCATCACCCGCTTCGACAACCCCGACAACCGCCTGACTCAGTTTTACGAGGGCATGGAACTGGGCGAAATCTGGGGACTGGAAAGCGACGGGCTGTTTCAGAACCAGGCTGAGATCGATGCCCTGGATCAGACCGCCATCATTCCCTGGGGCGCCCTGTCGATCGTTCCCGGCTGGCCGAAATACGTGGATCAAAACGGCGACGGCATGATCAATAAAGGACAGCTGACGACGGATAATCCCGGCGACCTGAGAGTGATCGGCAACTTCATGCCGAGATACCAGTTTGGTCTGAACATGTCATTCGACTGGAACGGATTCGACTTCAGCGCCTTCTTCCAGGGCATCGGCAAACGCGACTACTATCCCGTGGATTACCTGTACTGGAGCTTCTATCAGCAGCCCTACGAGGGCGGACAGGTGCATACGCTGGATTACTACCGCGCACAGGACGACTCGCCCGAGCAGATGGCCAAGCATTCTCAGGCATATATTAATGCGGGACTGGCCAACCAAAACCTCGACGCGGCTTTCCCACACCTGCAGGCCTGGCTGGCCGACCGCAACCTGGGCGAACGCATCGACCAATCACAGGGCCTTGCGATTCCGCAAACGGGACACCTGCTCGACGCCTCTTACCTGCGGGTCAAAAACCTGACCCTGGGATACACCCTCCCGGCCAACCTGACCGAACGCATCAACATCGCCCGCTTCAGAATCTTTGTCACGGGTGAAAACATCGCCGAATGGTCAGGCATCAGCGATTTCTACGATCCCGAAGCAATTACGGATGCCGTCAGCGCAAGATTTAACCCGGCCGTGGGCGCAGAACGCGGACAAGGCTCCGGTTTCCAGTATCCCTTCCAGCGCCGGTACGCCGCTGGGGTAAACATCACTTTCTAATCTCAGTCCAACAAGAAATTTCTAATCATGAATAAGTTATCATCTCTTTCCCTATTCGCAGCGCTCCTGCTCCTCCTCTCCGCCTGTAATGACGATTTCCTGAATCGCTTTCCGGAAACGGAAATCGGCCGGGAAAACTTCTTTAACACGGAGGATGATCTCAACCTGTATATCAATAATCTGTACAACTTCCCGGGAACCGGCAATTACCAGGCCGACGGCTACTCCACCACGGACAACATGGCCAATACCGGCAATACAGAGTTGAAGACCATGATGATCACCAGTCCGGACGCCACCACCGTTCAGGGCGGCTGGAACTGGGACAGATTGCGCACGATCAATTTTTTCCTGGAAAACTTCGACAAAGCCGACATTCCCGAGGATATGAAAAACCACTTCGAAGGCCTGGCGCGCTACTTCCGGGCCGCCTTCTACATGGGGATGGTCAAGCGGTATTCCGACGTTCCCTGGTACGACGAGGTCATTGAAACCGGCGATGAGGAAGCCTTATACAAAGCCCGTGATTCCCGTGAATTCGTGGTCGGAAAGATTTTCGAAGATTTCCAGTTTGCCTCCGATCACGTCTTCGAAGAGCAGCCGTCCGGCGCGGTCAACAACTGGTTTGTCAAAGCAGAAATGGCGCGCGCCGCGCTGTACGAAGGCACTTTCAGAAAGTACCACCCCGAGCTGAACCTGCAGGGATCGGCCAATAGCTTCCTGGAAATCGCCCGGGGTGCGGCTAAGCAAATCATGGACAGCGGCAAATACAGCATCCACAGCACCGGAAACCCGGACAGCGACTACTACGACCTGTTTGTTTCCGGCGATCTGACCGGCAACCCGGAGGTCATGCTGGCCAACATCTCCCAGCACCAGTTGAAAAACAGCGGTAACTCGGAAACCATCTTCGGCAACTACGAAGTTTCTCCCAGTAAAGACCTGCTTCAGTCCTACCTGATGAGTGACGGATCGTACTATACCGACCAGCCGGATTATGAGACCAGGCTGTTTGTCGAAGAGTTTGAAAACCGCGACCCCCGCCTGTCTCAAACCTATGCTTTCCCGGGCTGGGAACTCATCCGGACGGGCACCTACGCCCAGGGGGAAGGCATCTACGTACAGCAGTTGAACAAGAACTTCTCCGGCTACCACCAGATCAAAGGATTTGTGAATGCCAAAGAGGAAGCCGTTATCAACGACGTCGATTATCCCGTATTACGCTATGCCGAAGTGCTGCTCACTTACGCGGAGGCCAGAGCGGAACTGGGCGAATTGACACAAGCCGACCTCGACGCGACGGTGAACGTGCTCCGCAATCGCGTGGGCATGCCGCACCTGACCATGGGCGTTAAGGCCGATCCGGTGCAGCAGGCGCGCTACCCGCAGGTGTCCGATCCGGTATTGCTGGAAATACGGCGGGAGCGCCGCGTAGAAATGGCGTTTGAAGGATTTCGCTTTGACGACCTCATGCGCTGGGCGGCCGGCAAACTGCTGGAAGAGGAACCCGAAGGGCTCTACTTCCCCGGCCTCGGCAAGTACGACCTGACCGGCGATGAGGTTCCGGATATCATCCTCATCGACGAATCGGAAACCATCCCCTCCGGTCCCGATAAGGAAACCAACGAACTGGGCGCGCCGCTCATCTACTACCGGACCAGCCTTCCCGGCGGAAGCGGCGGCGTATATCTGGAAAACGGAACCAGCGGTACCATCCAGACGGTCAACGAAAGAGGCACTTTCGTCGAACCTAAATACTACTACCGCCCCGTTCCGGCCACCCAGGTGACGATCAACCCGAATCTGGAACAGATATTCGGGTGGAACTGATAGTAAATTCGGAAGGCTTGTGCGACCACGAAGTGGGCATATTTACCCTGTGGAATAGTCGTTTTACGAATTCCACAGGGTAAACCCGACCAGACTGTGAAGCAGAATGGGCGGGCGGAAGTGGGAAAGAGGAAATTTTACCTGACTAGTGCCTGTACATATTTAGCATGAACCTGAGTCTAAATCCGAAGTTTAGAAGTTTAGTCGCCGCCCCTTCCAGGGCGGCTGGTTTAGAAGTTTAGAAGGTCTGAAACCGGGAATCTCGTTTTCAGATCTGCTAAACTAAACAGCGAGCCCGACCGGACGGTCCGTAGGAAGGGCGAAGCGTTAAACTTCTAAACTTCAGTCGATCCATCTCATCAATGACGCTAAATACATGCGTTTTCAGAAAACCGGCAGTTCTACATCCCCTGCTGCGATTATTATATTTTTTGAAAAGTTTTATCAACATCTGCCATGAAAAAAACGCTCCTTTTATCCGCTTTTGTGCTGTCCCTTTCCACTTTCTCGTCGGCTCAGATTGAGAACATCGACCGCCGGGAGGTGAGCGTGCCGGATATTCCCGGTTACCAAACACTGAAGTGCGATTTCCACCTCCACACCGTTTTTTCCGACGGCACGGTATGGCCGACCGTCCGCGTGACTGAGGCATGGGAACACGGCTACGACGCCATCGCCATCACCGATCACATCGAGAGCAAGCCTTACCGCCGGTACGTTCCCATCGACTACAATGCGCCTAACGAAATTGCCAAAGAAGAGGGCTACCTGAAGGATATCATCGTCATCGGCGGGGTGGAAATCACCCGCAATATGCCGCCCGGTCACATGAACGCCATCTTCATCGAGGATGCCAACGAAATCGTTACCGAAAGAATCAAAAACCGCTTCCGGAGATTTAAAGCCGCCACCTCCGATTACCAGTACGTCGATTCCATCGACCAACATCACAAGGATTATATGCTGGCCCTGGAGGCGGTAGAAAGGCAAAACGGCTTCGTCTTCTGGAACCACCCCGGCCCGCCCGGCAAATACGACAGCCTGACGCTTTACGACGAACACAAAGAATTGATCGAAAAAGGATTGCTGCACGGCATTGAAGTTTCCGGCTGGGGCGCCTACTGGCCCGAAGCTTTTCAGTGGTGCCTGGATTACGACCTGACCATGCTGAGCAATTCTGATTACCACTATCCGCATGCCATCTCCAACAAATCGTCGCGTTCGTCCCGGAGGAACATGACCCTGGTGTTCGCCGAGGAACGCACGGCCGAGTCCATTCGGGAAGCCCTGCTCGACCGGAGAACGGCAGTTTGGGTCAATGACCTGGTGATCGGTCGCGAAAAGCACCTGGAACCATTGTTTTACAATGCCGTTGAAATATCATCTCCTCACTACGTAGACGGAAGGCGGAGAAAGTATGTGAAAATCCGGAATACATCGGATTTCCTGCTCGAACTGGAATTCCGTTCGGGCGCGGTCGGAGCCTATTTTGACGATATGATCCTCCAGCCGCACAGCAGCCAGATTCTGGTCTTCAATACCAGCGCCGATAAAATTGAGGCGACAGTCAGGAACTTCCTCATCGGACCGGAAAAGCCATTGGATGTGCGCTTCGAGCTAAAGCTTAATACCGCTGATGGAAAGTAATTTCCGGCTTCCGAATTCCCACAACTTCGTATCTTCCCCCCATGAACCGCTATACCTTTCTTTTACTGCTGTTTCTCCTCTCCGCCTGCAACGGACCGGAACTCATGCGCGTGCCCGAGATCATGGAGATGCCCACCGCGCCGGCCGACGTCCGCGTGGCCTACGGCCCGGCCGACACGGTACAGTTCGGCGATCTTCGGTTACCCGGAGGCGATGGTCCTCATCCTGTCGTACTGATCATCCACGGCGGCTGCTGGCTGTCGGCTTACGGTCTGGACCTGATGGACGCCATGGCCACCGAGTTCAGGGAACAAGGCTACGCTACCTGGAACATCGAGTACCGCCGTGTAGGCGAGCCCGGCGGCGGCTGGCCCCACACTTTCCTCGACGTGGCCGCCGCCGCGGATCACCTGCGCACGCTGGCTCCGGATTACCCCCTCGACCTGGAGCGCGTCGTCGCTATCGGGCACTCCGCGGGCGGGCACCTGGCCCTGTGGCTGGGCATGCGCGACCAGCTGCCTGACAACAGCGATCTGTATACCCCTGATCCGCTGCCGCTAAAAGGCATCGTCAGCCTGGCCGGCATCACCGATCCCGCGAGCTACCTGGTGCGGGAAGACGGCAGCTGCGGCTCCAGCGTCGATGAACTGCTGGGCGGACTGCCGGAGGAACACCCCCTGCGCTACGCGCAGGCCTCCCCACTGCGGCACGTTCCGCTGGGTACGCCCCAGATCCTTATCAGCGGCGCCGAGGACCCCATCGTTCCGCTCGCACACGTTGAACGATACTACGAAGCGGCCCGCCAGGCCGGAGATGAGGTGGAGCTCGTGAGCGTCAAAAAGGCGGGGCACTTCGAAGTGATCGCTCCGGGAAGCATCGCCTGGGAAAGCGTAGAGGAGGCAGTTGAGCGGCTGTTGAGTCGCTAAACGCTCATTTCGGCAGGCCTGCTTAGCATCCAGGTACTGTGTTTAATTCCAAGAAAATCGATTACTTTTTCGTTTGATTGATGATTAGAGGTCGCGAAGCAAAGCTTCGCGCTCCAGTCCACCATCCATCCAGTACCCAGAACCCAGATGTATTGTCTTTGCATCTTGTACCAAGAAAAATGAGCAATAGCAATACCTGCGATGATGGGAATTGCCATTGCTATTGCCATTGATATTGCCATTGATATTGCCATTGATATTGATATTTCTATTGCCATTCCTATTGCCATTGCCATTCCTATTGCCACTGCCATTGATATTGCCATTGCCATTGATATTGCCATTGCCATTGATATTGCCATTGCCACTGCCATTGCCATTGCCATTGCCATTGCCACTGCCATTGATATTGCCATTGCCATTGATATTGCCATTGCCATTGATATTGCCATTGCCACTGCCATTGCCATTGCCATTGCCATTGCCACTGCCATTGCCATTGCCATTGCCATTGCCATTGCCACTGCCATTGCCATTGCCATTGCCATTGCTATTGATATTGCCATTGCTAAGGCCAGCGCCGGCACTTTATGATCAGCACTGGTGCCGTGCGGTTTGTAGTAAATAGCCGGAATTTCCAGTCCGTCGAAGGATTCGAAACGAACGACCTCCGCTTCCACCAGGTCTTCATATTTAATGCCGGGATGGAGGTAAAGCCACCGCTTTGAAGATGCCGGTCTCATTGCTGCATACGAGGAGCTTCGAAGCATCCGGTAAAAAAGAACCGCCGGCCATTGAGGTATTTTTGGAAAAATCTTCAAAGGAATACTGCTGAGGCGTGTAGGCCGGCTCTTCCGTCCGGGATGAAGAAAGCAACAGCCCCGGGATAAATACTGCAAAGATGGATCGTATCGATTTGGGTTTTGGTGAAAACTGTTATACCCTTCCAAGATGCGAAATCACTGCCGCATTTTTTCAAACGGCAAGTCGGCGCGACGGGTTATCTCCGGAAGCTGAATGAGAACCGGAAAATTTCCCGGATTTTCCCTAATTTTGATACAACCCAAAATCGCCCCATGGTCAAGCGAATATTCAAATTCCGCCGCTGGCGGCCCCGTGTCAGTCCATCCGACATACATCGCAAGAGCTGGGATGCCACTAAAAAAGTAGAGCGCGGTCTGGAGAGCATTGTCAGCATTAGCCTGCGGCTGGGAACGCTGGTTGTGCTGATCGCACTCTTCGTCTTTCTCTACCGTACGCTCACCGATCAGCGCTACGTGATCAAATCTTTCAGTGTACCGCAACACCTGGAGGAGAACGGATTTACCGGCGCCGTGGTCGCTACCCGCATCAACGACGAAGTAAAAGCACTAAAGGAACTGGCGGCTTCCGCCAAAACCGACTCGCTGCAGATGTCCGGCGCGCTGGAGCCGGCGCTGGAAGTCGCCGTCATGGGTATCGGCTTCTCGCTGGAGTCCATCACCTACCACCTGCGGCAGATCATGGGGCGTCCCAATCCGATTATCCGCGGGGAAGTCGTCCGTATCGACAGCACTTATACGCTTACGCTCCGCATGACCGGCTTCGAGCCCATTCAGCGGGAGGTAAATATCGCATTAGCGGGTGGCGAAGGTCCGGCCGTACGCCGCCTGATGCGAATCGGCGGGGAAGCCGTCATGCGCAACGCCGATCCCTACCGGCTGGCGCTGGTCTATTACCGGGAGAAGGATTACGAAAGCGCCCTGAGTACGATCCGCTATATCATCCGCGAGCGGCCGGGAGAACTACACTGGGCCTATCACGCCTGGGGCATTATCCTGGAAGCGCAGGGGAAAAAAAGAAGAAGCACTGGAGCGGTATGGGAAGCTAAAGGATTAGCCTGGATCATTCAAGAGATCAAGGGGAAACGGCCTGGTTTGAAGAAATGTACTTTCGATGAAAGCGTCCGGTTTGAGAAGGCACTGGGAAATCCGTCAATGAGAAGAGGCAGACCAATCGTGAAGGGGTGACGCTGCGCTGGTCGCCCCCTCACGGTTATTCTCCTCTTGCCTTCAAACTTCCAACTTTTTCCTATATTTACATTTTTAATTTCTGCTTCCCCCCGCCAAATCGACGACTTATGCTGTTTAGCTTTCTATGGATACTCCTATCCGCATTTTATGCTCCGGCCCCTTCTTCCATAACCATCGACCTGAGCACCCTGGAAGATCCCAAAATCGACTTACAGGGAAAACGCCGTGTTTATCTGAAGGGGACTTACAAGGGAAAAAAGCTACTCTTTCAAAATGGCAGGCAATGTGAGATCCGGCCTATTGGAACGGTGCACATATACACGGAAGAAGTGGAAGCCATTATTTTACAGGAATGCTACGGATTACTCCTGGACGGCCTCAAGGACGGACGCAATCACCTGCGGCTGATCGGCGGCGGCATCGTCACCTGGGGCGGCAATTCTGACCTTACTCTGCGGGGCATCGATATTCTGGACGCCGCCGGGGCCGGCATCAAGATCAAAAACGACCGGTTCGGACGGGAAAGCCCATACTATCGCAATATCCGCTTGGAAAACTGCCGCATCGCCGGCGCCAAACACGAAGGTATCTACCTGGGCTTTTATACTTATTACTACCGCCCGGAATACGAAGAACGCTACGCCCATTCCATGCGCGGCCTACGGGTGCTCAACAACGAAGTCATCGACTGCGGCTGGGACGGCATACAAGTGAGCTGCGCCGACAGCGCCACCGTCATCAAAGGCAATATTCTCCGCAACAACGGACTGGAAGGGGTCTATGGTAACAATTTCGGGCTGAGTATTAACAGCGGCTTCTCCGGCGACATCACCGATAATGTCATCGGGGGCCCTGTACAGATGATGCCCTACTCTCACACCACCTTTCGCCGGAATATCGTACAGACCGATGGTCCCTACGCCATCTTTATCCGCACCGAACCCAATTACGGCGACTACATTCACACCAACCCCGACATGGTGCTGCGTCTGGAAAAAAATACCATCTATAATTCCGGAGATGCCGTCTATCTGTTACATACTAAAGAAAACGGTGATCCGGTCCCCATTCACCGCTTTATCTTTAAAGAAAACCAGCTGTACATCGGCGGTCTGGAACTGCGCTTCCAGGGGGACCTCAGAAATTATGATATAGAAAATGAACGGGAAGAGGAAAGGCCGCCGCCGACAAACCCGGAAGAAGCAGGGGGAGAGGATTGAAAGACATTTTCCCAATGCGCCTGTCCGCGCTGCTGATTGTTCTGGCTGATCTCGACGAAGGTGTAGGTTTTGGAATGATCAAAGGTTTCGCGGTGAGCAATATGCCAATTCTGAGCGTATTGCTGACTGGGAGTAATGCGGGCCTCCGGCTGAACTGTCAAAGGCTGCAGAAGTCCTCCGCCCAGGAGTAAAAGCACCGTGGCCGGCAGGTGAAAATCTTTTTTCATAAAAGTCCGATTTTATTCGTAAATTAGAATATTCCAACACTCCTAAAACCATCTATCATGCTCTTTCACGTCACTTTCTCTCCCCGTCCGGGACACACACACGAAGATCAGAAAAAAACGATGACCCTCTGGGCCGGTTTTGAGATGCCGAAGGGCTCTGAGATCAAAAGCTTTTTATTCGGGCCCAACGCTAAAGGTTACCTGATCGTAGAGGCGGAATCCACCGAACAGATGTACGAAGCCGTTGCTCCATGGGCTGCCATTTACTTTGACTATGAAGTGGTTCCCGTCATCCCCATAGACAAATCGCTTGAGATATTGCAGAAAGCGGTTGCGATGCGGGAGGGCTAGTGGCTTCGGAACTATATACTGGGTACCGGGTTATAACCGGACTGAGCTCCACCAGCCGGGCTTTTTCCGGTTGCAGGGTGAATCTATCGTTACATCAGTTCCAATTGCACTTTAAAAACGCCGGCGCACCCCGTCTCCATCACCGCATGAGCCGAATTTTCAACCTGTTCGATTCAGATGCGAGAGCAGCGTCTGTTAAGACCGGTGCTTCAACCTACTGCTCTGTGGCGATGTTTTTTTCCCAAAAGCTTTTCAATGAAATATTCCCTGTTGCTCGTTTTATTCGTTGCCCTGCTGGGCGCCGCCTGCGGCACCTGTTCCCAGCTGCAGCAACGTGATAACGCATTGATGTTTTCCTTCGAATCGCTGCGCAAGCAATACCTGGCCGGCGGCCTGCCCCGGGAAGCCTATATTTTCGAGCTGAGGAAACTGCGGGAAAAGGAACTGGAACTCTTCGAAGACGCCCGCCAATGTGAGTTTAAAGATCCGCAAAAGGAGAATTACTGGAAACGCAGCCGCCTGAAATTTCCCAGCCGGATCAAGCAGGAACTGGAGCGACTGGAGCGGGATGATCAGAATAGTCCATGAAAATCGTGGCCATAACGGCAAGGTTTAGTGAGCTTCTGCTGCCCCAAGACCGTCAACCTGTCATGTTTTCACCATCCATTCTTTTCCAACTCCTGCCACTGTCCTTGAACGCTTACACATGAAATTGCGTTTCATAGACAGTTATTTGATCCAGACGAATTGAAAAGAAAACTGGTTTACCAAAGCAATATTCAATCCTTATCCATCAGGATATTTGCTTTCCGGCTGCCAGGTACCCGGCGCTCCGGAGAGCGAGTGACTGCTATTCGTCACAAAATCACTTTATGATACAACGATTTCAAAGAGAAAGAATAATCAACAACCTGCGCACTACGGCTCTTATTGGAGGAATGCTGGGGTTGGTGCTCCTGCTGGGTTATCTGCTGATGGGAATGGAAGGGCTGATCTGGGCGGGTATACTCGGCGTGGCCATGCTGGTATTGTCCTCCAACGTGCCGACCAAATACATCATGCGCATGTACCGGGCGCGCGAACTGTCATCCAACGAAATTCCGAACGTCTCGCGCGTGATACGCATTTTGGCCGACCGCGCCGACTTAAACAATACCCCAAAGTTGTATTACATTCCCAATCGCATGCTCAACGCTTTCGCCACCGGCGGTAAGGGCGACCCTGCCATCGCTGTTACGCACGGATTGCTCAGTCAGCTGAGCCTGCGGGAAATAACTGGCGTACTCGCGCACGAAGTCAGCCACATTAAGAATAGAGATCACCGGCTGAAGTCTATTGCCAATATCATGGGGCGCATCACCCGCATGTTCTCCTTTGTCGGGCAGCTGCTGTTGTTTATCAACCTGCCGCTGTATCTGATGGGTGAAGCGACCATCCCCTGGCTGGCTATTCTCCTGCTCATCTTCGCCCCTTTCCTCAGCGGCCTGATGATGATGGCCATCTCCCGGACGCGCGAACGCGACGCCGACCTGGAAGCCGCCCGTCTTACCGGCGATCCCAACGGCCTGGCCGATGCGCTGCAGAAACTAAATTACCTCAACAACGGCGGTTTCCTGGAACGCATGGTGCCCAAAAACCTGAGCTCCCACCCAAAAACCAAGGAACGGGTAGAGCGCCTGCGGGAACTGGCGCCCAAATTTTCTCCGAAAATCGATTTCCCGGATGAGGAACAGACGAGCATCGGTTCGTCAAATCAAAGCCGGGAATTGTGGAGATCACAGTGAGTCGGAAATGGGAAATCCTTCCGACTTCCGCCCGCCCCTCGTTACCTCGGGTTGGGTTTACCCCGTGGAATTCGCGAAGCGACAATTCCACGGGGTAAACCTTCTGACTTCCGACTTCACTTATCCATTTTATACAACTCTTTACCCGCTTCCTCGTACTTGTCTCCTCCCTTCCACATCGGCCGTTCTTCGTCATTGGCGACGAGGCGGGCAAGGTGAGCGTAGGCCTGGCAATATTTCAGCAGATAGCCCATATCCACGGAATCGGCTTCATCGGCCACCTGGTGGTAGTACTTGGCGATCACTTCATCGAAGCTTGTAAGGCCCGGGCTGATCGTCAGCGCCGGCACGCCTTTCTGAGCAAAGGAAACGTTATCCGAGCGGTCAAACAGATTCTGTTCCGGTGCGGGATCGGCCATCACCTCCAGGCCGGCAGCGGCAGCAGCAGCTTCGATATGATCATCGATGCCGGTGCGACCAAATCCGATAACCGACAAGTAATCGGTATCATTATAACCGGCGCCGTCGGTATTCAGATTGAAAATGGTTTTTTCCAGTGGAATGAGCGGATGATCTGCATAATAGGCGCTTCCCAGCAGACCCAACTCTTCACCGGTGACCGCCAGAACAACGACCGAGCGTTTCGGGGGAGCCTGGCTGAAGGCCTTGGCCGCCGTCAGCAGCGCTACGGTGCCCATGGCATTGTCGCGGGCACCGTTGAATATGCTGTCCTCTTCGGTATAAGCACCACCCCCTTGCTCGCCCACACCTACGTGATCGTAGTGGGCCGTCAACAGCAGGTACTCATCGCGCAGTTCCGGATCAGTGCCTTCCAGAACGCCCAGCACATTTTTCGACTGTATCTCCGAGCTGCGAAAGCCACTGCTCGACAGCTTTACTTTAACTTTTTCCCCGTCCTTCAGCTTCTGATAGAGTTCATCGCCGGTGATATTCTTCACCCAGGCATAAACCAGATCATTGCCCGCTTTGTCCTTTTCGGCCACCCGTAGTGATTCCCCGCCGAAATAGCGCTTAAAGAAATCCCAGGGGAAGCTCAGCTTGTAAATCTCTACCAGCGCCACCGCGCCGCGGGCCCTGGCCAATTCCTGTTTTTTTGACATGGAATTGAGTACCTCTACCGGACCGTTAGCGCCCGGATAACCGGAAAGCGTGAAGACGACTTTTCCTTCCACATCCAGATCGGCATAATCGTCGATACCTTCGGCTTCATCCACCCATCCATAGTTGGCGAAAACAGCAGTGGTCTTGATTTCTGAAGCATCGCCCCCCATAATGATGTAATCTTCGCCAAAGGTGAAGTCTTCTTTATTTACCGTCATGGTGCTGCTTAGCGGCGGCTTCGTTGCTAAAAAGGGAATAACTTGAAAGTATTCGTTTGCTCCTTCGGCCGACTGATAACCGTAAGCCTCCAAATGAGCCGCAATATAGGTGGCCGCCATATCATTGCCCACCGAACCGGTTCTTCGTCCTCTCAGCATATCGTCTGCCAGGAAGCGCAACTGAGCCTCCACTTCCATCTCTTTCACTTCAAATTCCGGTAAACCGGAAGGCCCGCCGTTCTGGGACCAGCCCAAAGTTCCGGTTATCACGGCCACAATCATAAACAGGTATTTTTTCATACTTGGTCTTATTTGAATGTTGGTAAAATATTGAGGTAAAAATAAAGATAATGCCGGCCGGCCGGGTAAACAAGGCAAAAGATTAGACCAGCAACCGATTTTTAACTACAAAAGTCCCGATTACCGGGCAGATCTCCAGGTACTTTCCTCCGTCTCGAAGAAAGGAGGACGGGCATGCACTCAGGAATTCAACATTTTATCTCCAAGCTCCGGATCGGCCAGCAGTTCTAACAGCCCCGGGGTTTCCAGGGCCGCCATAGCCTGTGTCAGCCGCAAGCGCAAATCGTTAGGCAGAAAATCTAACAAGAGGAAGGCCTTCAAATTATGCAGCTCCGGCTTTGTAAGCTGCGGCCTTTGTTCCAGATGATGCAGCAAGCGCGTACCGAGCCCCGCGAGTATATCAACCCGCAGTATGGCTCCGGTGACTATCCTTTCCAGGGGCGATCGTACGGTTTTGTCAAAATCATCAGCAGCCAACAGCTCGGCCGGCCCCGGCAAGCGGTACAGCTGCTGTTGTACGAAGGCCACGAAGGCGGCCACCGTTTCCTCATCCAGGCTGGCTTCACCCAATGCCTGCACCAGCGATAATTCAGCCTCCAGGTTTTCAATAGCGGTGATGGATTCAAAAAACTGCACCAAGGTGCGCGGAGTAGTTCGCCGCCCCGTTATACTGTCCGGAAAAGTCAATAAAAATTGTATGCCGCGGTCGTCTACCCCGCGGTCCTGCGCCCAGCGCGCCCAGGTCTGCAAGTCGAAAGCGAGGGTGACGTGGCGCATCCGCGTAAGCAGGGAATCATCCATGGGCGTTACGCTGTAATCGCCCTCGTCGGGATTGGCGGTCAGCACGATCTGCCAGCGGGCGGGAAGGGCCCAGCTGACCAGCCGGTAGTCCTGCAGCAGCTGCATCAGTCCGCGCAGAATGCGATCATCGGCCCGGTTGACATCATCGATCAACAGAATGCCCGGTCCAGCCTCCACCGGCGCCCAGTCGGGCGGGCGGAAAGTAGTCACTTCCGTATCGCCCCGCTGTTGTATCCTCGGCATGCCGAGCAGGTCGCCCATCTCCTCGAATTGGGCAGGCGCAATATACACCAACGGGTAGCCCTGCCGCCGGGCGTAGTCCTGCACGATCTCGGTCTTACCGATCCCGTGCCGCCCCCAGATACACAGCGGCGCCTTGCGCCGGCCGGCGGCCTCGGCTTCCAGGTTGACCCGCAACAAGTGATCGATAAAGCGTACGAGCTCATCAGCCTTGAGTGCGGCGCCGTAGTGCTTGCCTTGTCTTTCCATTCTTCTGTCGGTTTTCTGTAGCTGTTTTTAGTTTGTTAATGCGCTGTCCCAAAAGTTCATAGCTAAATTCCAGGAGTAGTCACAAATTTAAGCGACCAATACCTTAGACAGACCGCAGAATAGCTCGAGCATCCAGCATTAAGCATCAAGCATCCAGCACCACTCTCACCTTCCTTCCCGGCAAATGGCGTCCCTCCTCCTTTCCCGCAACAGCCCACAATAAGGGAGAACGACAGCGCAGCTCCGGGGCGGGGCCTTCCCCGTCTGTAAAGTAGATTAAAGCATCGGGCCGGTAGTAATCGTTGGCCCAGGCGATCGGCGCATCGAAGCGCGTGCCGCCCCGGCCGAAAACCATTGACGGAGGGTGCCCGGCATAGGGGTACTTCCGCTGTATGCGGACATCGCATTCCACGATCATCACCTCGAAGTCCTGCCGCCAGAGCCGGTGAATTTCCTTAAAAAAATGATCCAAAGTCTGTTGTTCCACACTGGCCGAGGTATCGACGGCTATCAGCAGCCGGCTGTTGCGAACAACCTGAATGCCAGGGCTCGTCCCGTAACGCTTGGAGGGGCGCCGGATAGTATTGCTCAAACGGGTTCGGCGGCTGCTGTTCGCAAAAAGGCGCAGCGCCCGCCGCCAGTCGATGCCGGCGCTTTGCAGGGGCGCCGGTTCCAGCGCCTCCCGGATTGCTTCCGGCAGATGGGCGACAGCGGCCCGCCCTGCCTGCCGCCCCTCCCGCAGCAGTTCCCGTACCTGAGAAGTAACTACTTTCTTGGCCAGGGCGCCGGTGGCGGCTCCCTCCCAAAAATGATGTCGCTGTAAGGCAGGATGCCGTCCTTCCCGGCATTCCCTCAACAATTTATCTAATCCCGGCTGCATTCCCCGGCCTTCAGCCGCCATGCGAAGACGTTCATAATAATAGCGCCAGCCCCGGCCGGCTTCCCACTCGAGTTCCTCGAAAAGAGAAAGCGCCAGGCTACCGGCAGGCTGCTCTTCTGACCGCAAATACTGGTTGACCACCAAATCGGCCGCGGCGTGATACAAGCCTGCATGCCGGATCGATCCGGGAACCGGAATATGGGCGAATATCAGGTGCAGTAATTCGTGTTTCAGCATCCCCAGGGCCATGGTCTCGGTCTGGCTGGAAATCGTCTCTTGCTTCGGCACGCGCATCAGCACCTGTTGGCCCGAAAGTGCCAGCAGCGGCCAATCTCCTTCTCCCTTACCCTTCGGCAAAGCCGACAGCAGATGCCCGTAAAACGGTTCCGTCAACAGCAGCTGTATGGTGAGAGAAGAAAGATGGTTGAGGGACATCAGCGATTGATATTTTATTGATTAAGTGAGGCTCTACTCCCCGGCCGTATGGTCATCCCCTCTGGGATCCGCGGCTCCTTCCAGGCGACCGTCGGGCAAGACCAGGATGGCGTCGACGCGACCGATAGCGCTTCGCTCACGGAATTCGTGTCCTCTGTTTTCCAGTTCAGTACGTACGGATTCTGGTAATCCGCCTTCCTCCACGGTAATCACATCGGGCATCCATTGGTGATGGAAGCGGGGTGCCGTAACCGCTTCGCTCATCGTCATATCGAATTCGATGACATTGAGTATCGTTTGAAAAACGGAAGTAATGATGGTGGCTCCTCCCGGGGTGCCTACCACCATAAATAATTGCCCGTTCTTTTCCACGATGGTCGGCGTCATGGAGCTGAGCATGCGTTTGCCCGGTTCGATGGCGTTGGCTTCGGCGCCAAGGAGGCCGAACATATTGGGGACCCCCGGTTTGGCGCTGAAGTCGTCCATCTCGTTGTTGAGCAGAAATCCGGCGCCGCTGACCACCGTGTTGCAGCCGTAGCCGCCGTTAATAGTTGTGGTGACTGATACGGCGTTGCCCTCGGCATCGACCACCGAGAAATGCGTGGTTTCCTCGCTTTGCGCCAGCATAGCGAAAGCGCCTGCCTCAATGGTCGAACTGGGCGTCGCAAGGGTCGAATCGAAGCTCGCCATGCGGGCGCGCAGGTATTCGCGATTTAGCAGCGAATCGACGGGCACCGGGTAATAGTCGCTATCGCCCAGGTGCTGCGCGCGGTCGGCATAGACGCGGCGCTCGGCCTCCACCATCAGATGTACCGCATCGGTAGTGTGGAAGCCGTATTCGTGGAGCGGATAGGGGGCTACCATCCCCAGCAGTTGCCCCAATGCGACGCCACCGCTGGAAGGCGGCGGCATGGAAATCATGCGGTACTCATCGTAATCAATGATAACGGGATCTCGCCATTTGGCCTGGTACTCGCGCAGGTCCTCCCGGCTGATCAACCCGCCGCCGGCTTCCATTTCCGCGACGATCAGGTCGGCGGTTTTGCCGGCGTAGAAGCCGTCGCGCCCCTGCTGGCGGATGCGCTCGAGGGTGGCCGCCAGGTCGCTTTGTACCAGCCGGTCGCCGGGCTGCCAGGGTTCCTCGCGCACGAAGACGGGCATCGAGGTATTGAAAGCCCGGAAGTCATCCTGATTGCGATTCAGGCCGCCCGCCTGCCGCTCGGTCAGGCGGAAGCCCTCGCCTGCCAGCCGGATGGCCGGTTCAATCAACTGCGCCATAGGCAGATTGCCGTAGCGCTCGTGTGCCTTGAACATCCCATCGACTGTGCCCGGCACCCCGGCGGCCAGATGGCCGTCAATGCTTAGGCCCTCGATGACATTACCCAGGCTGTCGAGATACATATTACGGGTAGCCGCACCCGGCGCCTTTTCACGGAAATCCAGCGCGGCTGTTTCTCCTTCTGCTGTCCGGACCATCATAAATCCGCCGCCGCCGATGTTGCCCGCCACGGGGTATACTACCGCCAGGGCAAACTGCACGGCAATAGCCGCATCTACTGCATTGCCACCGGCACGAAGCACTTCCAGACCTGCTTCCGAAGCCAGCGGGTGGGCCGAAACGACCATCATCGAATCGGCGATTTCAGTTTTTTCTATCGTGTAAATCGCTTCCGGCGCACGCCGGCAGGAGAGCGCCAGCAGCAGGGAAAAAATAGTAATCAGGTAAGTATTCCGCATGAATGTGTGTTTTAGGTAAATATGAAATCGGGGTGCAGGGCCCTACTCTTGAATCAGAAGATAGCCGGAGCTACCTGAACGACAGCCTGCCCCGTACCCGAAGGGTCGGGGAGCAACGAAGGATACCGCGAAAAGAAGCCGAATTAACTGTGATGAGCTTAATGCCCGGCGCACTAGTGGCTTCTGCACTAGCGCTTTCCGTACAAAACCCCCTCCAGGTCCGCCGGTGAATAGTTGATCGACTTCAGGGTTTTGTGATCACCGCTGCGGAAGACCAAAAAGTGCCCGTCGACCTCCTTAATATAGCTGTCGAAGCCTCGGTCATCCTTATAGTACTGCTGCGTTGCCTCGGCCTCTTCCCGCGTAGTACAGGATTTGCTCATATTGGAACGCTGCACCTCGTCAAACAAGGCTTTGAATTGTTTCCCCAGGCCGAACTCCAGGATAGCACCCGACAGGACGTACTGCAGGTCACACAGGGCGTCGGCGATTTCGGTCAGGTCCCGGTCCTCAATGGCGCGCTGCAGTTCCTGCAGTTCCTCCTGCAGGAGATTGACGCGCAGGCGGCAGCGGTCTTCGCCGGGTATGGTCGGTTCTGCTTTGATGGGATGCTGGAAGGTACGGTGAAATTCGGCTACCTGATTCAGGGCATCGGGTTGTTCCATAGAAAGGTATTCTGTTTTCTTCATGAGCGTAAAGATAAAATTCAAATGGCTTTTAAAAAAAATCCAATTTTATCGGCTACTTTTACGGGTCAATGAACATCCAAAAAAAGCGGCTGTTGAAAATCACGTCCGCTAATTAATCATCAAAACTTTAACGAGCTAAGGTGACCAACAGATACTTTGACCTTATCGATCAAACTTTCTACTTCCCCCAGGAAGGTTTTGACATCGAGAACGGATACCTGGTCTTCAACGGTGTCCCCCTCATATACCTGATTAAAAAATACGGTACGCCATTAAAACTGACCTACCTGCCCCGTATCGGCACCCAGGTCAAAAAAGCCCGCAATCTATTCACCCGGGCGATGAAGTCCCTGGGCTACCGCGGCGATTACTACTATTCCTACTGCACCAAAAGCAGCCACTTCAGCTACATTCTCAACGAGGTGCTCCGGCACGAGGTGCACATTGAAACTTCCTCCGCTTACGATATCGAGCTAATCCGGCAGCTGTACAAGAAAAAAAAGATCGGAAAAGACAAGATCATCATCTGTAACGGTTTCAAGCCGGAGAACTATATGCAGAAGATCGTCGAACTCATCAATGACGGTTTTGAAAACGTCATTCCGATCTGCGATAACTGGAGAGAAATCGATTATTACAACCAGCACCTGAAAAACAGTTGTGAAATCGGCATTCGCGTCGCTACAGAAGAAGAACCTAATTTTGAGTTTTACACTTCCCGCCTCGGCATCCGCCATTCGGAGATCGTCCGCTTCTACCGGGAGAAGATCGCCGACAATCCCAAATTCAAGCTCAAGATGCTTCACTTCTTTGTTGATACCGGCATCAAGGACACGCTGTACTACTGGGGCGAACTAAAAAAGGCCATCAAACTCTACTGCGAAATCAAGCGGGAATGCAAAAACCTCACGGCTATCAACATCGGCGGCGGTATGCCGATCCGCAACTCACTCGGTTTTGAATTCGACTACAAATATATGGTCAAAGAAATCGTGTCCAATATCCTGCAAGCCTGCGAGGAAGAGGAAGTGCCCGAACCCGATATCTTCACCGAATTCGGCAAATACACCGTCGGCGAAAGCGGCGCCAACATTTTCTCCGTCATCGGCCAAAAGCAACAGAACGACGCCGAGGTCTGGTACATGATCGATAACTCCCTGATGACCACGCTTCCCGACACCTGGGGCATCGGCGAGCGCTTCATCCTCCTGCCCGTGAACAAGTGGTACAACGAATACCGGCGGGTTAATATCGGCGGGCTGAGCTGCGACAACTCCGATTACTACAACTCGGAAGTCCACGAAAGCCAGGTCTACCTGCCTTCTTTTCCCGCTACCGATGAGGAACCACTCTACCTCGGCTTTTTTCACACCGGCGCCTACCAGGATTCCATCAGCGGCTACGGGGGCATCAAGCACTGCCTGATCCCCTCCCCCAAACACGTCGTCATCTACAAGGACTCCAAAGGCAACATCGTGGATAAGCTTTATCAGCCCGAACAATCGGCCGAGGATATGCTGAAGATCCTGGGGTATGTCTGAGGGGGGAATTCCTTCGAGTTGGTTCCCCTGTAGCCAGACTATTTCCAGCTTCCACCCGCCTACGCTTCGCCTGGTGTATCGATTACCCACAACTTTAGTCGGTACAAACTTCCTCTGTTCTGCGGTTCCGGCCTGTTTGAAACAGTTTTTCACCTTTTTGTAGACATTCAGAACCGCAGAACAGTAAAACTGAC
>Ga0209949_1000371_pt1 | contig 23998 bp, 16 predicted proteins | sample SalPonC_black_MG_FD_185711 | JGI IMG/M metagenome (GOLD analysis project Ga0209949, IMG submission 185711) | Salt pond soil microbial communities from South San Francisco under conditions of wetland restoration - Salt Pond MetaG... | ecosystem: Environmental > Aquatic > Marine > Intertidal zone... | reverse complement strand
AGGAACCCCCCATGCTGAGAATATTCAAAGATGCGCTGCTCAATCCGAAAAATTTTGTGGTAACCCTGGAACTGGTGCCCGGCCGGGATATGGAGGCATATCTCTGAGAGAACATAACCATGCATTTGCAGGGCTCATCCGTCAGCAGTGGCAGGGATGCCCCGGATTTGTGATTAAAAACTGCAGTTCTGCCATGGACCTTGCCTGGGAATTGTATGGTACGGGAAGGTTTCCGGAATATGCCTGGGTCCTTGCAGAAAACCAGACCCGGGGAAGGGGCAGGATGGGCAGACAGTGGGTGTCTGTTTCCGGAAACCTGTTTGCTGCCATACGGCTGCCTGATGCAGCCCGCAGCCTGGGTACCCTGCTGCCCATGGCCGTGGCACTGCCCCTGGTCGATACACTGGCATCCCTGGGTGTGCCTGGCTTGATAAAATGGCCCAATGATATCATGGTGGGCCAGTGCAAGGTGGGGGGCATCCTGGTAGAGGAAAAACAAAAAATACTGGTGGCCGGTATCGGCGTGAATCTGTGTGCAGCACCGGAAAACAGCGGTACGGAAAAGTTTTTTCACATCAGGGCTGGATGTTTAAAACAATCTGGTGTAGATTTGACAATTTTGAGGCTGTGGCATCTGTGTTTGACACAGATCATGCAGACGTTTCCAGCCCTGATATCAGACCCGGCCCTGGCTGCCCAAAAGGTTGATGTACATCTTGCCTGGAAAGACCAGACCGTGGTCGCGGAAAATACCGGCAAAGTTGACGGCCCTGCCAGAATCCTGGGAATAGACCAGCAGGGCCGGCTTTGCCTCCGGACGGCAGCGGGCATATCGCTCATCGATTCAGGAACCATCCACCCCAGGATGACATGATTACACGCTAAGGAGTATTACATGGAAGAAAAGACATTTGAACAGGTGGTCAAAGAAATTACCGGCAAAAAGATCCTGGTGGCCAACCGCGGTATCACGGCAAGACGCATCATCCGGTCCATCAGAGAAGAACTCATGGCCGTACCTGTTTTAACCGTTACCGATGTTGACAAAACCGCACCCTTCACTTCAGGTGCCCAGGAATTGATCCTTTTAGGGGAAAATCCCCGGGCTTATCTGGAAATCGACCGGATATTGGAACTGGCAAAAGAAAACGATGTGGTGGCAGTGCATCCGGGATGGGGATTTGCTTCAGAAGATGCGGGGTTTCCCAGGAAATGTGCCAAAAAAGGCATTTTGTTCATCGGTCCGCCCACCGAGCCCATGACACTTCTGGGAAACAAGGTCCAGGTCAGGGAACTTGCCAGAAGACTTAAGGTGCCCGTGGTACCGGGATCACTTGATGCGGTTGAAATGCACGAAGCCAGAAAAATCGCCCTGGATCTGGGACTGCCGGTCATGCTCAAGGCCGAGGGCGGCGGCGGGGGCCGCGGCATTTATGAAATATATGATATGGACCAGCTGGAAACCGCTTTTTCCAAAGCTGCGGTCCTGGCCCAGGCCTCTTTTGGAAACCCCAGGATCTACGTGGAAAAACTGCTCACATCCGTCCGCCACATAGAAATCCAGGTCATTGCAGACCAGCACGGCAATGTGTTTGCCTTTGATGAAAGAGACTGTACCGTCCAGAGAAACCACCAGAAGCTGGTGGAAATCACCCCGTCGCCCTGGCCCAAAATGACCGAAGACCTGCGGCACCGGCTCAAGGAATATGCCAAAGCCCTGGTAAGGGAGGTGGGATATTATTCTCTTGCCACGGTGGAGTTTCTGGTGGATGAAGACCAGAATCCCTATCTCATCGAGGTCAACACACGGCTGCAGGTGGAGCACGGCATTACCGAATGCCGCTACGGCATTGACCTTGTGGAGGAACAGATTGCCGTTGCCTTCGGGTCCCGGCTGCGGTTTACCGATGAAAAAACACAGCCCTTTGCCCATGCCATCCAGGTACGCATCAATTGTGAAGATCCGCGAAATGATTTTGCCCCCAATGCCGGTCACATTGCCCGGTACATCTCTCCTGGCGGCCCCGGAGTCCGGCTGGATTCCTGCATCGCCGGCGGATATGAATTTCCCTCCAATTATGACTCTGCCGCTTCTTTGCTCATCGCCCATGGAGAAACATGGGAAAAATCTCTGGCTGTGATGAACCGGGCCCTGAAAGAATACATCATCGGCGGGGTGAAAACCACCATTCCCTTTCACCAGAAAATTGTGGCTGACCCGGTGTTCCGGTCCGGCCTGTATGATACCCGGTTTGTGGAAAAAACCCCTGAACTGATGCATTACAGGGACAGTGAATCCGAGGCCCTGCGGCTGTCAAAACTCATGGCAGATATATCTGCCATGGGGTACAACCCCCATATTCAGCTGTCTGACTACCGGGGTGCTGCAGACAAGCGGGTGGGTAATTTTGATCCGGTGCTGCCGGCCCTGGCACCGGTGTCCGCACCAGGCCCCTATCCCAGGGGGGACCGCCAGGCCCTGATCGATTATGTCAGGGATGCCGGTATCGTTCATTTCTCCGACACCACGGCCCGGGATATCACCCAGTCCAACTCCGGCAACCGGTTCCGCCTGGCAGAAGACAAGCTCATGGGGCCGTATCTGGACCGGTGCGGATTTTTCTCCCTGGAAAACGGGGGCGGGGCCCATTTCCATGTGGCCATGATGGCCAATATGACCTACCCCTTTAACGAGGCCCGGGTGTGGAACCAGTTTGCCCCCCTGACCCCCAAGCAGATCCTGGTGCGGTCCACCAACCTGCTGGGCTACAAACCCCAGCCGAAAAATCTCATGCAGCTCACCAGTGAATCCATCTGCGAGCACCATGACATTGTCCGGTGTTTTGATTTTCTCAACCATGTCGCAAACATGCGGCCTTTGGCAGAAGTGGTGATGAACTCCCCCCGGAATGTCTGGCAGCCGGCGGTATCCCTTTCCTGGGCAGCCGGATTTGATGTAAACCATTATATGGGGGTGGTGGAAGAAATTGTCCGGCAGGCAGCGGATGTGACAGGGGTTTCCTTTTCAAAGGCCCAGTCCCTGTTTATCCTGGGTCTCAAAGACATGGCCGGGGTATGCCCCCCGCGGTTTATTTCAGCGCTGGTGGCACAAATCCGCAAAGAATATCCAGCCCTGGTGGTGCATTACCACCGCCACTGCACAGACGGGCTGTTTGTGCCGGCTGTGGGGGCTGCTGCCAGAGCCGGGGCCCATATAGTGGATACAGCCATCGGGGCTGCCGTGCGCTGGTACGGCCAGGGAGAGGTTTTGTCCACTGCGGCTTATATTGAAGAGGAGCTGGGCCTTGCCACCCGGCTGGACAAAGATATGATCCGGGACTGCAATTTTGTTCTCAAACAGATCATGCCGTATTATGACCGGTACACCGCCCCGTATTTCCAGGGTGTTGACCATGATGTGATCCGCCACGGCATGCCCGGAGGCGCCACCTCTTCCTCCCAGGAAGGGGCCATGCAGCAGGGCTATATCCATCTGCTGCCCCACATGCTGAAGTTTCTGGCCGGCACCCGGCAGATCATCCGGTACCATGATGTGACCCCGGGCTCCCAGATAACCTGGAATACGGCTTTTCTTGCAGTAACCAGTGCCTATCAGCGGGGCGGTGAAGATGAGGTCAAGCACCTGCTCTGGATACTGGAAACAGTGATTGCAACTTCGGAAGACCAGCTCAGTGCGGAAATGAAAGAAGAAAGACAGGTGCTCTATAAAGACAGCAATGATGCCTTCAGAAACCTGCTTCTGGGAAAATTCGGAAAGCTTCCCTTAGGGTTTCCTCCGGACTGGGTCTATGCCAGTGCATTTGGAAAAAACTATAAACAGGCCCTGGCCTCCAGAACACAAACCTCTCCTCTGGAAGGACTGGATCCTGTGGATATTGACACCGAAAAGCTGGGACTGGAAAAACAGATCAACCGGGTGCCCACCACAGAAGAGCTGGTCATGTATCTCAACCATCCGGGAGATGCCTTAAAGACCATTCTTTTCCGGCAGGAATTCGGCAATCCCAACCGGGTGCCCCTGGATGTCTGGTTTGAAGGCCTGGTGCCCGGCCGGGAACTGGCCTTCAATGATACAGACGGCAAACCCCACTCCATGAAAATACTGGGGATAGAACAGCCTGATGAAAAAGGCATGAGCATGGTCCGGTACACCCTGAATGGAGAAATTTTCACCCATACGGTAAAAGTAGCTGAAGCCACGGGTTATGCAGCCGACGCCATCATGATGGCAGAAACAGGAAATCCCTATCATGCCGCATCTCCTTCCAACGGAGACCTGTGGATCATGTATGTGAAACCCGGAGATGTGGTGACGGCAGGCGAGGAATTGTTCAACATCACCATCATGAAGCAGGAAAAATCCGTGGTTGCTGCGGTGGATGCTATCGTGGAAAGTGTCATAAAAACCGCTGACTACAAGTTTGACAAAAAAATGGTGCCGGTGAAAAAAGGAGAACTGCTGGTGAAACTGGGGCCGCTGCCCCTGAAATGTGCTGCATGCAGCACCCCTTTTGCCAATACAGATTATAAGTTCTGTCCCCAGTGCGGCGAAAAGGTGTGAACCAGTATGTTTATGACGGTCCCTGAAAAACAAGACGGACACAGGTTCCTCCGGAAGCAGGACAGTCATCCGGCGCTGTGCAGAAACCACAGCGCCGGACGTTTCCCGGACAAATATCTGTGTCTGCCGGAATATAGGCGCACCTGGCGGAATCAATTTTAAAAGTAAAATCAAACCGCTCGGAAAACAGCTTTATGCGCAGCAGATCAAATCCCCTGCCCCCGGCATTGAAGGCATAGGGAATTTTGGTGGTGTATTCGCCTGATACCGGCGGTGTAAAATAATTTTCAAAAATCAGGTGCAGGTTTTCTCTGGTGAACCCGATACCGCAGTCTTTGATCACCAGTTCCGGATGGGTTTTGGTACCGGTGACAATGATGTCGATCTGACCGTGGTCAGGGGTGTATTCAACGGCATTGCGGACCAGACCGGTGACAATGATATCCAGAATCTCTTCGGGCATATGCACAGGCAGGTGAGAATCCAGACGGGTGTTTATGACACATCTGCGAAAAGCAATATCCGGTGCAATTTTTTTCAGGTGCTGTGTAATATAGTCGTCCAGGAAAATGGTCTGGTTTTCCAGCCGGGCCGGTCCGAAAAGGGTTTCAATGGCCTTATGCACCGCATCCAGGACAGCAATGTTTCGGGTCTGGCTTTCCGCCAGCAGCACAAACTGGTCTTTGCAGGCATCCACCAGCCGGCCCAGGATATGGTAAGCGGCAAACTCCTTTTTCTTCAGCAGATCTTCCACCTCATACTGGATGTCCAGGATCCTGGCAAGGTTTCTTCGGCCCCGGGAAACGATCTTTTCCATGTGGACATCATGTATGCCCCTGGCCGCCAGTTTTTTGGCCAGCAGTTTCATAGCCGCATCCACCACTGACACCGGGGTTTTCAATTCATGGGCCAGGTGGTTGATGACCTTGTCTTTTGCCTGGTTCAAAACTTTCAGATCAGCATAGGACTGTTCCAGTTCCTCATGGATCCGGGTGTTTTCAATGGGCAGGGCCACAGTGCTGGCCACCATCATCAACTGGTCGGTGTCAGTGTCATCAAAGCGGCCCCGGAGTTTGTTCACCACGGACACCACCCCGATGACCCGGTCTTTGAGCTTGATGGGCACTGACAGCATGTTTTCTGCCACCAGATCGGTTTCCTCATCCACCCGTCTCAAATAAAAATCGCATTGTGAAATATCCGGAATCAGCAATGGCCGCCCGGTCTTGTAGACATGGCCCGACACCCCCTGCTCGGCGGAAAACCGTATTTTCTTGAACTTGCTGCCGGATGCCGCATCCTTGAACTGCGCAGAAAAAAAATACAGTTCATCTGTTTTCTCATCTGCCAGAAGGATGAACGCCCCTTCCACGGACACCAGTTTCTGGATTTCCCCGGTGATAATGGCCACCAGATCTCCCAGTTTGTGGTAGGTGTGCAGTGCATTGGAAATCCTGAACATGATCTGGTTGGTTTTTGCCATACGTTTTTCAGCGGTCACATCCCGCAGGATCAACACCTGGCCCATGGGGGTGTCATGTTCATCATACAAAAGGGAGGCGTTGATCATGATATCAAGAATCCGGCCGTCCTTGGTATACCGCTGGGTTTCAAAATCAAGCACGGTACGGTTTGAATACAGCTGCTTCATTCCCTGCTTTGCCTGGCCAAGCAGGTGGGATGGAATAAAATTGATATTTTTGCCTTTTATCTCATCCAGGGTCCAGCCGAACACCCGTTCAAATGCCGGATTGACATATTCCACGGTATTGTCCAGGGAAAAGGCGAACACCGGATCAGACAGAAATTTGAGCAATGTGTTCAGGCGCTTCCGGGCCAGGCGGCTTTCCTTGTAAAGCCTGCCGGATTCATCAGGTTTGCTGCCGGATTTTTCACTGGAAGATGGCATGTTGTCCTGCATCTGTCTGCCTGGGTTGCATCAATTGCCAGCAGTGCTCTAAACGTTCTGCGTACTAAATGTTGTGAAAACCTGGTCCTCACAAGGTTACCTACCATGTTCAGATGGGAAAGTAAATCAATAACCCAGCCGCGGCCGGGCCATTGCATGTAATCCCATGTAATGACATTCTGTTCAGCCGCTTGATACCCGCCCCCTGATGGTAGTGGTGTGACCGGCCCGCGATTGGCATTTGACGTTCCTGTCACACCACTACCATCAGGAGGCTATTCAATATATGTGACGTTGCCTCTACATGCCATTATCCTGCCGGCAGTGGTCAGGGGCGAAGGCCTGCTTGCATTGGGGTGACAAAGTGTTTATATTAACCGGTCAGATAAAGCACAAACAAAAAGAAACAGGAGCGGATCATGGCAGTGGGATGGGCAAAAGACGGGGCTGTGCAGGAACAGATCGATGCCGGGGTGGCAGATGCGGTGAAGCGGGCCAGAAGCCTGCTGGGCCATGGTGAAAGCAGCACCCATTGTGAAGCCTGCGAAGAACCGATTCCCGAGGGCCGGCGCAACGCCCTTCCCGGGGTGCGGCTGTGTGTTCAGTGTCAATCGGAAATTGAAAAAATCGATGCCAAAGGCGGCCTTTACAACCGTCGGGGCAGCAAAGACAGCCAGCTGAAATAGACCGAATCCCGGTATCTGAACCTTGGCCCATCAAACAAAGCATTCCGGCGCCCCTCAGCAAGTATACTTCCAAGAGTGCAGGGGAAAAAATACTATCTTGATTTGAATTTGTATGATGCCGACATATGACGGTGACCCAGCGGCCCGGGCTGCCGGCATACTTTCTGGCAGACATCGCTCTAATGATCTATATTTGTTCATTCGCCCTTTTTTTGTCAATAAGGCTGCCATGCACATAACGATGGAGTATGCTTGCCATCAAAGTTTGATAGGGAATACCATTTTCAATGGCGAGTGTCTGTATTTCATCTAAATCTTTAGCTGAAATCCTGATATTGACCCTTTTATCCTTTTTAAGGGTTTTTCTGGCATATTCCTGATGTTTTTTAATTTCAGTCTTATGATTTTGGACCCTTTTCCATTCTCCACGTTCAAAAGAATCAAGGATCTCTTTTTCCTCTTTATCAAGATTAATCTCTCCCATTTTTTTCTCCTAAGTATTCCCGTGTTGCTTTACGACTTGGGATAATTGTTTTCAGGAATATCCCTTTAGGGGACATAACAAATGGAACGATATAAGCATAATTATCAATTGCAATTACCATAATTTGCTGATTCGGGTATTTTTCCTGGTTCGGATGGACAAACAGGTCCAGCAAATCACCACGCTCTATATGCATCACCACCCGTTCAAACCCGATGCCGCGCTCGGCTTTAAGTTTCTCGTTTTTTTGATTATCCCATTTGTAATAATCCATAGTATGAAAATAGCCTTATGTGTGCCTTATGTCAACGGAAAAATGCGGTCATTGATCACAGCGGATTTCTGCCGGATCAACACAACCGTGGCTGCCAGCAGGACTGCCAGCCCGGTCAGGGCCGGGGTGAAATCCCGGGTGATATCAAACACCACCCCGGCAGCAATGGGGGACAGGGCAGCCGGGATGTTGGCGGTGAACAGCCATCCGTACACCCGGGAAATATGACCGCTTCCCCAGCTTCTGGCAGCGCTGGATACATAAAGTACCAGGACCCCGCCATAGTTGAATCCGGTGACAAGGGCAAAGACCTGGAATCCCCAGGCTGATCCGGTGAGAAACGGTGCCGCTGCCAGCACCAGTGCCTGACAGAGCAGGTTGGTCTGGATGGCGGCAGCAGCCTGAAACCGGTCAAACAGGGTGCCCCAGATCACCCTGCCGGCAGCATTGGCCAGGGCGAACAAGGATACGGCGGTGATGCCGATTTCTGCGGCCTGCCCGTTTCCGGAAAAGATCTCCTTGAGGTTGGCGTTCACGGCAAATCCTGCAGCCAGGCCCATGAACATGGCCAGATAAAGCAGTTGAAAATTGGCATGGCCCATCACCTGGGCCGGCTTAAGAGAAGACAGGGGAACAGTTGTTTTTGCGCTTTCAGGAAACTGCATCACACTGCCGGCCAGGACCACCAGGCACAAAAACAGGGCCCCGAAAATATAAAAGGTCTGGAACGGGGTGTACCCGAGGGTGGTGGTGAGAAAGCCCCCCACCTGGCTGACCATGGCGGCCCCGCCGCCGAAGCCGGCCACGGCAATGCCTGTCACAAGGCCTTTGGATCGGGGAAACCAGCGGATGCACACGGCAATGGGAACGATATAGGCCATGCCTGCGCCGATGCCTGCGAGGCATCCGATTCCCAGGACAGTGAACACAAAGCTGTGGCTCCCCAGACCTGCCAGAAGCCACCCCCCGCCGAACAGCAGTCCCCCTGCCATGGCACTGATTCGGGGACCGATTCTGGGCAGAAAACCGCCTGCGATCATCATGGTGAGGGGAAACACAAAATAAAACACGGTAAACGGCACCTGTACCGGTCCCTGGGCAAGCCCTGTCAGGGTCTTGAGGGGCTGGACATATACGCTCCAGGAATAGGTGGCCCCGAGGCAGACCTGCATGAGCACGGCACAAACAAGAATAAGATATCGCATGGCGGATCTACCAGACAGACAGGGCCTGTGACACGGGGTTTCAGGTCAGCATACGGTTTTCAGGGACGCTGCAAGCTTGTCCACATTTTTTGACCGGGCTGTATGCCCCATAAGGCCGATACGCCAGATTTTTCCGGCAAAATTTCCCAATCCGGCACCGATTTCAATTTTATGGGTTTTGAGCAGTCTGCTTCTGACAGCGGCATCATCCACCCCGTCCGGGATGTACACCGCGTTGAGCATGGGCAGGCGGCAGGAGGCATCCACCACCATATGGATCCCCTGGTTATCCAGGGCCAGCACCAGACGCCTGTGGTTTTCCATGTGCCGCTCATACACCCGGGTCTCGCCTTCTTCCAGGATCAGAAAAAGGGCCTGGAAAAGGCCGTAGAGCATGTTGACGGGCGCGGTGTGGTGATAGGCCCGGGTGGCACCCTCCCAGTAGTTCATGATCAAGGAAAGATCCAGGTACCAGTTGGGCACCTTGGTTTTCCTGGCCTGGAGGGCGGCTGCAGCCGCCGGTGAAAAGGAAACAGGGGAAAGTCCCGGCGGGCAGGACAGGCATTTCTGGGTGCCGCTGTAAAGCACATCGATGCCCCACTCATCCATGCGTATTTCCACACCGCCGAAACTGGTCACCGCATCCACCAGAAAAAGGGTGTCACTGTCCTTTAGAAGGTTTCCTATGCCCGGCACCGGATTCTGCACCCCGGTGGAGGTTTCAGCATGGACCACGGCCACCAGCTTATAGGATTTTTCTTTGAGCTTTTTTTGTACTACATCCACGATGACAGGGGTTCCCCAGTCAAATTCCAGGGTATCCACCTGTGCCCCAAGGCGGGCGGCCACATCCTGCATGCGCATGCCGAACACCCCGTTCACCAGGATCAGGACCGGGTCATCTTTTTCAATGAGATTCACAAAACAGCATTCCATGCCTGCCGAACCTGTTCCGGAAATGGGAATGGTCAGTTCATTGTCTGTGTGCAGCAGGGTTTTGAGCTGGTCTTTAATGGCATCCATGATCCGGATGAATTCAGGATCCAGATGGCCCAGGGTGGGTTTTGAAAGTGCCTCCAGTACAGACGGATGGACACAGGAGGGCCCCGGTCCCATAAGGGTGACCGGGGCAATGTCTTTGAGCAGATTTTTCATGGTAATATTCCTTTTTTTACGCAGTGGACAGCATCATGCGTTCATCTCCCCGCTCCATGGCCAGTTCAGTGAGCTGGTCCGCCGGAATATGGCACAGAATTTTGTGGCCGTTTTTCAGGCGCTGAAATTTGGGTTTTTCCAGTTCACAGATTTTCCCGTTGTCCGGCAGCACCGATCTTCTGGGGCACCTGGTGTGAAAGCAGCACCCGGACGGCCGGTTGGTGGGGCTGGGCACATCCCCTGACAGGATAATGGACTGGCGGCGGGCAGAAGGGTCCGGGATGGGTACCGAAGACAGCAGGGCTTCGGAATACGGGTGGTAGGGCGGGGGATAAATAGCGGACACCGGTCCGAACTCCACGATTTCCCCCAGGTACATGACAGCCACAAGATCGGAAATAAAGCGCACCACACTCAAGTCATGGGCAATGAATATCATGGTGGAGCCCATGTCTTCCTTGATCTCATTGAGCAGGTTCAAAACAGCTGCAGCAACGGACACATCCAGAGCAGATACGGGTTCGTCGCAGATCACCAGAGACGGCCGGCTGGCCAGGGCACGGGCGATACCGATGCGCTGTTTTTCCCCGCCGGACAGCTGACGGGGATAGCGGTCATAATAATACCCTGCCAGTTTTACCGCCTTGAGGAGACGTTCCACTTCCTGGCGCACTTTCCGCTTGGGAACGGTTTTGAACTTGTGGATGGGCCGGCCGATCTGGGCTCCTACGGAATAGGAGGGGTTCAGGGTAGAATCCGGGTTCTGAAACACCATCTGCAGTTCCCGGATCAACGACAGATCCCGTTTCTGGGCAGGCTGGTTCAGATCGATACCCATCAGTTCCACCGTGCCGCCGGTGAGCGCCTCCAGACCGATGATGCCTTTGACCAGGGTGCTTTTGCCGCAGCCTGATTCCCCCACAATCCCCAGGGTGGTGCCCTTGAGAACCTTCAGGGAGATATCATCCACCGCTTTTACATACGATTTTTTTTCCAGGCCCAGAATGGCCCGTAAGGACGGATTCTGCTCCGGATAATACAGTTTCATGTTCTGTATATTCAGCAAAGTGTCCATGGCGGAAAAATCATCGTCCCCTTCAGCCATCTGAATGACAGACTCTTTCTGGCCCCGGGAATAATCATCATAGGGCACTTTCAGGGTTTCTCTGCCCAGAAAACACCGGGACCAGTGGTCTTCGGATATGGGCACCAGCTCGGGGTGCTGTGAGGTACAGTTGGCAGTGAGGCTTTTGTCCTCCAGGGACCTGCCTTCAATACGCCAGTCACACCTGGGGGCAAAGATACAGGCATCAAGGTCCCGTTCCGCCGGATCCGGCACCCGCCCCTGGATGGACCACAGCCGGTTGTTGGACAGACTGTCCCCCAGGCGGGGTACACAGCACAAAAGCCCCCGGGTATAGGGATGGGCCGGGTTGGCAAACAGATTCTCAATGGGCCCCTGTTCCACCATTTCACCGGCATACATGACGCACAGCCGGTCACTTACCCTGGCCACAACCCCCAGGTTATGGGTAATGAAAATGATGCCGGTGTTGAAATCTTTTTTCAGATCTTCCACCAGGTCCAGGACCGCCGCTTCCACGGTCACATCCAGGGCTGTGGTGGGTTCGTCCATGATGAGCAGAGACGGATTGTTGAGCAGGGCCATGGCGATCACCACCCGCTGCTGCTGGCCCCCGGAGATCATGTGCACATACCGGTTCATCACATTGGGGGCATCGGGCATGTATACCCGTTCCAGCATGGCGATGCACCGGTCCCAGGCCGCTTTTCCACCTATGTCGGTATGGGCGGTGAGCACCTCTGTGAGCTGGGTGCCGATGGTCAAAGAGGGGTTCAGGGCCTGCATGGGGTCCTGGTATACCATGGAGATGTTGTTGCCCCGGATTTTGCGCAGTTCCGCTTTAGGGGTGCCCACCATTTCCTTTCCCATGAACTTGATGCTGCCCCCCACAACCTTGCCGTTGGAACCCAAAAAATCAAGAATACCAAAGGCGATGGTGCTTTTGCCGCAGCCCGATTCCCCCACCACCCCCACGGTCTGTCCCTGTCTGACGGTAAAATTGACACCCCTGACCGCAGGTACCAGTTGTTTGCGGGTCTGGTAGGAAATGGCCAGGTCCTTGACCTCTAATACCGGTATATCTGATGTATGTTCCATAGGATCGCTTTCGTTCGTTGTCAGTGCCCGGCAGCAGAAGCTGCCGGGCACAGGGTTACTGATATCGCATGGATTCTTCCCGAATCCCGTCTGCCAGCAGGTTGAGCCCCACCACCAGCGAAGCGATGGCAAGAGACGGCCACAGGGCTGCATACGGATTGCCTGTCAGGATAAAGGCCCTTCCTTTGGCAACCATGGAGCCCCAGTCCGGTGATGGCGGCGGCATGCCAAGACCCAGAAATCCCAGGGTTCCCATGGCAAAGATGGCATACCCGATCCGGAGCATGGCATCAATGATGATGGGGCCCCGGGTATTGGGCAGAATTTCCACAAACATGATGAACCAGGCACTTTCACCACGGGTCTCCGCAGCCCGGATATATTCACGGGTTTTGATGTCCAGGGTCAGGCTCCTTACCAGCCGGGCAATGCCCGGCACCCCCACAATGGAAATGGCGATGACCACATTGACGGCGGAGGCCCCGATGGCCACCACGATGATCAAATAGAGCAGAATGACCGGGATGGCCATCATGGCATCCAAAAGCCGCATGACAACCTCATCTATCCATCCGCCCTTGTAGCCGCCAATCAATCCCAAAGTGGCACCGATGAACAGTGCCACCACCACTCCCCAGATGGCGGTCCCTCCGGGCAGGGAGATGTTTTCAGACACCGGCAGCACCACCAGAACCACCCGGGCGCCGTAGATCAGCCGGGTCCACAAATCCCGGCCCAGCTCATCCGTGCCCAGAATATGTTCGGCAGACGGCCCCTGGTTGGGGGCTTTCCAATCCTGTTCATAAGGGGTGTACGGGGTGAGAAGCGGGGCAAACAGGGCCACAAACACCCAGAACAGGACAATGACCAGCCCCACCATGGCGATTTTGGAACTGAGCAGGATGGCAAACATCTCCTTGATCTGCACTTTTTTGGTTTTTTTTAAATTTTTGGTTTCAACTGTTTCAGGCATACCGTATCCTCGGATTCAAAAAGGTATAGATGATGTCGGCCACAAGCTGGGTACCGACGGCTACCAGGACCATGATCATGGCGCCGGCTTCCAGGGCGTTGAAATCTTTATACAGGGCTGATTCCAGCAGATAGGCCCCCAGTCCCGGATATCCGAACACCACCTCCACGATGACGATCCCTCCCAGCAGCCAGTTGACATGCAGCATGATCACGGTGATAGGGGCGATGAGGGCGTTTTTCACCGCATGCTTGAATACCACTTTCTTATAGGGCAGCCCCTTGAGAAATGCGGTGCGGATATAGGGTGATTTCATGACCTCCACCATGGAGGCCCGGGTGATGCGCAGTATATACCCCAGCTCGATAAGGGTGAGAGTGAGCACCGGCAGGATCAGCATCATGGGTTTTTCCCAGGGTGCAGACGTGCCAAGTACCGCTGCCCCGGGGAGCCATCCCAGCCAGACCGAAAAAATCAGGGTGAGAAAAATACCGGTGGCAAATTCCGGCACCACGGAAAACATCATGCCGCCCACCGATAAAAACCGGTCCTTGACAGACCCTTCCTGGAGTCCGGCAATCAGTCCCAAAAGCAGGGCCAGGGGCATGACGATGACAAAGGCGGTGCCTGCCAGGACCACGGAGTTGCGCAATCTGGTCCACAGGCTTTTGTTCACCGGCCGGCCGGTGCGGAAGGAAATCCCGGGATCACCTCTGACAAATCCTTTTTTCAAGGGGATATAGTCTTTGGGGCCGCCGGAGCTTTCCATCCAGCCCTTGCCCATGACAAAGACAAACATGGTTTCGGTTTCCCCCTTGACCCAGCGCACGGCATGATTCTGGCGGTCAATTCCCCAGAATTCCTGTTTGCCGTCTTCAATGGCCTCCCACCGGCCATTGTCAATATATTCTGTTTTTTCACCGTCTTCGGTTATAACAATGGCCACCAGGTCATCCCCGTCCACTTTCCAGCGGATCAATGCCCCGTCTTTTCTGACAGCCCACCACTCCTCAAAATCTTCTTGTGTGGTGATCCGCTTCAGGGGCATGCCGATTTTTTTTTCAGCAATCCAGTCGTTGCCGGCGATCCAGTGCAGATACCTTACAACCATGGACTGATCCAGGCCGTTCTGCCGGATAAAGGCGGCTTCCTGTTCCGGGGTGATAAAGGCGCCCAGCACATTTTTGGCAATGTTGCCGGGGGAGGATTCTGCAATGACAAACACCGCCACCGACACCAGGATCATGGTCAGCAGCAAAAGGAAAAAACGTCGGAGAATAAAAACAATCATAAAAATCCCTGTCCTTTTTTTGTAAGGTGCCCGCACACAGAAAATCTGCTGTGCGGGCAGCACAGGTGTTGATTTATGCTAGCGAAATGTCATTGAACATCGTGTAGCCGTTGGGATGTCCTTCCAGGCCCTTGATATTGTTTCTGCCGACCATCCAGACGGCCCGCCAGTAACCGATGCCGATGGACCCTCTGTCATACTGGATTTTCTGGAGTTTGCAGAACAGTTTTCTTCGTTCCTCCACATCCAGGGTGCCGTTGGCTTTTTCCAGGATCTGGGAAAATTCCTCATCCACCCACCGGGTTTCATTCCAGGCCACGGGGTTGCCTTCTGAATCCGCCTTGTAGGCCAGGTTCAGGACCATGGTGCCAAGCGGCCGGTGGGTCCAGGGGGTGATGCCGAAATCCACTTCCGTCCATTTTTCCCAGTACTGGCTGTTGGGCATGGTCTGCAGGTTGATCTTGAATCCGCCGGCCATGGCATCCTGTTTGAGAACTTCCGCGTACCGGACCACATCCGGCCATCCGGAACCCACGGCCAGGGTGACTTCCAGCCCGTCGGGATAACCGGCTTCGGCCAGCAGCTTTTTGGCGCCCTGGGGATCATAGGGCGGGATGGGCATTTCACAGTATTCCGGATGCAGCTGGTATACGTGGAAATCCTGTCCTTCCAGACCCTGGCCCATGTATGCCAGTGCCAGAATCTTTTCATGGTTGTGGCATTTTTTCATGGCCAGCCGGACCTTTTCATTGTCCCAGGGTTTGAGATCCACCCGCATGCGCAATACCCGGGCCGAGGCAGTCGGGGCCGCCAGGATCTGAATTTCGGGGTCATCCTTGAGTGCCCGGAAAATGTCGGTGCCGCCGATATCGGACAGGTCAATGAAGTCGATGTCCTTGCTCTTGATGGCGGAAATCATGGGGGCGGTTTCCGTGCCCATGTCGAGGAAATGCATCGCATCCAGGTAGGGCAGGGGTTTGCCGTCCACCCCTTTCTGCCAGTAGTCGGACCGGGCCTTGACAACCGCCAGTTCGCCTTCTCTGTAAGTTTCCAGGGTATAGGGACCGGTGCCGTGGGGGGCTTTGAGGAAATCCCCTTCAAAGGTTTTGTGGTTGAGAACCTGGGCCGGATACTGGAAGAAGTCCTCTGGGATCGAGATGGAGGGTACCGTCAGGTGCAGCTTGATCCGATAGTCATTGATTTTTTCAATGTTCTCGGCACTCAGATATCCGCCTACCAAACCCTTCATGGAGGAACCCACACTTTCGTCCAGCCACTGGTTGATGGTGAAGATCACGTCATCGGCGGTAAAGATATCACCGTTGTTGAACGTGACCCCTTTTCGTACGTCCAGGGTCCAGGTTTTCAGGTCATCACTGGCATCCCAGCCTTCCAGCAGATAGGGATGGGTGATGTTTTTGCCGTCGGTCAGGGTCAGGTATTCTGCCACCTGTCGCATGATATTGGATGGTGCAATCCAGGAATAGGTGGCAGGATGGGTAATTTTCTGGCATGTGGTGGCCACTCTCAGGGTACCGCCGCGTTTTACGTCGGCGGCAAAGGCTTTCGTGGTCCAGGAAAGCCCTGCCATCTGGGTGGCGGTGAAAGCGGATACCCCCAGCAGGGTGGAATACCGCAAAAATTCCCTTCTGGAAAGTTTGCCTTTTTCCATATCACTTTTCATGTCATGTACTGCCGGATGAATTCTTTGTTTCATACTTGCCTCCTTTTTTTATGTTGGATGATACAGTATTTTCATACAAATTCCTGGCCGGTTGGATCTGTATGTATATTACATGCCAGCCTGTGTAATGCAAATTTTTTTACTTAAATTTTAAAAAAAATTCCTATCCTTTTTCCAATTTTGCCAGAATTTCTTTTTCACCTTCCGTCTTGAGCCGTTCCAGTTCCGCGGTTACCTTGTCGCTCAAGGGATCGGGCTTGTGGGTTTCCATGATGGACCGGATTTCTTCTTTGACCCGCTGGTCCATGGTAGGCTGTCCCGCGTTTTTCCAGGCATCGATGGTCTGGCGGTTGAGCAGCTTTGACACCGACAGTTCCTGTTTAAAATGGTTCAGGGTATGTTTCTGTGTGATAAAATGGCCGCCAGGACCCACATCCTCTAAGATCTGTCTGGCCAGGGTTTCTCTGGTGACGGTAATGCCTTCCACAAACCGTTTGGTCATGCCCGCAATCTCATTGCCCATCACCAGCTGCTCCAAAGAACAGGCCATGCCCGAGGCCATATATCCCACATCATGGATGAGGTTCAGGCCGGACAGTCCCTGGGCCAGGATAGAAAAGGTGCCTTCCAGGCCTGCCTGGGCATCCAGGCATTTGGAATCCGTTGCCCCGGCAAGGCCCCAGGTGGGCAGGTCGAATGATTTGGCGATCTCGGCCTGGGCTGCGATCCCCAGGCTGTTTTCCGGGGCACCCATGGTCATGAGTGCGGTTTTCATATCCAGAATCCCCACATTGCCGCTCATGGCCACCGGACAACCGGTTTTCCGCAGCTGGGCAATGGTGATATGGACCAGGGCTTCGGCCGTGATCTGCACCAGCATACCAGCCAGGGTGACAGGCCCGGTGGCCCCGGCAGACACAGTGGAGCCGGGCAGCTGGGGCATGAACCGGTCTGCGGCAATGAGAATTCGGTCCACCACGTCATCGGGAAAAAACAACGGTGCAATGGCTTCCGGGTACAGGATGAGAAAGGGTTTTTCCCGCAATTTGTCCTGACCCCCGGCAATCACCGCCGCCATTTCATAGACATATTCACACCCCAGGGGCGAATACCCGATAAATGCGGCCGGCTTGGTGGTGTTGGCAAACATGGCCGGAATTTCATGGACTTCCGCAGCTGCGCCCGGCACATCCTGGGAGGAGCCCATGGGCATGACAAAGTCGATGTGATCGCAGGCATCTGCCACTTTGGCGCCTAAAGCGATATCATTGATACTGGTGGGCCGGATCTCCCCGGTAAAGGGGTCCCGGTGGTTGGGACTGGCAGTGGATGTGCCGTAATGGCTTTTTTCTCCTTCCACTTCCAGGGCCCGCCTGCCGTTTCTGTCATAAATGGTCCAGCCCCTGGGTGCAGTGGACAGACACCCCTGGACAATGTATCTGGGGATCTTGATACAGTCATCCCTGACCCAGGCCCCTGCCTGGTTCATCATTTTCTTGACCGCGGCATGGCGGCACTTGAATCCCACTTTTTCGATAATATCAAATGCCGCCTGCTTGATTTCCCAGATCTGGTCGTCTGTTAAAATCCGCATGCTCACTGAGCGGCTTTTGGTGCTGGAGGAGTGAATCACGTGCTTTCCTTTCAAAAAGAATTTTTTTTAGTAATTCTGTGGTCTGTCACACCGGATCAGTTAGCCAGATGACTGTATGCGCTTATTTGCACGTTTTCTGCGGCCCTGGCCGGATCCGGGGGAACCCCGTTTATATCCCAGCCCATGGCATGGTAAAATTCAGCCAGCATGGCGGTTAAGGTTTCTCTGGTGAGCCCCGCCGGGTTGTCTTTGAAGGAAAAAAACCTGTCCGGCAGGTGGTCCACAAGGGGCAGGGCAGTGTGGCGCAGGTTGAACCGTCTTTCCAGGGCCGCTATTTGCTCTCCTGCGGCCATCAGATCCTCCCTGGTGAAAGCCGTATCTGCCAATGCGTTCACCAGGGCAATTTCCGGTTCCAGGTTGAAAGATTTGAGCAAAGACAGCACCGGTACCTTGCACAGGCCCAGGCAATCCACCAGGATATTGGTGACCACCGCTTTTTTGATAAGCCATCCTTTGGCCCGGGTGGCATGGATGTCCACAGCCTTGATAGTGCCGAATTCCTTTAGGGCCTGTTCTTTTGACCAGCTGTATTCCAGGGAGGCATACACATTGTTGTAATCCCCGCCCCTGCTGGAGACCGCATATCCCAGGGCGGTTCCCATGATGGCCCTGGGGTGGTAGGCGGTCAGTTCCAGGCCTTTGACATGGGCGGCACAGGCTGCTGCCCCAGGGCCGATCTGATCAGCCGCATGCCTGACACCTCGGGCCAGAAGCCGTCCCAGTTTTGTGGTGCGGCCTGCTATCCGGTGAATCAGGGTTTCCATGGTGCGGGCATTGCCCCAGGACAAATCCAGATCCTCTTTGAGATCTGCAGGCATCAGGCCTTTTTCCGCCAGGTCCATGGCAAAGGCAATCACCGATGCCGTGGAAGTGGTATCCAGCCCCAGCCGGTTGCACAGGTTGTCCAGCCGGACAATGGCAGCCATATCCGCCAGCCCGCATTTGGGACCAAAGTTTATCACTGGTTCAAACTCCGGCCGGGTGGACACTTCATCCGGTTTTGCAGGGTCCATCACCAGATCTGCCTTGCACTGGATCGGACATTTGAAACACCCGGATGTCTTCACAATTTTGTCTGCCAGTTTCCGGCCGTCAATGGGGCTGATATCGGTCATGCCGATCTCATTATAATTTTTTGCTCCCATGATCCCGAAATCATTGACCCACTGGAGATACCCGGACCCACCGTATCGGGAAAAAAAAGAAAATTCCGATGCATGCCGCACCAGGGCGGCATAGGTTTTCACTGCCAGTTTCTTTTGGGGGGTGTCGGCAGGCAGGTGTTTGCGGGTGCCCCTGGCAATGACGATCGCCTTGAGGTTTTTGGCCCCCATGACAGCCCCCATGCCGGTGCGGCCGGCAGCATGGTCTTTTTCCGTCATTACCGCGGCGAATCTGACCCGGTTTTCCCCGGCCGGACCAATGGTCAGGATACGGATGTTTTCATGCACATGGTTTTGTCTGATCCGGTCCTGGACCGCAAATGTATCCAGCCCCCACAGATCCTGGGCAGGCACAAGCCGGGCTGTATTTTCATGGACATACAGGTACACCGGTTCTGTGGCAGCGCCGGTGACGATAACGGAGGCAAGGTTGCAGGAACGCAGCCAGGCACCGGTATACCCGCCGATATTGGAACTGCCCAGAATACCGGTTAAAGGGGACAGGGCATTTATATGGAGCCTGGCACCGCAGGGGGCTGCAGATCCGGTAAGAAGCCCGGTGGATAAAAGCAAAATGTTGTCCGGTCCCAGCGGGTCTGTACCCGGTTTCAGGTGGTGGTACAAATACCAGGCATTGAATCCCCTGCCGCCCAGAAAATCAATGGCTGCATCAGGATAGGGATCATATCTGCATTCCCCGGTTGTCAGATCTGCCGTTAAAACTGTGCCGAACCGGTCTGATACATGCTGGGGTTTTGGGGTCTGTTTTTCATGAAAATTCATAGATGCTGCATCTTCTTTTGGTGCTGTATTCATGGATTACACTTTTACCATGTTATGGTTTCCGGATCAAATCTTTATTTACTGTATTCGGGTTTTTTATACTAAAAACTTGTATCTGGAACACTTTCATCATAATATTATGGGTTATGAGACAAACCAGCAACGCTGTGTTTTTATCCGGAACCAGGAGATATGCATGAACCGTGACCAAGCAGTCCAGGACCTGGAAACCCTTGCAGGCTACTGGGATATTATCGTCATCGGCGGCGGGGCCACCGGCCTGGGGGTGGGGGTGGATGCTGCATCCCGGGGCTGTAAAACCCTGCTTTTAGAACAGCACGATTTTGCCAAGGGAACTTCCAGCCGTTCCACCAAGCTTGTGCACGGCGGGGTCAGATACCTGCGCCAGGGCAATATCTCTCTTGTTCTGGAGGCCCTGCATGAACGTGGCCTTCTCATTCGCAACGCCCCGCATCTGGTGAGCAACCAGGCCTTTATCGTTCCCAATTACGAATGGTGGGACGGACCCTTTTACGGCGCCGGCATGAAGGTCTATGACATGCTGGCGGGCAAACTGGGTCTGGGGCCGTCCAGGCACCTGTCCAAAAAAGAAACCCTGAAACGCATTCCTACGCTGGAACCCCAGAAACTGCGGGGCGGGGTGGTCTATTACGACGGCCAGTTTGACGATGCCCGCCTGGCTGTCAACCTTGCCCAGACCATGGTTGACAGCGGCGGCACCCCTGTCAACTACATGCAGGTTACCGGCTTTACCAGGGCCGGGGACATGATTGACGGGGTTGTGGCCACAGACATGGAAACCGGCAGATCTTATGAGATTCATGCCCGGGTGGTGGTGAACGCCACCGGGGTTTTCACCGACAGCATCCTGCAGATGGAAAACCCCGGGGCAGCGCCCGTCCTTTCCGCCAGCCAGGGGGTTCACCTGGTGCTGGACAAGGAGTTTCTGCCCGGAGAATCAGCCATCATGGTGCCCCAGACCGCTGACGGCCGGGTCCTGTTTGTGGTGCCCTGGCATGGCAGGGCTGTGGTGGGTACGACAGATACGCCCATGACGGACATCAGGCTGGAACCGGTTCCCTTAAAGGAAGAAATCGACTTCATCCTGGAGCATGCCGCCATTTACCTGTCCAAAGACCCTGAACCAAAGGATGTCAAAAGTGTGTTTGCCGGGTTGCGGCCCCTGGTCAACACCGGCAGCAGCGACAATACCGCCGCCATTTCCCGGGACCACTATCTGGTGGTTTCAGAATCAGGCCTGGTGACCATCACCGGCGGCAAATGGACCACCTACAGAAAGATGGCGGAAGACACCGTTAATCAGGCCATGCTGGTGGCAGGTCTTGATGAGCGCGAATGTATGACCAAAAAACTGCGGATCCACGGATGGCTCAAACATTTTGATAAAAATGACCCCCTCCACTATTACGGTTCTGATGCCATCCACATCAAAAAACTGATGAAAGAGGATCCCGGGCTGGCAGAAGCCCTGCACAAAGACCTGCCCTATATCAAGGCTGAGGTGGTGTGGTCTGTGCGCAGGGAAATGGCCAGGACAGTGGAGGATTTTCTGGCCCGCCGAAGCCGTGCCCTGGTGCTGGATGCCCGGGCCGCCATGGACATGGCACCGGCTGTGGCCCACCTCATGGCCCGGGAACTGGGATATGACGATGCCTGGGAGGACCGCCAGGTATCTGCTTTTACCGATCTGGCCGGCAGTTACCTGATCAGCGGTTCTGTGCAGAAAAACAAAGGACGGTCATGACGATTTTACTGGTGGACAATGATGCTGCCGCAAACCTGGTTCTGGCAGATATGCTTGACAAACAAGGATATGCCTGTCTTCGGGCCTCTGATGGAACACAGGCCTTATCACTGGTAAAACAACATGAAATCCGTATTGTCGTATACAGCCAGCAGGCATCAGGCACAGCCGGACTTGATCTGTGCAGCAGCATCCGCAGGCTGAAAAAAGACTATTATATCTATTTTATAATGGTTACCCCAAAAGACAATAAAACAGAAAAAATTAAAGGTCTTGCACAGGGGATTGATGCATTTGTGACAACACCTGTGGATCATGAAAAACTGACGGCACTGGTACAGGCGGGCAGGCGGATATCAGGATTTTCCCTGCCAAAACCCCTGAAAAAAGATGTCCCCAAAAAACAGGATTTTTCAGTGTATGATATTCCCTTTGCCCGAATCGCCCTGGAGAAAAACCTGGTCACAAAAGAGCAGCTGGCAAAGGCGTTTTCCTCCCAGAAAAAAGAGCAGCTGGCCGCCGGCAGAAATCCCGACCAGAAAACCGGGGATCTCCGGTTCCACAAAAAAACGGCTGATATTCTGGTGGCCCAGGGGGCGATCACCGAAGAACAGCGGGATATGGTCTTTCAGGAGATGGGAAAAAACAAGGAGCCGGTGGCTGAATCCTTAAAACAAACAGACATATCAAATCAGTCTCCTTTTGAGCTGAAGATATCCAAAAACAGGCTGGAAGCCCGGCTGGTCATAAACAATGCATTTTTGGATGACATCACCCCTGATAGTGTTGCAGCCGCCCTGACAAAAGAAAACATCCAGTTCAGGCCGGAGGACCTCGAAAAACAGATCTCTGCCCTGAAAAAAGCGCTTACGGAAAACGTATCATTTGTTGCTGCAAAAGGCCGGCCTCCTGTACCGGGCAAAGATGCGTTTATTGCATATCATTTTGACACAAACTATTTAAAGCCGGGTAAAATCGATGCTGACGGCAATATGGATTACCGGGAACGCGGAAGTATCCCCAGGGTTGGGGCCGGGGATCTGCTGGCCACCAAAATCCCCATGAAAACAGGGGAACCGGGCACAGATATCTACAACACCCCCATTCCCCCTGCTGAAGCAAACGATGTGCCGCTTGCATGCGGACCCGGGGCACGGCTGTCTGAAGACAACATGCAGGTTTATGCCCAGATCGATGGCCAGCCCCATATCGCGGTAGGGGGTGCGGTTTGTGTTTTTGCAGAGCTGACCATTGACGGGGATGTGAATTTTACCACGGGAAATATTGATTTTGACGGCAATGTTATTGTAAAGGGCAGTGTCCTGAACGGGTTTAGCGTAAAATGCGGCAATCTTTTTGCCAAGGAGATCAGCGGTGCCGCCATTTTCGCCTTAGGGGATGTTGTTGTGTCAGAAGGTATTATAAATGCCGATATCCGGGCGGAAGGCGATGTAAAAGCCAGATTCGTTACCGGCGCCAACATAAAATCCTTTGGCAGTGTTATGATTGACAAAGAACTCATTGATGCAAAAATCCGGTCCAGTGCAAAATTTTTATCTGAACGGTGCACCATTATTTCATCTTTTGTCTCTGCCAAAATGGGGGTTGCAGCCAAACAGATCGGCACGGATGTTTCCAGTGCCTGCCGCATCCAGGCGGGATTGGATGAAAATGTCAAAAAACGCATCCAGGCGTTTGACCATGCCGTTAATGATAAAAAAAAGATCCTGGAAACCACCCAGAAACGGTATGAAAAAGGATTAAAAAAGCAGCGGGCCGTCCACCGGAAAATCTTTGAACTGGCCCAGAATCAGGAACGTCTGGCATCAACCGGACAGCCGGCACAGGCGTTGACCAGTGAACTGGACCAAAATTTCAAGGACCAGGAAATACTCGAAGAGCAGATTGCCCAGGATCTGGCCGCCATTGAAGCGTTGATAGCAGAAATTGAAACCATGGGCAAAGAAAAAGAAGCCATCCTGCAATGGTCCAAAGAAGAAAAAGGAGACCCGGTTATCACAGTCAGCGGTGCCATCATCCAGGGCACAAAACTGTTCGGGATCCACACCTCCTATATCCCCAAAGAAACCATCCGCAATGTCACCATAAGGGAAACAAAACAGCCGGAAACCGATGCCTGGCAGATGGTGATGCAGTAAAGGTGATGCCAGAGCGGCCGGCAGGGAT
>Ga0209949_1000369_pt1 | contig 24122 bp, 19 predicted proteins | sample SalPonC_black_MG_FD_185711 | JGI IMG/M metagenome (GOLD analysis project Ga0209949, IMG submission 185711) | Salt pond soil microbial communities from South San Francisco under conditions of wetland restoration - Salt Pond MetaG... | ecosystem: Environmental > Aquatic > Marine > Intertidal zone... | reverse complement strand
AGAAAAAACAGGGCCAGCAGAACGATCAAGGTGGTAAAGGAGGTGAGAATGGTTCTGGACAAGGTCTGGTTGATACTTTTATTGAAAAGACCGGGCAGGGCTGTTCTGGAAGATTCCCCTTTGATGTTTTCTCTGATTCTGTCAAACACGATGATGGTATCATTCAATGAATATCCGATAATGGTCAACAGGGCGGCAATGATCGGCAGGGAAAAATCCAGGTTGAGGATGGAAAAAATGCCCACGGTGATGAACACATCATGGATCAGGGCGATGAGGGCCCCCATGGCAAATTTGAGCCGGAGCCGCCAGAACAGGACCAGCGATACCACAAGGGCTCCGGCAATCAAAATCGGCATGCTGACATTGAAAACAGATAAAAAATATACCGCTGTCATCAATGCGCCGGCAGTCACACCGGAAAGTATCCATTTGAGCTCAAACCGGCCGGAAATGTAAATTGTGATAAACAAAAGAGAATAAAAAATGGCCAGCAAAGCCTGTTTTTTCAGTTCATCTCCCACCTGGGGGCCAACCATTTCCATTCGCCTGATTTCCGGTGTCATTCCGGTACCTGCAAGGATGGCAGAAGAAACAGCCTGGGACAGACCTTTTCCCACTGTTTCACTGCTGGCGGTGCGGATTAAAAATTCATGGTCTTTTTGTTCTCCGAAATCCTGAACAGACATATCCTTAAGTTCCAGACCGGCCAAACTGTCTCTTACCTGGGCTATGGATATATCCTGGGTGAATTTTATCTGAATCAGTGCCCCGCCGGAGAAATCAATGCCATAGTTGGGACCTTTGTGAACAATCAGGCCTGCTATACTGGCAATGATGAGTATGGCGGAAAAAACAATTCCGATTTTCTGTTTTCCCAGAAAGTCTATATTGATATCAGATTTGATCAGCTGCATTATGACAATTCCTTTATATACTCAAGGTTGAAGCGGTTTTTTTCTGCAAAACAAAATCAAAAATTGATTTTGACAGAATCAGGGCGGTAAAAAGGCTGGCAACAATACCAAGCCCCAGGGTCACGGCAAAACCTTTGACAGGACCTGTACCGAATTGAAACAGCACAATGGCGGCAATCAAGGTGGTGACATTGGCATCCAGAATGGTCAAAGTGGCCCGGTCAAAACCGGCATGGACTGCAGCCAGCGGTGTTTTTCCCCACCCAAGCTCTTCGCGTATCCTTTCAAAAATGATCACATTGGCATCCACTGCCATACCGATTGTCAGAATAATGCCCGCAATTCCCGGCAGGGTCAACGTGGCCTGAAACGCAGCCAGTCCTCCTCCGATAAGGATGATATTCATAACCAGGGCCAGATTCGCGATCAGACCTGCGCCCTTATAGTAAATCCCCATGAACAAGAGGACCAGAACACCGCCTGCCAGCATGGATATCATTCCCATGCGGATGGAATCCGCTCCCAGGGTGGGTCCGACAGTTCTTTCCTCAATGATGGTGACTGGTGCGGGAAGAGATCCGGCCCGCAGGGCAATGGCCAGGTCTTTGGCTTCTTCCATGGTAAAATTTCCGGTGATCACGGCCTTGCCTCCGGCAATACGGTCCTGGATCACCGGTGCTGAGTACACCGTATTATCCAGTACAATGGCCAGCCGTTTTTTGATGTTCTGCCCGGTGATCCGCTCAAATATATGGGCGCCTTTCCGGTTGAACTCAATACCCACCTGGGGCTGCTGAAACTGATCGAATTCCACCCGGGCATCCACCAGAAGACTGCCGTCCAAAAGTACCTGTTTTTTTATAACATGGGGGATTTTAGCAGTATTGCCGGTGACAGGATCTGTTTTGTTTTCATACAGAATCTGGCTTCCCACAGGCAAAGATCCTTTAAGGGCCGCTTCAGCGCTGATATCTTCATTAACCAGCTGAAATGTCAACTGGGCGGTTTTCCCGATCAGGTCCTTGGCACGTTCCGGATCATTGATACCCGGGAGCTGAAGAAGTATGCGGTTTTCCCCCTGAAGCCGGATATCGGGCTCACTGACACCAAATTCATCAATCCGGTTCCGAATGGTTTCAAGGGCCTGTTCAGTGGCCATTTTGCGGATGGTTTCTTTTTCATCATCCGGCAGTCTGAGTTGAAATCTGACGGCTTCGTCACCAGCGGAGGAAGCACTTACCTTAAGGTTGGAAAATTCTTTGGAGACAATGGCCTCAAATGCGTTTTTGGCATCTTTGTCCGGCAGTTCGGCAACAATGGTATTGTTTTCCTGGCGGGTGATACCCAGATGGGTGATGCCATCTTTTCTGAGCTCTTTTTTCAGTTCATCAACGGTACGCTCAAGTTCGGCTTCAACCGCCTTGACATTCTGAACTTCCAGCACCAGATGCATACCGCCCTGCAGATCAAGGCCCAGATTGATTTTTTTATGGGGCCAGGTATTGGTGAAGGTCGGCAGCAGAAACACAACGGCTGTAATAAGAACGCCCAGGACCGCCAGGCGTTTAAAGGTAAATAGTTTCAATCTTCAGCTCTCCTGCGCAATGGATTAATTCTTTTTTTCAGATTTAACAGCTGTTTCATTGTCTGAGACCAGGGCAGCCACATTACCGCGGGAAATTTTGATTTTGACCTTTTCGGCAATTTCAAGACCAATGGTTGAGTCGTCAATGGAAACAATGGTACCGTAAATACCACCGGAGGTGATGATCCGGTTTCCTTTTTTCAGGTTTGCAATCATTTCTCTGTGTTCTTTGGCTTTTTTCTGCTGGGGCCGGATTAAAAGAAAATAAAAAATGGCAAACAGGATAATGATGGGCAGAAACCCTGCCAGTCCGCCTGCTGCCTGTCCTTCGCCGGCGCCCATTGCAAATGCTGTACTAATCAAAATAGTTCCTCCTTATAAGATATAAAAATAATGGATAAAAACAAAATTTATGCTTTTGAAAAACTTCAGGATTCCGGATATGGAATCCAGATGGTACTGCCGTCAAACTGAATCTGGTTAATATTGTCATAGTCAATTTCTTCAAGCAGGGCAAACACCTCATCCAGATTATATACCACGATTTTGCTCAAAGGTTCCAGCAGGTTGATATCTGTCACAATCTCCTGGTCAATCAGGTTATAGATAATAACCATGGTTTCAGAAAATTTTAAAATTTTTCCCACACCGGAAGAATGTCCGCTTTTCAGGGGCTCATCTGCCTTGAACGGCACAACAATCCCCTGGGAGGTATAATATTCTGTGAGAATATTAAAATGGATATTCCAGATATTATCTCCTGGCTGGACCACATAGATGCCATACTCTTTAATATGTTCCACTGCAGTTTCTTCGGATTCAGTGATGCGTGTTTCAAAAATTTCTTTTCTTCTGGTAAAGGCCTTTTCCAATATATCAGCCATGGACACTTTTTTGTCACCCACAATAAAAGATTCATCAGACCGGATAATCATGTCCAGACTGTTTTTAATACCCAGAGCCTGCAGCCTGTTTTTCATCATCTGATTCGGGAAAACGGTTTTTTCCATGTCTGTGCTGTTTTTGTAAGCAATTACAGGTTTTGCCCGGATCTGTTTTTCCACCACAACGGTTTGGGTTTCCAAAGGGTCCGGCACTGACAAAAATTTAGAAGAAGCTGTTTTTTCATGGGCATCCTGGCGCAATTTTTTTTGCGCAGCATGGTCCTGGACAGTTTGTTTCCGGATATTTACAGTGGTTTGATCAGCCATCTGATTTGAATCATCTCCCAAAAAAATATATATGGCAATCAGAATGATGACAACAAGAACCATGCCCATGGATATCAGGTTCTTTTTTTTTACAGCCCTGTCCGCCATTTTGTTTTTCCTCTGTTACAAGGTCAAAGGTGTTTTAGATACACAAAAGATGCAGCCATGTCAAGAACAGGGCGGTCCTGTTTTCAGGAGTGACAGGTGATACGGCTCTGACCTGACACCAGTTCCGGATCAATCTCCACATTAATGGAAACATTTCTTTTGGTTTCGATCTCAATGAGTTCCTCTCGTTTTTTATTGAGAATATAATAGGCAACTTCCCGGGGAACAAGTGCCTGCACCTGTTTGTTTTCGGTTTTCAGGGTTTTCAGGTTCAGCTCCCGCAGAATGGCAAGCCCCTGTGTTTCCACAGACGGCGTCTGTCCCCGGCCATTGCAGTACCGGCAGGTTTCATAGCTGCCAAAGGTAATGGAATGGCGGATACGCTGCCGGGACATTTCCAGAAGCCCGAATGCGGTGATGCCGCCCACCTTGGTTTTGGCTTTGTCTGATTTTAAATATTTTTTCAAATTTTTGGTGATATCGGCTTTGTGCCGTCTTTCCTTCATATCGATGAAATCCACCACAATGAGACCGCCCATATCCCGCAGACGCAGCTGCCTTGCCACCTCTTCGGCTGCCTCAAGATTGGTGTGAAAGGCGGTTTCTTCAATATTGCGGCGTTTGGTGGATTTCCCGGAATTCACATCAATGGATACCAGCGCTTCTGTCTGCTCAATGACCAGAAACCCGCCGGATTTCAAGGGGACATCGCGTTTGAAGATGGAAGCAATCTGTTCTTCCAGCTGGTATTTGGTAAAAATGGGTTTTTCCCCTTTGAAAAATTTTACAATTTTTTTCTGTTTGGGGGCGATCATGGCCATGAACTCCTTGACTTCCCGGAATGTATCAGGATTGTCAATGAGGATTTCTATGATATCTGTGGTAAAGTAATCCCGCAAAGACCTTACAGCAAGGCTTTGTTCTTTGTAAAGCAGCGAAGGTGCCTTGTTGTCAATGGCCAGCTTGTCAATATTTTTCCATACCCGCATCAGATATTTAAGGTCTGCGGTCAACTGGGTTTTGGTGGCATTTTTACCGGCGGTTCTCACAATCATGCCAAATCCTTCCGGAATATCCATGGTTTTGAGGATACCGGCCAGGCGTTTTCTTTCCTCTTCTTCTGCAATTTTTCTGGATACACCTTTGGTAGTAGTTCCGGGCATGAGCACTGCCAGCCTGCCGGGCAGGGATATGAATGTGGTGAGCATGGCCCCTTTCTGGCTGATGGGATCCTTTACCACCTGCACAATAAGTTCCTGGCCTTTTTTGATCAGATTGAACAATGACTTGTCCCGGGTTTCCACCTCCTGGAAATAGTCCTGGTGGATCTCGTTTTTTTGTAAAAAGCCGTTTTTTTCTGCACCAAAGTCCACAAAAACCGCTTGAAGGCTTTGTTCCACCCGGGTTACAATACCTTTGTAAATGTTGCCCTGGGTAACTTCCTTGGCACGGGTTTCAATGTGAAACTGGTCCAGCTTGTTGTCTATGACTGCAGCAATTCTGCTGACATCGGGATCCAGTGCATTGATCAGTATTTTTCTTGTCATATTTTTTACTCATCTTAAAAATTGGGGTAATCCTGCCATGTCCCAACAGCATGTTAATGGTATTCTGTTGCCACGGGCAAGTAAATTCTTTTCTTTTTTTCCTGTGAACACCTTTTTGAAAGAAAATACCTTATTGGGTGTTCTATGAAAAGTCCATCTGTCGCAGGATATCATAATAGGTGAGAATCCGTTCCACATACTGCACCGGTTCCCATCCCCTTGCATATCCATGTCTGGTTTTCTGGTAAATTTCCGGTTTTGACAGCAGGGGCAGCATTTTTTTCATTGACTGCCAGCGCAGCGGATCAAGACCTTTCTGCCTGGCAATAGCCATGGCATCCTTAACATGGCCATATCCCACATTATAACTGGCCAGGGCAAACAGCATCCGCTGGTATTCATCTTCCATGTGATAAAATTTTTCATGCATCTGTTTCAGATATTTGATGCCTGCCTGAATACTTTGCTGTGGATTGGCACGGTTCTTTATGCCCATTTGCCTGGCAGTCGCACGGGTAACCTGCATGAGGCCTCTCACATTGGTAAAGCTGACGGCATCTGGATCAAATCGTGATTCCTGGTACACCACCGCTGCCATCAGGCGCCAGTCAAAACCGTGTTTTGCCGCCTCTTTTTCTATGATATCCTGAAATCTGGGCAGATGGGTATTCATCCTTTCATGAAATGTCTTTACTTCAGATACGTCAAAATCCCTGATATTTGCATAGTACCGTTCAATAATCTGTTTGAGAATCCCTTTTTCTTTGGCATACAAAAAGAACCGGTTGATTTCCTTGAGCATTTCCACATCATTTTTTTGCACAGCCCATGCAAGGGATTCTTTTTCCTGCACTGGAATACCGATGGCTATGTCAGGAAAATACCGCTGGTTCAGAAGGGCGATGTTGGAGTCTGCAATGGTAAATGTGATTTCCCGGTTATTGACCATGGCAATAAGGTCTTCAGTGGGAATATTATCATGAAGAATATAATTGACGGCAATGCCTGCGGCTTTAATTTCTTTCAGCCTGGAATGATAGGATGTGTTCCGTCGAACGTGAATGGTTCTGTCGGCCAGATCATCAATGTTTTTGGGACCGAATTTGAGATTGTGGTGAATAACGCGCTGCTGGATACTCATATAGGGAATGGAAAAGGCTGCTTTCCCTAAATTTTCTTTGGTTATGGCCATGCCGGCTGCAATAAAATCTCCCTTGCCCTGATCCAGATAGACAAACAGGTGGTTCCAGCCCGGTGTTACAACATCCAGATCCACATTCAAATAACGGGCAAATTCACGGGCCAGGTCATATTCAAATCCGGTGGGCATCTCCTGGTACAGATAAAAAGAGTTTACTGACCGGGTGGTGATCAGCCGCAACGTACCGGTTTGTTTGATGCGTTCAACAGTATTGGGACCTGTTCCAAGATTTCTGTGGTGAAGCAATAGGGCCAGGTTGATAAAGTAACAGCATAGAGCCAGCAAAGTCAGGAAAATGAAATATTTTTCATAAAACCGCTGCATCTAAACCGTTTGGGAAGCCATTGGTGTTACCTCCAGTCTGTCCACTTTCCGGAATCCTCTGGGTAAAAGTTTGCCTCTGTGTCCACGCGTACCGATATAATCGGTTTGATTTCCCGCATTCAGCGCAAAAAAATGCTTTCCGGAATGTATAACAAGATTAGAATGCAAAGGCAATATTTTTAGGAATTTTAGCCTTTCAGGATCAGAAGACAGCCGCTGCTTTTTGGGAATGGTGATGATTTTATTTCCCTGGCCTTTTTTCAGGCGGGGAAGCTCATGCAAGGGAAAAATAAGCATCCGGCCTGTTGTGGTGACAGCAGCAACAGCATCTGTTTCAATGTCAAAAACCGGCTGGGGGGGCATGGGGGCGGCATGTTTTTTCACCGTGATCACCGATTTTCCGTTTTTAAAATGGGTCAGAAAATCTGAAAATTTTATGATGAATCCATACCCGCTGTCAGATCCCACCAGAAAATGGGTGGTCCGGGTGGGTGAGAGCATATAGCAGATATGGGCATCTGGCTGAAGAGACAGGTGACCGGTTAAGGGTTCGCCGTTGCTTCTGGCCGAGGGAAGAACATGGGGATACAGGGTATAGCTGCGGCCTGAACTGTCCAAAAACACAATGGGTTTGTCACTGTACGTCCGCAAATGGCACAGCAAATCATCCCCGGATCTGAATTTAACCTTTTGGGGATCAATGTCATGCCCTTTGGCTGATCGAATCCAGCCGTTCCGGGACAAAATAATGGTCACCGGTTCTTTTTCCATGACATCGGTAATGGAAAATGCCTCTGCTTCTTTGCGCTCCTGCAGGGGAGACCGCCGTTTATCCCCATATTTTCTGGCATCTGACTTTATTTCATCTATGATATATGCTTTAAACGCTGTTTTATCATTCAAAAGGGTTTCCAGGGTTTTTTGTTCATCCTTCAGATCCTTTATTTCCGAAAGCAGCTTAATCTCTTCCAGCCTGGCCAGCTGACGCAGCCGGATATCAAGAATGGCATTGGCCTGGATCTGAGACAGGCCAAATACCTTCATCAATTGCTGCCCGGGATGGTCGGACTCCCTGATAATCCGGATCACTTCATTGATATTCAAAAAAGCAATGCGGAATCCCTCCAGGATATGAAGTCTGTTCACAACCTTGTCCAGACGGAACGCAAGCTTTTTTTCCACTGTATGAAACCTGAATTCCAGCCATTCCAGAAGAATGGTTTTCAGATTTTTGACAGCTGGCCGGCCGTTGATTCCTATCACATTCATGTTGATAGAATATGATTTTTCCAGATCGGTTGTAGCAAACAGATGGTCTGTAAGCGCGGTGATATCCACTTTGCCGGATCTGGGAATCACCACCAGCCGGGTGGGATCTTCATGGTCTGATTCATCTCTGATATCACTGACCATGGGCAGTTTTTTGGTTTCCATCTGGGAGGCGATCTGTTCATGTATCTTTTCAGCAGATGCATGATAGGGCAGGGCAAAATAAACAATATCGCCCTGTTCAATGCGGAATCTGGCCCGCATTTTAATCCGGCCGTTTCCGGTTTGATAAATGGTGCGGATCTCTTTGCCCGGGGTAATGATTTCCGCTTCTGTGGGAAAATCCGGGCCTTTTATGTGTTTAAGCAGGATATCCAGATGGGTGTTTTTGTCTTCAATAAGCAGTATCAGTGCTTTGGCCACCTCCCGCAGATTATGGGGTAAAATGTTTGTGGCCATGCCCACGGCAATACCTGTGGTGCCGTTGAGCAGCAGATTGGGCAGCCTGGCCGGCAGCAGCCTGGGTTCCTGCAGGGTACCGTCAAAATTGGGTACCCATTCCACTGTGTCCTGCTCCAGTTCATCCAGCAGCAGGTCGGCATACCGGGACAGTCTGGATTCAGTATACCGCATGGCAGCAAAGGATTTGGGATCATTGGGGTCTCCCCAGTTGCCCTGGCCGTCAACAAGCGGATACCGCAAAGAAAAGGGCTGGGCCATGAGTACCATGGCTTCATAGCAGGCCGTGTCGCCATGGGGATGAAACTTGCCCAGCACATCCCCCACAGTGCGGGCTGATTTTTTGAATTTTGCCGTGGAGGAAAGCCCCAGCTGACTCATGGAATAAATGATGCGCCGCTGCACAGGTTTGAGTCCATCCCCGATATGGGGCAGGGCACGATCCAAAATCACATACATGGCATAATTAAGATATGCTTTCTGGGCAAAATCCTGGAATGCGATTTTTTCATACTCTTCCATGACAGATGGCAAAATATCTTTCATATCATTCTATCTCTTTGATATCACCTTGTTCTTCAATCCATGTTTTCCGGTCTTTGGCCCGTTTTTTTCCCAGCAGCATGTCCATGATTTCATGAACATCATCCACTGTGGCTTCTTTTTTCACAGTCAATTGCACCAGACGTCTGGAATCCGGAGCAATGGTTGTTTCCCTGAGCTGGACAGGGTTCATTTCACCCAGCCCTTTGAAGCGCTGAACATTGATTTTTCCCGGTTTTTTTCTGCGTTTTATCCGTTTGATTATGGCCTGTCTTTCCGCATCATCCAGGGCATAAAAAACCTCTTTTCCCACATCTATCCTGTACAAAGGCGGCATGGCCATAAAAACATGCCCGTTTTGAACAACTTTGGGAAAATGTTTTAAAAACAGGGCACAAAGGAGGGTGGCAATATGAAGTCCGTCAGAGTCCGCATCTGCCAGAATGCATATTTTGTTATAACGCAGCCTGGAAATATCTTCCTGATCAGGCAGTACCCCCAGCACCTGTACGATATCCCGGATCTCTTTTGACTCGATAATGGCAGATGCCGGCATGTCCCAGGTGTTCATGATTTTGCCCCGCAGGGGCATGATCGCCTGAAACCGTCTGTCTCTGGCCTGTTTGGCAGATCCGCCTGCAGAATCTCCTTCCACAAAAAAAAGTTCTCTGCGCTGCTGGTCATCGCTGGTGCAGTCTGACAGTTTGGCCGGCAGAACAATGCCGTTGGAAGCCTGTTTCCGGGTTACTTTTTTAGATTTTCTCACCCGGGACCGGGCATGTTCAATAGCCAGGTCAGCCAAAGCCTCTCCCAGGTCCACATGCTTGTTAAGCCAGAGGCTGAAGGCATCCCGCACCTTGAGATTCACCAGATTGGCACAATGCCGTGATGACAGCCGCTCCTTGGTCTGGCCGGAAAACTGGGCCTCTGACAATTTGACAGACAGTACATATCCCACATTGTTCCAGATGTCTTCAGGTGCCAGGAACAGATTTTTGGGCAGAAGGTTTCTAAATTTGCAGAATTCCCGCAATGATTCCAGCAGACCGGACCTGAAACCATTGACATGGGTGCCGCCCATACGGGTGGGAATCAGGTTTACATAGCTTTCTTCCATGCCTGATCCGGTTTCCGTCACCCAGTTCACAGCCCATACAGCCTGGAAGTCTTCTGTCTGGCAGCTTGCGCTGAAAGGTTCCGGAAACAAGGTTTTATGATCCTTAAGGTGTTCGTTTAAATATTCATCCAGACCATGGTCATACACCCAGGTATGTTTTTCTCCTGAGGTTTCATCCAGGAAACTGGTTTGCAATCCCCTGCAAAGCACCGCCTTTGATTTTAAGGCATTTTTGATGGCAGTCTGTGAAAAGGTGGTGCGTTCAAAATATCCGGGGTTGGGGAAAAAATGTACCTGGGTGCCGGTGGTGTTTTTCGGAATTTGTCCTGTTATTGCAAGGTCCCGGATTTTTATTCCGTTTTCAAACCCGATGGAAAACTTTTGTCCCTTGCGCAAAATAGTGATATCCAGCCGGGAGGAGAGGGCATTGACAACAGAAACCCCCACACCGTGCAGACCACCTGAAAAGGCATAGTCTTTGTTGGAAAATTTGGCCCCGGCATGAAGCCGTGTCATGATCAGTTCCACTCCTGATATGCCTTCTTTGGGGTGGATATCCACAGGCATTCCCCGGCCATTGTCCGTCACAAGGATGCTGTTGTCCTTTAGGAGGATCACATCAATGGTATCGGCAAATCCTGCAATGGCTTCATCAACACTGTTGTCAATGACCTCGAATACCAGATGGTCCGGACTGGTTGTGTCTGTATACATCCCGGGCCTGCGTTTGACAGGGTCCAGCCCTTTGAGGATTTCTATGGACCCGGCATCATATCTGTCGGTCCGGCCGGCTGGTTCATCTTTTGAATCAAATGATTTCATATGTTATTTTAAGTTGTACTATGGAAACTAATTCTTTATATTGGTTTTTGTGTCTCCGGGTACCTGGATGTAATTAATTTAAACATGACCATATAGCACTTTCAAACAAAAAGGTAAAACAATACAAAATATTGTCCTATGACTGATCTGCCTTTCCCATTTGATGAAAAAAACTTTGCAGTTTTATGGGCATCTTTAGATGAGGAAAAAAAAATTGACCTCGTCACCCAGGCTGCGGCGCTGCCGCCATCACTGGGAATACTTCCGGTCATTCACGCTGTTTTGTCCTATTATTCTTCACTTCGTTCTTCTGCCCAGAAAACACTTGGTAGTATACAAAAAAGGGTCCTGGCCATGCTTGACCACCCTGAAAATCAGCAATTGTATACCAGGGGATTAAAAGAGTCTGCTATAGTTTCTGCCCGGATCTACCAGCACCTTACCTCTGACATATCCTTGAATGAAAGTGTCTATCTGTTTAAAACCCTGGTGGAATTTGGTGACAGCGGGTCTTATTTTGCTTTTAAATCCCTGCGTAACGGCATCGTCAATGTGACTGCAATGCAAAGGGCTGTGTACCTGGTGAGTGAATCCCAGCGCCTCACTTTTATTGATCAGTATCTCCAGTCTCCCCCGGAAATTCGTTTAAGATATGCTGCTGTCTTCAAGAAAATGCTCAACAACATCAAATCCCGGGAATCAGTAATTGATTTTTTTGCCAGCCTGTTTGACCGAAAAAGGGATGCAGATCCTTTTTTAAACAACATTCCCGGTTTTTTGCGGGATCCGGACAGCCTGCTGAAAAATGAAATTCTATCCCAGGCACCCGGAGTTAAAATAAAGGGTCTTAAAGCACTGTCCATGCTGACAGGAAAACTGCCCGAAGACCTGCTTGTTCATATCCTTGAAAATGAGGAGGTGAAAAAAACACGCGAAGCAGTTTACAGTCTGATTGAAAATTCATCCATGGGGTTGTATCCCCAATTGTTCAAGCCGGTTTTCCGCCTGTTTTTAAAATCAGACCCCCAGGAGGCTTTCAAGGCTTTCAAAGCAATGATAGTCACCGGCAAAAAACCGGTTCACGTCCTTATCAACCAGGCAAGAAACACCCATCCAGATCTTATACCACTGCTTAATAAGGAGCTCGCCGGTTTATCCAGACTGTCATTTTTTATTATTCAGGATATTGCTTTGAATAAATCCCAATACCAGGATATTAATTATGATATTAACCTGGCCTGTATCCTGGGTATTGTTAAAAAAAGACCAGAACGGGTGGTACGGGTTATAAAAACCTATTATGACAGATCTGCCCAAAAACAGTCCCGGAAAATTTTTGATTTCATGGAAAAGGCAAAATCCCTGCTGGACCTGGAAAAACAGGATATTATCTCCTGGCCTGAAGCCATGACCCACAAGTTTCAGCAACCACCCAAAAAACAAAAAACAATTTTTTCAGCAGTGTTTCAGGATCCCGTCAAAAAAAAGCTGGAGGCCCTGAGAAAAAATATTCCCCAGAACACCATTGATTTTCAGAACGAGACAATTGAAAATGAAAACCTTTCTGATCTGCGGTTTACCGCGTCAATATTTTATTTTAACGGGGCTGTTTTCAAAAACTGTGACCTCTCCCGCGTCCATATGGAAAAAGCATTTTTTACCCAGGCAGTTTTGTATAATGTGAACTGGGCCGGTGCTGTCATTCAGAACGCCAATTTTGACCATGCTGTGCTGATCAACATCAATGCCCGGGAAACCCGGTTCAAGGACTGCAGTTTTCTGGGTGCAAAACTGTATAATTGCAATTTTACCAAAGCAGATCTCCATGATGCCGTATTTGTGGATGCACAGATTTCCAAAACCGTTTTCAGCCAAACCAATTTATCATGTGCCGTGTTTTCCCATGCCAGAATATCAGGGGTTTCTTTTGCCACAGCCTGTATTGACCAGGCAGATTTTTCTCATGTTCAGGCACGGTTTTCACGATTTCCTTCCTGCGCCGGGTCCATGATCCGGTCCCATGGTATTGCATATAATGCCAGACGGTATCAGCTTGATTTCAATGATCTGCCCTGGATGGAAAAACCGCTTGCAGCAAAAATCAACCTGTTGATTTTCTGTGAATTTATCCATTACGGAGAAATGAAATTTTTAAACCAGAACAAGATGAGCCTTCTTACGGCATTTGATATTTTCAAGCCGTCCCAGGCAGATTTTTTCCAACTGGTACCCATTTTGCTGCATCAAAATATTAATTTGCCCGGCGCACCTGCCCTGCATCCCAAAACCCCCTGCGGCATAGTAGATTACATGCCTCCGGGCACGGCACTGCAGGTACTTGAAAAATTAATCGGTATTCACACCTGCAAGCCAACCTTAAGTGCCGTTCCCTATATTGAAGGTGTTTTTACCATGGGCAGCGTAGGTTCTCTAGCCCAGACCCATGAGTCTGACATTGACTATTGGATCTGTATTAATGAAGATTTTATGGATGCGCATGAGCACTCTCTGTTTTTGCAAAAACTCAAAATGCTTGAAAAACTGGGGATGGAACAGTTTAAAATCCAGACCACCTTTTTTGTGGTGGATGTGCAAAAGGCAAAGAACAATGATTTCGGCGGATCCACCCAGGAAAGCTCCGGCACAGCCCAATCCAGACTGTTGAAAGAAGAGTTTTACAGAACCATGATTCATGTGGCCGGGAAACTGCCACTCTGGTCGGTACTTCCAACACCTATCAGCCTGAACTATTATCATATGATCATAACGCAGATCAGCCAGTTTGCCGGAACCCACCGGTATATTGACCTGGGAGATATTCATGCCATACCGGTAAACGAGTTTTTCGGTGCCTCCATCTGGCAGATGTTTAAATGGTTGAAAAGCCCGTTTAAATCGGTGATTAAAATGGCGCTGCTGGAAAAATATATCCATTCCTATGGACAGGAGCCGCTTTTGTGCAATCAGTATAAAAATGTATGGATGAACTCCGGTACCCACCTGAAACTGGCACAAAATGATTCCTATATCATCCTTTTGAACAATCTGCTGGCCTATTACCGGTCTACCGGTGACACAAAATCCATGAATCTGATCCTTACCTGTTTTTTTTTGAAACTGGCCATCTCAAAGGAATCGGTTCTGGACAATACGGTTTTCGGTCTGCGCAGATATCTTGTGACAGATTCCATTGCGCAATGGGACTGGAGCCTGTCCAGGCTGTTTGAAATCGGGCATTTCAAAGAGTGGGATTACCAGCGGATTCACCGGCTGTCAGCCTCCATTGAACGGTATATGATCATAAAATATAACCAGGTGAAAAAAACCTTTGAAAGCCATTCCTGTGGATTGATGATTTCAGATGAAGACCGCCGGGTGCTGGAACGGAAAGTGGATATTGTTTTTCTGGAAAAACCATGCAAGATTAAAAAAATCCTGTTGGTTTCCAAAAGTGACCGGTTGTTTTCCCAGCTGCATATTCGGTATCTTGGTGTATCCGGCACCCGCATAAAATGGGAGTTGTTTCACAAATCCACCAGGATACACCAGCGCTTTGATGAATCTTTGCTGCAGACAAGCACCATTGAAGAGATCGGGGCATGGCTTATCAACAACAAGCTTTTTGCCCACCATTCAGCAATTCACCTTATTCCCAACCCCACCCCGGTCACCCATGATGATATCCAGAAATTGTTTTGTGCAATGGATGCATTTTTCACCCCCCAACTCACGCAAACCTTCCAATTCAGTGAGTTGAAAAAAAAATCTCCGGACGTGATTTGTGTGTTTGTGAGTATAAATTTTTATGTTCCCAGGCAGGAAGCTGTCATTAAGGATTATTGCGCTGTATATATCAATTCCTGGGGGGAAATGTTTTATCAGATTAGTCCGTCCGACACAGAGTTTGCCTCTCTGGATCAGGCAAAAAAAGAGATTCTTTCCAGCCTGGGCATCCAGAAATTTCCCCTAAGGACCTCATTTTATTTTTCCAGGGGTCTGACCAGGTAAAGCCAACCCCCAGGATTGACTTTTAACCTGGAATCAGTTAAAAAAAGAAAATTTTTTCTCAGAAAAAAAGAGCTTACAGTTTGGATAAAAATATAAAAATGGTTCACAACACCGTGGTCATAAATGACCTGGGGATGCATGCCAGGCCTGCGGCCCGGATAGCGCAGATTGCCATGACCGCAGAAAGTGAAATCTGGCTTTCAGATGGAAATACCCAGGTGGATGCTTCCAGTATTATTGATATTTTAACCCTGTGCGCAACAAAGGGTTCCTGCATTCATATCCAGGCCAAATCTTTTGAAGATGCTGCAGTGGTGGATAAAATCAAATCACTTTTTGATGACGGATTCGGAGAATTAACAGAATGAATCAGGACAAACCCTGTGAAATGATCCTCAAAGGCATCAGCGGTTCCCCTGGCATCTGCATTGGAAAAGCCTATTTGGTGGACAGAGAAGGGGTCAACATCATTGAACGTTATCCGGTCTCCAGTAACCTGGTGCCCCAGGAAATAGACCGGTTTAAAAACGCCGTGGCAAAAGCCAAAAAAGAACATGCCCGGATAATACAGGCCCTTGATGAAGATGTGAGCGAGACCTTGAACATTCTTGAAACCCACATGGCATTGTTCAAGGACAAGATGCTGTATGGCAAAACCATTGACACTATTCAAAGTGAACAGATCAATGCGGAATGGGCCTTAAGAAAAGTGGCCCGCCAGGTGAAACTCATGTTTCAACAGGTGGATGACCAGTATTTAAAAGCACGGGGCAATGATATTGTACAGGTTTCCGACAAGATAATGTCTTATCTTCTGGGGGCCCGGGATATCAAAATTGCAGATATTAACAAACGGGTGATCATTGTGGCCCATGATTTGAGTCCTGCCGATGCCAGCCAGATACAGCTGGAACGAATCAAAGGTTTTGTAACCGACCGGGGCGGAAAAGATTCCCACACCGGTATTGTGGCCAAGTCTTTAAAAATTCCTTCTGTTTTCGGCCTGGCCCGGGCCACAACCTGTATCAATAATGATGATATTCTTGTTGTGGACGGTTCTTCCGGTATCATCATCATCAATCCTGAAGAAGATACCCTGTTTAAATACGAAGAACGCCTGGCCAGGTTTGCAGCCTACCGGGCAGATATAGAAAGAGACAGCCATCTGCCGGCTGTTACCACAGACGGGGTTACCCTGAACCTTATGGCCAATATTGAACTGGTGGAGGAAGTGGTCTCTGCAAAAGACAATGGTGCTGCCGGCATCGGCCTGTTCAGAACTGAATTTCTTTATCTGGATCTGGAGCGGTTCCCCACTGAAGATGAACTGCTTGTCAAATACAAGGAACTGGTTGAACTTATGAATCCCCAGCCGGTGACCATCCGCACCCTGGATATCAACGGCGATAAATTCAATCCCTATATCGACCCTGTCGAAGAAGCCAATCCTTCTCTGGGACTGCGGGCAGTTCGGTTCTGCCTGGAAAACAAAGACATATTTATCACCCAGATCAAGGCTATTCTCCGGGCTGCGGCGTTTGGCAATATAAACCTGCTGATTCCCATGATTTCATGCGTGGAAGAAATCATAGCAGTTAAGGCTGTTATCAATCAGGCGGTTCTGGAACTGGACAAGGATGACAAAATCTTCAACAAAGATATTGCTCTGGGCATCATGATAGAGGTGCCCTCTGCAGTGCTTATGGCTGATGAGCTGGCAAAGCAGGTGGATTTTTTCAGCATCGGTACCAATGATCTCATCCAGTACTCCATGGCCATTGACCGCCGTAACCGCAGGGTGGCCCATTTATATCAGGCCTTGAACCCGGCGGTATTGAAAATGATCAAAATGACGGTTACTGCTGCCCAAAACAACAATATTGAGCTGGTGATGTGCGGTGAAATGGCAGGAGATCCCATCAATGTACCTGTACTGATGGGACTTGGGCTGAAAAATCTGTCCATGAACGCAGCCTCTATTCCGGTGATAAAAAAAATGGTCCGTGATATGGATTATGAGAAAGCCGGCATATTTGCTAAAAAAGTGCTTGGATTTACCACAGTCCAGGAGATTACCCGGTTTGTCCTGGAAGAATACAAAGATATTCTTCCCTACAAAGAAATGGAAGATTAGGCCATGGCCTCTGATTATATCAAACTTATTGCCTCCAATAAAAAGGCCCGGCACAATTTTCACATTGATGCAGAATTTGAATCCGGTATTGTTCTGGTGGGATCAGAAGTCAAGGCCATCAGGGAAGGGCGGGTCAGTTTCCAGGATTCATATGCTGATATCAGAAGGGGAGAGGTGTTTTTACGGCAGCTGCACATTTCCCCCTACAAATTTGCCTACAATGACAACCATGAGCCCATGCGTACCAGAAAACTGCTTCTCCATAAGGCTGAAATCTCCAAGCTCATCGGCAAAATCAAGGAAAGAGGCTATACGCTGGTGCCTTTGAAAATTTATTTTAAAAATGATAAAATCAAAGTCCTGCTTGGGCTGGGAAAGGGCAAAAAAATGTTTGACAAGCGCCAGACCATCAAAGAGCGGGACGTCAAACGGGACATGGACAGGGACCGCAAAAAATATTCTTCCTGACATGCAGCAATTAGATAACGTCAATATTGACTTTTGACATACATTTGTTATATTATTGTTCACACTGATGCAATATCTGATCTTTTACAATTTGGGGGCGAAATGGTTTCGACGGAGATTTTGAAGCCTGTGGTAGCATACCGAGTCGTTTGTCAGCTCGTAAACTTGGCAAAGCCTTAAAGATAATCGCAGACGATTATAATTACGCTGTAGCGGCTTAACACCCGCTGCCGTCCTGCTGAGATCCCTCTTGCAGATCTCAGGTCAGGGCGTCGACTTTGCAAGACCGCTGTTGCGGTTGCCTGAACCACAACAGTTAAACATTTCAGGCTATACCAAAAGGTATCCCTCCTGAAGGAGACCTTGCGGCTAATATCAAAGTTCAGGATAAGTATGTAGAAGCCAGGGAAGATCGTTTTCGGACGCGGGTTCAACTCCCGCCGCCTCCACCATTCATTTTAATACACTCAGCAACTTATTTTTTCAGACTGTTTAAACATGTTGATCACTTGTTTGTAAGTCTGTCTTTTTTTAAAGCCGGTTTGTCCAGAACATGACGCTGGAAGAACCGGTTTTTTGTTTTTTGAAAACAAAGAGAATACCTGAATGAATTTTTGTAAGGAAACCGGCCAAAAAGGATAACACCATGGGACCCACTGAAAAAAAACTGGCTGCCCTGGAACAGAAACTGGCTGATCTGGGTATTCAAAAAAAAGATCTGGAAGAAAAATTCATCAAAGCCTCGGGCAGGGGAGGGCAGAAGGTGAACAAATCTTCTTCCGCCGTGTTTATCCGCCATCGAAAAACCGGCCTGTCCGTAAAAAAGGGCCAGCACCGGTCCCTGCACCTGAACCGTTTTCTGGCTTTGCGGGCCCTGGCTGAAAAAATCGAAGCGCTGCAATCGGGCACAGATACGGCCCGGCAGAAACACATAAGAAAAATTCGAAAACAGAAAATGCGGCGCAGACAGAAAACCCGCAAAAAACTGGCAACACCCGGAGAGGCTAAAGATGAATGATTTCCATGTTTGTATCTGCAACCATGGCCAGTCCCATATCTTCCACAAAGTTAAATATTTTATCCACCTGTGAATTTATCCTTCCACTATCATTGCCCACAATACAAAACCCTATCCCGGCCCATTCATGGCTGTCGTTGAAATGGGTCTCCGCCGCCGCGGCCTTGAACCGGTTCTGAATTTTTGCAACAATGCTTTTTACAATTTTACGCTTGGCTTTTAAAGAATGGATATCATACAGCCGCAATTTGATCTGTCCGCATCCCACCACCATGACCGGCCCTTAAAATGCTCCCAGCTGGCAGGGTTTGACCCGGATATTGATTTTTTCACACGCAGATCCCATATGAAGACGGCTGATCTTGAAATCTTTTGCAATGTCCCAGCTTTCTCGGCAGGATATCTTGCCGTCAGTACTCTGGTTTTCAATTGTTGCCCACAAATCATCTGAAACGTCAATCTCCGGATCAATCCGTTTTTGTTCAGGTTCATAGCCAAAAAGTCCTAACTGGCATTTAACAATGCGCAATTCCAACAGATCTGCCTGAATTCCCACCTCTTTGGGGGCAACTCCCAGTTCAGCAGCAGCTTTATGGGCAGATGCGCAGCTTAACTGGTTTTCCTTTGTGACACTTTGTAGTTTTGCAGCAATGACCGGATCAGTTTTCTGATCCGGGTGTTTGTCTGCATAATGTCCTTTATCTTCATGCGCCATGTTTGTTTTTCCCTATACTTTCAGGTTATATATAGTATTTACACTTTTTGTGAAACGCGTGTATTATAAACCAAAAACCATCTGCAATAAAGGAATTAATTTATGACAGATTCCCTTGATCCTTCCGCTTTTCAAATGATTTATATTGCATCCTGCGGAGAGGGCATCAATGCCTTTCACCTGGTGGAATCCACACTGATCCAGTTTCCCGATAACAAAATTACGGTAGTCAAGGTTCCCCAGATACGGTCTGAGATCCAGGTGGATGAACTCATCGACAAAGTCAAAGATATTGAAAGCCTGATCGTCCATACCATTGTCAACACAAACCTGAGAAAATACCTCACCCGAAAGGGCATGGAGCATAAAATTGTCACCATAGACCTCATGGGCCCCGTGCTTTCAAAAATACAGGCATTTTTGAATCAGGATCCCCTGGAAAGACCCGGCCTATACAGGGAACGCCACCAGGTGAATCTCAAACAGGTATCTGCCATTGATTTTGCGCTGGCCCATGACGACGGTATGAATCCGGAAACCCTCAATGAGGCGGAAATTATCCTGCTGGGGCTGTCCAGGGCCGGCAAGACCCCTTTGTCCATGTATATGGCGGTGCTGGGATGGAAAGTGGCCAATATTCCCTTTGTTCCCGGGGTTCCCATGCCTGCCATTCTGGATGCTGTTGACCGGCGGCGGATTTTTGCCTTGAACATTAATGCCAAACAGCTTGTGGCCCATCGAAAAATGCGCCAGGAAAGCCTTGGGGCCTCGGATATGAAAGCCTATTCAACGAAAAAAGATATTGAGAAAGAAATACTCATAGCCCACCGCCATTATATTGCCAAAGGGTATTCCATGATCAATGTGAGCAGTAAACCCATTGAAACCAGTGCCGAAGAAATCATTGAAATGATCACCCGGCGGTTTAAGATCGATGCCCACCTGGCATATTGATCAAAGCACAGCCGCAGGTGATCATGACTTGATGTACAATGATGGAACCTTGGGTATGGATGAAAATTTGTGTGTCAGGTTCATGAGGCTTTCCGCATTGCCAATGGCAAAAAAGCCCTGGGGATCTACCGCGCCATAGAGTTTGTTCACCACTGTTTCGCTGGTGGGCAGATCAAAGTATATCATTACATTTCTGCAGATCACGGCATCAAAACCGTGGTCAGGCGGTGTGTCTGTAATCAGATTGAAGCGCTGGTAACTGATATAGGCCTGTACCTGTTTTTTTATTTTTACATGGCCCTGATATTTGCCGGTGCCCTGTTGAAAATACCTTCTCAACAGGGCGCTGGGAATATTTCTGGTTTTGTCAATGCGGTAAATACCTCTGACAGCTGTGGCCAGAACCGAATGGGAGATGTCTGTGGCCAAAATGGAAAAATCAAGCCTGGTTTCCAGAAGCTGAATAGCGAGGGAATAGGGTTCATCTCCGGTGGAACATGCAGCGCACCATATTTTGAACACCCTGTTTTTTTTTTCAGCAATCTTTTGAAAATGCGCCACTATGTATGCAATGCTGTTATTTTCCCGGAAAAAATATGAATGGTTGGTGGTGACGGTATCTATAAATTCGACCACTTCCTGTTCATTGGTTGCCAGATAAGCCAGGTATTGATCAAAATTTTTTCTGGTCAGACGCATCCGCTTGGCAAGTTTGGATTTGAGCAATTCTTTTTTGCCTTCGTGCAGATTGATCCCTGAAGTCTGATAAACCAGATTCTTCAATTCAAGAAACTGGTTTTTGGAAAGAACTATTTCATTCATGGCAAAACCATAATATATATATATACAATTATGTTCCCCCCTAAAGAAACCTTAAGGAGACGACCTGATCGACCCCGGCAAAAAATCCTTTGAACGGCGCAAGTCAAAAGATATCTGGGCCTGGGTATTCATTGCCCTTCATCTGCTTGCCTGGACATTTCTCTTTGTGTCCATGCTGGTTTTTCACCGGGCACAACCCGAGTTTGAAACTTTTTTTGACCGGTTTTACCAGCTGGATTTGAGAACCGTCTGGGACCGCCGTTTTCTCCAATATCTTTTATATATCATTTTTTCTGGTCTTGCCATCAGTATTTTGGGGGTGATTCTGGCACAATTCCGGGCCAGACGTAAAAATGATTTAAAAAAACAGATGAATATTTTAGGCGTCTTTTTTCTGAGTTTGTTTATTATCATCTGCTGGCTCATGATATGGGGTTCAAGAATGTTGTGAGTTTTGCCGATATCTGGTATATTTTGCTGCAACCTGAAAGGAATGTATGATGAAACATGTACCAGGTTTTTTGCTTATCATGTTGCTGGTGGCGGTCACTCCCTGTTCTGCCAGAGATTTCATGGTTGAATTTTTGGCTGAAAACTACAAAGAAACCAAGATTCCCTATTCCAAAACCCCCCGTATTTATCATTCTATCCAGGTGAACACCCATGCCGGACCCAAACTCCTGATTCTCAAAGGAGATGATCTGAACTACCGCACATGGCTGCGCCAGTATATTGCCGAAAACAACCAGTTCATTGCCCGGGTGCAAGATGAGGAAAACGATCTGTTTGTGGCTTCCCGTGCCTATGAAATTGATGTCACCCGGCTGCATCCTGTTACCAATGAGAACTGGTCCGCGCTTTTCAAGTCAGGAGCTACCGGTGAAAAAATCTCCATTATGGGGGGAAATGAACATATTCTGGTGATTGACACCAATGATATACGCAGCCAGTTGATTGCCGATGTAATCAACACATTGGGATATACCGCCATTGTCTCCAGAAGCGGTGCCCAGGCCCTTGAAATGTTCAGGACCCAGCCGGAAAAGTTTAAAATGGTAATTGCCAACCACAAGGCACCAGGTGTTGAAACAGAAACTTTTGTGAAACAGGTGTTGAAAATAGACCATAAAATTCCCATTTTAGTGGAAACAGGGTACCGGGATGCCCAAACCCGCCAACGCTATCAAAACCTGTTTTCAGGAGCTGGTTCTGTGGTTATCACCCCCATGGTACTCAAGAACCTGCAAAAAAATATCCAGAATCTGATCAAAAGCATGTCCACTGAACAACTCCCTGCCGGTGACAGAGAACAGGCGGCATCATGATGCAAGAAGGGTTCACACCACGATATATGGGGGTGGTAATTGTATTATTCATTGTGTTTTGTGCAAAGTTCTCCCACGGTGCTGAGGATGGCTTCAGCCGGTATGAAATGGGGTTTACAAATTTTATAACCTGTGAGCTTACAGGTATGGGACCCAATGCCTATTTCAAAGGGAAATCTGTTGAAATCACCATGATTGATGTGTATACGGTGCGGAACGAATCAGATCTGGTTATCATCACAGGTGCGGTGCAGTGTTTTGTGGAAGAAACAGCCAAAACAGTTTATGCGGCACTGGGAATAAAAACCGTCATGGGCAGGGAAAAAGTGATGTACGTTACCATCCGGCCAAAAGATTTTTCCATTCTTGCCACCGAACTGATGCGCTATCCATACAAAGAACGCTGCACCTGGTCCCGCTACCGCCTGGATATTAATTAATAAGGCCCTCCGGGTAAAACAGGCAGAGGGCCGGCAAGACCTATTTGCTCATGATGGCGGCCTGGGCTGCTGCCAGTCGGGCAATGGGCACCCGGTAAGGGGAACAGGAAACATAGGTGAGCCCTGTTTTGTGGCAGAATACCACTGAATCAGGATCGCCTCCGTGCTCACCGCAGATCCCCAGTTTGATGTCCGGCCGGGTTTTTCTGCCCCGGTCCACACAGATTTCAATGAGGCTGCCCACCGCTTCCTGATCAAGGGTTTCAAAAGGATCTGCGTCTAAAATAGCATTGTCAATATAATCGTTCATAAAAGACCCGATATCATCTCTGGAAAAACCAAAGGTCATCTGGGTGAGGTCATTGGTGCCAAAAGAAAAAAACTGGGCTTCTTTGGCCATTTTATCTGCAATCAATGCCGCCCTGGGAATTTCAATCATGGTGCCGAACAGATAGGGTATCTGTGTAAGATTATGGGTTTCCAGGGCTTTTTTATGGCAGTCCTCAACAATTTTTTTGGTAAAGGCCAGTTCTTTTTCATTACAGGTGACCGGCACCATGATTTCCGGTAGAGGATTTTTGCCCTGGCTGATCAGATCAGCAGATGCCGCAAAGATGGCTGTAACCTGCATTCTGGTGATTTCAGGAAAACTTATTCCCAGACGTACTCCCCGATGCCCGATCATGGGGTTGGATTCCTTGAGAAGGTTGCTCCGTTTGATTACTTCCTCCAAATCTATGCCCAGGGCCCTGGCTATTTCCATCTGGTTGTGTTCTGAGCCAGGGACAAATTCGTGCAGGGGCGGGTCCAGCAGCCGCAGGGTAACCGGCAGATTGTCCATGACAGCAAGGGTTTTTAAAATTTCGCCTTTCACAAAGGGAAACAGCTCGTCCAGAGCAGCCTGGCGTTCTTCTGTGGTTTTGCTTAAAATCATTTTCCGCAGCAAAAACAGGGGCCGGTCTGAATCAGCCCCGTAAAACATATGTTCCGTACGGAAAAGTCCGATACCCTGTGCCCCGAATTCCAGGGCGGTTGCCGCATCTTCAGGGGTATCTGCATTGGTGCGCACCCCCATGGTCCGGTGGCGGTCGGCAATGGCCATGAATTTTTTGAACTTGGGATTTTCCAGGGCATC
>Ga0209949_1000366_pt1 | contig 24189 bp, 20 predicted proteins | sample SalPonC_black_MG_FD_185711 | JGI IMG/M metagenome (GOLD analysis project Ga0209949, IMG submission 185711) | Salt pond soil microbial communities from South San Francisco under conditions of wetland restoration - Salt Pond MetaG... | ecosystem: Environmental > Aquatic > Marine > Intertidal zone... | reverse complement strand
ATTCATCGCGATTCCAGAACCGTAGAGGTTCGCGGCCCAGGAGGTGCCATTGAGCGATTGTCGTATGACAATTTGATCCTCTCTCCCGGTGCCAGCCCACTGCGACCACCACTGTCGGGAATCGAAACGCCGGGGATTTACACTCTGCGTAATTTGCAGGACATGGATCGCATCCGCTCGGCAGTGGCAGCGGCTCGCCGCGTCGTGGTCGTCGGTGCCGGGTTCATCGGTCTCGAAATGGCGGAACAACTGATCCATCTCGACAAAACCGTGCAGTTAGTCGAATTGGCCGACCAGGTATTGCCGCAAATGGATGCCGAAATGGTCAAAGCCGTTGAACAGGAACTGCTCAACAAAGGCGTCGAACTCATCTTGGCCGATGGCATTAAAGGGTTTGCGCCTGACAATCAGGCCATTCGCGCGGAATTGAATTCGGGCAAAACCCTGCACGGCGATGTTGTTATTTTATCCATCGGTGTTCGCCCGGAAAGCAGCCTTGCGCAACAAGCCGGACTCGAACTCGGTAAGCGCGGGCATATTAAAGTCAACGCCCACCTGCAAACCTCCGACCCCGCTATCTACGCTGTGGGCGATGTGTGCGAAACGAGCGACCCCATTCTCGGCGGCCCGGCTGCGATTCCGCTCGGGGGTCCGGCCAATCGTCAGGGACGCTGCGCTGCCGACCATATCATCCTGGCAGACAAAGCCCTGCCCTATCCGGGCTCGATCGGCACTGCCATCGTGCGCGTCTTCGATGTCGCTGCCGGCGTCACTGGCCACAGCGAAAAGCGCCTCAAGGACCTCAAAGTCGATTTCGACAAAACCATCGTCACTGATTTCAACCACGCCAGCTATTTTCCCGGCGCAACGCACCTGACCGTAAAAATCCTCTGGGACAAAACCAGCGGTCGTCTGCTCGGCGGCCAGGTCAATGGTTACGACGGCGTGGACAAGCGGCTCGACGTGCTGGCCACTGCGATCAAAGGCAAGTTGCACATCGATGACCTGGCCCACTTGGAGCTCGCCTACGCACCGCCCTTCGGGGCCGCTCGAGACCCGCTCAACACCGCAGGCTTCTCAGCAATGAATATTCGCGATGGTCTTGCCAGACCCGAATTTGAACTGCCGGACGATCCCCATGTTCAATTGATCGATGCCCGGCCCGCAGAGATGGTGCAATTAAAACCGATTCCCAATGCGAAGAACATTCCATTTCCCGAATTGCGCAGCCGCCTGGACGAAATCGATCCGCGCAGGCCGGTGATGGCCGTATGCGCCCTGGGCAAAATGAGCTACTTTGCCGCGCGTATCCTCGCACAACGCGGTTACGATGTGCGCACCCACGTCGGTGGTTGGAAAGTGGCTGCACCGCTGACAAAGCCAGAGCCCAACACCACTGCCGGGCACAATGACGCAACCGCTCAAGCGCAAACAGCCACACCTGCCCCCGATGTCCCCGTCACGCGCCTCGACGCCACCGGCCTGGCCTGTCCAGGGCCGATTATGCGCGTGCGCGATGCAGCCGCCGGTTTACCTGCAGAACACATCCTCGAAGTAACCGCATCGGATTCAGGCTTCCTCACCGATTTTCCCGCATTTTGTAAAGCTAATGGGTATGCGTGCCTCGGCGTTGAATCGGCCAAAGGGATCGTTACCGGACGCTTGCGCAAACCTGTCGGCTGCGCTGTCGCCGCGCCCACAGTGGCCACGGGCAACGGCGCGACCATTGTGGTTTTTTCAGGCGAACTGGATCGCGCCATGGCGGCCTTTGTGATTGCCAATGGGGCGATTGCGATGGGCGGTAAGGCAACACTGTTCTTTACCTTCTGGGGCCTCAATGTACTGCGCAAAAATCCGAGTCCAACCGTAAAAGGCAAGACCTTTATGGACAAAATGTTCGGCTGGATGCTGCCCAAAGGCCCGGCCAAGTTACCGCTTTCCAACATGCATATGGCCGGCATGGGGACCGCGATGATGAAGGGCCGCATGGCCGCGAAAAACCTGCCCAATCTCCCAGGTCTGATACAGAGCGCCCGCGACGGCGGGGTACGACTGGTCGCATGCACTATGTCGATGGAAGCCATGGGCATTCGTCAGGAGGAACTGATCGACGGCGTCGAGCTGGGAGGTGTCGCCGAATACCTGGGTTCGGCCACCGAAACTCATGCCAATTTGTTTATTTAATCCGTCAACCACATAACACCATGAAATTCATTAAATTATATCCATTAATTGCAATTGTCCTCAGCAGCCCATATCTGCTGGCAAGCAGCAGCCAGCAGCCTGCCGACACCACCGAATCCCTGTTATTAAAACAACTGGATGAAGAGCGTATGGCGTATCGTCTCTATACCGAACTCGGTGAACTGTATCCAGACATGAAACCCTTGCAGAACATTCCGTTGGCTGAAAAGCGGCATTTTCAAACCCTCGCGACCTATGCAGTGAGCCATTTCCCCACAATTGAAAATGCGGAGCTGGACGCTCCCTTCGAATTTGCGGCTACACAAGCGTTATTCGATAAATGGTTAGCGCAAGGCAAGGTCTCACCACAGGCGGCAGCGAAGGTCGGCGTGCAACTGGAGCAACTGGATATCGCTGATATCGACCAGTTTCTGACGCACAATCCAGATGCTCAATTGACCCGCATTCTCCACAATCTCAGGGCTGGCTCTGAACGGCACCTTGCAGCCTTTCAACGGCACCTCCCCTCTACCGAACGTCCAGCCCGGCGCTGGCGCGGGAAAGGCAGACCCGGCACTCCAATGAGACCTCAGGCCAGCAACTGCGGCCCGTGTTTCTGCCCAGCATCGGACTCATAAAGATGCAGATTTGAATTTACCTGGTCCGAATCTCTAACCTCACGCATGTTCCCTGTTGAACATTGAACCGGCACTGTCGAAATGAACGAGCGCCTGAACCAGTAAAATCCATCATCCTAACCCATTATCAACCATGTCACGTATCTGTATTCCAGTAAATGAAGTTGAAGGTATTCACTCAAAAGTGTCTGAATATTTCGGCTGCTCTGCAGCTTATCTCATTCTCGACACCGAAACACGAACCATTCGTCGGGTAGAGGGCTTGTCAGCCCTGCGTTCGTGCAAAAAGACTTTTGCATTTCTCAAAACCCAAATCGATGAAGTCTGGTGTCGCTATCTGCGCTGTGGAGCTGCATCGATTATCCAGGCAGCAGGGATTTCGATTCGGCGCGCCGAGGGCGACACTGTTGGCGACCTGTTTACTAAATGGACCGTCAACGCCCTGCCCCCGATCAGTAAAGATATGCTGTGTGATGGACAGCATTGCCAACAACCGGTGAAAGCTCACGCTGCCGACCAACGCTGCTGTGCAATCCACTGATTCAGTTGCACAATTAAAACCAATAAAGAATGATCAAGCAACTATTGTTCGTTGTGCTGTGTGCTGTCGTGACGGTATCGGTGCTGGCAGTGACACCTGCCAACGACTCCGTCGGGGCCAAAGCCGTACAGACCTTAAAGAAAAACCTGCAGGGAGCACTGCTAAAGGCACTCGGTAAAGGCGATGTGGCGCAGGCGATTGAGGTGTGTTCAACCCAGGCGATGGCTTTGACGGCGCAATCCGGCAAAGTGGATCCGGCAATTGTGTCGATTGAACGTCGCACGGATAAGTGGCGCAATCCGGCCAATCGGGCCGACTCGCTCGATATGCAAGCCCTGCAAGCCTTTCGCAAAGACCGCCAACTGGTTGAGCTGCGCCTCAACGAATCGACGTCCATCATGCGTTATTACCAACCTTTATACACGCATTCAATGTGCCTGCAGTGCCACGGCGATCCGGCCGGTTTTTCAGCGGATGTGCGTGCTGCCCTTAAAGAACGGTATCCGGATGATCGCGCCACCGGCTATACAGAAAACGAACTGCGCGGCGTCATTCAAGTACGCATCCATCAACACAGCGAAGAACGGTAACCCAAAAAAAAATTTTTATTCATATGGACGTTGAAATTTTATCCCGTATCCAATTTGCCTTTACAATTGCCTTTCATTACATTTTTCCACCTCTGAGTATCGGTTTAGGGGTCTGCCTGGTGATTATGGAAGGGCTCTACTTGAAAACCAAACAACGCCATTACCACAATTTAGCACGTTTTTGGACGAAGATATTCGGTCTCACCTTTGCTATCGGCGTGGCCTCCGGGATCGTCATGGAATTTGAGTTCGGCACCAACTGGGCGACGTATTCGCGCTTCGTTGGCGACATCTTTGGCTCGGCATTGGCAGCGGAGGGTATCTTTGCGTTTTTCCTCGAAAGCGGTTTTCTCGCAGTACTGCTATTTGGCTGGGACAAAGTAAGCGCGGGGATGCACTTTTTCTCTACCTGTATGGTCTGCCTGGGAGCGCACTTCAGTGCCGTCTGGATCATTGTCGCCAATTCCTGGCAACAAACACCCGCCGGTTCGCATCTGGAAATCGCCGGCCAGCCCGTCAACTGGGATCCCACGGCTGGTGCCCAGCTGACGGCAGAGCAACTTTCACAAGCACGCATGGTGATCGATGATTTTTGGGCTGTAGTCTTCAACCCATCAACGGTGGATCGACTCAGCCATACGGTGATCGGCGCCTGGCAGGCAGGCGCATTTTTACTGATCAGTGTGGCTGCCTTTTACCTGCTCAAGCGTCGCCACGAAGCGTTTGCGCGGTCCTCCCTTAAAATCGGCCTGGCCGTGGCCATGGTCGCCACCCTATTGACCCTGTTCACCGGGCACAGCTCGGCGGTCGGGGTAGCTGAAAACCAGCCGAGCAAACTGGCTGCGATGGAGGGCCGCTGGGAAACCACTGACAACGCCCCCTTGATGCTGTTCGGCTGGGTCGATGAGGCATCCGGCACTACCCACGGGCCAGCCATCCCCGGTATGCTGAGCTGGATGATCAACGGATCACGGGATTACACGGTGACCGGCCTCAACGACATTCCTGCAGATCTACACCCACAGGTAAACGCCACATTTCAATTATTTCACTTAATGGTGGGAATCGGCTTGTTATCACTGGGCTTAGCCTGGCTTGGTGGACTGCTGTGGTGGAAAGGCTGGTTATTCGACGGGCAGCGCGTGTGGATTCGGCGTTACTGGTGGGTCATGGCCTTTGCCGTCCTGCTGCCGCAAATCGCCAACCAGGCCGGTTGGTTCACCGCCGAAATTGGCCGCCAACCCTGGATTGTCTGGGGCTATTTACGGACATCCGAAGGCCTGAGCAAAGTCGTTGAAGCCAATCAGGTGTTAATATCTCTCATCGGTTTTGGGCTGATATATGCGCTGCTCTTTGCGCTATTCATTTACTTACTGAATAAAAAAATCACCACTGGTCCCGAAGCCGTTGAAAACCACGACCCATCGTCGGAGGATTGGTTGGAGGCCAAACGAGCGGATGTATAAATATTTACAATTAGGGTATAACTTTTATTCATACTTAATTAATTTTTTAGAAATAAGCTGAAAAATCTAATAACAAGTACAATTCATCATGGATTTAAACACAATTTGGTTTTTACTCGTAGGCGTGTTATTTGCCGGCTACGCCATTCTCGATGGGTTCGACCTGGGAGTTGGCATGCTGCAACTGTGGCTCAAAGAGGACACCGATCGACGCATTTGTTACAATGCGATCGGGCCGGTATGGGATGGGAACGAAGTCTGGCTGGTCACCGGTGGCGGTGCCTTATTCGCTGCATTTCCAGAAGTGTACGCAACCGTGTTTTCCGGTTTTTATCTAGCCTTTATGGCATTGTTGTTCGCCTTGATTTTCCGTGCGGTCGCCATTGAGTTTCGCAGTAAGGAAAGCTGGGGCTGGTGGCGCAAGCTGTGGGACTACGGATTTTTCGGCGGTAGTTTCACCGCCAGTTTTTTGATTGGCGTCGCCATGGGCAATATTACCTGGGGCATTCCACTGGACTCTGATTTTGAATACATGGGCGGCTTCCTGGATTTGTTGCACCCTTACTCGCTGTGGATGGGCGTCACCACGGTGGCATTGTTCTTGATGCACGGCAATATTTATCTCGTCCTCAAAACGGAAGGCAAGTTGCAGCAAAAACTGCGTGAGTGGGTAAATCCGCTGATCATTACCTTTATCATTTGTTATGCAATCCTCACGCTGGCAACCCTGCTCTACGTGCCTCACATGACCGATACCCTAAAAGCACAACCCGTTTTGTTCTTATTGGCCATCCTGCTCATTCTGGCAATTGCCAACATCCCGCGTGAGATTCATCACGGTCGCGAGTTCAGAGCCTTCCTGTCATCCTGTGCAACCATGGCTCTGCTAATGGCCCTGTTTGGCCTGGGGATGTTTCCAGACATGGTGTATTCCATTCCCGACGCTGCCAACAGTCTGACCGCCTACAACGGCGCATCGACGCAAAAAACCTTAAAAATAATGCTGATCATAGCGATCATTGGCATTCCGGTTGTGCTGAGCTATACGACCTGTATTTACTGGATCTTTCGCGGAAAAGTACAGCTTAATCAGGACAGTTATTGAGTCAGACGAAGAGAAAGGATCAAATCAAATCTCGGTATTCTTTATTCTTTCATTTTGCCAAAAACTTACCTACTTTTTGACCCGCTGCCCGCGAAAATACCCATATTTAGCGTAACTTTAAATGATTATGAAAACGTTGGAAGTAATCCTGATAACCCTGGGTCTGTTTTTTGTTATACATGAAATGGCTACACAGGAAAGGAGCAACGACAGCGACAAGCAACCGGTGAAAGAAATGACCGGCAATCCCGTCAAAGGTCCGCAGGATACCCAAGTCGATTAGATGTCTCTCGACCGCAAAATCTACGGCAAGTTCCAGATCGAAGGCGATTACTGGGTGGAGCGCAACAACAGGGGCGTCGACAAGTTCCGCGAAGTCGGCCGAGACGAATGGACTGTCTACCTCAAGGATGTCAGCCGCGATAAGGTTGCGGTGCAACTGAACTTGTGGGAAAAAAAGGTTATCTACAAACCTGAGAACAGCAAATACATCGTCACCGCTGCTAAAGGCGGCTATAATCCGCGCTAACCGGACTCTAAGGATCCCAACTCCTAACACAATGCACTCTACATAGTAAAACAACAATCCAAGTTAACTTTTTCCTCAACAATTAGTTTTATAACCACTCTGCACCCATTCCCCGTAAACTTTGCGAAACGTGTGACAGCGGTTAGCAAATGTCGATTGCAGCCCTTACATTCCGTATACTCGATTGCCCTGCGGTGTACAAATCATCAGATGGTGATGGTCAGTCGATACACACAAACCTTTCACCACCCAGCCACATTCTACACCGGCTTCAAACAAACATTGTTCAAACGGTCAAGCAGGTAACTTATTTAAATATATCATATAAAAATAATCTTTGTTTATAATGTAACACCTCTATTTCTTCCACGCAAAGGCTTCAAACACCCGTGATCTGACAAAAGAACAGCTATTGGATATCAATTGTATATATATAGCAACATAACCCTTTTATTCCGATTTATTGGAATTGAATTTGACCTGCACCTTTAATGCGGTAGTTTTTCCGAAGAGTACGTTATATAAAGATACATTCGGCTTGGAACATCCCAAAAACATTACAGTATACGGCCAGGCTGATGTCTAAAACAACACACTTATATGTCATTTGAACATCTCGGCCTTAAGGCTGAACTTATTCGTAGTGTATCCGAAAATGGATATACGACCCCCACCCCCATCCAGGCACAAGCGATTCCGCTGATTCTGGAAGGTCGCGACGTCATGGGCGGTGCCCAAACAGGGACTGGAAAAACTGCCGGTTTCACGTTGCCCTTGTTACAACGGTTGATGGCGAATAACCAGCCGCATAGCCGTCGTACGATTCGCGCGCTGATTCTGGCACCCACCCGGGAACTTGCGGCGCAGGTAGCCGAAAGTGTCGACACTTATGGCAAATACCTGCCCCTCAAATCGACCGTAATTTTTGGCGGTGTAAATATCAACCCACAAGTAAAAACACTCCGCTACGGTGTGGATATATTGATCGCGACACCGGGTAGATTGCTGGATCATATAAGAAACAACAACGTCGATCTTGCAACAGTAGACATTTTCGTACTCGACGAGGCGGATCGCATGCTGGACATGGGATTTATTCGGGACATTCGAAAAATAATCGCGTATTTGCCGAAACAGAAACAAACCTTGCTCTTCTCGGCGACCTTTTCCGATGAGATCAAAAAACTCGCCAGTAGTTTACTCGTGGCACCCGCTTTGATCGAAGTTGCGCGGCGCAATAAAACAGCAGAAAGTATAAAACAAGTCGTGCATACTGTGGACCGAAACCGTAAGCGTGCGCTCCTCTCGCATTTGATTGAGGCAAATAACTGGCAACAGCTGCTTGTTTTTACGCGCACCAAGCACGGTGCCAATCGTCTTTCAAAGCAGTTGGAAAGTGACGGTATCCGTGCAACTGCCATTCATGGCAATAAAAGCCAGAGTGCCCGCACCCGGGCATTGAGCGATTTTAAGTCTGGAAAGACGCGTGTACTGGTGGCAACGGATATTGCTGCCCGCGGACTCGACATCGATCAGCTGCCGCACGTGGTGAACTTTGAATTACCCAACGTGGCAGAAGATTATGTGCATCGCATTGGCCGTACAGGTCGCGCGGGTAATGCAGGTGAAGCGGTGTCACTTGTCTGTGTAGATGAGCTAAAATTATTGGCTGGGATTGAACAGCTCACCCGGCGAACAATCCCAAAAATCACCATTGCAGGTTATGAGCCCGATCCAGCGATCGCAGCGGAGCCCATCTATCAGGGTCGGGGAAATGGACAGACAAAAAAGCGGCCGAGAAGCAAAAAAGCATTTCCCTCACGCAATAGGTCGAAAAGCAATCGTCGCTACTGATACAGGCAGAGACAGTTTTGGCAGCCAGTAGTGAGGATGCACGCCGATGAGGCTTGCCTCCATTTTTTTTCGAATCTTGGCTCACAGCTGAGTGAACACATACACACCTCTATCGCGCCGACGACATTTGACAAGAGCAGTCAACTCAACTTATTTACCTATTCTCATTATTGGTAGTTAATAAAAGCTAAATACTGTGTTATTTCTTTTAAGCATTTTTATCGACACAACTCTGTTGGGCATGCTGTTGAGGTATTCCCGAAAGTTGTGTATGAGCTGATCCGCTTGTGCCAGCATGGTCGTCAAATAATAAGCAAAATAAAAGACGAACATGAACACAAACGACTCAAAAACATCATCCTTTGAAGATGAGATGAACGCAAGCAAGCTTTGCAAAAGTTTGCTTGATGAAACGCTCCGAGAAGGTGCTCAAAAGCTGCTAAAATTAGCAATAGAAAACGAGGTAGAAGAATATATTCAGGCCCATCGCGATAAGCTTGACAACGATGGCAAGCGCCTTGTGGTTCGCAATGGCCATCATTGCAAACTTGATATTCAAACCGGTGTAGGAACGGTAGAGATTGAGCAACCGAGGGTTCGCGACAAACGTCCAGGTAAGGGCTTCAACAGTTCGATATTACCCAAGTATATGCGACGCTGGCGTGAAGGTAAGCTGTCGCGAAAATCCCTTCTTTTAGATGCTAAAGATCGCGGATTAACAACAGCTCCCAAGTTGACTATTGCCGATGGGGCCTTAGGATTTTGGTTAGCCCTTGAAGAGGTCTTTCCCAGCACCCACAACAACTTTGTCGGGTGCCGTTGTTGAGTGCACAAGACGGCCAATGTGCTCGATAAGCTTCTCCAAAAACTTCAGCCCAAAGCCAGAGAATCCATTCACGAAATTCACATGGCGCCACCAGAGAGGATGCCTCAAATTCTAATCATAAACTGCGGGCCATTGAATCGATAGCATAAATTTGGCATTATTGTAGTCAATTACAAGAATTACGGAATGACCCTTTTGCCTTTTTCTGGAACATCGCAACCGGGAAGTAGGACCTGTAGTCATCAGGAAACATATAGTTTTTATTTATTTTCTATACGATTTTGTATATTAAGATTTTAAAATGCTCAGATGTAATGAATGCTTCTACCTGTTTTCCTGCGATCGTTTGCAGCTGAACAAATCTTTTGTTGTTGTGGCTTTGCAACTCGCCGTCGAAGGCTGGCAACCTAGCTGACAATCTTTCATTGTGTCATAAGATAGTTCCCATTAAAAATGTTTTCGTTAGATGTAATTGTGCACAGCCACCGAAAGGCTCACTTGAAACTCGTCAGCAACTGGTGGCGGGTTACAAACCGCGTCCTCCTGGAATCAAAGAACATCGGCGAATAGGGGCTTGAGTTTTTCAAAACAATAGAACCCCAAGCAAAAAACCAGTATACCAAAAGCGTATGCATAGAGAATGCCCGACCACTCAATCGGTGCGTGCAAAATCAGACTGTTCCTGGATTGTTCAATCACGTGGATTAAAGGATTGAACTGCAAAAACGACCAAATGTGACTCGCCTTTCCCTTGACCATCGCAGTACTATAAAATATCCCGCTGGCATACATGATCACCAACGACGTGGGCCCGGCTACCTGCTGAATGTCGCGAAAAAACACGCCCAATGACGACAGGAGCCACGCCAAACCGAAAGCCATTAACACAATCGGCAGTACCACAACCGGAAAACACAAAGCCCCGATCGATACTCCATCACCTACGACCAGCATGCCCACAAACACCAGGATTAAACAAATACAAAAATGATACACTGCAGCCAGTATGGTAGCGACTGGCAATACCTCCAGAGGAAAGACGACCTTTTTTACAAAATTGGGATGAGCAACAATCACTGCTGGGGTAACGGAAATGCATTCGGAGATGAGTTGAAAAATCGTTAATCCGAGGAAAATGCTCAGCGCGTAATGATACCCACTGCTGGATTTCATTCCACCAAAAATAACTCCAAACACGACAGTGTAGACCGCCATTTGCATTAAAGGATTGAGCACCAACCACAATACGCCGAGATAGCTCCCCTTGTGCTTAAGTTCGACATTGCGTTTGGTAAACTGCCAAATAAGAGCGCGTTTTTCGTAAAGACGAGAGACAATTGTAATAGGAAACATTTACAGGAGTAATCAGTAATCAGTATTCAGTAATGTCTTTTTTAGCTTTTGCTGAGGTGCTTGCACGGAAAAGTGTTTTAACAATTCTTGTGCGAATTGAGTCCAGGTTTTTAATCTGTGATTAGCTGCCTCGCGCTGCAATTTTTGCAGTTGAGCCCGCTGGGTAATAAGCAACTCTATGCCTCTTGCCAATTCCTCAACTGAAGACGTGTCCACAATGAGACACCCCCCTCCCTGCGCAATTTCACCGAGGGCACCCCGGTTCGAGCAAACACAGGGTTTGCCATAGCTTATGCTCTCGGCCACCGGCAAACCGAAACCTTCGGCCAGAGATGGATAGACCGTAAAGTTGCACTCTCGATAGGCTTTGATCAATGCTGCTTCACTCACAGCGCCCTTCCAGAATACCGGAAGACCCTTTTTATTCATTTGCAGGATGCGGTCCAAAGCGGGCCTACCCGTCTCTCGATTGAGCATGCCGATGATATTCAGCTCGAACTCCAATCCTTGGAAAAACAGCCATTCGGCAGCGGCCAACAGCGTCAAGTGATTTTTACGGCATTCCAAAGTTCCGACCGACAAAATTTCGATAGGGCCTTCTGGAGGAATCATGGACCGCCGTAAAGTTGCTGCAGGTATATCCACTCCCAGTGGCAAAGCCGCTACTGGAGGATGCTGCTCTAGACGTGCATTCCAGTATGCTAACAGTTCGTTACAAGTGTGATGAGAATTTGTGATAATAGTATCAAACGCTTTTAAATCCTGCAAATATTGCGGAAATTGGCGTACCGATTCAACCGGCGTGAAATGCTTGAGCTTAATCGGAATGATGTCATGAAAAAATGCAATCTTAGGTCCGTTAACCAGCGAAAAAAGGCGAGCATAGGCTTGACCGACACTGTGATCAAATATCTCCGGAACAATCAGGCCTGAAAAAGTGCCTTGCAATCGTCGGCCCTGCGCCCGATCCAATCGGCCAGCAAAGCCTCTCAACCTTTGCTGCAGCGACCATTTGGCTCCCCGTCTCCGCCGCCAGTTAGTGCTCTTGGGCGGTTCCAAAAGCGCTAATTCTGCTGGCGTCAACGCACGCCATTCATCCATATACGGGTCAAAACAAATAGGCAAAATTTCGGTCAATTGCAAAAGTTCACGATAAAGACTCCGCGCAACTCGCTGAATACCGGTATTCGCCCAGCAGTGGCATGTGTTTGTGACGTCGAGTAATATCATAAAATTGTGACTGTCTAAAGTTGTATGGAGTTGTGGAGGTATCGCAAGAGGAGAATAAAAGAAGGCTTAAGGAGGTCGTATCGTTACTTTCTTCTTCAACCTCAAACACTTAACCCGAATTGCTCACCCCTCATCGAGCATAATCCCCCCATGACCGACAATAGCAGCCCGCAACTTGCAATCCGGATTTGCAGGGTGTGTACTCAGCTGTATCCGCATGGCTGCGTTGGGCACTGCTATTTTCTAAACATGAACCATTCTGCTGCGATTCTGGTGCGCAAACCGGGTTAACTACAATTAATCATTTCCTTTGACTTCCATTTGCCAGCGAGGTATTGTTATATCAGTTTCTTCGCTTCCAACTCGCCCCTTCTTGCTCGGTAAATCTGAACTTCACCTCTTTGAGCAAAAGGAGCAAACGGACAGCAATCAGGTAGTTTAGCCCAAAACCTCAAATAATTCAGTTGAATTGCCGACTGAATCACTCCGCACTGCAGCCCATAAAGCCACCCGCCATCTCCTGATTGACATCACAGGTCGCACCTACAGGAGTGTAGTCGTGTTGGTAAAAAATCCTTTCAATGCGAACAACAAACGGCTCCTCGCTAAAACTAAGTAAATTTCGGCTAAATAATTAAATTTAACTGGAAAAAAGTCGCTTTTTAAATATTGAATCTAAATAGCCTTTTCATGTTGACCTAGATGGTTGAATAGAACTCCTCAAATTAAATAACTTAAAGCGGACACCAAGACTGCCTAAATAGGGTTCAGTCATCCAACAGAAATTACTCCAACACCAGAAACTCATGAGATCCATATTCTTTTACCCATTTATTTTGTGCCTAACGCCACTAGTATCGTTGTCAGCCCAGACATTTGAAGATCCAGGACCTGTTCCTCCAAATGTGCCCACTGAGAATGATGTTCCATTTACAAACCCGTTCACTTTCAAGGAAGATTTCGATGCCGACGGCTACGGCGACATTTTGATTACGAACCAGGAGGGTTTTACCTACTCAGTCATGTTGACAGGCCAAGATGGCAACGAGTGGAAAGACTGGAGTTGGGTCAATGCGCCACAAAACTACACAGTGTTAGCGAGCTACTACCACAATGGGGCAATGAATCTTATCGTTAAGAGCAAGGAAGTGGGTCAAGAGTGGTCCTTCATCATCAACTTGACTGGAGACCGCAATACCGAATGGGGCGGATGGCACTGGATAAATATTCCAAAGGAATTTACAGTCAAAGCTGTATCCGACCTTAACTCGGATGGTAAAATTGACTTAGTTGTTGAAGACCAAAACCAGGATAAATTCATTATTTACCTAACAGGGGATAACAACAACGCTTGGCTCGATTATGTTTGGGTGAATATTCCCAAACATCACGAGGTCAGGGGAATTGGCCATTTCAACACTGACTACAAAGCCGACCTAGTTGTCCAAGATAAGAACACCGGTTCGAAATATATTGTGTTTTTGACAGGAGAAAATAACAACCAATGGCTCGATTGGACGTGGGTCAATGCCCCGCAAGACATGGACCTTAAGGGAACGGCTGACTTAAACGCAGATGGCACTCGAGACTTGATTGTTGAAGATGCAGAAGGATCCAAATATGTAGTATTCCTTCAGGGAGATCTCAACAACGAATGGTTGGATTGGGCATGGATTAACCTGCCACAGGATTATGAAGTCACTGGACCGACGCCTACAGCGATTCCAGCTCCTCCCGCATCCTAACTCTCCGCAAATACCTTTCCTAAGCTTAGTTCATACCGAACTAAGCTTTTTTGTTGTAAAAATCGGGCTAGGTTTCAAGCTGAACGAGCATTTAACCCATCGATTCAGGATAATATGATCTGTTAAAACATGCTCGAAGAGAAACACAATATAGCTGTTGATCTTCAAGGGGTAAGCAAAGCCTACCCAGATTCATGGCTTGCTCGTCGAAGCGGTTCCATTTTCTCTGTTTTCAATAGGCAATCCATAGAGCCGTTCACCGTTCTTAACAATGTGACCATTGCCATCCAGCATGGAGAGAAATTTGGCATTATTGGGAAAAATGGGGCTGGAAAAAGCACCCTCCTACAGATAATCGCCGGCACTATTCGACCGTCCAAAGGAACCCTTAAAGTGAACGGAAACATAGGTGCGCTCCTTGAATTGGGCTCAGGGTTTCACTCTGATTTCACGGGAATGGAGAACATTCGATTATCCAGCCAAATAGCGGGGATTCCTGCGACACAGCTTGATGCGGCAATTGAAGCCATTGTTGATTTTTCCGAGCTACAAACGTGCATCCATAAACCAGTTAGGACTTACTCTTCTGGGATGATCGTTCGATTAGCCTTTGCCATTCAAACCCAATTCAATCCCAACATTTTAATCATAGACGAAGCCCTTGCGGTGGGAGATATTTTTTTTCAAGCAAAGTGCATCGAACGTATACAACAGATGTGTAAATCTGGCACGACCCTTATTTTTGTATCGCATTCAATCGAAGCCGTAAAATCGATTTGCGATCGGGCAACGTATCTTGCGGACGGGAAAATCAAGGCGATTGGCAATGTAGATGAAGTATGCGATAGCTACTTTGGAGAATATGCCCATATACGGTCTGAACTCAGTATTCCTCAAACCAACCATAGGGCCCCTTCCGACAACCGCCTTAGCAGCATTGCACACTACCGATCCACCATACAACCTCCATTTGAAAACCGCATAACATCCCGCATCGGAACCGGTTTTGCCCAGTACATTGAATCTTGCGTGTTCCAAGAAAATAAGGAAGTGGACTGCATTGTGCATGGAAGTCAGGTTTCAGTCATGGCTTGGATACAAGCCACACAGGCTATCCCAAAAGGCTCTGAATATGGAATTCTCGTGCGAACCCTCCACGGTATCGATCTGTTCTCTGTCAATAATTACTTCACTGGCACTCCAATAGAAGCCATTTCTGCGGGTAACCAACTGGTCATCCAATTTGAATTCCTGGCACTCCTTGGCCCCGGTAGTTACACTGTTACGCTTGGACTCCGGGTGCCGGCACAAGGCCCTTACTGGGACAAAGTTTTTAATGCCACCGCGTTTACAGTTGTCAACAATCCTGACGCTCAAGTATTCACTCTCTTTCGCAATCCTCATACTGCAGTTAATTACGAAACCAGTTCTCTTCGACCGACCAATAGCGAATAAATGCACTCTACTTATAATCCAGTCTATCGGCCCTCTGAGCTACATGAATCATTCCTGACTGGCGATTTTCTTGAGCTCATGGCAAAGAAAAGCCCGGACTATCCCTATGAACGCATAGGCTTGGACCGCTTCATCGCCATCCTTATTGATATGCAGGAAGCCAATATACTCCCACCTGCAACACTGCTCGATATTGGTTCGAATACAGGATTTTTTTCTCAACTGTTCGCACTGAGCGGCTATACGGTTACTGCAATTGACAATGAAGCAGCTCCACAGGTACAAGGCCACTATCCCTGTTCGCTGAGAGCAATTGCCGAATCACAGAATACTGAACTTCACTTGGAAACGATTCAGTTCTGCTGGACAGATGCTCGCAAATGGATTGCACAAACCCAACAAAACCACGTGGTAAGTCTACTGCTCAGTGTCGTCCACCAGTGGTTCAACGGTTATGCCGGTTCAGACTCGGAAAAAACACCCAAAAAAGATATTTTAACATTTCTCGAGAACGTCATCAGAAAAACAGAAAAAATCATTTACTTCGAAACTCCAGTCAGGCACATCAACGGTCTAGATTGTGGGCTGGATTTGGTTGCCTGGTTTACCCAACAGCCACTGGTAAAATCGATTAACAACGTCTCTCACAGCCTTGATGCGGATGGTGAATTTAGAGAGATCTACCGTATACAACTGCACACTTGAGTTTAAACATGTTCAAAATCGTTCAGCCGTCTCGTGCGACACTTTTCAGCTATGCTCTCGATAGCATCCACCTGGAACCGTGTGGTTCAGACTGTTTACTTCACACCCTACCGAACCGCACTCGATTTTATCCGCACGGATCCGATAAAACCGGAGTCATCGCCATTCTCGAAGACAAATTGTTATTCAATATCTCAAATAAAACCCACCCAGAGGGCCACCCACTCAACACAGAAACCAATGCAATCACAGCAGAGGAAAGAGCCTCTCTTTTGAAAAAGTTAGTCGGCAAGCAGGCCCTTATGCATATCGCCGTACCCACTGAGTGTTGTAACTGCGCATACACGTCAAAGATCGTCAAAGGAAGTCAGTTGGTAGATTACCAGACTCGGCCCAATTGGCATAAACGCTTGTTCCCGGAAATACCCGACGAAGTTCAGGATCTGAATTGGGAAATGACGCAACAGCTAATAGTCGATCTTGCGACTGGATTGCAACGCCTTCACACACTGGGAATCGCACATGGCGATCCACATGCCTTCAATGCAATGCTGGATTCGAATGGAAGGGTTTTATGGGTCGATTTAAACGATTGTAATCATGCATCCGACAACGCTATCGTTGTCGATAACTGGGCATTCATCCATTACACAGTCATCCCCCTTTTACATAAAACGAAAAGGTTCAACAAGGACCGACTTAAAACCGCTATTCAGTTGCTTATCAAAGAGGATAAATGGAACACGCTTGACACCTTTATCAACACTTTAAAAGACCGCGATAACAATCGGCTCACCCCATTAACCAATACCTCAAGCGCACATCTGGCTCAGCTTTTCTCAACGGACTCAGCATCCGCAATGCATCCATTCGTTCAGCAACTTTATTATCAAGGTCTAAACCACTACTGGATGGCTGCCTACTGGAATTCCACTGCAGCCCATCGTCGGGAAAAATGGCTAGCAGCGGAGAAACAAAGGCATTTAATTTTTGAGAAAGAACTCCATCGTCTAAAAGGAGAAACCATCAATCATCTGCAAACGAAGATCATGTGGCTTGAAAAACAAAATAAAAGTTTAGAACACGAACTGTATAAGAATGCATCCGACTGGAACGAATCACAAAAAAGAATCTATGAATTGCAAAACATAATAAATCAGCTTAAGCAACATTCATAGAATAGCAGAGCCTCATAACTATTAAAACCTTAATAGTATTAACCTTAAAATGGATAATAATAATTTAAACATAAGCAGACATCCACTGATATCTTCGTTCAACTCAGAGTGGCTCTCCAACATTACCATAAAAGGCAACACAGCCCCATTTGAGCTTTTAGAAGAAGTTTCCAAACAACTAGATACAACAAGCTATTTAAACATTGATGACACATTGCTACAGCAGCCATTAAGCTCTTACATTGAGAAGGACCCATTTCCAATTCCGATTCCTGAAGATAGAGAAGGTTACTTTGGAGAAAGGCATTTTGACTGGTGGAAAAGTGGGTTGCTCGACTATTTAAACATAAAAAATGCGCTGCATCAAAATGGCGATAACCTAACAGAAGGGGATCGCGTTTTTGATCTTGGCTGTGCTACAGCAAGGGTGCTTCGACATTTTGCTAATCAAGAGAATGGATTAGATATATGGGGGGCAGAAATAAATCTGCGCTACGTAGAATTTGTAAGACAATATACAGGAAATAAAATAAAAATAATTCACAATTCGATTATCCCACACCTTCCTGTAGAAGACAACTCATGTAAAGCTGTTTCCGCCTTTTCAGTGTTTACTCATATCGATGACTTTGAAAGCAGTTGGCTTGCGGAAATTCGAAGGATTTTAAGACCCGATGGTCTGGCCTTCATTACAATCCACAGTGATCGCACATGGAAAACGATGAAAAAAGGAGATCCAATATACGACACACTGATAAACTTGAATGACAGGATTGCCGATTACGATATTGATGAAAACTTCTTGAAGCAACCACTACCAAAAGCAAAGACAGTTTTTCGGTGGGACTATTCGAACGTCTACAATTCTTCAGTATTCCATTCCTATGATTACATTAATAGTTTTTGGGGCATTTTTTTTGATATTGTTGAAATTATCCCCAAAGGTCATGGTTACCAAGATATGGTCATTTTAAAAAAGAAATAAATTCCCTGAAATGTTTAATCCAATTCACCCCGATTACAGTAACACACCAGCATCTAATCGTCGTAAGACTTGGCATTACTCCCTAGAATCTTTATATGATGTACCGCTATACAGCATCGTTACTCCATTTTATAATACAGATGCCAACATTTTCCAAGAAACAGCGACATCAGTGCTTAAGCAATCTTTACAACGTTTTGAATGGATAATAATTAATGATGGAAGCGACTTAGAGAAATCAAAAAAAATATTAAACGAGCTAAGTAGTAAAGACCTCAGAATAAAAGTATACCACAACGATAAAAGCAAGGGACCAAGCGCTGCACGCAATTTAGGCTACCAAGTAGCTAAAACAGATTTTATTCTCCAACTAGATAGTGATGATCTCATTGAACCAACGGCGGCAGAAAAATTATATTGTTATCTACAGCTGAACCCAGACGTATCTTTTGCCAAAGGATATGTCGTTGGATTTGGCTCAATGCAATACTCCTGGGAAATGGGATTTCATTCCGATGAGGAGTTTCTAACAAGAAATTGCGTTAATTCTACTGCGATGGTAAGACGTAAAGCTCATTTCGATGCAGGTGGGTTTGATGAGAGTTTAACATCTGGGGCGGAAGATTGGGATTTCTGGCTACGTTGCGCAAATTCTGGCCATTGGGGAAGCTCTATAAGAGAGCACACTGATTGGTATCGGAGGAGGAAACACCATTCCGATCGCTGGCCTAACTTTGAAGATAACAGACTGATAAATTTTCAGAAAACATTAGCGGACAAATATCCTAAGCTCTGGCAAAAAAACGGTTTTCCAAAAGTCAAAGTTGAAACGACACAGAACTATGCTCCTCTGCCGCCTAAATTTAATTTCTTAAACCCACTCAAAAAAAACAAGAAGCGGATTCTTTTCATGGTAAACCATCTGTGCTTGGGTGGTGCAGATAAATTCGTCATTGATCTGATAAAGCAATTGGTAGAAAGGTTCAATTTTGACGTATCAATTATAGTAACACACACATCATACCATGATTGGAGGCATCTGTATGCTGAACATACTGAAGACATATTCATCTTAGATCACTTTCTAGAACCAATTGAATTTCCCTGTTTCATAGAATATTTCTGTATTAGTCGAAAGATTGACCTGTTATTTGTAACACAAACAACCTTAGGCTATAATTTACTACCACATTTTAAACAAAGATTCCCTTGTCTACCAATTATAGATATCATCCATATAGTTGAAGACACATGGCAATCCGGCGGTTTTCCAAGATACTCAATCAATTACTCTAATTTTCTAGATCGCACCATTGTCGTTTCCAAAAACTTAAAAAATTGGTTAATTCAAGAAAACAAACAAAAAGAAAAGAATCCGATAGATGTGGTTTATATAGGGTGCGACACTAACGAATGGTGCGCAGCACAACTAAACAAGTCTGAGCTTAAGGAAAAATGGTCGGTCAAAAAAGATGTTCCCATTATTGCATTTTCAGGTAGAATCGTAGAACAAAAGCAACCTCATGTGCTCATTCAGACAGTGCATAAGCTTAAAGAAAGCGGCTTAAAATTTCAATTACTCATTGCTGGAGATGGCCAACTTAAAAATGAATTGATTCAATATATTCAAAATCATAATCTCAATGATGTATGTTTATTTTTTGGAGTACTTAAACCTCAAGAAGTCAAAGAAATACTAGCAATGAGCGATATATTCTTCCTTCCATCTAATCGCGAAGGGATCTCATTAGCTATATACGAAGCCATGTCGATGGAGTTAGCGATTGTGGGAGCTGACGTTGGCGGGCAAGCTGAATTGGTGACAAAAGATTGCGGAATCCTTATTAATAGAGACCAAAATGAAGTAAATAATTATTCGGATTTACTCATTGAACTAATAAAGGATCCGAAAAGCATGTCAGAAATGGGAAGAAATTCCCGAAATAGAATTGTCGCTAAGTTCACCCTTGATATGATGGGAGATACGGTCGAACGAACAATCTCAAGAGTATTCTCGGATGAAAAAGCATACCATCAAAACATAATAAATGAAAACTACTCCGATACCGTCGCGGTAGAAGCAATTGAACAATTCCGAACAGTAAATGCATTGGACAATGTGTGGCAAAATTATTGTGAAGTTCAACGCCAGCTAAACCCCTATCAGTCATTGAAAAGCTGTTCCCTGGGGAAGGAAATCAATCTCTCGGAAAAAGATAATACTTCCTGGTATTGTATTAAAGGTTGGAGTGAACCCGAGTCTTGGGGGATTTGGTCGACTGGAAATCATTCAATCATCGGATTATTAATTGATGGTATAATAAAAAAGCCACTACTCCTACGGATTAAAGTATTCAGCGTTTTCGTAAATATGGAAGATGAAATGGTACAAATTTCAATCAATGTAAATGAACAAGCAGCTGAAAGACTTGAAGTAACCACTAGTAATATTCCAGATGTAATAGAGATTAAACTTTGCCAGAAACTATTTGAAAATTTTAATCAACTGATAATTGATTTTTTTCTACCTGATGCGAAATCGCCTAAATCACTTGGATTATCAAATGATTATCGGAACTTATGCTTAGGAATTGAAAGTTTCTGCCTTACCAGTATCGAGTAATTTCACGAGCGAGTTTGGAGTACTATTGTTACCCTCCGGACGAAGGCCGATCCCGAGAAAATCATCAAAGAACACGTTTCTCTGCTCACTTTACTAATACCAACTTCAGTAACCGATAAATTCTCATTTTTTCATTTGTTCCACAACCGCCTGAAACTGCGTGTTCAAATTACGCTCGAACTCTTCAAATTTAGAGTCAAAGTGATCAGTTAACTGCTTTTTCATCAAAGTAAATTGCCTCGATAAAATCTTATCACAAACAGCTTCTACCTCCGAAGCGGAAGAACCTGATGCTTCCAAAGTCATCAACTTGAATATTTCGACCACCCGCCAGTGAATATCCACCAAATATCTTGCATGATTTAGAGACTGACCCACATGGCGCAAAGTCTCATCATCAGAGTGTCGTAGATAGTTATTTATCAATTCGTTAAAAAGCTGTCTATGCTTAGTAGTGGCAGCAGTTACTGAATTAAAGAAAGCAGGGTCATGAGCAGATTCACGGACATGATAAAAAGCTAAAGGTTCATGTAGTAAACCAATTTCAAAATGACACAAAAACCGGATATTAAAATCCATATCTGCAACTAAATCATACTTTTCTTCAATATATCCGACTGTATCATGAATCTTTTTTCGGTATAAAAATGCAATAGGTGGAAAAGGATTTTCGTAGCCAATGCGAAACAAGTTGATCTCGTCCAGTGGAATATGAGGTAAACGCTTGTTTTCAACAATTCGATCTCCTTCATCAATATCTTCGATAATTTTAACCGTTTGGGCAACCACTCCCTGATACTTTGAAGTACGTCCCTGCTCTTGTAAAAAGCCAACTGTTTTTTCTAAAAATTCCGGCGCCCATGAATCATCATCATCGTGCACAGCTAAAAATTCTGTTTTGGCTCTTTGCAAACCTGTATTGAGCGCAAACTGCATCCCTCTAGCATCCTCAAAATGAATGAGCTCGAATCTCTTGTCATAGTCGACCAGATAGTCCTGCATGAGCGCTTCGACAGCAATAGGATCCCCTCCATCGTTAATAATTATGTGATGCCAGGCTTCGTAGGTTTGACTCAACACAGATTCTATGGCCCGCCGCAAAAAAATATTCCGTTTGCGAGTGCGCGTGATAATGGTCACTATTCCATCCGAGTGTTCAGTCTTCGCCGTCATAACAACACAAAATCTTAAGAGATAATTTGCTGAACAAGCAATCCCATATCGTTCACAAAAACCTGGTTTGATTTCTTTATGACCTCTCCATAAACAGCAAGTCCAACTATGCAAACTCCTAACTGTCGTGTATCCTCATTCATCATATCTATAGAAGATGGGCGCTTCGCGTAAAAGTGAAAACCACAACAAATTGATCCACGTTCGCATTTTTTATAAAATTGCCTGAGTATTCCCCTAAAAAGGCGGATTGTCGATTCAATGAACTATTGCCAGATTGAAATTATTGTTTAAACATCCTAATCCGAACATCCAACCCCTCATCGAGCATAATCATCTATGAACGACAATAGCAGCACGCAACTTGCAATGCGAATTTGCAGGGCGTCTACCCAACTGCGTCCGCACTGATGCGTGTGGTACTGCTATTTTCCAGACATGAACCATTCTGCTGCGACTCTGGTAAAATGTCCGGACTAAACTTTACATCACCAAACCTTAAATCACATACACCAAAATAACTGATGGCAAAAAAAGACGAAATTGAGCATATCGAAACGGTGTCTCGTGTAGATAACATAGACCCTGCCGTCTTTAAAAAGTATTTAAAAGACAAACCATTTTCAGATCCTGAAATGGCTCGTTACCTCACCGACATGGCACAAATATTGAATTTATTGCCCAAGCCTCCTGCTAACATACTTGATATGGGTGTGGGCAGTGGCTGGACATCTTACTTTTTTGCGAAAAAGGGATATGATGTTCTCGGCATCGACATTTCACCCGATATGATTGCCATTGCGAAGGAGGGGCTAACATCGAGCCTTAGCTTGACTTTCGAAGTATGCGATTACGAAAAAATCAAATATGCAAATACTTATGATTGTGTTGTTTTTTATGATTCTTTACACCATTGTGATGATCAAGAACTTGTGCTCAGAAAGGCATTTGAAGCCTTAAAACCAAATGGCATGCTACTTTGTATCGAGCCTGGAAAGGGACATTCAGAATCAGCACAATCGAAAAAAGTTGTTGAAAAATATGGTACAACAGAGAAAGACATGCCTTTTTGTGTCGTTCATAATTTGTTACGTGAATCTGGATTCACTAAAATTCACCAATACCCTCGTTTGAGCATGTTAGCTATTGAGGACATTCATTCACCAATAGGGCCATATAGAATGATTCAAAACTTTACAGGTTTAATCTACGAAACAAAGGAAAACGGATTAACCAGTGTAATTCAAGCAATAAAATAAATGTCACTACTCAGCCTCCTATCGACACCAACATAAGAGGTTTTGCTTTCAGTAAATAAGGTCTAGTGATCATCGCATTAGCATAGATGTTTTGTTATGATGGCTTAAGTGAACGCAGAAGAAGAAAAGCAGTTGAGGCGTCAGATGCTAATCGCTTGTAAAGTGGCTCCAGAAAGTGTCGTGAATATGTATATCGATGTGATCAAGCGGATTGAAAAGCTGGAAGACACAGCGAAGAAAGACAGCGGGAATAGTTCCAGACCTCCCAGTACAGGTCACAAGAAAAAGACGAAGTCATTGCGCAAAAAGGGTGTTCACCGCAGCGGAGGGCAACCGGGTCACGAAGGTCATAACCTCAAACAAGTCAAGAATGCCGACCATACGATAAGGCATTTTGACGCGGAGTTTTCACCGCATGCCTGTAGCGAAGATGGGTTATTGATTCGGCAGTTTTTCGAACTGCCCCTACCCAAATTGGAGGTAACAGAACATCGGATACACAGACGCATAGGTTTATCAACAATCATGCCTTCGAGCTTAGCTGCTGGGATAAGACACCCGCACAATACGGTCCGCGTTTTAAAGCATTTTTGCTTTATTTGGACAAAGCATAAGCGAAGGCACCATCGTCAGTGCATTGAAGCAGTACTCCAGAAACCTCGAACCTTTCGAGGATTGGGTCAAGGAACGCTTGCTAGGTGAACCAGTAGTATACGCTGACGAAAGTGGTTTTCGTATCGAGAAGAAAGG
>Ga0209949_1000359_pt1 | contig 24327 bp, 21 predicted proteins | sample SalPonC_black_MG_FD_185711 | JGI IMG/M metagenome (GOLD analysis project Ga0209949, IMG submission 185711) | Salt pond soil microbial communities from South San Francisco under conditions of wetland restoration - Salt Pond MetaG... | ecosystem: Environmental > Aquatic > Marine > Intertidal zone... | reverse complement strand
AGATCAGGCCGATAAAGATACCAACCACAAGGAGCTGAAACCCCGCCCCCTTCACTAGTTGGCGCTCCAGCACAAATTTCGCTCGGTCGATCAGCCGGAAAGGCAGCATGGCATTCCTCTTCTTGGAAGTATTCTCACCGCCTAAGGGTAAACCATCCTGAGACTTTAGGAATCAATGTTTTATCTGGAGGGCTTCTCAGATTCATACGCGGGTCGGCTGATCAGGCGCAGAGCTTCTTCCAGGGAGGGCGTATAGCGGCTAACACCAGACACCGGCCTGACACCGGCGCGGGCAAGGGTTCTTAACGGCTGGAACTGGAGATCGGCAATGACTATTTGGGTGCCGTCGTGTTCACAGGTGGTAATCAGCTTATTCAGGGCAGACAGCCCTCCGGCATCAAGAATGGTGACGCCGTCCATGTACAGGATAAAGCCTCGGGCATTCCGGGACAGCGCCGCCAGCTCTCCGAAAATCCGATCAGCGGCGGCAAAGAACAGAGGCCCGTTAATCTTGAACACCTGCCAGCCATCGGGCAGGCGGTAGTCAGCAATCCGCTTGCTCAGGGTGATATCCGTCACCTTTGTCATCTGGGCCATTTCCCGCATGAACAGGACCGCCGCCAGCAAAACCCCGGTGGTTATCGCAATCACCATATCCAACAGGACAGTGAGCGAAAAGCAAGTGAGGAAAACGAGGATATCGCTGCGCGGCGCCGTTTTCAGCAGGTGCAGCGACTTGGGAGCCTCACTCATGTTCCAGGCCACCATGATCAGCAGTGCCGCCATGGCCGGCATAGGCAGGTACGCCAACAGCCCGGCCAGCGACACCAGCGCCAGCAGCACCACCAGGGAATGGACCATTGCGGATACAGGCGACTCGGCGCCAGCGCGGTAATTCGCGGCAGAACGGGCAATGGCTGCAGTCGCAGTAATGCCGCCGAAAAACGGCGTAATGATGTTGCCGAGGCCCTGCCCCATCAATTCGCTGTTGGCACTATGGCGCTTGCCGGTCATGCCATCGAGCACCACCGCGCAAAGAAGAGATTCAATAGCGCCAAGCATGGCGATGGCAAAGGCCGCTGGCAGCAAATCCCGCAGTAGCGACCATGAAAACCCGACCGGCTCCCCTGAAACGCCTGCCTGCTGCCAGGGCCAGGCTAATTCCGGCAGGAAGGGCGGAATACCTGCCCCTGCCGTCCCATCCGGTAACAGATAGCTGAATCTTGAGCCGATGGTTTCAATGGCCGCTCCCTGAGTGTTGAACCAAAGAGCAAGAAGGCTGCCGATCACCACCGCCGGAAGATGCGGAGGCACCGGCGTTTTCAGTCTGGGCCAGAGCAGCATCACAGCAAGGGTTACTCCGGCAACCAGGGTACTCATTCCATCCAGATCGGGCAGCGCGCCGGCCAGAACGGCCAACTTGTCCCAATAATGCTCAGGCATATCGCCTACCGGGAGGCCCAGAAAATCCCGGATCTGCAGAGTGGCAATCACCACCGCTATGCCGCCGGTGAAGCCAAGGGTTACAGACTCGGGAATGTATTCGATAAAGCGGCCCAGGCGCATCAGGGCCATGAGAACCAGCAAAACCCCGGACATCAAGGTGGCCAACAGCAAACCGCCCAGTCCATAGCTCTGGGCGATGGGATACAGAATGACCACGAAGGCAGCGGTGGGGCCGGAGATACTGAACCGGCTGCCACCGGTTAGCGCGATCACAAATCCGGCAATAATGGCGGTATAGAGCCCGTATTGCGGCGCAACACCACTGGCAATCGCCAGCGCCATGGCCAGTGGTATGGCAATAATGCCTACCGTTACACCGGCCATCAGGTCGCGCAGGAAACGGCGCCCCCGATAGGGCTCATCAATGCAGGCTTCCCGGAGTGCGTGAGCCATCCGGAGTGAAAACAGGTGGGCGCGATGCGGCATGAAAGGCTCGTTAATTGCCAAGGGTCGGGAATTGCAACGAATGCCTGTAAATTATATGCTCATATTTTATTCATTCAATGTTAATCTTATTAACATCTTTGAAAATCACCGGACGTGAAGAACAACCCTATGGAAAAACGCACTGCCCGCCTGACGCTGCTGATCGACCCGGAAAAAAAGGCCGCCTTCGAAGAACTGTGTAAGCAGGAGGATGTAACGCCCTCCCAGAGAGTGCGCCAATTCATCCGGGAATACGTGGAAGAAAGATTGGGGCCGAACTGGCGCGAAGAACGCGAAAAAAGATCCTGACTGTGATCAAAACGTAAGGACTACCATGAAAATTCTCGCGCCCGCCCTGCTCTTTGCCACACTTTTTACTCTGAACGGATGCACCGCCATGCCTCCTTTAAAATCCCCGGAACCAATGCTGACGGCACCTCAAACTCAGTACGATGCCCGGATAGTGCAGCCGGAAAACAATACCGTCCTGACTCCAGAAGAGTTGGCTCAGCGACTGATCAACACTGATGTCGTGGTTGTGGGGGAATACCATGGGCACCATGGCGCACATCTACTGCAGTCCCGGCTTCAGACAGCATTGTATCGGCTGCGGCCAGAGCAGATTCTTGCCATGGAGCAGTTCAATCTGGACCATCAGGATGAGCTTAATCGGTATCTGCAGAGTGAGACAGGCGAAACCGAAATGATTGAGGATACCGGGGCGTGGGACAACTACCGCGCCTCCTATCGGCCACTGGTGGAGTTTGCGCGCCAGCAGAATCTGCCGGTAATCGCTGCCAATGCACCGGCCGACGTGGTCCGCTGTGTCGGCCGGAAAGGCCCGGAATACCTGGATCGTATCTCAGACACCTTGAGACAGAAGTTACCTTCCGATCCCTTCATGGACACTCCTGCTTACCGGGAAAAGTTCATGGCTGCCATCGGCGCCAGCCATCAGGCCGACGACACCATGAGCGAGCGGATGGAGAACACCTACAAGGCCCAGCTGCTCCGGGACAACACCATGGCCGCCCGCATTCTTCAGGCCCGGGCAGTGCATCCGCAGCACCAGGTCCTGCACCTGACCGGCACCTTCCACAGCGAAGAGGGACTGGGAACGGTGGCATTGCTGAAACAGCGCGCGCCGGAGCTGTCTGTGGCCGTAATCAGTCCGGTATTCTGGCCTTCGGACGTCAACGAAGCACCACTGGACCGGAATCGCGCAAAAGGTGACTTCGTTTACTTTATCCAGCCCCTGCCCGACGAATTCCAGGATGCCGAGCGGGAACGCGCAGCCATGAAAGCCCGTTTCAGCCGGTCGACCGAAAAGACCTGTGACTAGAAATGCCACTACCGACCAGAAAGGTCCGATTCGAGCCTGCGGGCCTCATCAAATACTGAAAGATCCTGATCGCTGAACAGGACAAACCGGACCAGGCGAACAGAGTTGAGATCCGCCAGGCTGTCGGCGACCGCTTTCATGGCTACGGCGGCTGCGTCCCGCAGCGGGTATCCGAACACGCCGGTAGAAATGGCGGGAAAGGCAATGGACGACAGGCCGCTCTGGTCCGCGAGGCGCAGCGCGTTCCGGAAACAGTCCGCCAGCAAACGGTCCGAAGGCTCATCCACTCCGTAAACCGGGCCCAGGCAATGGATAACATGCTGGTTCGGCAGGTTATGGGCCGAGCTGATCACCGCCTGACCGGGACTGATAGGCGCCAGCGCCCGGCACTCCTCTGCCAGCCTGGGACCGGCAGCACTGTGAATGGCACCGGCGACGCCACTACCGGGCAGAAGTTCGGCATTGGCAGCATTCACGATCACATCCATATCCTGCTGTGCGGCGATGTTGCCTTTGACACATTCAACTTTCACAGCCGTCATGATTCCTCCCTTTCAGCTTGGGGCGTGAAGCGCTAATCTTGTTCCTGATTTTCAGGATAGCAGCTAGCAAACGGACGCTTGCCGGAACTTTCCGGTAGTGCAATACAGGGAACACTCCATGAAACTTCTTGCCTCGCTGATTCTCGGTATCAGCGCCATTATCTCCGCCGCCCTGATCGGCGACGGCCTTACCGACCTGCGCACCGGCGACCGATATGTCACCGTCAAGGGTGTGGCTGAACGGGAAGTGAATGCAGATCTTGCCTTGTGGCCCATCCGCTTTGTTGCGACCGGGGCGTCGCTGAGTCAGGCCCAGGACAAGGCGAGAAGTAGCCGGGATGCGATCATGGCATTCCTGAAGCTGCAGGCTATTGACCAGGATGCGGTCGAGCTCCAGCGCCTGGATGTCACCGATACCAGGGCCAACCCCTACCAGACCAATAATGGCGAGCAGAAATTCATCATCAGCCAGACCCTGATGGTTCGCAGCACCGATATCGACCGGATTCGACAGGCCGCCCAGGGGGTCAGTGAGCTGGTGGACTCGGGGGTGGTGCTGTCTTCGGACTATGGCCCCTCCGGCCCCACCTATCTGTTTAACGGTCTCAACGATATCAAGCCCGAGATGATTGCCGAGGCCACAGCATCGGCCCGGGAGGCCGCCGACCAGTTCGCCCAGGATGCCAAGGCGGAACTCGGAGGTCTGCGCCGGGCCAATCAGGGCGTTTTCCAGATTCTGGCACGGGATCAGGCACCGGGCATCATGGAAGGGCAACAACCGGTGAAAACCGTTCGGGTGGTCTCGACGGTCGAGTATTATCTCCGGTAGCCGGCCAGTCTACTGCGTCGCCACCATCTCATCAGTCACCTGATATTCACCTGCCAGCCAGCGCAGGATCTCGTTGGCTGCAGGGTGGTCAAAGGCATCGTAGGTATGCTGAAGACTCTGCCGCTTTTCATCACTGATCCGGCCCAGGCCAGCATCCTGAAGCACCAGCAAATCTGCGTGCAGTTGGGCCGCCAGTTCCCTGCCGAGCACTTCCCTGGCGACATGGCGAAATGCCTGACCGTATTGATAGGAAGGTCCAAGCCGATACGACTCTGCCAGAGTGATGGCCGGAATCGCCGTTAATGTGGGCTGCAGTGCGGGATTGATTCCGTGGCCGGCCAGGTGCGCCGCATTTGCCGCGGGCCGCCCGGTGAAGGCGCGAAGATGCAGGTGTTGCGACATCCGGTCACCGTCATTGACCGGGTAATTGTCCCAGAGTACCGGCTTGCGACCGAGCAGATCCCCGACCCGTATCAGGTGCCCGGGAGATATTTCCCGGGAACACACCTCCTCGCCGGTCCAGAAGACATTCACGGAATGGTCCAGCTTGCGTCCGAGGGTCTCCAGATAAGCCGCCGGACGCTCCCCGAACACCCGGTCCAGCACCGGGTCATCGGAATAGTAACTGGGGCAGATACTCAGGTGCCTGATGGCTGTGCGCTCACGAACCCAGTGCACTATGTCTGCCTGGATGCCAGCAAGGTCAGGAGTATCGGCCCGCATATCGTCAAACAGGATGGCCAGCTCATCAATGCCCATGCGTTCCAGCAGTGCGAGTTTGTCTGCCAACGCTGCGCGAGCCTCATCGTCGAACCGGTTGAACACCTCGAACGGGCTCAGCCCCACCCCGAAACGCACCCCCTCATGCCGGCAGAAGCGCGAGAATTCTGCCAGCTCCGAGGCCATGGCCGGTGGGTGGGGCTGTTGCCATTTGCGTCGTAGGAAAACATCGGCTTTGGGTGCATAAAGATAAAACCCGTAACCATGGGGTGCCAGGGTGCGCACAAGGTGCCGGCGCTCCTGCCAGGTCCACATGGGGCCGTAGAATCCTTCAATGATTCCGAGTGTCGTTGCCATGGCCAGTTTCCGTTTCGCGGATTCCGGGGCCCGGTCGGGTACCCCATAACCCTCAATTTTGACTAGACTTACCTCTAATGCCAACTACAAACGATCCGCCCCGGTAAGGAGCAAAGCAATGGAGATAAAAACCTTCGAGAACCTGATTGACTGGACACGCCAGCTGCACGCCCATCTGTCCCGTAGTCTTCATGAATCGGCCAAACTGAACAATGACGAAAGAGCCTCCGCGTTACTCGACTACCTGTCGCGCCATGAGGCGCTGCTGGAGAAAGCCGTGCGCGAATTTGAGAACCAGGCCGAACCCAAGGCCCTGAGCACACGCCTTTACGATTATCTGAACAAGCAGCACAAGCCAATTGGCCCCAGCGCCGACTCCTACACCCACTACGCGTCCATGTCGTTCGAAGACATCGCCAAAGAGATTTTCCGCTTCCATGATCAGGTCATGGACCTCTACGACTCCCTGATCGGAAAAGCGGAGATTCCCGAGGCCAAGTCGCTTCTGGAAGATCTTCTCGCCCTTGAAGAGCACGAGGCCATGCGTCTGGCCAGTCAGATCGGGCGAATGCAGGATCTCTGATCCACTGTAAGACCAAGGTCGTAGTAAGGCCGGTTTTTGATTTTGTTTGTTAACGATAATTGCTAACGTGAACTAGCATCAAGAGTGGTTTTTCCCCAAAAGGGGAACCCTCGACCCACAAAAAAGATAAGAGGATAGAAGAGCAATGAAGATCCGTTCTGTTCTTTCCGCGGCTGTGCTGGCTGTGGCAACAACCTTTGCCTCGACACAGGCGCTCGCCCAAGACACCTTCACACTCCGCCTTGCAGAAACCTGGGGGCCAAACTTCCCGATTTTCGGTGACACCACCAAACGCTTTGCCGAAACCGTAGAGAAAATGTCTGACGGACGCCTCAAGGTCCGTATCGATTCTGCCAACAAGCACAAAGCCCCGCTGGGCGTGTTTGATATGGTCAAAGCCGGTCAGTACGACATGGGCCACTCCGCATCCTACTACTGGAAAGGCAAGGTTCCCGAGACCCTGTTCTTCACCAGCATGCCGTTTGGCATGAACGCCATGGAACAGTACGCCTGGTTCTACCACGGCGGCGGCATGGAGCTGATGCAGGAAGTCTACGAGCCCCACAACATGCTGTCCTTCCCGGGCGGTAACACCGGCGTTCAGATGGGCGGCTGGTTCCGCGAGGAAATCAAATCGCTGGAAGACCTTCAGGGTCTGAAGATGCGTATCCCCGGTTTCGCCGGTGAAGTGTTCGCGGAAGTTGGCGTTAACCCGACCAACATTGCCCCGGGCGAGCTCTACACTGCCCTGGAGCGTAACACCATCGATGCCGTTGAGTGGGTAGGTCCGGCACTGGATCTGCGTCTTGGTTTCCAGCAGATTGCCGACTACTACTACACCGGTTGGCACGAGCCTGCTACCGAGCTCCAGTTCCTGATCAACAAGCGGGTATGGGAAGAGCTGCCAGCTGACCTGCAGGAAATCATGCGTGTTGCCATGCGCACGGCTTCCTACGACATGCTGGTCCACTCCCAGCACGCCAACGCAGAAGCCTGGGCAAACATTCGGGAAGAGCATCCGAATGTCCAGATCAAGCGTTTCCCGGACGAAATCTTCGACGCCATGTACGAGGCCAACAACAAGCTGTTGGAAGAGTCAGCCGCCGAAAGTGACATGGCTGCCAAGATTATCGAATCTCAGCAGAACTATCTTGAGCAGAGCCGTGCTTACACCAACATTTCCGAGCGCGCCTACCTCAACACCATGGCCGAAGTCGAGTAAGATATAGGCTGTAACGGAGCCGGGATCGCTCTTGCAGTGATCCCGGTTTTGTCGTTTATAGCAACTGAAAAAGCGCCAGGTCGTCTGGCGGGGGATCATCAATGCGGTGGATTATCAAACTGGACGACGGGCTTGCCCGCCTGTCCATCTTCTGTGGCTGGGTTGCCTGTGTCGCGATGATACTGATGGCAGCCAACGTCTTTTACGACGTCGTAGCCCGCTACGCCTTTAACAACGTTTCTATCGGCATGCAGGAAATGGAGTGGCACCTTTATTCGGTGGTGTTCCTGCTGGGTATACCCTACGCATTGCGCACGGATGGTCATGTCCGGGTTGACGTTTTCTACACCAAATGGAGCAACAAGGCCAAGGCCTGGGTAAACCTGGTGGGTGCAATCATTTTTGTTATTCCCTTTGCCTACCTGATCGGCGTTTACGGCTACGACTTTGCGGTCGACTCCTACAAAATGGGTGAAGGCAGTGGCGATCCCGGCGGTTTGCCCCACCGCTGGATTATCAAATCTGTCATCCCGATCAGCGCGGTTTTCATCGGCATTGCCGGTCTGAACATGGTTACCTATGCCATCCGGGTAATGTCCGGGGAAAAAGCTTATGCTGGTGAGCACAGCGCAGGAGGCCTCGCATGATCGGTATGATTATGTTCGGTGTCGCCCTGCTGATGCTGATGCTGGGCTTCCCGGTAGCATTCACCTTCGGTGGCGTTGCGCTGTTTTTCGGAGTTTTCGCCGAGGGCATGGACCTGTTTGCCTTCATGCCCTATCGCATCATGAGCGTGATGCAAAACACCGTCCTTATGGCCGTTCCCCTGTTTATTTTCATGGGCGTGGTGCTCCAGCGGACGCGGTTGGCGGAACAGCTTCTGACCTCCATGGGCCGGTTGTTTGGCGGCCTCCCCGGCGGCCTGGCTATTTCGACGATTCTGGTCGGTGCCCTGCTGGCAGCCTCTACCGGTGTTGTCGGTGCCAGCGTGGTTGCCATGGGCCTGATCTCGCTGCCCGTCATGCTGGCGCACAAATACGACAAGAGACTGGCCACCGGGACTATCTGTGCGTCCGGTACCCTCGGTCAGATTGTTCCTCCCTCAATCATCCTTATTATTCTGGGCGATGTCCTTGGCCTTCCGGTCGGGGATCTGTTCAAGGCCGCGGTCTGGCCCGGCGTTGTGTTGGTGGGTCTCTACATCATCTACATTCTGGTGCTCACCAGGCTCCAGCCGGAAACCGCCCCGGCTATGCCGGATGAGCCAGGAGTATCCCGGAAGAAGGAAATCTTCAATGCGCTGTTGGCGATCATTCCGCCACTGGCATTAATTGTGGTGGTTCTGGGCTCGATCTTCACCGGCATTGCCACACCCACCGAGTCATCCGCCCTGGGTGGCGTTGGCGCCGTGGTTCTGGCCATCATCTACCGGCAGTTCTCTTTCAAAATGGTGTGGGATGCATCCAAGGATACCGTGAAGGTGACCGCCATGGTCTTCGCGATCCTGATCGGCGCCACGGCCTTCTCCATGGTATTCAGCTACACCGGTGGCGACTACCTTCTGGAAGAATGGCTGCTTCAGCTGCCCGGTGAAAAGTGGGGCTTCATCATTCTGGCCATGGTGGTGATTCTGGTACTGGGTTTCTTCATCGATTTCGTGGAGATTTCCTTCATCATCGTGCCGATTCTTGCGCCAGTGGCAGAAGCCATGGGCATCAACATGCTCTGGTTCGCCATCCTGATCGCAATGAATCTGCAAACGAGCTTCCTTACACCACCATTCGGATTCTCGTTGTTCTATCTGAAGGGGGTAGCACCGCCCCAGGTGCGAACAACGGATATCTACAAGGGTGTTTTGCCCTTCATCCTGATACAGATGTTCGTGCTGGCACTGATCGTGATTTTCCCAGAATGGTTTGGTATGAGTTCCTCATACTGACGGAAAATACCGGGCCTCGCGGCCCGGTATTTTTTTGTCCGCCTTCCCGCTTTTTTGCTCACCATAGTTTTCTTCTATTCAACGTCACCTGACAAAATCTGACTGTTTTCTATACTGAACGAACAACCGGCGATTCTCAGACTGGTATTCGGGAACCCTGGCGTAAAAGCGTCGATAAAAACATTGATGTTGAGATTATCAAGGGAGAGCGGAGTCCATGAACCAGAGCACTGCCCAGAAAACCCGTGACAGCGGGCAAGAATCCAAGAGCCATGTTCTGACCCTGCCACTGGAAAACACCCATGTGGACCGGTCACCTCACACGTACGAGCGTTGGCTGATTGCCAAGCTCATGCGCATGGCAGGCTCGCCACCGGTCCGGTTCCAGCTCTGGAACGGGGATGTCATCGAACCCGAGGGTCAACACGCCCAATTCACTCTCCACCTGACTGACCCCAAGGCTCTCTACGCATTGGTCACCAACCCCAACCTGGCCTTCGGGGATCTGTACAGCTCCGGACGGCTGGAAGTGGAGGGAGACCTGCCGGATCTGATGGAGGCTCTCTACCGGTCCGTTCACCGGGCGCGACAAAAATGGCCGAAATGGCTGGAAGCCCTGTGGCGCAATCACAACCCCCGCTCCACCGGTATCTCGGAAGCCAAGGAAAACATTCACCACCATTACGATCTGGGCAATGAGTTTTATCAGCTCTGGCTCGACAGCGCCGAAATGCAGTACACCTGCGCCTATTACGAGAGCCCGGACCTGACTCTTGAACAAGCCCAACTGGCAAAGTTGGAACACGTCTGTCGCAAGCTCCGACTCAAGCCCGGCATGACCGTGGTCGAGGCCGGCTGTGGCTGGGGCGGGCTGGCCCGCTACATGGCGCGCAACTTCGGGGTCAAGGTGCATTCCTACAACATCTCGAGGGAACAGCTGGACTATGCCCGGGAAGAGGCCCGCAAGCAGGGGCTGGATAACCTTGTGGAATATATTGAGGACGATTACCGGAACATCAGCGGCCAGTACGATGCTTTTGTATCCATCGGAATGCTCGAGCATGTGGGCAAGGAAAACTACGAGGCTCTATCTGACCTGATCAAGCGGAGCCTGAAACCCGACGGTATCGCCCTGTTGCACAGCATTGGTCGCAATCGCCCGATGCTGATGAATGCCTGGATTGAGAAGCGAATATTCCCGGGCGCCTATCCACCGAGCATCGGGGAATTCATGCAGATCTGCGAGCATGGCGATTTCTCAGTGCTGGATGTGGAGAACCTGCGTCTGCATTACGCCCAGACCCTCAGCGACTGGATGACACGTTTCAACGAGAACGAAGACAAGGTAACCGCCATGTACGACAGTCACTTCACCCGAGCCTGGCGCATGTATCTGGCTGGATCCATCGCCGCCTTCAGGGCGGGTTCCCTGCAACTGTTCCAGGTGGTCTTCAGCCATGGCGATAACAACAAGCTGCCCAGGAACAGACAGGATCTTTACAACTTCCCTGCCGCACCCGAGGAGGCCTGATGGATTATTACGACCTTATCATCGTTGGTGCCGGCCCCGCCGGCTCTACCCTCGCCAGCGCTCTGGAGAACAGCGGCAAAAAAGTTCTGATCATTGACAAGCAGGACTTTCCCCGGGACAAGACTTGTGCAGGCTGGGTTACTCCTGCCGTCATGGAGACTCTGAAGATCAATCCCGAGGAGTACGGCAACGGACGAACGATCCAGCCCATTCGTCGCTTCCGAATTGGCATGATGGGCCAACCGGCGGTGGAAAACGATCATGGCGAGGTGGTCAGTTATGGCATTCGCCGATGTGAGTTCGATGACTATCTGCTCGGCCGCGTAAACAGCGTCAAGCAACTTGCCACACCGGTAAAATCCATCGTCCGAACAGAAGGCAATTGGGTAATCAACGACACCTGGGAAGCCCCACTGGTAGTCGGAGCAGGCGGCCACTTCTGCCCGGTTGCGCGGTTGCTGGGCGACGGACTGGGGGGCCATGAAACCGTCGTCGCCGCCAAAGAGGTTGAGTTTGAAATGACACCGGAGCAGGCCTCGGCTTGCGAGGCACGGGGCGATACCCCGGAGCTCTGGTTTTGCCGCGATCTCAAGGGGTATGCCTGGGTATTTCGCAAGGGCAATTACCTGAATATTGGCCTGGGCCGGGAGGACAACCACAAACTGACCGGTCACCTTCAGGCGTTTGTCGATGAGATGAAGTCCACCGGACGCATCCCGGAGGACCTGCCGGGGCGCTTCAAGGGCCATGCCTACCTGCTTTATGCCCATGCAGAACGGCCTTTGGTGGACGACGGCATTCTGCTGATCGGCGATTCTGCCGGCCTGGCCTACACACAGAGCGGCGAAGGCATCCGGCCAGCGATCGAATCGGCGCTGCTGGCGGCGGATGTGATAAGGAACGCGCCGGATTATTCAGCTTCTTCATTGCAAGTCTACGGCGATGCCATTTCCGAACGCTTTGGCAACCGCGCAGCGAACACCGATCAGGGCTGGCAGGTTCCCGACTGGGTCAAGATGCCACTGGCCAGCAGCCTGATGCGTTCTCACTGGTTTACAAGGAAAGTGGTCACGGAGAAGTGGTTCCTGCACCAGGAGGTGCCGCCGCTGAAAGTCGCTGTCTGAATATGCAAAAAATCAGACCGGGAGCGCCGTTACCGACGTGTCCCGGTCTTTAGTTGGCACCCTTGAATCAGTTCGCGGTCAGTTCAATAACATCAACACCGTAGAAGGTGGTGGTGCCGCTCACTTCGTTGCCCACCGCCAGCATGGGCTTGCCATTGGGGCTGTCTTCTGCGGCGATGAACGCCAGGCCTTCGGGCCCAAGGTCACCAGCCATACCCGCCTCTAGATTCTCCTGGGAGACAGAGAAGTCCCGGTTATTCAGGTACTGCACGAACCCCGGATTTTGGGGATTGGTGACATTGTAGACCATGATTCCGCCGGCACGCTCCAGGCCGATAAAGGCGAATGTCTGGCCATTGATCGTTCCAATTGTCACCGCTTCGGGCTCTGGCCCCTTATCATCAGACCGGTTATCGAAGGAATTCTCGTCGTTGTTGCCGTTGAAGTTGCCGGGGATCAGGCTGGCAGTGATACGCTCAAATTCGCTACCACTGTCGAACACTCGCTTGCCGTCCTCTGACCAAATGGAGAAGGATCGTGCGCCGTAGCTGAACAGGGTGTCGTATTCGCAGGTGTTTTCCACGTAGAACTTAACGTCGTCCACGTCCACATCGGTGTCACCGTTAAGGTCGCCAAGTTCAGCGGGCAGCTGTGACGGGTCGCAGCCGTTGCTGATGCCCATAGTGGAGGTGGTGTTCAGGCGGCCCAGGTTTTCGTCTTCCAACAGGTTGGTTATGGCCGATAGGTCACTGGCTGGGTCCAGGGTCAGGTCCGCCATGCGGAATTCTTCGGTCCAGCCATCGTAATCCCGCGAGTCGCCTTCGTTGGCGGTTATGTAGTAGGTTTTGCCATTGTAGCCGTAGCTTGTGATGGCGTCGGGCATGTACATGCCTTTCACTGGCCAGTTGCGGATGTTGATGCCGCTGTCACGGTTGCTGGCATCCAGTTCGTTGCCGATGATGCTGTGGTCTTTGTAGCCCAGAGGCAAGAGCGCAGTGATCTCACCGGCCTCAATATCCAGCTCGGCGACCGCGTTGTTTTCCTGCAGGGCTACCCAGGCTTTGGTATTGTCTATGGATACGGCAATGTATTCCGGCTCCAGGTCTTCGGCCAGTGTTGCGCCGGGGCCGAATATCCGCAGGCCAGCCGTTTCCAGGTCTGCTTGGTCAGCATTGAAGCCGGTGAAACCGGCGGTGGTCACGATGGCAGACGCTACGCCGTTGGACAGATCAATAATGCTGACAGAGCCTTCAGGGTCCACGCTATAGTCGTTACTCGGCTCGCCTTCGTTGGCAACCAGCACTTTCTGGCCATCACGGGTGAATGTGACCATATCAGGCAGGGCTCCAACCTCAACCTCACCTGCCTTGTTGAGGTCCGTACTGTTATAGAAAACCACCTTGCCATTTGCCTGCTTGTTCTCTGCTTCGATAGCCACCGCGACCAAATCACCATATACCGCCACACTATTGGCGGCAGCGCCCTCAGCGGTCGCATCAATCGTGCTCAGTTTCACTGGTAGTGCTGGATCGTTGATGTCCAGGACGTCAATTGTTCTGGCCAGGGCATTCACCACGAACAGCCGCTGATTCGCCGGATCATGAGCAACAATCTCGGCAGCACTCTCGTCAAAAACCTCTCCTTCCGCCTGGTAGGAGCCCAGTACATTCAGCTCAATGAGTGTCTGACTGGTGCCAGCTGCACCATCAGTACCGTCTGCGCCATCATCGCCGTCACAGCCGGCAAGACCGAGAACCGACGCCAGGATGGCGGTGCCAAGGAGGGATTTACGCAGTTCCATATTCGCCTCATCTTCTAAAGTGTGTTGGTTCACGACATACTTTATTGAGACAAGGTGACATGACTGCGTCAGACAGAAGACAATTTGATGGCAAAGGCATTGCAGCGACAAAAAATGGCGACCCGGAGGTCGCCATTATAATTACAGAGAAAATCCCTATTTTCAGTGACCAAGATAACTGCGATACATCCAGACAGTCTTCTCCTGCTGGGAGATGTAGTCGCTCATCAGGGCAACCGTACCCTCGTCTTCCGCTTCACCGGCCAGACTGAGCAGTTCACGCTGTTTACCAATCAGCTTGGCAAAGCTTTCCACGATGTTCTCCATCGCTTCCTTGCCGTCGGAAACATCTTTGCGCTCCGGCACTTCTGAACGCTCGATGTAGGTGCTGTAGGCGTGGGCCGGGCGATGGCCAAGTGTCAGAACGCGCTCGGCAATCTCATCAATCTTGAGCAGCAGGTCGTCATACAGCTCTTCAAACTTCACATGCAACTCGAAGAAGTTGTCGCCCTTGATGTTCCAGTGGTATCCCCGGACGTTCATGTAGAAGATCTGGTAATTGGAAAGCAGATCATTGAGGGAATCCGCAAGCTTTTCCGTTTTCTCGGTATCAAGACCGATAAAGTTCTTACCCATAATGCGTCTCCTTGGCAGTTATGTATAAATGACTGAAAACAATATACCCCCGATGGCCGAACATCGGGAAGTTGAGTCAGGTTATTCCTGTCATAGCGGCACTGCATAGCTCTACCTATGAGAGTCAGCCAGTACATAGGTGGCAACTATCGAAGATCAAAAAACAATTCATTTAACAATCATTCTCACCAAACGTTTAATGGAAACATCAACGAACGACACCGGAGAGAATCATGAGCGCGTTAAAACTGTTCGTACACAACCATGGCACGAATGGCGATCAGTCGCTGATCAAGACGGTAACGTTCGCCCTCACTCACTTTACAGTAGCCTTTACCGTGGCTTATCTGCTCACGGGTGACCTCCTCATCGGAAGCCTGATCGCCATGGTGGAACCGGCAATCAACACGGTTGCCTATTTCTTCCATGAAAAGATCTGGGCCCGGCGCCAGCGAAATGCAGGCGCTTCTGGAGGAACTCTAACTCACCCCCAGCCCCACACCTTTTGATCCCGATCAAGGGCCGGCTCAGACACCGGGCCCACAATCGGTGCAGCCTTCCTCTGGCGCCGGTCCGATACTGAGGTTGCGGTTGAGGTCTTTCAGTGCGGTTCTCAATCCTTCCTCGATGACCGGATGGTAAAACGGCATTTCCAGCATTTCGGTGACGGTCAGTCTTCGCTGGGCCGACCATGCGAGCAGATGGGCGATGTGCTCCGCCGCCGGGCCGAACATCTCGGCTCCCATAAACAGGCCACTGCCATGCTCACCGTAAACTCTCAGTAGTCCCCGGTTTTTGCCGATCACCCGACTGCGCCCCTGATCCTCGAAGGACACCTCCCCAACGGCGAAGCATCCGCGACAACGCTCGCCCACCTGGTGAATCGTCAGCCCGACCGTCGCAATCTGCGGCTCGGTGAATACTACCGCCAACGGCGTCCGGCGAAGCCCGGTTCGCACATCCGGGTAAGAGGCAGCGTTGTCGCCGGCTATCCGGCCCTCGTCGGCTGCCTCGTGCAACAGCGGCAGACTGTTATTGGCGTCGCCGGCGATAAATATGTGGCTCTGACCACAACGCAGGGTATGGGGATCAAACAGAGGCATGCCCTTTTCATCCAGCTCAATGTCGGCGTTCTGGATATCCAGTCCGTCGACGTTGGGCCGACGCCCGGTGGCTGCTAACAGGTAATCAAAGGTTTCGGTCTTTTCACCGGTATCCCCATCCACAAACGTAATGGCGACACCGTCATCAACCCGCTCAACGTTCTTGACCTCCGACTCTGGATCCAGCGGGAACTCTTCGTTAAAGGCTTTAAGGGCGTAGTCCCGGATCGAGTCGTCCTGGATGGGACCGACAGACCCGCCAACGCCGAACATTCGCACCCGGACCCCAAGCCGGCTCAAGGCTTGCCCAAGCTCCAGTCCAATCACGCCCGGACCAAATACCGCCACCGACTCCGGCAGATCCTGCCATTCGAAAATATCATCATTCACCACCAGGCGGTCCTTGGCTTCTTTCAGAAACCCGGGAACATTGGGCCGGGAACCGGTAGCGATGATGATCCGCTCCGCCTCAACCTCACGATTGCCTTCAACCACCAGACGATGCGGGCCAACAAACCGCGCGTGACCTTTCAGGCGGTGCGCTTCCGGAAACTTCTCGACCGAATCAATCACCGACGAAACGAAACGGTCCCTTTCGGTTCGCACCCGCTCCATAACCCGCCTGCCATCAATCCGGATGCCCTGGGCAGAGACGCCAAAAAGCTTGCCAAGCTCCATCTGATGGGCATTTTCGGCGGCGGCGATCAACAGCTTGCTCGGCATACACCCGACCCTGGCGCAGGTGGTGCCATACTGGTCACCCTCAATCAGCACGACTTTGTCGGTCACTTTGCGCACGCGCTGATAGGCCACCATACCGGCGGTACCAGCTCCGATAATGGCAACGTCTACAGGTTGCTTATCCATACAACGGTCTCCTGACAGGCATTCCCGGCACCCGGGAACAGGGAAGGTTCGGAAGGGTGTGACCTCAGTATAGAAGCCATGGCAAGTTTCACCCGCCCCGTGAAAAAAGCACGGATTCAGCCTATGCTGTCAGACTTTTCAGGCAATGCCGTACGCAGGATAGGAGTAGGGAAATGCAGAGTTACTGGCCGGAATTTCTGACCGTAGCCGTGGTCCACTTGCTGGCTGTGGCAAGCCCCGGGCCGGATTTTGCCGTGATGCTTAGACAGGCGCTGTGCCAGAGCCGGAGAAACGCGCTGCTGACGGCCATCGGCATTGGTGGCGGAATTCTGGTGCATGTCTGTTACTCACTGCTGGGGATTGGCCTGCTGATCCAGCAATCAATCATGCTCTTCAATGTGCTCAAGGTGCTCGGGGCGCTCTATCTTGCCTGGATTGCCGTGCAGTGTCTGCGGGCCCGTGCCGGCAGCGTCCATGTGGAACAAGACCCGACCGGTGGGCAATCCGGTATCGCAGCCCTGCGACTGGGTTTCCTGACCAATGCCCTGAATCCCAAAGCAACCCTGTTCTTTGTTTCCCTGTTCTCCGTTGTGATCAGCCCCGGTACGCCCATTGCTCTTCAGGCAGGCTATGGCATTTACATGGCCCTGGCCACCGGGCTCTGGTTTGCCATGGTTGCCGTCTTCTTTACCCTGCCAAGCGTTCGCCGGGGATTTAACCGGTTTGGCCACTGGCTGGACCGCCTGATGGGCGGTGTTCTGCTGTTGCTGGCCGGCCAGTTACTGCTGTCTACAGTGAGCGGATCAGAGCCTCCGTCTGGGCCCATCCCAGACACGGATCGGTAATCGAACACCCGTAACGCAGGTCGGCACCGTCGTCCTGCCGGCCCGGTTCCAGGAAGCTTTCCAGCATCAGACCACGAATATGGTGGTTGCCGGCCCGGCGCTGGGCCATCACTTCACGGGCTATTTCCAGCTGTCGCCCAGCCTGCTTGCAGGCATTGTCGTGGCTGCAGTCCACCATTACAGCCGTAGACAAACCGGCATTTCCCAGGGTGCCAACGGCCTGTTCAATACTTGCCGCATCGTAGTTGGTAATACCGCGGCCACCGCGCAAAACCAGGTGGGTATCAGGGTTCCCCCGGGTGGTAATCATGACCGGCGCGCCGGTCGCCGACACCCCAAGGTGGTGATGAGGATGGGAGGCCGACTGCATGGCGTTGGTTGCAACGGCAATGCCGCCATCCGTACCGTTCTTGAAGCCGGTGGGCATGGGCAGGCCGCTGACCATTTCCCGATGCACCTGCGACTCGGTGGTTCGGGCACCGATGGCAGTCCAGCTCACCAGATCACCCAGGTAATCCATGGCGAACGGGCTCAGGGCTTCGGTGGCCAGCGGCAGACCCATGGCGGCCAGATTCAACAGAAGGCGGCGGGAGCGGCGCAGCCCCTCATTCAGATCGCCCGCTCCGGTGCGCTCCGGATCGTACAGCAGGCCTTTCCAGCCGACCGTAGTCCTGGGCTTCTCCAGATACGCCCGCATAACGATCAGGAAGCGGTCGCTGACCTCATCCGCCAGCGCCTTCAGCTTCTCCCCATATTCCAGGGCCGCCACCTCATCGTGAATGGAACAGGGTCCCATCACGATCAGGGTTCTCATGTCGCTACCTTGCAGAATCCCCCGGATTGCCTGTCTCTGCTCTGCCACCTGCCGGACGACAGAGTCGCTGACCGACATCTGCTGCTTGAGCTCCGCCGGCGTTGGCAGAACCACTTCCTGCCGGTGGACGGTCGGAGATTCCGCTTGCTGGTGTGTCAGTTCAGTGTTCAAGGGCATGTTCATGTCAGTGTTTCCGTTTCCCTGCGTCAGAATCAAAAAAGCCCCGGCTGGGCTACCAGTCGGGGCTTTTTGAGTCCGGTGGCAGCCTGGGTTTTCTGCCGGGCTGCCTTCCTCGTTATTCGTTCGATGAAGATGCTATGGGCGGCCCCGGCTCTGGCTAAAATAAAAGCCATAACCAAACCACCAAAAAAACACAGCAGCGACTGCAGCCACCGGCTTGGTGCCGAAAGCTTGCAAAACATTCAATTGACAGGTCGCGTGTGTCGTCTTCATGCTTTTCAATATATACCCCCGGTTTTCAACTTGGCAACCCAAACGCCGGAGTTTTTTCACTTACGGCTGAATGGTTGGGAGCAATCAATGACTGTTTTCCTCCGACGATACCCCCTGCTGCTCGCATTGGCGCTTCTGCTCGGGCTGTTTTCCAGCTCCGCCCTGGCCCAGGCGGAGTCACGTGCCTATCAGCTTGAAAACCGGCCCGGGGAAGACGTGGCTGTGCAGATTCGCGAGCTTTACCAGGGCTCGCCGGTGACCGTGACCGCCCGGGGCCAACAGCTGGTGGTGCGAGGTGAACCAGCCTTGCTGGACGAGATCGGGCGGCTTGTGGAGACGATGGACGTGGCGCCGGTACAACTGCGAATCACCGTTCGCTCCAGAACAGATAGCGGCGGCAAGCGCTCAGGGGCGGGCATTTCCGCGTCCGGAGGCCAGGCCGAAATCTCAGCGGAACGCCGCGTTACCAGTACCGGCAGCGCCCAGGAACGAACACTGGTTATGCAGGATGGCCAGTCTGCGCATATAACTTCGGGCCAGATCCGGACCATTCCTGTCGCCGTTCGCGGAGGCCGGAATCCGGCGGCTTTCCTGCAACAGGTCGAAACCCGCAGCGGGTTCCTGGTCAGCCCCCAGGTGATTTCCAATCAGGCGGTAGAACTGAGCATTGTCTCGTTCGAGGAGGAACCGGCAAACCTGGACGGTTACGAAACAGAGGCCGTGGTCACCATTCGGCGGGTTGAGCCAGGACAGTGGGTATCACTGGGCAGCACAGCAACCCGTTCGAGCCAGGAGCGCAGTGGCATCACCTATCAGGTAAACAGCAGCCGCTCAGAGAACCGGAGTTTTGAAGTACGGGTTGACCTTCTGCCCTGACCTCAGGCGTTTCGTTTGCCCAGGAGAACCTGCTTGGCTTCGTTCAGTTTGGCCGCCAGGTAGTCATTGCCACCCCGGTCCGGGTGAAGCTTCTGCATAAGCCGGCGATGGGCCATCACGACCTCTTCTTCAGTGCAGCCGGCTTGCACCCCAAGGATATCGCAGGCCTCGCGTTCTGACATCTGGCCAGTCAGATCCGTGCCCTGACCGGATTGACGGTTTGCCTGCTCTTGCTCTGATCCCTGCTTTTTTTCGCCCATGAACCGGCTGATGGCCGGGGCAAATTTCAGCAGCGCGGGCAACTTCCGCAACAGGGGAATCAGGGCCGCGACTGCCGCCGTCAGTACATGGACCCGACCAGTCAGAACCATGAACACCAGCAACGCGCCACCAATCACAAGAACAACTTTCCAGGTGGCCGCCTTTTTCTTTTCGGCGGACAGCGCGCCCCACTGTTTCAGAATTACAAACACGGCGGCTGCCAACGCGAGCCCCAGAATCCACTGCATGGTTGATCCTCACCCTGAATACCGTCGTAATTCTGTCACCGACGTCTGATACATTACTAGTGCCCTGCGCGGAAAGCCGCCCCCTACAAAACAGCCATGATGTTTGTCAATTCCGGCAAGCCCGGAGTCTAGATAGAAATACTTACAACCCGGTGACAATAGCGACCCTGATTTTGTAGGATGCTATGCTTCCCCAAATCTGACACAGATCCTCAGGACCCGAACCATGCGCACTGCTTCCCGCTTTCTGATCGTCATTATTTTTCTCGGCGTGGTGCTCGGAGGCATCTTTGGCTACAAGTTCTACCAGTTTGGCCAGATGCAAGAGCAAATGTCCCAGCCTCAGCCACCGGCCCAGATTTCCGCCGTTGAGGCCAAGAATGAAGCCTGGACGCCAGCCATCAAGGCTGTCGGCAGCGTTGAAGCCATTAACGGCATCCAGGTAGCCAATGAGGTGCCGGGCGTCATCGAAACCATCAATTTCGAATCCGGTGACGTGGTTGAGCAGGGCGATATCCTGATCCGCATCGATGCAGCCATCGATGAAGCCGCCCTGCGCACACGCCGTGCCGAGGCACAACTGGCTGAACAGGAATTCAAACGGGTATCCGACCTGCTGCCCAAGCGTGCAGTATCACAGTCTCAATACGATGAAGCCAAGGCCAATTTTGACGCTGCCCGCGCACGTGTTAACGAAGCCGAGGCCCAGTTGAGCAAGAAGATCATTCGTGCGCCCTTTGATGGCACGCTAGGTATCCGGATGGTCGACCAGGGCGAATATATTGCCACCGGCACGCCCATTGTGGAGATCAACATGCTGGATCCGATCTATGTTGACTACACCCTATCGGAGAAAAACCTGCCGAACGTGAAGACTGGCTATCCAGTAGTCGCCACTGTCGCTGCGGTTCCGGAGCAGGACTTTGAAGGATCTGTCAGCGCCATCAACACCTCGGTTAACGCGGAAACCCGGACTGTCAGAATCCGCGCCACGCTTTCCAACCCGGACAACCTGTTGCGTCCGGGCATGTTTGCGACCGTTCTGACCCAGCAACCGGAAGACAACGAGGTTGTGACCGTGCCGCGCACTGCTATTTCCTACAACACCTACGGTGACTTTGTGTTTGTGGTTGAGGAGAACGACGACGGCAACCTGATCGTTAACCGTCGCACGGTGACCACCGGCGAAACCCGCAACACCCGCGTTGCTGTCCTGTCAGGGCTGGAAGCAGGCCAAACCGTCGTCGAAAAAGGTTTGCTGCGCCTGCGCGCAGGCCAGAAGGTGGCCATTCAGGAAGAAGACCAGAAGCAGGGGGCATCTGAGTAATGCGCTTCACTGACATATTTATCCACCGTCCCGTACTGGCGACGGTGGTCAGTCTGCTGATTCTGCTTCTGGGTGCCCGGGCGGCCATGGAAATGGAAATCCGGCAGTATCCGGAACTCGAAAGCACCACCGTGACCGTCACTACGGCCTATCCCGGCGCCAGTTCCGACCTGATCAAGGGCTTCATTACCACGCCGCTGCAGCAGGCAATTGCCGAGGCCAGTGGCATCGACTATCTGACGTCCACCAGTTCCCAGGGTACCTCCACCATTGAAGCCAAGATGGTGCTGAACTATGACGCCAATGCGGCCCTTGCGGAAATCCAGGCCAAGGTGGCGAGCCAGCGGAACGTGCTGCCGGCCGAAGCCCAGGACCCGGTGATCACCTCCACCACCGGTGACTCGACGGCCCTGATGTACATTGCGTTTTACAGCAATGAGCTGGCCGTGCCCCAGATTACCGATTACCTGACCCGGGTTGTCCAACCCCGGCTGCAGGCGCTCTCCGGTGTTGGCAAGGCGGAACTGCTGGGCCGGAAATTCGCCCTGAGGGTATGGCTGGATCCGGAACGCCTGGCCGCCGTGGACATGACACCTCAGGAGGTGGTCGCAAAGCTCCGCGCCAACAACTACCAGGCCGCCGTGGGCAACACCAAGGGCACCTACACCGAAATCAGCATGACCAGCGACACCGACGTGGCTGATCCGGACGCGTTCCGCAACCTGGTCGTCAAACAGTCTGATGGCACCCAGATCCGCCTGCAGGACATCGCCCGGGTTGAGCTGGGCTCTGAAACCTACGATCAGCTCGCTCTGTACAAAGGCCAGCCGGCCACCTATGTCGCCATTGAACTGGCTCCCGGGGCCAACCCGCTGACGGTCGCCGGCCTGGTGAAGGACGAACTACCGGATATCGAAAGCCAGCTGCCGTCCGGGCTGGATGTGCGCCTGGCCTATGATGCCTCTGACTTCATCGAGGATTCCATCAACGAGGTTATCATGACACTGCTGGAAGCGATGATCATTGTTCTGGTGGTGGTGTTCCTCTGCCTCGGTTCGGTCCGGGCCTCGATTGTGCCATCCGTTGCGGTCCCGCTGTCACTTATCGGCGGCGCCTTCATCATGCTGATGTTCGGCTTCTCGCTGAACCTTCTTACCCTGCTCTCCATGGTGCTGGCCATCGGCCTTGTGGTGGATGACGCCATCATCATGGTGGAAAACGTGCACCGACACATCGAAGAGGGCGAGTCCCGATTCGAGGCCGCGATTAATGGCGCCCGTGAGATGGCGGTTCCGATCATAGCCATGACCACCACCCTGGTGGCGGTATACGCGCCTATCGGCTTCATGGGCGGGCTGGTTGGCTCGCTGTTCACCGAGTTTGCGTTCACGCTTGCGGGCACCGTTGTTATTTCAGGCATTGTTGCCCTGACCCTCTCGCCCATGCTTTCGGGCAAGGTTCTCAAGCCCCATGGCAACCCCGGTAGATTCGAGAGGGGCGTTGAGAAAACCTTCAATGGCCTGGCGGCGAGCTACAAGTCTGCCCTGAGCTCACTGATGCAAACCAAATCGGTGGTGGTTTTCTTCGCCCTCGTCGTGCTGGGCTCTATTTACTTCATGGTCTCAATGAGCCAGAACGAGCTGGCTCCCACTGAAGACCAGGGCATCCTGTTCTATCAGGGGCTTGGCCCCCAGACCTCGACCCTTGACTATCTTCTGGAGCATGGCGATGAAGTCCAGGAGCGTATGTCGACGGTCCCGGGCTACAACGAGGACTTTATGATCATCGGCATTACCGGCCCCAATTCGGTATTCGGTGGTTTCAAGCTGGCGCCCTGGAGTGAGCGGGAGATCAGTCAGTTTGAAGTCCAGCCAAAGCTGGATGCCGAGCTCAAGAACGTAACCGGCCTGCAAACCGCCGTGTTCCCGCGGCCTTCCCTGCCGGGCTCCGGTGGTGGCCTGCCATTCCAGTTCGTGATTACCACCGGCAGCAGCTATGAGCAGCTGGATCAGGTTGCGGATGAACTGCTGGGCAAAGCCATGGGCAGCGGTAACTTCATGTTCCTGCAGAAATCCATCAACTTTGATCGGCCGATCACACGCATCAACGTCGACCGGGACCGGGTAGCGGACCTGGGTCTGTCCATGCAGGACGTTGGCCAGAGCCTGTCGAGCATGCTTGGGGGCGGTTACATCAATCGTTTCAGCATGGAGGGCCGCTCTTACCAGGTGATTCCGCAGGTTGACCAGCAGTTCCGGCTGGATGCTCAGGCGCTCAATGAGTATTACATTCGCTCGGATAACGGCGAACTGGTGCCGCTGGGCAGCGTCGTCAGCTTCAGCCAGGACGTTGAACCCTCGAACCGCACCCAGTTCAACCAGCAGAACTCCCTCACTCTTGAAGGCGTGGTACAACCGGGCGTAGCCGCAGGTACCGCCATGGACTTCATGGAGCAGACCGCCGCTGAAGTTTTCCCACAGGGCTTCAGTTACGACTACACTGGCCAGACCCGCCAGCTGGCGACCCAGGGCAGCGCCCTGATGGTGACCTTCTTCCTCTCGCTGCTGGTGATTTACCTGGTGCTGGCAGCCCAGTTCGAAAGCTGGCGGGATCCGTTCATCATTCTGGTGTCGGTGCCCATGTCGGTTGCCGGAGCCATGGCGTTCATCGTCCTCGGCTTCGCCACCATGAACATCTACACCCAGGTGGGTCTGATAACGCTGATCGGGGTGGTGTCCAAGAACGGCATCCTGATTGTCGAGTTCGCCAACCAGTTGCAGAAGGAACGCGGGCTTAACAAGGTGGATGCGGTGATTGAGGCGGCAGCGATCCGCCTGCGGCCAATCATCATGACGTCCCTGGCGCTGATCTTTGCCATGGTGCCGCTGCTGATTGCCATTGGCCCGGGCGCGGAAAGCCGCTTTGCCATTGGTCTGACCATCAGCGCCGGACTGGGTATCGGAACCTTGTTCACC
>Ga0209949_1000355_pt1 | contig 24380 bp, 18 predicted proteins | sample SalPonC_black_MG_FD_185711 | JGI IMG/M metagenome (GOLD analysis project Ga0209949, IMG submission 185711) | Salt pond soil microbial communities from South San Francisco under conditions of wetland restoration - Salt Pond MetaG... | ecosystem: Environmental > Aquatic > Marine > Intertidal zone... | reverse complement strand
CCTTACCCGATTCCAAAATGGCGCCCGGTGCATGCAATGAATCAGCATAGGGCTGAAGACGGGTCAGTGCCACCTGGATCATTTCAGAAAACGAATGTCCATCCTTTGGGAAAACAGCCTCCCCCACTTTGATGCGTGCGGTTTTGTCTACCAGTTCCTTGATGGTACTGCCGATTTTGGGAACCAGGTATTTCAGGCCGGACGTATCTGTGGTAAATCCGAAAACAAGCACTTTGTTGTCTTCAATCACATAAACGGAATCACTGTCCCGAAAGGCATTTTCAATATACCCCTCCTTGCCCAGAAGGGATCGGGGAATATCTGTGTTGTCTCCTTGGTCAACCACCACATACACCATGGCGGTATCCACCCCGGCCCGCAAGGTCATATTGAACAGTTTTGAAATCCACTTGAGCTGCAATTCATCGATATGAAAGGGAAACTGGTCATCCTCGATCACCCGGGAAACCGACACACTGGCATTCATAGCCCTCAGCTGTTTGGTAATCCGGCCGGCCCTTTCCTTGTGCGGGGTATCACACACGATGGCCGGGTGATGCGCAATTACCGCTGCCGCCTTTTCCCTGGAGAACTGCAATTCCCGGACAAGATAGGCAAGAAACGGTTCTGTGTTTTGCAAATTCAGCTGCTTGAGAACAATTCTGTATAATGATTGCTGCATATCACCCGTTCATAAACCGATTAACCGTATTACCGATGTTGAAAAATATGCGGGACGTTCAACCTGATTCAGATGCCGAAAAAAAGGACAAAAAAAATAGACATGCCAAAACCTTTTCCCGGATTGAACAGAAAGGCATTCGTATACGTATTTTAATTTACTGCAAAAGAGTGGTGGAGGCGGCGGGAGTTGAACCCGCGTCCGAAAACCATCATCCCTGGCTTCTACATACTTATCCTGAACTTTGATATTGGCCCAGGGGTCTCCTTCAGGAGGGATACCCCGGGGTATAGCCTGAAAAATTCAACTGATGTGGTTCAGGCAGCCCCATCAGCGGTCTTGCAAAGTCGACGCCCATACCTGAAATCTGCAAGAGGGATTTCAGGAGGACGGCAGCGGGTGTTAAGCCGCTACGGCGTAATTATAATCGTCTGCGATTATCTTTAAGGCTTTGCCAAGTTTACGAGCTGACAAACGACTCGGTATGCTACCATGGGCTTCAAAATCTCCGTCGAAACCATTTCGCCCCCGGATTGTAAAAGATCAGAACTACATATTATGTACACATATTATAATGAATGCATATCAAAAGTCAATATCCACTTTAGATACCTGGATATTTGCCCTAATGGATTGCGTATCACAAGGTCCCTGGCAAAGAGCCTCTTGAGGTGTTCTGTGACAGGACCGTCAGAGCCGGAGGGGTTGACAGACATGCCGGGATGATAGCACCGTACACGGTTGATCTGTCCCTTTGCTGTAAATAGCTGGCAAAACCGGCCCCGGAAGATCTCGGGCCGGTTACAGAACACCTCAAGAGGCGGGCTTGGGACAAGGACACCCCATGAAACGATGCAAAATCTGATGCACGCATGGCAAATATCCAGTCAGATACCCGTCAGATATCTGTTCGATATCAGGCTGAATATTTTTTGCGGTCCCGGTCCATGTCCCGTTTGATATCCCGTTCTTTGATGCTCTGGCGCTTGTCATAAAGTTTTTTGCCTTTTCCAAGCCCCAGCAGTACTTTGATTTTGTCATTTTTAAAATAGATTTTCAGCGGCACGAGGGTGTAACCTCTTTCCTTGATTTTACCGATAAGCTTGGAGATTTCAGATTTGTGAAGCAGCAGTTTTCTGGTGCGCATGGGTTCATGGTTGTCATTGTAAGCAAATTTGTACGGGGAAATGTGGAGCTGCCGCAAAAAAATCTCCCCCCGTCTGATATCAGCATAAGAATCCTGAAAACTGACCCGCCCTTCCCTGATGGACTTGACCTCTGATCCCACCAGGACAATACCGGCTTCAAATTCTGCATCAATGTGAAAATTATGCCGGGCTTTTTTATTGGAGGCGATCAGTTTAATATAATCAGCTGGCATGCCTTATTCTTCCATTTCTTTGTAGGGAAGAATATCCTTGTATTCTTCCTGGGTAAACCGGGTGATCTCCTGGACAGTGGAAAATGTGCCCACTTTTTGTGCAAAGCGTTGCGCTTTTTGGAAATCCATACCCCGTATCATCTTTTTTATTACCGAAATCGAGGCCGGATTCATGGACAGGTTTTTCAATCCAAAACCCAAAAGGACAGGAATATTGAGGGGATCACCAGCCATTTCTCCGCACATCACCAGTTCAATATTGTTTTTTTCAGCAGCAGCAAAGACCATCTTGATCATTTTAAGCACCGCCGGGTTCAGGGCCTGATACAGATGGGCCACCCTGCGGTTGCGCCGGTCGATAGCCATGGAGTACTGGATCAGGTCGTTGGTGCCGATACTGAAAAAATCCACCTGCCGCGCCAGTTCATCAGCCATGAGAACAGCAGAGGGCACCTCTATCATAATCCCCAGGGCAATATCTTTGTTGAATATCTTGTCTTCTTGTTCAAGTTCCAAAACCGCTTTGTTGATAACGGACTTGACAGCTGTGAGTTCTTCCATGCATGAAATCATGGGGATCAACAACTTGAGATTGCCGAATGCTGCAGCCCGGAGAATGGCCTTGATCTGGGTGACAAATATATCCTCGTTTTCCAGACAGAACCGGACCGCCCGGAGTCCAAGAGATGGGTTGGCCTCTTCCACAGGGTCGATACAGGGATTGAACTTATCACCGTTGATATCCAGGGTGCGGATGGTCACCGGCTCGGGATTCATGAGCTCCACCAGTTCCCGGTATTTGACGAGCAGCTCTTCTTCTGTGGGGAACCGCTCCAGATCCAGATAAAGGAACTCTGTTCTGAACAGTCCGATACCGGAAGCGCCGTTGTCTTTTGCAGATACCACCTCTTCCACCAGTTCGATATTGGCCATCAAGGTAATGGCCACTCCGTCTCTGGTAACAGCCGGCAGATGGCTGTCGCGTTCTATATCCGCCCTGTAGGCTTCAAACCGGGCCAGACGCTCTTCGTATTTGAACAGGGTATCTTCTTCAGGATTGATGATGATGATACCGGAAGAGCCGTCCACAATCAGGATGTTATCATTGTTGATGCTGGTTGTGGCCCGGGCCAGTCCGAAAACGGAAGGAATCTTCAAGGATTTGGCCACAATACCGGTGTGAGAATCTTTTCCTCCCCGGTCGGTGACAAATCCTTTGACACGCTCCAGCTGAATCTGACTGGCATCTGCCGGACTCAGGTCATGGGCAACGATAATGACCCGTTTGTTGATATCGGCAATGTTGATATCCCGGGCACCCAGCAGATAGGACATGATTTTGTCTGACACCTGAACAATGTCGTTTACTCTGGACTTCAAATACTGGTCATCCACCTGCTGAAACATGAGTTTCACCTGTCGGGCGACTTTTCTCAATGCCCATTCCGCATTGATCCGTTCTTTTTGAATGGTTTCAATGGTTTTTCCATACAGCATCTTGTCCTTGAACAACGCCATATGGGTTTCCAGGATGTTCAGGGTCTCGCTGACATCTTTGTCCAGGGCTTGTATTATCCGGGCATGTTCTTTTTTGGCTTTTGCCACGGCATTTTTGAACCGGTCAATTTCCCGGGGCACCATGGCACCTGAGACCGAATACCGTTCAATAATGTTGACCCCTTCGCGGTCCACCAAATAAGCCTTCCCAATACAGATGCCGGGGGAACCGCTGATACCTTTGAGGATCATTTCACGGGGTTTGTTTCGATTCATTCTGTCAACTCTCCGAAACCATCGTCAAAAAAAATTTTGATCTTCTCCACCACCCGGACATCTGCACAAGACTCCGCCTGAATATCAATAGATGCGCCTTTGGCAGCACAAAGGGTTAATATATCTATGACACTTGCGGCATCCACCCGGTTTTTACCATCTGAAAGCCAGATGTCATTTTCTGCAGTCATGGCCATTTTTGCTATCCGGGCTGCAGGTCTTGCATGCATCCCCAGCTCATTTATGACAATGCTGTTATGGGACAATTGTATATTTTTTTTCAAACACACACGCTTTATTTTCAAAAAAAGTTTTCTTTTTCTATATGATTTCCGGCCAAAAGTCAATCCTGGACACTTTCTATCCAGCCCGTCCCCTGGAAAAATAACACTGGGTTTTCAAAGGAAATTTTTGTAAGCCCAGACGTTCAAGAATTTCTTTTTTGGCCATCTTTGGAGAAACAAATACCTGTTCAGGATTTCCGGCAAGGTAAAACATCTCACCCCAGGAATTGATATACACGGCACAATAATCTGTGATTTTTGTTTCATGACGGGGGGCATAAAAATTGAAGCTGATAAATATACAGGTGATATCCGGCGCCTTTTTTTTCAGTTCGCTGACATTCAATGCCTGCCGCTGCTGCGGGGCAAAAAAAACACACATGGCATTGAACAGTTTCTGGATATCATCGTGGGTGACCGGGGTGGGATTGGGAACCAGATTGACAACGGTATGCGCTGTAAAAAGGTTGTTGTTGATAAGCCATGCCCCGATTTCCTCGATGGTCTGGGTCTGCACCAGTGATTCATCAATGCTTTGGTGCAGTTTTACGGATTTGTGAAACAATTCCCATCTGACCCGTGTGTCATGCCCGGGAAGATATCGGATATGCAGCCGTGAAAACAACCGTTCACCTCTGGAAATCAGCAGGATTTTTTTTATCTTGCATGGTTTTTCCAGAAAAACAATATCCACCTTCCGTTCCAGTATCCGGCGGTCTTCATCTGAAATCATCAGTCCGCTGGAATGGCTTTCAAAGGTTTTTTTTACCTGGTTGTATTTTATGAGCATATACCGTTCAATGGAGGCGGACAGTCTGTGGATCCGCTGGTAGTCCCATTCTTTGAAATGTCCGATTTCAAAGAGGCGGGACATGCTCCACCCCCATTTAATAATGGAATCGGTCACCAGATGTCTGCGCATCCCGAAAACCGTATGGTCCAGATCAGCCCCCTTTGCAATCTCCAGTTTCAGAAAGAAACAGGTAAGGATCAGGTGCATGGATTTTCTATCCCCTGCAGACCGGTAATAGCCCAGAAGATTGTTCAGCAGAATGATATATGAATCATTCTGCGCCAGTTTCAGATGGTTCCCTGCATTCATCCATACATTTTTGTACTGGTTGCACAAAAGGGGTTCATGTCCGTAAGAGTAGATGTATTTTTCCAGCAGCGCCATTTTGATTACCGATTTGAACGGGCTTTTGAGCCATTTGAACATCTGCCAGATGGAGGCGCCGAAATACTCATTCACCGGTATGGCATGGATATCCCCCAGGTCAATATATCTGTGCGATCCGGGCAGCCGGCTGATTTGGTTCAAGATCATGTGATAATAGTTCAGGCTTATGGGGGTGGGAAGTACTGCCCAAAGGGGCAGTTTTCCGGCCACATGGATCATGGTTCTGTAAAACTCTTCCTTCAGCAGCCGGGACTGGGCTGTGCCGGAACTTTCCTGGGTAAATCCGCCAAAATCGTTATTTTTTGCCTTTTGGATATCCACAACAAAAAATGTGGTCTGGATTTTGCATTTTTCCACAGCCAGTTTTTCCAGCATTTTGAGTTTCTGTTGAAACAAAGCGTGTTCATGGGCATTCATGGCTTCCTCGTGAACACAGACCCAATAGTCAATATCAGATGCATGGGTCTGCGCCAGGGACCCTACGCTTCCCATGGAAAAAACCCCTTCGATACAGGGCGAAGAAACGTATTCCGCCCTGTGTTTGTGGATACCTGTAAATTTCTCCAGCACCTGCAGCGTGGTGCCGGAGGGGATATACGCTGCAATGCCGCAGGGTGTTTTGGGGTGTATGGGCGGGAAGCCCGGCAGGTCAATATTTTTGTGCAGCAAAAGGGGGACCAGCTGAAAAAAGTCCGCCTGGGGGGGTTTGAAAACATCAAATGCCGTGAGTATGCTCATTTTGTTCTGGTTTAAGAACTTGTTTTCCCCGTAATGGATAAATTCACAGAAAATCAACAGATTGATTTTTTCTGCAATGGATTTTTCCATCCAAGGCAGGTCTGTAAGGGTGAGCTGATACCGTCTGGCATTGTATGCAATCCCTTCACACCGTATCATGGATCCGGCACTGGAGGGGAACCGTGAAAAACGGGACTGGACATAAGAAAAATCTGCATGGTCAAGACAGGCTGTGGCAAAGGAAACCCCGGATATCCTGGCATGGGAAAACACAGCACCCGTCAGATTGGTCTGGGTGAAAGCGGTTTTGGAAATCTGGGCGCCGGTGAACTGGGCATCATGAAGATCTGCCTGGACAAAATTGCAATTGAACAGTTTGGCGCCCTGGAAACTGCAGTTCACAAACCGGGTTTTTCTGGCATTGATGTGCATGAGCACGGCATGATCAAAATTGACATGGTGTATCTCTGCACCGGACCAGTCAATGTTATGGAGAATCGCCTGCTTGAAAAATGCCTTTTCCATGTGAGACCCGGAAAGGTCACAATTTTTCAGCGTGGCGCCGTTAAAAAAAATAACAGATGCTGAAAAACGCAGGCCGGAAAGGGTTTCACCATCAATGGTCAGGTCCTGAAAATCAATGGTTTTCTGGGCAATGTTCGCTTTGAGCGCTTCCAGTTTTTTTTTGACAGGATCCTGAAATACAGCGGAAAAGATATGTTTTTGTTTTTCCGGGGCTTTCTGTAAACGGTTGATCAGGCTTTCAAACCACAATGAGATGTCCTGTTTTTCCAGTTCCAGCAGAGACCTTGCTTTTTCCATGAATGTGAACATCGCGCGTTCCTGTTTTTTCACAGGCATACTGCCAGGAACCTTTAACATCCGGAGCACCCGCTCCGGTCTTTTTTTGACCATGCCCAGGATACAGGCCAGATTGGTGTCATAATTGGTTTCCTGATAAAAGGACTTGTTCAGGGCAATGTCCTGAATGACGAAAAAGGAAAGTCGGGACAGGTTAACAAGTTCCGCATGGAAAACCGGCATAATGTCTGGATGGTATTTTCTGGCCTGGCCGATAAGGTCGTAAACCGGTTTTTTTCCTGTAACTATAAGGGCTTTGAAGGCCTTGAAGGCTTCATCTGTGTCTGCTTTTACAAACAATCGGAAAACCGGATCAAACAGCTGGGGATACAGTCCCATGGAGGCGTTTTCAATCAAACTGTATACCGTTTCCCGTATCTTTCTTACCGCTTCATTTTCAAGTATGTAAATAAGCAGGTCTTCGGGCAGTTTCCCCTGCAGCATGGACAACGCTTTCAGGCCGTTTATTCTGACAACCGGCGCCTGGGACTGCATTTCATTTTTCAGCAGGGCGTCAGGGTTTCGCAACGTCTCGGGAATATTGTTCAAAAAAGGATCTGCATCCCGTTTCCGGTCAAACAGGCCGGCGAAAAAATCTATGACCGCTTCTCGGGACTGGATACTGGTAAGCATTTTTTTACAAACCGCCGCAAATTTCAGACGGATTTCCGGGGAGGATTGAAGATACTGGTCTACAAAAGAAAGGCGCTGGGGTTCAGTGAGCAGATACATTGTTTTCTGCACGGCACTCACACTGACAACATGATTGCGCATGGATGAAAATGCAAAAAAAGCCCCGGTATCTCCAAATTCCACAAGGGTTTTGAACAAATAGATGCTTTCGTTCAGGGATTTGTCAGAGGTAAGCCGCTGATAAATCCGGGCACACACCATGGCGGACTCCTTTTGTCCCTGTGCGTGCAGCTGCTTTTTTTCGGGGCTGTTCAGCATGGACAGGACCTCTGTCTGGATAAGGCCCATGGCCTTCTGGGCATGATTCCGAAGAGAAAAATGGTAGGACAGCACCGCATCAATTACCGGGAGTATACCCAGTGATGGCGCAAAGCCGGGGGCCTGGGTCACCAGGTCACGTTTTTGTTCTTCATCCAGGGATGCCCATAGAACATCATAGTTTTTTTCATCAAATGGGGGGGACAGATCGGTCATGGAGAATATTTTGTTATGTTTTACCTTTTTAATGAAAAGTGGTATATGGTCATTTTTATATCAGTTGTATGCACCAGCAAATTATACCTGTTACCCAATATAAAGAATTAGCATCCATAGTACAACTCAAAATAATATATGAAACCATTTGATTCACATGCAGAACCAGAAGCCAGGGCCGGCGGATATGATGCACAATCCATTGAGATCCTCAAGGGACTGGACCCTGTCAAACGCCGGCCCGGGATGTATACCGACACAACCAGTCCGGACCATCTGGTTTTTGAGGTCATCGACAACAGTGTGGATGAAGCCATTGCCGGATTTGCCGATACCATTGATGTGATCCTGAAAAAAGACAACAGTATCCTTGTGACGGACAACGGCCGTGGAATGCCTGTGGATATCCATCCGGAAGAGGGAATTTCAGGGGTGGAACTCATCATGACAAGACTGCATGCCGGTGCCAAATTTTCCAACAAAGACTATGCGTTTTCAGGCGGGCTGCACGGTGTGGGGGTCTCTGTTGTCAATGCCCTGTCTTCCCGGCTCGATATCACCATTTTCCGCAAAGGAAAAAAATATACCATCGGGTTCGAAAACGGCACCAAAATCCGGGACTTGGCAGTAGTGGGAAAAACCCGGGAAAATACCACCGGCACCTGGGTACAATTTTTTCCAAACCCCGGGTATTTTGAACGGACCACTTTTTCACCGGATGCCATTAGAACCGCCTTAAAGTCAAAGGCGGTTCTGTGCAGGGGATTGAAGACCAGTTTTCTGAATGACGCCACAGGCGAAAAAAACACCTGGGTGTATGACCATGGCCTGGATGAATATTTGAATGAGCACCTCAAGCACCATGACACATTGTTTCCAGAACCATTCAGCGGCCATTGTCAGACAGATGATTTCCAGGCTGTGTGGGCAGTGAACTGGGTGACCGAGGCAGGATCCGGCTTGGAAGAAAGCTATGTGAATCTGATTCCCACCCCTTTGGGGGGGACCCATGTCAATGGATTCCGATCCGGCCTGCTGGAATCTTTGCGGGAGTTCTGCAAATTTCGGAATCTTATGCCCAAAAATCTGTTTCTGGCTCCGGAGGATATCTGGAACAATGTAGGGTATGTGCTGTCTGTGAAATTGTCCGAGGCCCAGTTTTCCGGCCAGACCAAGGAACGGCTGTCATCGCGCCATTGTGCCAATCTGGTGAATCTCCAGGTACGGGATGCCTTCAGCCTCTGGCTCAATCAGCATGTGGACCTGGGAGAGGCCCTGGCAGAGAAGGCCATGGATCATGCCAGGGCCAGGGTGAGAAAATCCAAAAAAATCACCCGGAAACAGGCGGCCAACGGGGTGGTTCTGCCGGCCAAATTGTCAGACTGCACCAGTGATGACCTGCAGCGCAGGGAACTGTTTTTTGTGGAAGGAGATTCTGCAGGCGGATCAGCCAAACAGGCCAGAGACAGGCGATTTCAGGCCATCATGCCCTTGCGGGGCAAGATCATGAACACCTGGGATATGCCGGCATCCGCCATTATTGAATCAAAAGAGATACGGGACATTGTCCAGGTACTCGGGGTGCTGCCCGGACAGGAAGACATTTCCAGGCTCCGGTATAACAAAATCTGCATTCTGGCGGACGCGGATTCTGATGGGCTGCATATTGCCACCCTCCTTTGTGCCCTGTTATTAAAACATTTTCCCAAAATTGTCCGGAACGGTCATTTGTTTATGGCCATGCCGCCCCTGTACCGGATCGATGTGGGAAAAGAGGTGTTTTATGCCCTGGATGACACGGAAAGACAGGGCATTATCAAACGGATCAACCGCAGAAAAAAACCCGGGAAAATCAATGTCCAGCGCTTCAAGGGCCTGGGGGAAATGAACCCTGTACAGCTCAGGGAAACCACCATTGCACCGGATTCCAGACGACTTGTACAATTGACAGTAAAACAGGCAGATGCCCTGGATGATGTCCATGAAATCATGGACATGCTGCTGGGAAAAAAACGGGCCAAAGACAGAAAACACTGGATAGAAACCCAGGGCAATATCGAAGAGATCACATAATATGAAACAGATGTCACCCACCGTAATGGAAGCGTATGAACACATTGCTTTCCAGGAGTTTACCCGGAAAGCATATCTCAACTATTCCATGTACGTGATTCTGGACAGGGCCCTCCCCCATATCGGGGATGGCCTCAAACCGGTGCAGCGCCGCATTGTTTATTCCATGAGCCAGCTGGGACTGTCATCCACGGCTAAATTCAAAAAATCAGCCCGCACTGTGGGAGACGTGCTGGGCAAATTTCATCCCCACGGGGACACCGCCTGCTACGAGGCCATGGTGCTCATGGCACAGCCCTTTTCATTGCGGTACCCCCTTGTGGACGGCCAGGGCAACTGGGGGGATCCCAATGATCCCAAATCTTTTGCCGCCATGCGGTATACCGAATCCAGGCTTTCCCGGTATGCCGGCCTTCTGCTGGATGAACTGGAACAGGGGACGGTGGAATGGGCCCCCAATTTTGACGGTACCCTGCAAGAACCCAGGCTGCTGCCGGCAAGGCTGCCCAACCTGCTGCTCAACGGCACCACAGGCATTGCCGTGGGCATGGCCACAAGCATTCTGCCCCACAACCTGCGGGAGGTGGCAAAAGCGTTGATAATGCTCATAGAGGATGAAAACACCCCCCTTGAAGCCCTGCGCAAACATATCAAGGGACCGGATTTTCCCACTGAGGCGGAAATCATTACCCCTGCAGAAGAGATCCACGCCATTTATGACACCGGAAACGGACGGGTGAAAATGCGGGCCAGATACCGTATTGAAGACGGAGATATCGTGTATTTTGCCCTGCCCTTTCATGCGTCGGCTGAAAAGATACATGAACAGATCGCCGCCCAGATGGCGGAAAAAAAACTGCCCATGGTCAGTGATATCAGGGATGAATCAGACCATGAAGACCCCACCCGTCTGGTGGTAATTCCCAGGTCCGGCCGGGTGGATCTCACCGCCCTTGCAGACCATCTGTTTGCGACAACTGACCTGGAAAAATCCTATTCCTTCAACATGAACATGATAGGGATCAACGGCCGGCCGGCGGTTAAAAACCTGAAAACTGTTCTTCTGGAATGGCTGGAATTCCGTTTCCATACAGTGGAAAAAAAACTTGGATTCCGCCTGGATAAGGTGGTGAACAGGCGCCATATTCTGGAGGGATTGCGCATCGTTTTTTTACATATCGATGCGGTGATCCAGATTATCAGGCAATCCGATCATCCCAAACAGGAACTGATGAAGGCATTTGGCCTGTCTCAGGTCCAGGCAGCCGCCATTCTTGATATCCGGCTGCGCCAGCTGGCAAGGCTGGAAGAGATCAAGCTGCTTTCGGAAATAAAAGATCTGGAAGATGAACAAAAAAACCTGGAAACCCTGTTGCAGGATAAAAGCGCCTTTAAGGCATATATTATTGATGAAATAAAAGCAGATGCCAGAAAATACGGAGACAAACGGCGGTCACCCATCCAGAAGCGCAAGGAAGCAGAAGCCTTTTCCATTACCGATGTCATGGAAAAGGAACCGGTGACCATCATTTTGTCCAAAAACGGCTGGATCCGGTCGGCCAAAGGCCATGACATCGATCCGCAGAAGGTGAAGTTCAGATCAGGGGATGATCTGCACTGCCATTTGCGGTCCCAAAGCGACAAGCCCATTGTGTTTTTAGACAGCTCCGGCCGCAGCTATACCCTGTACCCCCATGTTCTTCCATCCGCCAGAAGCAATGGAGAACCGCTGACCGGGCATCTGTCTTTGCAGCCGGATGTCCGGATCTGCTGCATGCTGTCCCAGACCGGTACCACCCATTTTCTGGTGGGATCTGACAGCGGATATGGATTCATTATACAATTTTCAGATTTTCTCACCCATTTTAAAAACGGAAAATCCGTGATCACACTCAAAAAACATGCGGTTCCCATGCGGCCCCAACCGATTTTGGATTTGGAAACAGATGCGGTTGCTGCTGTCACAACCAAAGGCCGAATGCTTATTTTTCCTTTACAGGAACTTCCCCGGTTGAAAAAAGGGCAGGGAAACAAAATTATCACCATTCCCAAAAAAGAATGGACATCCCCGGACCCGGAAAAACTCAAGTTCTTAAAAATATTGCCTTACCATTCCAATCTTGTTATACATGCCAAAAAGCACTCTTTGCACCTGGATGTGGACAGGCAGGCTGATTATACCGGCATGCGTGGCCACAGGGGCAGACTGCTGCCCAGGGGATACCGAAAAGTAGACACTGTGGAGGTAATATCAATGGCATCCAAATCGAGCTGAATGAAACATTTTTATGAAAAATATTTCATTTTTTTAAATCTGGTAATTCTCTGCTGTTTTTTTGTTTACCTGAGCTTTCTTCTGCATCACAAAAATCTTGGTGTGCCTGCCAGTTCAGTGGAACGGATCAAAAAATCCGGCACACTGCGGCTGATCACTACCCGGTCAAGCAACACCTTTTACCTGTACAAAGAGGAACCCACCGGATTTGAATTTGACCTGGCCCGTGAATTTGCCCGGTATCTTCAGGTGGATCTGGATATTGTAACCCCGGGGTGGAACAACCTGTTTGTTTATTTGCACCAGGACAAAGGGGATTTTATTGCCGCCGGAATTGCCATCACAAAAGCACGTCTGGAACAAGCGGCATTTTCCATTCCCTACATGAGTATCCAGCAGCGGGTTATTCACCACTCTCTCATATTCGGTCCCAAAAACATGGCAGACCTTGCCGGAAGGACCATCCATGTCAGGCGAAACACCTCCTACCATTCCCGGCTCAAGGAAATTAAGGCATCCGGCATTGACATACAGTATATTCTCCATGACAATATACCCACAGAAGATCTCATTGCCATGGTCAATGACCGTGAAATCAAATTCACCATTACAGACTCCAACATTGCCCTGTTGAACCAGCGGTATTTTCCGGATATCCGTATCGGTATCCCTGTCCAGGAAAAAGAATCGCTTGCCTGGGCTGTGCGCAAAAATGACATGGAAATGCTCACGGAAATCAACCGATTCTTTCTGTATGCCAAAGAAAAAGGCATCCTCAGACAGATCATAGAAAAACACTATGGCAACACAAAAAATTTTGACGTATCAGAGGCAAAAACATTTCACGAGCGGATGAAAACCCATCTGCCCAGATTTCAGGAAATCATTGAAGCCGAAGCGGTGAAACACGGCTTTGACTGGCGTTTGATGGCAGCTGTCGTGTACCAGGAATCGCGGTTTGATCCTGATGCAACCAGTTTCACCAACGTTAAAGGCCTCATGCAGGTCACCCATACCACTGCCAGGGAGATGGGCATTAAAAACCGCACCAGCCCAAAACAGAGCATCAAGGCCGGCATCACTTACCTGAAACGGATGTATGAACGCTTTCATCAGATGGAAGATGAACACCAGCGGATGATGTTTGCGCTGGCCAGTTATAATGTGGGCTATGGCCATGTGCAGGATGCCATGGCCATAGCCAGACAAAAAGGACTCAATCCCCTGGTCTGGCAATCTTTGAAAAAAACACTGCCCCTGCTGTCAAAACCGGCCATCTACAAAAAGACAAAACATGGGTATGCCAGGGGATGGGAACCGGTCCACTATGTAGAGCGGGTTCTTACCTATTATGACATCCTCAAACAGATTGATTTTTCCTGAAACTTTACAGTGGATGCAGGTCAAAAAACGGTATATGAAGAAAAAGAAAAAAATTCCTTGTCTGTGGCAACTTAAATAGCTTACAAAAACAGTGTCACCGCCGGGGATCAACCCCAATTTTTAAGATGAGAAAAAAAATGACGAGAAAAATTCTGATCAATGCGCAGGATCCTGATGTCAGCAGGATTGCCGCAGTCATCGACAACAAGCTGGACCAGTTTCACATTGAAACCCGTGCCAAGGAAGTCACCCAGGGCAACATTTACAAAGGCATTGTCACCAGAGTGGAACAAAGCCTTCAGGCGGTTTTTGTGGATTATGGCGCGGAAAAAAACGGCTTTTTACAGAAAAACGAGATCCACCAGGACTATTTTCAGGAAGTGGAAACCCGGGACAAGTCGCTGTTCAATTTGATCAAAAAAGGACAGGAACTTATCGTGCAGGTGGTAAAAGACCCCATAAGCCAGAAAGGGGCCATGCTCACGACCTTTATCTCTCTGCCCGGCAGACTGGCTGTTCTCATGCCTGGAAGTACCACTAAGGGGGTTTCCCGGAAAATTGCAGAGGAGGAGGAAAGAAAACGGCTGGCAAAGATTCTCAAAGCCATGGATATTCCGGAAGGGTTCGGCATGATTGTAAGGACCGCCGGTAAAAATGCCACCAAAACCCAGCTGACGGCTGATCTCAAATACCTGATGCGGGTATGGAAAAATATTGACAAACTGGCCATTGACAACACGTCCCCTTCTTTGCTCTACAAGGAACAAAGCCTGGCTGTGAGATCTCTGCGGGATTATTTCACCACCGATATTATTGAAATTCTCATTGACAATCCTGATACATTCCGGGAAGTCAAAGAATTCATGGCCATGATCGCCCCGAAACAGAAAAAAATTGTCAAATTTTTCAAAGGGGAAAAACCCATTTTTACCAAATACCAGCTGGAGGAACAGATTGCCTCCATTTTCAAGCGGGAGGTCCCGTTAAAATCCGGCGGATTTCTGGTGATCGAGCAGACAGAAGCCCTGGTATCCATTGATGTGAATTCCGGCAAATCCACCAAACGCCGCAATATTGAAGAAACCGCTTTTCATACCAATCTCGAGGCAGCCGAAGAGGTGGCAAGGCAGCTGCGGCTGCGGGACATGGGCGGTCTGATTGTGGTGGATTTTATCGACATGAAGGAAAGGCGGCACAAGGCGGATATCACCAAAAACTTGAAAAAATTTCTGAAATCTGACAAAGCCAAAACAAAGGTTGGCGGTATCACCGCCTTCGGGCTTCTGGAAATGTCCCGACAGCGTATCCGCCATTCCATTACCTTTGGCAGTTATGAAACCTGCAGGCACTGCAACGGCCGGGGCCAGACACCCTCCGTAGAGACACAGGGGCTTGCCATTCTGCGGCAGCTGAACCTGAAAACCCTGAAGACCGAAAACAAGCAGGTCCAGGCGCTTGTACCCCGGGAGGTTGCCTATTACATGCTTAACAAAAAGCGCGAGGAACTCATTGACATTGAAGCCAAACGCAATGTTTCCATTACGGTTGAAATCGATCCGGAACTTGTTTCCGGCCAGAGCCGAATTACCTCCCATGACTGACGGATCAGGTATGGCCTGTTCTTGACATCAGCACATCTTTTGTGTATCTAAAGCAACTTCAACCATATCACAAAGGAGAACGCAATTGTGAAAACAGCTTCCGGAAAAAAGAACCTGATACGCGTGGGCGTGGCAATTTTCTGCATCGTCCTGGTTGCCGCGTACCTGTTTCTGGATGCTGAAACAGATCAGGATGCTGATGAAAAACAGGCGGCTGCGCCCACCTATAATGCCCGGGATGAAGCGGATAAAACAATGGAACATACCCCCAAAAAACAAGCCCTTTCTGGTCATCATGATATGCAAGCCCCTGTGGGAAAAGGACCAGATGTGGTGGAAAAACAAATACAACAGGTCCCTGTCATTGATTATACTGAGCTGACAGACAGGAACCCGGACACGCCTGTGGATCAGATGATGAAAAAAAGACTGCAGGCCCTGGGCATCAAAAAGAGTCTGGACATGGTTGTCAGATCGGATGAGTCCTTTGTTTTGGGCGGGAAAAAAGTGTCCATGGCAGATGTCCTGGAAAAAGCCTCTGTCAAAAACAACCGGATTTTTGAATCCCGTATCATGGAATCGGAGCAAACGGTTCCGGAAAGCATCAAAGAGTATGGCATTTATGTTGTTCAGCCCGGAGACAATATCTGGAATATTCACTTTCATATCCTCAAAGAATATTATGATTCCCGGGGAGTTGCAGTGGCGCAGGATGCTGATGAGCCGCTGAAACGGGGCAAGTCGTCAGGTGTAGGCAAAATTTTAAAATTTTCTGAAACCATGGTCATCATTTATAATCTGATCGATGAACAGATTGTGCCTGATATCAACCTGCTGGCGCCTTTGAGCAAGATAGTGATCTACAATATAGGGGAAATATTCGGACTGCTTACGCAAATCAACTATGAGACGGTTAATCAGATTCACTTTGACGGAAGAACCATCTGGGTTCCTTTTTCGGAACCGTGAAAAACAGCATAACTATATTATTTTTATATTTTTTTACCATTAATTTTTTTAAGGAGGATCTATTTTGATTGCTACAGCATTTGCCATGGGCGCCAATGAAGGACAGGCAGCTGGCGGACTTGCAGGATTTCTGCCCATCATTATTCTGTTCGCCATATTTTATTTTCTGTTAATCCGGCCCCAGCAGAAAAAAGCCAAAGAACACAGAGAGATGATTGCAAACCTGAAAAAAGGGAGCCGGATTATCACCTCCGGCGGCATTTACGGCACCATTATTGCCATTGATGACACAACCATTGGCCTAGAAATTGCCGAAAAAGTCAAAATCAAAATTTCCCGCGGCAATGTGGCGGCCCTTGTTTCTGACACTGAAACCGATGACAAATCCGACAAAAAGAAATAATCCAATGCGCAGGAGAACTGAAGATTGAAACCATTTACCTTAATACGCATAGTGATCCTGGGCGTTCTCATCACAGCGGTTGTGTTTCTGCTGCCGACCTTCACCAACACCTGGCCCCACAAAAAAATCAATCTGGGGCTTGACCTGCAGGGGGGTATGCATCTTGTGCTGGAGGTTCAAAATGTCAAGGCGGTAGAGGCTGAACTGGAGCGCACCGTTGATGAACTGAAAAAAGAACTCCGAAAAAACAGTATCACACATATGGGCATCACCCGACAGGAAAACAACACCATCCTGGCTGAACTGCCGGACAGGGAAACAAAAAAGGCATTTGAGAAAATTGTTTCCAAAGATTTCTCCAATCTTGCGGTGGATACCGCCCCGGCCGGGGGGGATGCCACCAATTTTCAGCTCAGTCTGCCGGATGATGAAAATGAAATGATACGGAAGATGGCCACGGAACAGGCCCTTGAAACCATTCGGAACCGGATTGATGAATTTGGTGTCTCAGAACCTGACATCCGGATTCAGGGGGAGAATCGCATACTGCTTCAGCTGCCGGGTATCAGTGATCCGGAACGTGCCAAGGACCTGATCGGCAAAACCGCCCAGCTGACATTTCAACTGGTCAATGAGGAATCAGTGCAGAAGCTGCTATTCAGGGATCCTTGCCTGTGGGAAGCCAGATTCTGTATGAGAACAAAACAGATCCCGCCACCGGCAGTGCCGCCAAAATCCCCCATGTGATCAAAAAACAGGTACTGCTGGACGGCAGTCTTCTGGTGGATGCCCGGGTGGAATTCGATCAGTTTCAGCAGCCCCAGGTGGGTATAGAATTCAACCGGAAAGGGGCAAGAATATTTGACCGGATCACCGGTGAAAATATCAAAAAACGGCTGGCCATTGTACTGGACAATACCGTATATTCGGCACCGGTTATCCAGGACCGCATTGCCGGCGGCAAGGCCGTTATTTCCGGAAATTTCACCATGGAGGAAGCCAAGGATCTGGCTATTGCCCTGCGGGCCGGATCACTTCCCGCACCGGTCACCATCATCGAGGAAAGAACAGTTGGTCCCACCCTGGGAGCGGATTCCATCCGCATGGGAATGATCTCCATGGTAGTGGGCGGTGCACTGGTTCTTTTGTTCATGGCCATATACTATAAGGGGGCCGGCCTGGTTGCAGATCTGGCCCTGGTGATGAATATCATTCTTATCGGCGGGGGACTGGCTGCGTTTCAGGCCACCTTGACCCTCCCGGGTATTGCCGGCATTATTCTGACCATCGGCATGGCCGTGGATGCCAATGTGATCATTTTTGAAAGGATACGCGAGGAGATCAGGTGGGGAAAAACACCACTTGCGGCAGTCCATGCAGGCTTTGAAAAGGCCACCTTGACCATTCTGGATGCCAATGTCACCACCTTGATTGCCGCCATTGTGCTGTTTCAATTCGGCACAGGTCCTGTCAAGGGATTTGCCGTGACATTAGGTCTTGGTATTGTTGCCAGCCTGTTCACCGCCCTGGTGCTGTCCAAGTCCATTTTTGACTATATCTTACAGAAAAAAACCGTTTCTACTTTGAGCATATAAAGGAACTGACATAATGCAGCTGATCAAATCTGATATCAACATCGATTTTCTGGGAAAGCAGAAAATCGGGTTTGTATTTTCCGCTATACTCATCATCGCCGGTATCATAGGACTGATTGTTCACAAAGGACCCAACTACGGCATTGATTTTTCCGGCGGGACCCTGATCCAGGTAAAGTTTACCCGGAATATCTCCATTGCCCAGGTGAGAGACAGCCTGGCCGGGCTGGATCTGAAAGATGTATCTGTCCAGGATTTCGGAAAACTGGCCGACCATGAATTTTTGATCCGCACTGCCAGCGGTGAAACAGTCAACAAAGGACTTGGCCAGGCAGTGTCCTCTGCCATCCAGCAGAAGACCGGTATGACCCCTGAAATCAGACGTATGGAGATGGTTGGCCCCCAGGTGGGAGATGAACTGAAAAAAAAGGCGCTGCTGGCCATTTTTTATTCTCTTTTGTTCATCACCATCTATATTTCCGGCCGGTTTGAGCTCAAATGGATACTGTCCGGCGTGACTGCCGGGGCATTGATGACAGCCGTCTATTTTTTGTCGGTTTTCAATGTCAGCATGCCGGTGTTGATCACAGGGGCCCTTGTGGTCTCGCTGGTGCTGTTCTGGCGGCTCCAGCTCAAATTTGCCATGGGGGCGCTCATTGCCCTGATCCATGATGTGTTCATCACAGTGGGCATCTTTACCATTTTCAAACTCGATTTTTCCCTGCCCATTATTGCGGCCCTGTTGACCATTATCGGATATTCATTGAATGACACCATTATCGTATTTGACAGAATCAGGGAAAACATCAAGGGAGAATCCTCTAAAACCGCTCTTCCCGGTCTTTTCAACCAAAGCATCAACCAGACCCTGTCCAGAACCATTCTCACATCCGTCACCACATTGATTGTCCTGCTGGCCCTGTTTTTCCTCGGGGGGGATATCATCCACAATTTTGCCTTTGCCATGATCATCGGTGTGCTCATCGGCACCTATTCCTCCATATTTGTTGCAAGTCCGGTTGTGCTGGCTGCTGCCAGGAAAGGATAAAAAAATGATGGCCTGGTCAACAATTTCAAGATACACAGCCCTGATCTGTATCAGTTTTCTTTTGGTTTCCTGTTCCACATCCCGGTTTTTCAAAACCAAAACACCCCCTGACCGGGAAAATGCCCAGACAACTGCGGCTGATTCTGACAGGGAAGCCGATTCTGAAAGGGTGACCCGGGATCAGCTGACACAGATGCAGCAGCAGATAGACCGGAAAGATCAGGCCATTGATGCATTGGAAATAAAAATTACCCGGCTGGAACAGCAGATGGCCGCCCTTGAAAAAGAACCGCCTGCTGCGGCGAACAAACCAAAGCAAAAACTGGAAAAAGCCATTGATCCGCCAGAAGACCCGGTACCGGCACAAGTATACAAAAACGCCAGAAGCCTGATGCTGGCGGATGATTTTGCGGCCGCAGGCCAGGCATTTCGCATCTTTGCCCGGCAGTATCCCAATCACAACCTGGCTGACAATGCGCTTTACTGGCTGGGGGAATGCCACTATTCCCGGAAGGAGTATTCCCGGGCGGTGGGGGTGTTCAAAGAACTGGTTACCACCTACCCCAATGCGGGGAAAGTACCGGATGCCCTGTTGAAAACCGGGTATGCCTACCTGTCCATGGACGATATCAACCGGGCCCACCATTATCTGAAACTGGTACTGAGAAAATACCCTTTTTCCCCTGCAGCAGATAAAGCCCAAAAAAAATTGTCCCTGTCTGAATAACGTGATGGCACATGGAATCAGATGCCGCCACATACCTGCCCTGGTTTGTTCTCCGCGAAATTCCTTCTCTGGGAAACCTGGGGATAAACCGGTTGATCCAGGCTTTTGGAAGCCCTGACAAGGTTTTGACCGCATCCCCTGATGCCGTGAAAAAGATGCATGGTATTACCCGCAAAGGGGTTGCCGGCATCCTGCAACCCAAAAAATACTTTCCTGCGGCCCAAAGGGAATTACAACAGATTGCCGATCTGGGTATCAGGATTGTAACCCTGCATGATGCAAGATTCCCGGAACTGTTGAAAACCATTCCAGATCCCCCGCCGATACTGACCTGCCTGGGGATACTGGATCCGCATGATCCCTGTATCGCCATTGTGGGATCGAGAAATGCCTCTTCCTACGGCATGGACACTGCCCGGTATCTGGCCGGCAGACTGGCTGACATGGGGTTTTGCATTGTCAGCGGAATGGCAGGCGGCATTGACACGGCAGCCCATCAAGGTGCACTGGCTGCCACAGGAAAAACCATCGCTGTTCTGGGATCCGGGTTAAAAAAAATTTATCCCCGGGAAAACAGAGCCTTGTTTTATAAAATTCAACAATCCGGGGCAGTGATCTCAGAATTTAAACTTGACACAGATCCATATCCGTATAATTTTCCTGTCAGAAATCGGATTATTGCCGGACTTTCATGCGGCACCATTGTGGTGGAAGCACAAAAGAAAAGCGGGTCCCTTATCACGGCAAGACTGGCAGCAGAATATAACCGGGAGGTATTTGCAGTTCCTGGTAGTATCAGATCCCGGAAAAGCCAGGGCACCCATTCTTTGTTGAAACAGGGGGCAAAACTGGTGGAAAATGAAACAGATGTGGTAAATGAACTGTCCCATCTTGTTCACCTGGAAAAAAAACCTGTTGCCCCAGTGCAGAAATCGGTATCCTCCCCTGTGACAGGCCGGTTTAAAAAACAGATCATACAGCTGTTGGATGTTTATCCCCAGCATATTGATAACCTCATTGAAAATAGCCGGATGGAGAGCGGATTTGTCTCCGCCACCCTGCTGGAACTTGAACTGCAGGGTGTTGTCAGGCACCATCCCGGCAATTATTTTTCCATTGTAAAGGAGTAACCTTGGGCAAACCGCTTATCATAGTAGAGTCACCCACCAAAATAAAAACCCTGAAAAAATATGTGGGAAAAACGTACAATGTGGCTGCCAGTGCCGGTCATATCCGTGATCTGCCGGTCAAAAGCCTTGGGATAGATGTGGATGACAACTTCAAGGCGGAATATGTCAACATCAGGGACAAAGCCAAAGTCATCTCCCAATTGAAAAAAATTGCCAAAGACAGCAATGATATTTTTCTTGCCCCTGACCCGGACCGTGAAGGAGAGGCCATTGCTTTCCACATCATGGATATTTTACAAAAAAAAAACAGACAATTTCACCGGGTTCTCATTCACGAACTGACAAAAAAAGGCATTGAAGATGCCCTTCAAAATCCAATGGATCCGGATGTAAACAAATATGATGCCCAGCAGGCAAGGCGCAAACTGGACCGGCTGGTGGGGTATCAGATTTCTCCTTTGCTGTGGCAGAAAGTGCAGCGGGGATTGAGTGCCGGACGGGTGCAGTCGGTGGCCGTAAAAATCATCTGTGACCGGGAACGGCAGATACGCCAGTTTACACCGGAAGAATACTGGACAATCACAGCAGATCTGCTGGCTGAAGCCCCTCCCTGTTTCAATGCCGCCCTGGTGAAAATCGGTTCGAAAAAAGCCAAAATCACCCATGAGGCCCAGGCACAGAAAATTGTTGCAGAACTTGAAAATACCCCCTTTTTTGTGGATGAGATCAAAAAAAAGACCGTCAAGCGCAATCCTTTGCCCCCCTTTATCACCAGCAAACTGCAGCAGGATGCCATCAACCGCCTGCGGTTTTCCGCCAAAAAAACCATGGTGGTGGCCCAGCAGTTGTATGAAGGCATTGATATCGGTACTGACGGCCCTGAAGGGCTTATCACCTATATGCGGACAGATTCCACCCGCATCGCCCCGGAAGCGGCCCAGGATGCCCTGGAACTTGTTTTTCAAGATTACGGCAGGGAATATGCCCTGTCCCGGCCCCGGTATTTTCAAAACAAGAACAAGGTCCAGGATGCCCATGAAGCCATTCGTCCGACCTCTGTATTCAACACGCCTGAAAAACTCAAACAATATCTGTCCGAAGACCAGTTCAAACTCTATGATCTTATCTGGAAACGGTTTGTGGCCTCCCAGATGAGCCAGGCCCATATTGACCAGAAAGCCATTATGATCAAGGCCGGGAATTATCTGTTTTCCGTGAGTGGTTCCACAGTGAAATTTGATGGATTCATGGTCTTGTATGATATACCGGAAACAGGATCAAAAAATGATATCCAGTCACTTCCCGATGTACAGGAAAAAGCACCGCTAACCCGGGAAAAAATCATCCCTGCCCAGCATTTTACCAAACCGCCGCCACGGTTTTCAGAGGCATCCCTTGTCAAGGAACTGGAAAAAAACGGGATCGGCCGTCCAAGCACCTATGCCGCCATTATCAGTGTTATCCAGGACAAGGGATATGTCGAACTGGTAAAGCGGTATTTTGTTCCCAGTGAGCTTGGGTTTATTGTCAATGATCTGCTGGTGGCCTCTTTTCCTGATCTGCTGGATATTTCCTTTACCGCACAGATGGAAAACAACCTGGATGATGTGGAAAACGGTACCCTGGAAGAAGTTGACCTGCTGGCCCGCTTTTATGATGGCTTCAGCCGTACCCTGGAAAATGCCAGACAGAATATGGTCAGTGTAAAGGGGGTGGGGATTGAAACCGATCTGACATGCCCCTCTTGCCATAAGCCATTGCATATCAAAATCGGAAAAAATGGGCATTTTCTGGCCTGCACCGGCTATCCGGACTGTACATTCACCAGTAATTATATCCGGGATGAAAAAGGCAATATCAGCATCGTGGAAAAACAGGTGGACAACACCCCGGTCAAAGACTGTCCCCGGTGTGGCAAACCCATGGTGCAAAAAGACGGGAGATACGGGTTGTTTCTTGCCTGTACCGGTTATCCGGAGTGCAAACACACCGAATCCATTCTGTCGGAAAATGGCCGGCAGGATATCGGGTTGGGGTGTATGGAGCCTGGATGCACTGGCCGAATTGTTGAAAAAAAATCCAAACGCGGAAAAATATTTTACGGGTGTTCACAATACCCGGAATGTACATTTGCATGCTGGGACAAACCGGTGGACAAACCCTGTCCCCAGTGTGATGCGCCGTTTCTGGTTGAAAAGGAAACCAAAAGGGACGGCAGATTCCTCAAATGCCTCACCCCCAAATGCGGGTATAAAGAAAAACAAAACCCGTGATCACGGGTGGGTCTGGGGTTGCCCTCACAGATCCTGAATTTTATGCATTGACCCGTTCGACATATGCCTTGGTACGGGTATCGATTTTGATCAGCTGGCCTTCTTCAATAAACGGGGGCACCTGAATTTCAAATCCGGTTTCCAGTGTGGCGGGTTTGGTGCTGCCGGTTGCCGTGTCTCCTTTTGCCCAGGGTTCTGTTTTGGAGACCGTAAGATTGATAAAATTGGGCAGGGTTACACCAATGGGGTTCTGATTGTGCAAAAGTACGGTGCATACCGTGTTTTCCTTCAACAGATCCAGAATATCCTCCAGCTGATTCCGGGTGAGAAATATCTGTTCATAATTGCTGGTGTTCATAAAGCAAAAGGTATCCCTGTCTGCATACAAATATTCCATTTCCTGTTCTTCCAGGTCGGCTTTTTCAAATTTATCACCGGACCGGTAGGTTCTTTCAAACTGTGCCCCGGTGATCATGTTTTTGAGTTTGCATTTATAAAGGGATTGGCCTTTGCCCGGTTTTTTGAACTCAAACCCGACGATGACATGGGGATCGCCGTCAATTTCAAATTTCAATCCTTTTTTTAAATCTGATGCTAAATACATGGAATGCTCCTTGTTGTGAAGTTCGATTATCATCATGTGACTGCGGTAAAATTATTATGCCCAATAAACCATAATACAGGCATATTGGCAAGATCCAGATAAAAACATCTGGATATTTGCCATAGCAGCGTACCCGCTATGGGGAGCCCCTGGTGGTGTCCTGTGAACGGACCGTCAGAGCCTTAAGGGGGCCTGGTAAAATTTGCCGGGATGATCCCAAACAGAGGGCGGGT
>Ga0209949_1000354_pt1 | contig 24386 bp, 27 predicted proteins | sample SalPonC_black_MG_FD_185711 | JGI IMG/M metagenome (GOLD analysis project Ga0209949, IMG submission 185711) | Salt pond soil microbial communities from South San Francisco under conditions of wetland restoration - Salt Pond MetaG... | ecosystem: Environmental > Aquatic > Marine > Intertidal zone... | reverse complement strand
CGATCTCTTTCACGAGTTTAGCTTGGCGCTATCCGAATTCCGACTTCCTATTCCCCTCTGATGAGTTTTTCAGGATCTGCTACCCGCACCTTGTCCAGGTTGATGCCCGGTAAGGTGTTTTTCTTTTTTACGCCAATCTGCATTTGAGCGCTTCTCATTGAGTACAGGCCGTACCAAAAACCTTCCGAATCAAGATACTGCTGCATCAGCGCGGAAGTACAGGCCGGTTCCTTACGTATGTTGCGGTAATATCCGTAGGCATAGCCGCTGACTAATGCCACCATCAGAACGAGGCGCTGCGGATTACCGCTTTGAGAAGCGAAGGTGGTCCGGAGGAACTTCCAGAAGCTGGTTGGACTGGCGATCAGCCAACTGACGCCACCTACCACGACATAAGATTCCAGCGGCGCTGAATTGACTACCGTCATCCACTCTGAAGCATTCTCCATTGTCATGGGTATTTCCCGCAGTCCTTCACCCGGATCATATTTGTAGGCCAATGCTCCATCACAGGAATACGTCATCGTAAAGCTGTTTCCGTCCTCCGCCATCTGCATATGCAGGTTCTTTTGGACAATCCTGCGAATGAAAGTCGCTTCATCCAATCGACTGTTGACAGACTGCGCGTGCCTGGATCCCAAATGATAAGTCACCCCGAAAATGATCAATATGAGAAGAAAGACCGGCCTGGTCAGCAGCCGCCAGGCAGCAGAAAGATAGTCACCCATGTCATCCCGGAAACGACGATAAAAGCTTTCCATAGGCGTCTCAGGTGCCTCTGTCTCCGGGTTCTCGATCGAATGGATAACCTGTAGAAGGCCCTCCTCCGCCCGGGACTTCTTCCCCGGATCCGGGTTTTGGTTTTTCAATTCTGCTTGCTTGTGCTGACGCAGATCTTTGAGGTGCACGGTGACCAGGCTCTTCAGGTCGGGCCGCTGCTCCTTAACATAAGACAGCAACAACTCGGCTGCCTCCAGCGTATGGCCCTTCTCAAAGCGGCGCCTGATCTGCTCAATTACTTCTTTTGACATAGTTTGCAAATGATTCTGAGAATGGGAGGGAGACAATAAAAATAAGCTTTTACTCTTAAAATGGAAAGAACAATGACAAAAGTCACTATTTGAAGATGATAAAGATCAGTTTGAAAAGTGATCGGGATCACTTTCTCCGAGTCGCAGGCCACTTAAATTTGCTATCGTAAAAAGAAGTAAAACAATCAGACAGACAGCCAGATAATATCCATAGATTGTTTGTTTTTTTACCCTAATACATGAAAATTCATTCATATATTAATAAGTAAATCTAAAAATTAACCTAGTAAAATTAACAGTGTTATGAAGGTAGAACAAATCTATACCGGTTGTTTGGCGGAAGCCGCTTATTACATTGAAAGCAATGGTGAAGCCGCCATCATTGATCCCCTGCGGGAAACCGAACCTTACGTTGAAAGAGCAGAAGAAGATAACGCCAAGATAAAATACGTATTAGAAACTCACTTCCACGCCGACTTCGTATCGGGCCACATTGATCTGTCCAGGAAGACGGGCGCGACGATCGTTTTCGGCCCTACCGCTCAGCCGAACTTTGATGCCCATATTGCCAAGGACGGTGAGGTACTGAAGCTGGGGAATGTTACGATCAAGGTCCTGCACACGCCGGGTCACACGATGGAATCGACGACCTATCTGCTGCGCGACGAGGACGGCAAGGATTATGCCATCTTTACCGGTGACACCCTGTTCATGGGCGACGTCGGCCGTCCCGACCTGGCCGTAAAGACCGACCTGTCGCGGGAAGACCTGGCCGGTCATCTTTTCGACAGCCTGCGCAACAAGATCATACCGCTGGCTGATGAGGTGCTCCTCTACCCCGGACACGGCGCCGGTTCCGCCTGTGGTAAGAAGATGAGTAAGGAAACCTGGGGCTACCTGGGCGCACAAAAGAAAACGAATTACGCCCTGCGCGAAGATATGACGCGGGAAGATTTTGTCGAAGAAGTCACCGAAGGGCTGGTCGCTCCGCCACAGTACTTCCCGAAGAACGCCATGATGAACAAGATGGGCTACGAAAGCATCGACGAGGTACGCGAACGCGGCCTGCAAAAACTGAGCGTGCGCGCTTTCAAAGCCGCGTGGGCAGAAGAAGGCGCCCTGGTCATCGACACGCGCCATCAGGATGAATTCGCCAAGGGCTTTATCCCCGGCTCCATCTTTATCGGCATCGACGACAACTTCGCTCCCTGGGTCGGCGCTCTGATCCCTGATCTGAAGCAGACGATTCTGTTCATCGCCGACGAAGGCCGCGAAGACGAAGTGGTTACCCGCCTGGCGCGCGTAGGCTATGACAACGCGATCGGCTACCTGGAAGGCAGCTTCGAGGCCTGGGAAGAAGCCGGCGAAGAAGTCGACACGATGAATGAAGTCGACGCCGAAGAACTTGCCAAGCTATACAAAAATAAGGATGTCAATATTCTTGACGAACGCCGGGAAAGCGAATACAGGGCCCAGCACATCAGGGGCGCCAAGAACTTCCCACTGGACTTTATCAACAAGAACCTGACGCAGCTGGACCGCGACACCAAGTACTACGTACATTGCGAAGGCGGTTATCGCTCCATGATCGCCGCTTCGATCTTGCAGTCGCGCGGCTTCAACAAGATCGTCAACATCAAGGGCGGCTTTAAAGCCCTGCAAGAGACCGATCTGCCGCTGACCGAATTTGTTGAGCAGGTGACCGAACTGTAAGCCCTAACCGGTTATTTTGTCCCCGGCCGCCCTCCTTGCCGGCCGGGACAATCCCTCCGGTTTTAACCGAAAGAAAAATTACGGTATATATTGTTCGATTTTCATTGTTCCCCCGCATACGCGGGATGGGGTTAAACTAACCAAAGTTTGACCCTTTTTTTGTGGACTGGCCGCTTGGTATTTTGGAGGCGTTTAATGACAACCTTTTCCAGAATTCGACTTTTCTGATCTCCCAGTACCCTTGTCTCGAAGTCACCGAGGCTTTTGGGGATCGAGCGTGATTGGTGTCACTGACAAAGGCGGCGGCGGCCCGTATCTTTGTGGTGTACTTTAAAATTAAACACTCAATCAATAAAAGTCGAACAATGGATTTACAACCACTGATCAATAGCGAAGACGCCGTCATTGTAGACGTGCGCGAGCCCGGTGAGTTCAATGCCGGGCACCTGGAAGCCTCCATCAATATCCCCCTGAGCCAGCTCGGCCATTCCGTCGAACGGTACCGGGAGCTGGGCCGTCCGCTGATCCTGATCTGCCACTCGGGTAATCGCAGCGGGATGGTAACACAGTTTCTGCGCCGGCAGGGCATCAAGGAAGTGTATAACGGAGGCGCCTGGACCGACGTTCAGCGCCTTATTTCGCGAAAAGCCGCCTGAAGCGTGAGTCGCAATACCCGCATCAACACCCTGCGCATAGCCGCAGCTGCTCTCCTGACCGGCTTCGCCTGGTTTCAGGAACAGTGGCTCCTACTGGTCCCGGCCGCCATACTGGCCTATCAGGCCTACCGCAGATTGACCTGCGTATTTTGTGAAGCGGGCTTTTGCGATGAAGAAAGCGGCAAAGAAAAATCTTAGATACTTTTTTCCATAGAGATGAGATGAAAGTGACAGCGTCAGCCAGCGCTGTCACTTTTTTTGCGCTTAGTAAGCTGCTAAAAAATGACAAATGTCAATCTCATGACTGATAATGCTCATTTTCATGACTAATCAAAAAAACCACCTTTAGTATACAAGGAAAATTTTATTCACCAAACCGAGTAGGCCATGAAAACACTGCAAATACCCGTTGCCGAGGTAATGAGCCGCGACCTGCTCATCGTCAAACCAAACGACACGCTGGAACGCGTCGGGGAAATTTTCGATGCCAATAATATTCACCACATTCCCGTGGTCAGTCATGACGGAGAGCTGACAGGAATTCTCAGCAAATCGGACTTCCTCAAGTTCAATCACATGTTCACCCTTTTTAACGAGGACAAGTACCGGGAGTATAACAAAAAACTGCACCGCAGCATTAAAGTCAAAGAGGTGATGACCGAAAAACTGGCCACCGTCGCACCGGATGATCCGCTCACCGTTGCCGCCGGCATTTTTCAGGAAAACCTCTTCCACGCCCTGCCGGTCGTAGACGAAGACACCCTCGTGGGCTTACTGACCACCCATGACCTGATTGCCTACTGCTGCCGGGAAGAGGCTTATCTGGAGTAAGCCAACGTCATTTCGAACATCTATGCGGCCGCCGGCTGTTGTGTAAAGTGAAAGAGACTATTTTCCCCTGCAAAGAAAAACTAACCAATTACGTCACAAAACTATAGAAATATGTCCGCAGTAAAAGTAGATGTAGAAAACCTTCATCTGGAGCACCGGCTCTGGCAGAGTGAACTCAGCTTTTTCGCTGACCAACTAAAGATTTTTGAACACCACTTGGAAAGACTGGTCGACAAGAAAAATGACCGGGAGGTACTAGCCAAGCTGGAACAGTTTCAGAATCAGTTCATCCGTCAGAAAGAGGTGCTCGACCAACTCCAGCACGACATCAAAGTCCACGACCAGGAAATGGGTCGCATGTTGCAAAACGATAAGGAACCTAACGAGGCTGACCTGGTACGCCACAATAAAGTGGACGACCAAATGGAAACTTTCCGAAAAATATATACCGAACTGAGAAATGATTTTTCCCAATTCATGTCCGAAAACGGAAAATGAGTAGAAACCGGAAATAAAAAATTACCAAGCACTCGCCATGACTTTCTTTTTCCGGCACCTCAAGATTTAATCTTAATCAAAACAAACACAGGAAAAACTCAGCTTTCACAGAAGGCGCTGCCCCGAACGGACAGCGCCTTTGTGTGTTTAACCCGGATTTCACAGGTATAGATTCTGCCTGCTGTGATATACCTCACAAAACCGGTGCCTGCGCTATGCCTATCTTTGTCTTGCTCTTTCGGAGAAAGGAAATTTTTACCGGAAAACATGAACAAAATATCATATTTTATTAATTTTGGAAAACCCGTAATTCAGAGAAGTGAATTCGGCAATATCCCTTTGTCGTCTTCTTAAAAAATTTAAAATATGAAAGTCGAACAAATCTATACCGGATGCCTGGCGGAAGCCGCCTATTACATCGAAAGCGAAGGCGAAGCCGTAATCATCGATCCACTTCGCGAAACGCAGCCCTACCTCGACAAGCTCGAGAAGGAGGGCGCCAGGCTGAAGTATATCTTCGAAACCCACTTCCATGCCGACTTCGTATCGGGTCACCTCGACCTAGCCAAGAAGACCGGCGCAACCATTGTTTACGGTCCGAACTCCGCTACGGAATTTGAGAAGCATGAGACTAAGGACGGCGAGGAACTGCAAGTGGGTAAAGTGACCTTTAAGATTTTGCACACTCCCGGCCACACGCCGGAGAGCACCACTTTCCTGCTTCGCGACGAAGACAGAAAAGACTACGCTATCTTTACGGGCGATACGCTGTTTATCGGCGACGTGGGCCGTCCCGACCTGGCGCAGAAAGCCGGCAGCGTTACCAAGGAAGATCTGGCCGGCTGGCTGTACGACAGCCTGCGCAGCAAAATCATGCCGCTGGCCGATGAAGTCCTCGTCTATCCCGGTCACGGCGCCGGTTCGGCCTGTGGCAAGAGCATGAGCAGCGAAACCTGGGACACTCTCGGTCACCAGAAAGCAAGCAACTACGCACTGCGAGCCGATATGACGCGCGAGGAATTCATCCAGGAAGTGACGGAAGGCCTGTTGCCGCCGCCCCAGTACTTCTCCAAAAACGCCATGCTGAACAAAAAAGGGTACGGCAGCTTTGACGAGGTGCTGCAGCGTGGCGCTGTTGCGCTGAATCCGGAAGCGTTCGAAGCTATAGTGGAAAAACAGGACGCCATCGTGCTGGATACGCGCAATGAACAGATATTCAAAGACGGATTCATTCCCAATTCGATCTTCATCGGCCTGGACGGCGACTTCGCACCCTGGGTGGGCGCGCTGATCACCGATCTGCAACAGCCCATCGTGCTGGTTGCCGAAGAAGGCCGTGAAGAAGAAGCCGTCACCCGCCTGGCCCGCGTTGGTTATGACAACACCCTGGGCTACCTCAAAGGAGGTATGGATGCCTGGAAAGCCGCGGGCAAGGACGTGGACGCCATCAAATCGATCACGGCCGAGGAGCTGTCTGAGCGCTTCGCCGGCGGTGAAGTTAAAAACGTACTCGACGTGCGTAAACCCACCGAATTCCTCGCTCAACACGTGGTCGATGCCCGGAACTTCCCGCTCAACTACATCAACACCAATATGAACAAGCTGGACCGGGAGGGTAACTACTACCTGTACTGCCTGGGGGGTTACCGCTCGATGATCACCGCTTCGATCCTGCGCTCGCGCGGCTTCGAAAATATCATCGACATCAAGGGCGGTTGGAGAGATATCGAAGAATCCGATACGCCAAAGACGGAGTATACCTGCCCGACCACCATCCCGCAGAAGGTGATCGATGAAGCCGTGAATGCAGTAGTCTAAGCTAGACAGCAAAGTGGGAAGTGCGATCCGTGTCGACTTTCCCTCCAAAAGATTGTGATTTTAGAAATTTTGAACGACGCATTTCAGCACGGCCTGTTATATTCCCGACAGGCTGTGTTTCATAATCATCGCCTGGCGCACGGCAAACAAAAGAAAGATGATCTTGTAAAGGAGAGCCTGACTTTTGTAGACTCTTTATTAAAACCCTTCACTATGAAAATACCCGCAGCATTACTCATCCCGCTCCTTTTCGCCGGGTTCGCCTGTGAATCCGCCCCGAAAGAGGAAGCGGAACAATCAACTACCGAACAACTGACGGAAGCCGAGCGATCGGAATACATTGACAAGGGCAAGCAAATCACTCAGGCCACCTTCGCCGAACTGAGCGGACAGCTCAGCGAGGCCATAGCCGAAGGTGGCGTCCCCAATGCGCTGAAATACTGCAATGTGGTCGCCTATCCGCTGGTCGACAGCTTGTCACAGGTACACGACGCCATCATCCGGCGTACCAGCCAGAAAATACGCAACCCCAAAGATGCACCGACGGAAGCGGAAAAAGTCATGCTGCAGACCTATCACGAGCGGGCCGGCGCCGGGGAGGAACTAAAGCCGCATGTCAAACAATTAGAGGAGGGAAGGATCGCTTTCTACGCTCCGATCAAGATCCAGCCGCTGTGCCTGAACTGTCACGGCAAAGTCGGTAAGGACGTCAAGCAGGAACACTACGACCTGATCAAACAGCTCTACCCGGAGGACGAAGCCACCGGCTACGAATTGGGAGAACTGCGGGGGATGTGGAGTATTACGTTTACGAAACTTTGAAAGTTTGGTAAACGTCTTTTCAAAGATTTCGTAAGTCCCCCTGAAAGCACTACCGAAATTTTGATTTTTTTAACGAGACCCGGAGGTTCGATACGTTTACGAAACCTCGAAGGTTTCCTAAACGTTTTAACAATATGGAAAACTTAAGCACCAACTGGCATACCGTTCGCATTCTTCAGCTCGCCATGGGCCTCATCCTATTGGGCAGCTATCTCTTCTACATGCAGGACGGCATCACGCTGGCCTTCGGCCTGATCCTCTTGATACAGGCGGCTTTTAACATCAGCTGCATTACCGGCGCCTGCAGTGTGCCGCAGCAGCGTCGGCAGGCTAAGGGACAGGTGAAGGAAGAAGAAGTGGAGTACGATGAGATCGTGTGACCCTATTTGCAGGATTCTACCTTTTCCGGCTGACGCTTACTCCGGATACTCCAGCAATCTTCATAGATAGAGCAGTAACAAATTTCAATCTGGTAACGCTCTTCCATTTCGCGAAACCGCTGTGCGAGGTCCAGATCAATCACCTGAAGTAAAGAAACCTTGTCCCCGGGCGCCAGTACGGTCCCCTCTAAGGTGAAATAACCGATAGGAAGAGTGTCTATTGAAATATCCAGCAGCTCTTCCAACAGTGCCTGGGGATCCTCCACTTCTTTTTCTCCTATCTTGATACTCACGTCCTGAATCAATGCCGGCCCCAGCCCCACATTTTCAACATCGTATAACAATCCCTTTTGATAGATATACTTGGGTCCGTGATTCAAATAAGGCCAGGCACTTGCGTACTGCTGCTCGCGCATGATTTTGGCCTCGTATATGGAAACCACCAGCGCACAGACGCTGATAAATACCGCCGATCCGGCGACCACCATTTCGTAGTTGATTCGCTTTGTCCATTTTTTGCTGCTCATCAGCGCAAGGCTTTTGTTGAGACTTATTGGTCAAAAAACAAGAATTGCCGGGTTTAGGATTTTTATTGAGGTTTAGAAAGGGGCGCGGGAAGCAAAACCCCAGCTATTCCTCGCTAAGCATCGCCAGGCCCAGAACCTTTACCCGTCCCGAGGAACGAGGGCGGGCAGCACCCAGCATCAAGCATCCAGCCCCCCCTTCCTAGCGTCCTGCCTCCACTATCCAGTTGTCAACCATCTCCTCCAGCGTCGTGAGCAACACCGAACCGTTCGACAGCACCAGGTCGTGAAATTCCCGCTTGTCGAAATCCGCTCCCAGTGCCTCCTCCGCTTTCTTACGCAAGCGCCGGATGGTCAGTTCCCCGATCTTGTAGCTCACCGCCTGTCCCGGCCAGCCGATGTAGCGGTCGATCTCGGTATTCACTTCATGCAAAGAGAGGGCTGAATTACCTGCGAGGAAATCCACCGCCTGTTCCCGCGTCCATCCTTTGTAATGAATACCCACATCGATGACCAGGCGGCAGGCGCGCCACATCTCGTAGGTCAGGCGACCGAAATGCTCGTAAGGCGTGCGGTACATCCCAATTTCCTGGCCCAGCCATTCGGCGTACAGCCCCCAGCCTTCCCCGTAGGCGCTCAGATAGGTACGGCGGCGAAAATCGGGCACGCTGTCGAGCTCCATCGACAGGGCCATCTGCAGGTGGTGGCCCGGCACGGCCTCGTGCAGCGTCAGGGCCGGCAGCACGTAGAGAGGGCGGCTTTCCAGCTTGTAAGTATTCACCCAGTAGATGCCGGCGCGGCTGCGGCGCAAGGATCCCGGTACGTAGCGCCCGCCCGTATAAGTGGGAGCGATCGCATCGGGCACGGGCGCCACGGTGTACGGCAGGCGAGGCAGGCGGTTAAACAGCTCGGGTAGCTTACCGTCGACGTACTTGGCCATCCAGGCTGCTTCCTTGAGCAACTCCTCCGGCGTTTTAGCGTAGAACTGCGGATCGGTGCGGAGAAATTCGAGAAACTCCTCAAAGCTACCCTCGAAGCCGGTTTCTTCGATAATCGCTTCCATTTCCGCACGAATGCGGGCCACTTCGGCTTTTCCGGTCTCAAACACCTCGTCCGGCGTCATATCCAGGGTCGTGAAGTAGCGAATGCGCTGCTCGTAATAGGCTTTGCCGTTGGGTAATGATGAGGCTCCGAGACTTTGCCGGGCGCCGGGGATGTATTCCTCTTCCAGAAATTCTTTAAAAGTCGAGTAAGCCGGCAGGATGCTACCACGGATGGCCTGCAATGCTTCTTTGCGCAAACGCTCCTGAGTCGTATCCGGGATGTGCGCGGGCAGTTCCAGCAGCGGAGCATAGAAGCTGCTTTCTTCCGTCGATCCCACCAAAAAAGGCACCAACTGCGCAGGTAGTCCGTGCAGGATAACCTTTGGCTGGGTAAGGCCTTTAGCCAGCCCTTCGCGGAGCAGCGTCATATGATCCTCCACGTATTGCCGGAAGCCGGCCAGACGCCGGATGTACTTTTCCACTTCCTCCGAAGTATTCAACGGCATGCGGTCCATCGAAAAAGCAAAGCCAGTGTGAAATCCGCCTTCGGCGTTCAGGGGCATGAGATAACTTTCAAATTCAACCTGGGCTATCCTATCGGCCAGAATGAACCGGAACAAATCGTAATTCACCTGGTCGGCCGGTGTGAGCGCCGCCCGGTCGATGGCCTCGCTGCGCTGTAGCAGTCCCCGCCAAAAGTCCCCCCGCCGCTGCTCATCTTCCGGAAGGATGCGGGGAAACAAGCGCTCATCGTTTTCCCCATAGTTCTCATACTCCTCAAATAACTGGTGCAGCGGCGCCGCCGGACCGGAGGGTGGAACCGGCTGTGCCGGAAGCTTAACCAGCAAGAGCAGCAGAAATAGTAAGAGCAATATTTTTTTCATATTCGCCTGATTTGTAGAGATTTTCAGCATTTCACTATTCCAATTTGTCAACTCCAGCCGGGGGGACTACTTCTGCTGTTCAACATTCATCTGTTCTGTTGTTCTGCGGTTCAGTATATTCAGGCTTTTAGCGGAACAGCAGAACAACAGAACAGACGAACAGCAAAACCGAAGAAGTATCCGAAACCATCAATTTGACAATATTCCTCCTTATCTTTCAATACCCCTTCACCCCCACCTCCACCTTTCCTTCCCGCAACTTATTTACCAGTAGGTGCGCCTGCCGCGTCGGCTCGGGCAGCTTGTAACCTCGGGCGCAATGCAGGGTGACGTTCCGGCTGTCCTTCATCCCACACAGGTGGCCCGGCGAGACGAAGACCGGCTTGATGCCGTCTTTGGTGCAAAGCGCATAACCGATGGTTTCTTCCCCATCCCGGATAGGTTGATAATTTCCCCGCTTCAGTTCCGGCTCTTCATATTCCCCGGTCAGATTCCGCTTGGCGCAGCCGATGCTCGGAGCGCCGGTCAGTAGCCCAAAGTGGGTCGCGATGCCCATGCGCCGCGGATGAGCGATGCCGTGACCGTCGCACATGACCAGGTCCGGTTTCACGGGCAACTTTTTCCAGGCTTCCATCAGGGAGGGAATTTCCCGGAAGGAGAGCAGGCCGGGCACGTAGGGAAACGGCGCCCGCTGAGTGACCGTGCTGTGCGCTACCAACTCCATTGTCTCGTAATCCAGCACCACCACACCGGCGTAAAACTGATCATCGCCCTTATTATACGATAAATCGCAGCCTCCCACATATTGAATCTCCCTTTCCAACGGCTCGATTTGTACTTTGTCGCACAATTCCCGCTGCAAAGCGATGGCCTCAGTAGGTGAGAGATCCCAGGAATGATCTATCGTGCTCATATCGATTCGGTCTTCTGGCGACGTACGATCAATAACTTTCCTGATTCGTATTTCTGATTTCCCTACAGTCCGCTTACCGTCATCCCCCCGTCCGTCACCAGGTTCTGCCCGGTGATATAGGAGGCCTTATCCATAGCCAGGAAAGCAATGGCGGCGGCGACTTCCTCTGCCTCTGCAATGCGATTCAACGGCGTGCGCTGCAGGATCAGCTCCAGGCGTTCGGGCTGCTGCAGCACCGGCTCGGCCAGGGGCGTACGGGTATACCAGGGCGATACGGCATTGACGCGGATGCCGTGCGGCGCCCATTCCACCGCCAGGTGGCGCGTCATCTGCAGCATGGCGGCCTTGGTCATCCCGTAGATGGCGCCGGAGCGCACGTCGACCAGGCCGGCGACCGAGGCGACGTTGATCACACTGGCGCCCTTGCCTCCTTTCAACCGGGGAAAAAGCTGTTGGGTGAGCACCAGCGCACTGAAAAGGTTGGTTTCAAAAATTTGGCGGTATTCCTGGGGACTGTACTCATCGAAAGGCTTGCGGATATTCATCCCGACATTATTGACCAGCACATCCAGCCGGTCCCAGCTATTGCTGACCATTTGATGCAGGCGCTCTCGCTCTTTCGGATCACTCAGGTCGGCTGCAAAACCGGTAACCTGCTGTTCGTCCGTCTGTAGTTCTTCAATCAGCTGGTCGATATCCTCCTGCGAACGGGAGTTGATGCACAACTCGGCCCCCAGCGCCAGCATTTCTCTGGCGGCAGCCAGGCCGATGCCCTTGGTGGCGCCGGTGATGAGAACGCGCTTGCCTTTAAGTGTCCAGTTGCTCATAGGGTGGTTTTATCGTTTTGGGGAAAGATAATTTTTTTAACGGAATAAAGTTACGAGGAACAAAACAGAGGCTCATTTGTCTCCCTAAAAATCGTTACATTCGGACTTACGAATCATCCAACTTCACGTATTTCCTACCTCGAAAAGCCCTTAAATACCCTACACCTCATGAAAAGATTCCTCATCCGCACCCTTCAGATATTGGTCGCATTGATCATTGTCCTCCTTATCGGCCTCCTCATTTTCATCTACACGCCCCCAAGGCATTCGATCGAGGCTGCTGACTACGGTCTGGAAAAAGGAATGACCGAAGCTGAAATCGAGCAGCAAGTGGATGATTGGATAAAAGCCATGACCCTGGAAGAAAAGGTCGCCCAGATGTCGGGTGACGGCGGCATGTGGGAATTCGCCCGCTTCGGTTTGCGGGCGCTGATATTGAAAGAACGCGCCAATTATTACTCCGGCCGCAACGAGCGCCTTGGCATCCCGCCCTTCTCTTTTGCCGACGGCCCCCGCGGCATTGTCACCGGCGAGGCGACCGCCTTCCCCGTCGCCATGGCCCGCGGCGCCAGCTGGGATAAGGACCTGGAGCAGCGCGTCGGCGACGCCATGGGTAAGGAGGCCCGTGCGCTGGGCGCCAACTACCACGGCGGCCTCTGCATCAACGTGCTGCGGCACCCCGCCTGGGGACGCGCCCAGGAAACCTACGGCGAATCGCCCTGGCACCTCGGCGAGATGGGCATCGCCTTCCTGCGGGGCGAACAGCGGCACAATGTCATGACCTGCGCCAAGCACTTTGCCGCCAACAACATCGAAAATTCTCGCTTCTACGTCGATATGCAGATGGACGAACGCACGCTGCGAGAAGTTTACCTCCCGCAATTCCGCCGCTGCGTCGACGCCGGGCTGGCTTCCGTCATGAGCGCCTACAATAAGTTGAATAATGAGTACTGCGGCCACAACGATTACCTGCTCACCCAAATCCTGCGCGACGAATGGGGCTTCGACGGCTTTGTCAGCTCCGACTGGGTCTGGGGCATTTACGACGCCGCCGAAGCGGCCAATGCGGGTATGGACGTGGAGATGCCCGCCCCGCTCAATTACGGCGACAAACTAGTGCAGGCCGTGCAGAACGGCGAAGTGCCGGAGGAACAGATCGACACCATCGTGCGGCGTATCCTGCGCACCAAGCTGCGCTACGTCACCGCCCCCGACCCGATGGACTATGACGAAAGCCTCATCAATAATGAAGCGCATCGGCGGCTGGCTCAGGAAGCCGCGGAAAAAAGCATGGTGCTGATGAAAAATGAAGGCCCCTTGCTGCCTCTGTCAAAAGAAAAAACCGGCAAGCTGGCCGTTATCGGTCATTTGGCGAAAGCCGGTAACCTGGGCGATGAGGCCAGCAGCCACTTTGAGCCCTCCTACGTCGTCACGCCACTGGAAGGACTGCGGGAATACCTGGGCGAAGCGACGGAGCTCGTCTACAACGACGGTAGCGATATTGAAGCCGCCCGGGCCGTCGCCGCCGGCGCCGATGCGGTGATCATCGTGGCGGGCTATGGCCCACAGGATGAAGGCGAAAATATCGGCAATAATCCATGGCAGGAGGATACGGTCAATATCAAGGGCGGCGACCGGCGCTCGCTGTCGCTCCACCGTGAGGACATCGAGCTGATCCGGGCCGTCGGCGCCGCCAACGAGCGTAGCATCGTCGCGCTCATCGGCGGTAGCGCCATACTGATGGACGAGTGGATCGAAACCGTACCTGCCGTACTTATGGCCTGGTACCCCGGCATGGAAGGCGGCGCCGCGCTGGCGCGCATCCTCTTCGGAGAAGTCTGCCCCAGCGGACGCCTGCCCTTCACCCACCCCGCCGACGAACAGCAACTGCCTCCATTCGATCCTTTCGACGAAGTGGCGCGCATCGGCTATTACCATGGCTACACGCTCTTCGACAAAGAAAATATGGAGCCGGCATACCCCCTGGGCTACGGCCTGAGCTACACCAGCTTCCGGCTCGACAGCCTGCAGGTGCTCACGCCTGCTATAAATCCCGGCGACTCGCTGCGCGTCCGGGTGCGCCTGACCAACACGGGTAACATGGCGGGCGGCGAACTGGTGCAACTCTATATCGGTATGGAAAACGCAGGCGCCGAACGGCCGACCAAGCTGCTGCGCGACTTCAAAAAGGTGTACCTGGAACCGGGGGAATTCCGCTTTCTCACCCTGAAGGTGGCCTTCCATGACCTGGCCTGGTACAGCCCGAACCTGCGGCAGTGGGTGGTGGATAAGGTTCCGTACTCGGTACTCGTGGGACGCACAGCCAGGGACCCCGGGATGTTGAAGGGAAGTTTTGAAGTTGGGGATTACAGTTCTTGAGTGCTTGCCCCTGCCTCAATTCAAACCGGTTGAATTATTCAACTTTTCAATCTCTGCATCCAATTCCCCCATTATTTCTGCCCATTCCTGCCGGATGGCGCGCAGCGCTTCCAGGCGTAGTCGGGCAGATGGCAGGTCTTCACAGGATAAAGGTTGTTGCAGCAACTGATCAAAACGCTCGCGCTCGCGGAGCAGGTCTTCGAGTTCGCGCGCATCACGGGGGGTCCGTGGACGAGGCAGGACGATGAGTCCGGATTCGGTACGAAGGCGGCGGAAGAGGTTTTCGACGCAGGGGACGAGGGTATAGAGAAGAAAAAATTGCCGGCAGGCAATCTGGTCACCGGCTTTACAACGCTTGATCAATTCGGAAAACATGGGACAAAGTTTCTTGGGGTTATACAGAAAAAGGTTCCTGTTTTCTCAAGCATGCAAAGCGGCGCCGGATTGCGCTGCCGGCGGTCGTTCACGGGATTACAGTCCGCTGTAGGGCCACAACATTGCTATGGCCAGGGACAGGGTCTGTGGTGGCAGCCGTGGGAATCGACTGCAGTCAAAAGAATCACACCTCAGTAGAGTAGTTGCTAAAATCCCGTGTAGATTGAACCGGCCTACTGTAAAGACACCCGGCGACCGGCGCCGTCAAGCGGCAGCTCAGCCACGTGCAGCTGTCCATCCTCGCGGTAGATGCAGACGCGAGCGTCGATGGTACTGAAGCAAGTCTTGTCGTTGGGGAAGTTGCTTTTTGCCACGATGCAGACCTCATCTTCACCATTGGGTACGATTTCGTACTCCCCGGCATTGAAGCTCTGTCCGGGTTCGCCGAAACCGCCCTCAACGTCCGCCGTCAGGCCGTTGATGCGCAGCAGGCGGTTGTCACTAAAGGATTGGCAGTAGTACTCACCGGGCTTCAGACGAACAGCATTGATGACGTGTACTGTACGGGGATCGGTGCCGCAGTTGACATCGCCTTCCATTTGCAACATGCCGATCGTATCTTCAACGATAATGCTCGACGTCGACTTCGAAATGATCGGCGGGGGGACGCTGCTTTCTGAGTAGGCGATCAGCTGCCGCTCTTTGGTCTCCGGCGATTCGGGCAGATCGCTCGCCACCACGATGGCCGGTTCGCTATCCGGCGCTTCTTCCAGGTTGATCGCCTGAATGGCCGGCAGCAGATTGCGCATCTGCTGATCTTTCGAACAGCTATAGAAAATAGCGACGGCAAAGAGGACGATTACAAGTCTTGAGAAAGTCATGTTTTCGAGATATTTGATCGTATGTGATTGAATGTATTTTGCTTTTGTTGAAACAAATATGCCCCGGTTGGGAATCTTTTTCAAATCAACTTTTTTATTTTTTTAGGATTCAAAACCATCAAAACACGCATAAATAGTTAAAATTCAATTACTTATGTAAAAGCACTTAAACCTAATGTCCACCGAAGACCCCTTATTTGAGCTGATAAAATCGCTTTCGCAAACAGAAAAGCGATATTTCAAGCGATTTTCCACGCTGCACTCCAGCCGTTCGAAGAACAATTACCTGGAGCTGTTCGAGGCGATGGACCGGCTCGACCAATACGATGAGGGCAAGATCCGGCGGCGGCTGAGCAATAAAAAATTTGCCGGTAACCTCGCGGTGGGCAAAAACTACCTGTACAACCTGGTGTTGCGCAGTCTCCGTCTGTACAATACCGAGCAGAGCGCGCTGTTTCAGGTGCTGGATCTCATCCAGGACATCCATCTCCTGATCGATAAAAACCTGCCGCAACAAGCCGTCAAACGCATCCAAAAAGCCAAGCGGATGGCCGAACAGTACCACCTGGAGTTGCCGATGCTGGAAATCCTCCGCCTGGAACGCATGATGATTCGCTGGAGCCAAAAGAAAAAATCGCAGGAAGGATTGGAAGACAATCAGGAGAAAACCGCACAGTATCTACGTCAGGTGAATCTGCAATTCGACATTCTCAAACTGTACGACGACATTTTCCTCGTCCTGCGCAACCGGCCTCAATTCGAGCATCCGGAGGAGCGCATCCACGAACTAATCCGGGCGTTTTCCGAGCGGGTTTCTATCACCGACTTTTCCTTCGAAACGCGAATGATTTATCACCTGATCTGGTCGAATTACTACCAACTCCTGACCGGCGAGATGAAAGAAGCCCGCCACCACCTCGGCGTACTGATCGATTTGTTTGAGGCCGAACCACATCTCATTCAGGAGTACCCCGTGCGCTACATCAACCTGCTCAGCAATTTTCTGACCACTTTCATAGCTGACGGCCGCTATGAAACCTTTCCAGCGGTCATTGAAAAACTGGAAAGTCTGCCTTCCGACAGGGAGTACCTGCGCATTAAGCTGTTTCAGAAGATTGCTCACTTTCAATTGATTTACCACCTGCGCACCGGCCGGTACGAAGCAGCACTGGGAATGATCGCCGGGATCGAACAAGGACTTGAAAAATACCGGGAAGGGATCTCCCTCGACCAGCAACTCAACTTCTGCCAAAATATCGCCCAGGTTTATTTTTACAACCACTGCTATGAGGAGGCTCTGAACTGGCTCGACCGGGTGCTAAACGAAGAAAAACACGAAATTCGTCAGGACATTCAACTGAACTGCCGGCTGTTGCAGCTATTGGCGCACTACGAGCTCAACAACCTGGAATTCGCAGGAAGCCTGGCCCGTTCGATCTATCGCTACGTGCGTAAAGCTACCGGGGAAGAGCATCTGCTTAAGGCGGTGGCGAACACCCTACTTAAGGCCGTAGATCTTCCCGCGGAAGAACGGGAAACCTTGTTGAAAAATCTGTGGGAAGATTGTCAGACAGCACCCCGGTCGGAGGTTAAAGAAATGGTTTACAACTGGTTGAAAAGCTGAAAGCATCAATGAGTCCAAAAAAATCCTACTGGATCTGGTTTACGCCCCGGACGGGCAGCACCTTGCTGTGCAAGGGCCTCGAACTAACCGGAATAGGCGGAAAGCCCGGTGAATTTTTCAATTTCCCGGAGGAAGATTCCCTGACGAATCACTACTGTGTAAAAACCTATGAAGCCCTGCGAGAAAAACTGTGGCGTGAAAACACTAGTCCGAATGGAATCGTGGGGATTAAATATTCGCTGTACCATTCGAGTTATGACAAACTGGCCGGCGAGATCATCAGCCTCCGGAATCTCACTGGGGTTGCCACGCTGGATTGGCGAGTCTGGTCGGACCTCTTTCCCAACTGCCGGCACATCTTTCTGAGCCGGCGCGATAAAATCCGGCTGGCGGTTTCGTGGTGGAAAGCCATTCAAGATAACCAGTGGCACAGGTTAAGCGAAGAACCGCCGACCCATGAAGCCAATTACTATGAAGGCAAATACAACTTTGACGCCTTGCTTCACCTCCTTAAAGAAAGCAATTTGCGGGAAGCGGCGACGCAGGCCTTTTTTGACTACAACGGAATCCAACCGCTGACGATCATCTACGAAGACTTCGTTCGCCATTACGAAGAGACCATAAAAAGCATTCTTTGTTACCTGGATTCAGAGGCCGAAGCAGTACGTATCGCCCCGGAATTTTATACCCCAACTGCCGATGAGGTGACGGAGGAATGGGTGCAGCGATTTCGAGGAGACCTTCAGAAAGGTTGGGAAAAAATCATATGGTGAAGGAACCTGTCAGAATAAATATTTAATGGTTGTAAATAACGTAAGCCAATGCCATTCCCAGTCGGTTACCACTCGTTTCACAAAACCCCCTTTATCAATTACCAACTGAATCGCTGGTATTCCTTCGGTTATGCCCGGCAGGAGGATTTGGAGGAAATAGGAGCAGACATCCGCTCTTTCGAGGATTACGTGCAGGCTTTCAACCGGGCGGCGGAACGGGCCGTCCGCGAAAACCGGTTGAAAAACGCCGCCACCTATTACCGGGCGGCGGAATTTCTGATCGATCCCAGCGATCCGGATAAAATCCCGGCTTACGAGCGCTTCCGGCAAACTTTTAAAGAAGCCTTCGCCGGCGAGCTTTATGAGCGTCATCGCGTACCCTATGCCGGCAGTTTCTTATCCTCCATGCGTTTGTCTGCACAAGGGGCGCCTTCGAAAGGAGCCGTTCTGGCCTGCGGCGGTTTTGACTCCTTTATCGAAGAATTCTACAGCATATGGCGCTTTTTTGCCGAAAAGGGCTATGAAGTCATCGCTTTCGAAGGCCCCGGCCAGGGGGCGACGCTGAGAAAGCACCAATTGCCTTTCGAGCACGACTGGGAAAAGCCCACGGCGGCGGTCCTGGATTTCTACGACCGCAGCGATGTGACGATGACCGGCGTCTCCATGGGCGGTTACTGGGCCGTCCGGGCTGCCGCATTCGAGCCGCGCATCAGCCGGGTGATCGCTTTCCCGCCGGTCTACGACTGGTTGGAAATGACCAATACCTTTACCAGATGGCTGGTCAGCGAGTTGATGCGCTACGAAAAGCTGATGAACTTCCTTGTCCGCCAGAAAATGGGCATCGCAAAGCTCCGGCATACCATCCGTCATGCGCTTTTTATCACCCAAAAATCCAAACCGATAGATGCCGTTCACTGGATGCTCGGAATGAATAAGGAACATATTAACAGCGAGCAAGTACGGCAAGATGTACTCCTGCTGGGCGGAGAGAACGACGCCTTTCAGCCGCCGGTGCTCCTGCAAAAACAAAAAGCGGCATTGATTAACGCCCGGTCCGTGGAGACGCGAATTTTTACGCGGGCGGAGCAGGCCGCCCAGCACTGCCAGGCCGGTAATGTCCAATTGGCGCTGGACACCATGCTGGACTGGATGCAAAGAGTAGCAACGAGCCGCAAATAAGACAAGTGAATTAACCATGACAACCAACCTTATCACTACTTCCCGCGGCCTCATCGAATACAGCCTTTACGGCAAAGGTGATCCCGTGCTCTTTCTCCACGGCGGTCATTCCAATGCCCGGGAAACGCTCGCTCACAAGTATATGGATCCGGAAAAGTTTACCCTGATCACCCCCTCCCGCCCCGGTTACGGCCGCACGCCTTTGTCCGGCAATACCACGCCCGAGGCAGCAGCCGATCAGATTGCCGAACTTATGGAAAAGCTGGGCTTTGAACACTATCACATCATCGGTATTTCGGCGGGCGGGCCGACGGCCATCGCACTCGCGAGCCGCCATCCGCAGCGCCTGCGTAAGCTGGTCCTGGAATCGGCGGTCACCAAACGCTGGCTGAGCCCGGACGATGAGTTGTACCGGCGGGGCAAGCGGATGTTCAGCCCCGGAGTGGAGCGGTTCACCTGGGGCTTACTACGGGTATTTCTCCGTCTCTTCCCCCGGATGATCGTACGGCAAATGGCAGACGAACTGACCACAGTTGACATCCCACATTTCAAACCGGAAGAAATCGAGGATATGCGCCGTATGTTACTCATCCAGCGATCCGGGAGCGGCTTCGTCACCGACCTGGAGCACGAGCTCGACGAAGAAGTCATCGCCGCTGTCAAAGCGCCCACCCTGATCGTACACAGCAAAAACGACAAGGCTGTGGGTAAGGAACATCCGCTTTACGCCAAGGAAAAAATTGATAACGCCCGTATCCTGTGGGTGGATAATCAATGGGGACATCTGATCTGGATGGGCGAAAAAGCGGAGGACGTCATCAGAGAGGTGAAAGCTTTCCTGAGGGAATAGCACCCAGAGTACCAAGCCCCCAGCATCCAGCATCCAGCATCCAGCATCAAGGCATCCACCCTCAACGTTCCTCCCCCCACCGAAACCCTTTCTCTTCCGCCTGTTCCTGCACCGCCGCCCGAATCACATCCCCGATCGTCTTTTCCTCCGTATCGCTGCGGGAGATGACCTCGAAATACTCCTCCACCTTTTCCGCGTACAGGCGAAGGGCGTCCGCCAGCACGGCGCGTTTGTGGCTGCGGATGAACACCTGCCTGCGGATCATCTCGGCCGATTTTTCCTGCAGTTCCAGCGGCAACTCATTTGGCGAAAGCCGCTCCAGAATCTTCGGATCCTGTTCGTAGGCATCGATAAGGTCGTAAGTGCTGCGGTCCTCCGGGGTTTTCATTTTAAATAACACCCGCTGGCGAAAGTAAGCGTTGCCGAAGCGGTAGGCGTTGCCGTCGAGTTCCCGCAGGCGATTCCGGTGCAGTTCCTGATCCGGGCCGTAGAAGAGACTGGTCTGCCGGTATTGGCGGTAGAGGTCGAGAATTTTGCCGTCGTAAGGCGTTTCGGCTTGACTCAAGGGTTCATTCTGATCGATGTTGACGTAGCGGCCGCCGCCGGATTGCGCGGCGTCCGTCCAGCCATGCGCTCGTCCCTCGGCGTCAAAGCCGCAATACACCGTATTCAGCCGGATATCTTTTGCCCTCAGTTGATTACAGACCTCCTGGTACGCTACCGGTCCCTGCGCAAAGGACTCATTACCGGCGATGAAGATGACCCGGAAATCCCGCTCCGCTTCCGACCAGTCGAGGCTATCCAGCGCCAGGCGGATGGCGGCGCCGCAGTACTCGTCGCCCCCGCCGGTCTGCAGGGAAAATAAACCAGCGGTCAGGCTGTCTACATCGTTGGTAAGCCCGGCAATAATCCGGTGGTAATGGGGGGGCTGAAAAAAAGGATTGCCGTAGGCGATGATCGCCACTTCCACCACCGGCGCCTGCCCGTGGCGGCGCGCCTGCGACAAAAAGTTGACCACGCTCCAGAACTGACTGTTGCTCTGTGCGATCAGCCCGTCCATGCTGCTGCTGACGTCGAGCAACAGGGCGAGCTGAATGCGGGGGGTGTCAACATACCAGGAGGGCCCTTCCCTGGTCATACCGGTTTTTTCCCGTTCCTGCAAAGCGCCTTGTTCGCCGGTTCTTAAAACCTCCGGATTCAGAGACGTGCTTTCCGGTTCCGGTTGAAATAAACCGGGGTCGTAGGAATTAGATAACCAGGCGAACCATCCCGGGATCAGAAAGGAACACAATAGTAAATGACGAGTGAGCATGTGTTTCATCGGTGATGGGTTGTAAGCTTTTGGCGTAAGCTGCTTACTAAAAGTAAAGATTCTTGAGCACTTTTAGAGGAGAATTCATGGGCAAATAGAAAAGAGGAGATGCAGCCTGAGACTTATAAATATCATATCTTAACCCGCATGGTAAATCGCAATGTCCCGATTTCAGGTATACTTGCTTTTGATTACCCTTCCGGCCTTGTGGAATTGCACCGATCATCCGCGGGCTATTTCCAAAACCTATATTGGCTTCTGGGCCGAGACCCGGATGACCTATGAATTCAGTCTGGACCATGGATTCACCTTTACCACCGCCGGATATTACGGGAATACCGCGACCAGCAGCAGATACGCGATTATGGACCGCGGGATGTAAAAAAGGTTTCAGCTGGTGGAGATGGAAGGCAGTTGGAAAATCGCCAATGTGCTTTGGAACAGTGAAACGGAGAATTATCCGGCCCCTGCGTATTGACGGCGGCGACATTGGTCGATTTATTACCCGGCTACATAAGAAAACGTTTTAGAAGCCTGGTTTGTGGCTTATCTTTAAAGTCTTTCCAACTGTTATTCTCAAAGGACCTTTATGCACCACCTCCTGGCCTCCCTCCTTTTACTAGCTTGCGGTACCCTACTCTCTGCCCAATCCCGGATAAGCGGAAAAGTAATCGACGCGGCTACCAAAGCCCCCCTTCCCTATGTCAACATCGGCATCCGGCAACTGGCCACCGGCACCGTCAGCGATGCCGAGGGCGCCTATACGCTGAAGATTACCCGCCCGGATCAGACCATTACCTTTTCCTCCATCGGTTATGAAACGGCGGATATCCCGGCGGAGGCGCTCCAGCGCGAAGGGGTTGTGCTTTTACAAAAAAAACAATATTTGATTCCACGGGTGGAAGTCGTCGCCTCCCGGTTCGGCGGCGAAGACCAAATCTTCGGCGAACGGAACGAAAGCAGAGGCCACAGCGTTGGTTTCGGAAGTCAGCAACTGGGTACGGAGATCGGCGCCGCCATCCGGATCGACAAACCCACCTACATTAAAAGCGCCCACTTTGTGCTCAACCACGCTAAGGGCGACAGCCTGCTGTTCCGGCTGAATATCTACGCTTTCCGGAACGGCCGGGTAGAAGAAAATCTGCTGCCGAAAAACGTCCTCCTCCGGGGCATACAGGAACGGGGAACCCTCAGCGTAGATCTGTCGGAATTCAACCTGGTGCTGGAGGAGGATGTGTTGCTCTCGCTGGAATGGATCAGGGACGATGCAGGGCGGAGAAATGTCGGGATTACCTTCGATACTAAAAAGGGTAAAAACTTACGGGGTATCTATTCCAGAATAACGAGTATCGCTCCGTTCCAAAAACTCAGCTACCGGCGGCAACTGAAGCCCTGTTTTTACTTTACCGGAAAAACGCTTTAACAAAAAAGATTCAGCCGGCGAAAATGATGCTTAAATACCTTACGGTATCTTGATCTTTAGATGCAGACAATATTTCCAAGCATTTCTTTACCCCAAAAAAGAGTGAAAAACAGCCATGCCCGGTATCATTCACACCCCCCACCCCTAGGCTGAACGACAGCCTGGAATTCTACGTCACCCTGGGTTTCACCGTATTGTCTCGGAAAAACCCCACCCTCCTTTCTGACGGTAAAGCGCTCATTGAAGTCAACCCCAACCGCTTCGCCCGGGGGGGATTTAAGCTTTTCAGTGAAGACTGGAAAAATACCGTGCATCAGCTGGAAAAGATGACTACTGTCTTCAACATTGACGGCGGGCACCTTCTCAGCGATCCTGGCGGGACCTGGATTTACCTTATAGACGACGATAGTGCCTATAACTATGACTTCTCAAACCTATCCCCGTCGGTACTTGGCAACTATGCAGGGCTGAGCCTGGAGGTCATTTCTGTCCTTCCGGCAATGGACATCTGGCAAACGCTGGGCTTTGAGAAGCAATCGGGCTCACTCGAACAAGGCTGGATCAGCCTGAGCAATTCCGATGGTATAACCCTCAGCCTGATGGGCCCCAACAGCTGCCCGCATCTGTTCTTCAATCCCTCACTGACCTATTTTAACGGAAAAGAGAATCCGGCCGTGATCAAGCGAATCCGTGATCTGGGCATTCCGATAACTGAAGAGATTACCGTTTTTAATGAGGAAGGTCTGGTTGACAATATCATTATCCGGGACCCCGACGGATATGGATTTTTCATCTTTAACGATTGAATTCAGCCATGGCAATAAACATCGAAGTCATCAATAAGGAGAATCTCCATATCCTTGCCTTTACTCAGAAAAATAACCATCCAGTAAATACCAACCACCAATCAATCATTTCCTATTGTATGAGGGCCTGATTTGCTACATTATTACCCTGTAATAACCGCAAATCATATGAAAACCAAAACCCAAGGAATCACCCGACTATTTTCGAAGCTGGGTTCTTTTTTGAAACGCAAGCACAGAAACCCGAGGCTGCGCATCCCGGTTCTCCCACATCATGGTTTTGAAATAGCCGGACGGGGATGAGCGCTGATGCGCAAAAAACACCTTTTACCTAAAACCAGAAACATGAAAGGATTGAAACTGACCTTTTACGGCCTGGTGCTTCTCGCACTTGCGCTGGTGACGATCCATGCTTTATCGTTGTAATCGGCAGTCCCTGCAATTCCTTATTTTTATAGTAGAACCGGAATTGACAGGAGTTTCAGATCATACTGCCTATGGTCAACCTACAAGACTACATCCTCAAAAGTGAATTATTCAAAACCTTTGAAGTCGACGAGCTCCTCTTCGTGGAATACCGTTGTCTCATCAACGACCATCAATCAGACATCTGGACCCACCATAATTATCTGGCCTACGTACTGGGCGGAAAGAAAAAAGGCGCCCCGCCAGGTTGCGCTTTCCCAGCGCGACCTGGCTTCATCCCAAAACCCCCAAATCGAGTAGGAGATGAAGGCGGGCTGACGCCCGACCTCATCGTCCTCTCACACCACCGGACGTACTCTCGTATCACGGCGGTTTCTTTAAACGTGTAACCGGGAGTAGAGATTCATCACATCTAATA
>Ga0209949_1000353_pt1 | contig 24410 bp, 19 predicted proteins | sample SalPonC_black_MG_FD_185711 | JGI IMG/M metagenome (GOLD analysis project Ga0209949, IMG submission 185711) | Salt pond soil microbial communities from South San Francisco under conditions of wetland restoration - Salt Pond MetaG... | ecosystem: Environmental > Aquatic > Marine > Intertidal zone... | reverse complement strand
TTCACCGCCAACACGGAGCAGCTATGCCCCAGACCCAAACCGCCGAGAAACGCATTCCCGCAGTGGAAGTGCTGGAACCCAGGGCCCGCGACAGCTGGACTCACACCCGCAACGGCGACCCGCGCGGCTATATTGACTCGGACAGGCTCAAAGAGCTGTGGATTCACACCGGTACCGCCTGCAACCTGGCATGCCCCTTCTGTCTGGAGGGCTCACACCCGGGCGACGGCCGTATTCCCGGCATGAAGCTCAGTGATGTGAAGCCGTTTATCCACGAAGCGCTGGATATGGGCGTGGAGCAGTTCTCCTTTACCGGCGGCGAGCCGTTCGTGATTCGTGATTTCGTGAATATTCTGGACTACGCCAGCCGGCACCGGCCCTGCTTTGTGCTCACCAATGCCACCGATCCGCTGTTGAAGCGCAGGCATCAGGTGTTACCGCTGCTGAATAATCCCCACCCGATTCACTTCCGGGTCAGCCTGGACTTTCCGGACCAGGCAAGGCACGACGTCGATCGTGGCGAAGGCAGTTTCGACAAGGCGCTGGAGGGAATTCGCTGGCTGGTGGATATGGGCTTCGAAGTCTCGATTGCCCGCCAGACCGACGAAGACGAGATTCCGGCCAACGCCGAGGCGGCATTCCGTGAGATTTTTCGTGACTGGGGCATTCCCGAAACGCTGGCCTTCACCGCATTCCCGGACCTGGGTACGCCCGGTTCCGAAGACGGCAGCCCGGAAATTACCGAAACCTGCATGGAAAAGTACCCCACCAAAGAAGCGCGATCCCATTTCATGTGTACCTACACGCGGATGCTGGTGAAGAAGAACGACGAGGTTCGGGTGTTTGCCTGCACGCTGGTGGACGACGACCCGCAGTACGATCTCGGCGGGACGCTGGCGGAAAGCATGGATGAGCGGATTATGTTGCGCCATCACCGGTGCTTTGCCTGTTATCGGTTCGGGGCGAGTTGTTCGGCGCCCGGTTGATTTTTAGCCAGGGGTAGCTTCGGGTTTTAAGACTGGTTGCTGGTCATTGGCGGCCTGGGGGTGAGGTTTTATTTCCTTGGGAAAAAGAACTCGCTGCGCTCAGACACCTTTGTTCCCGGCGGAAATAAAACCCCACCCCCAGACCGCGGGCAGCCATTGCTATTCGTAGGATTGGGAAAGGTAAATTTTGTCTGGTCGGTTTTCCTGAGCCGTCGGGGATCGCAAAACTGAATTTGAACAAGGGACCGGTGGATAGGGGGTTCAGAAAACGTTGAGCGCCATGGATGGCGCGATCGAGCCCCCCATGGAAGGGTTTACGGGCGTTTTTCTGAACCCCCTATCCACCGGCCCCGATAACTCCCACTCCGGAAACCCCGGAGAAATCCCCGGACAACCAAAGAACGAGGACAAAGAACAAAATGACTTTCACAGAAGCCTCCCTGTTCTGGGGATTCCTGGTGGTCTATGGCGTGGTGATGTATGTGCTGTCGCCGAAGAGCAGGAACGCCAATTCGTTCTACAAGGGGGCGGATGACCAGGGTAACCCGGTGGGGCAGTGGTCACTGACGGCCAGTATCTTTATCAGCTGGATCTTTGCCAAGTCGGTGACCAATGCCGCCAATCTGGGCGCGGCCTATGGTGTGACCGGTGGCCTTGCCTATGCCAGTTACTGGCTGTCGATTCCGGTGGCCGGCTACATCATCTATCTGATCCGGACCCAGACCGGCGCCCGCAGCCTCCAGGAGTTTCTGACCTCCCGCTTTGGCCGGCTGGCCAGCCTGGCCTTTGCCGCGGCGATTCTGATCCGGCTGTATAACGAAGTCTGGAGTAATACGGCGGTGGTGGGCGGCTATTTCGGCCTCCCTGGTGAGTGGGAACACTACACGGCGGCCATGCTGTTTACCCTGTTCACCCTGGCTTACAGCCTCAAGGGCGGGTTGCGGTCATCGATTTTCACCGACGTGATTCAGACCTTTGTGTTTGTTTTCTTTCTGGGGGCGGTGTTGTTCCTGATCATCCCGGCCAACGACACCAGTGCTTTGCTCAGTAATGGCGAGTTCAGGCTTAATGCCGGTTTTGACCTGTTGCTGGTGGCTTTGCTGCAGATGTTCAGCTATCCGTTCCACGATCCGGTGCTTACCGACCGGGGCTTTGTGAATAAAGAGAAGACGATGCTCAAGAGTTTCGTGGTAGCCGGCTTGCTGGGTTTTGTGGCGGTGTTTATCTTCAGTCTGGTGGGTGTCCATGCCCGCCTGAATGGTATTGAGGCCATGGGCAATGCGCCGGCAGCAGTGGGTCAGTCGCTGGGGCTGGCGGCCCTGTTCTTTATGAGCGTGATCATGATGACCTCTGCCGGCTCCACGCTCGACTCCACTTTCAGTTCCCTCGCCAAGTCCCTGGCGGTGGATCTGCCAAGGCTGGCGAGGCGGGCGCAGGACCGGTTGCCGAGCGTGCGTGTGGGTGCGGTGATCATGACTATCTTCGCGTTCCTGGGCAACCTGCCGATGTTCGCCGGTACCGACATTCTCAAGGCCACAACCATCTCCGGCACCATGGTTATGGGGCTGGCGCCGGTGTTTCTGTTCTACGGCTTTACCCGCTGGTCGCCCTGGAGCTTTCACCTGAGTTTCTGGACTGGTCTGGGTCTTGGACTGTTGTTGGCGACCGGATTGATACCGTCCAGCTGGGCGATTGGCGATGGCAAGTACGCCATGTTGCTGGGAGTGAACGCCTACGGGTTCCTGATCTGCACCGCCGGCTTCTTCCTGCCACTGGCACTGCGACTGCTGGCAGGCCGTTCACTTGCTGCCGGGGAGGCCTGATGATGACCGAAGGTCGAAGCTGTCCGCTGGCCTACCGCTATCGCCCCGGGGATCTCTGCGCAGAGCCTGAAGTCGTGAATGCTGACGTGCTTTATGTCATCGGCGGGCTTTATGGCAACCCTTATGCCCTGGATGAAATCGAACGTATGGCGGCGGAGGAAAAACATCAGGGGCGTTCGGTTACGCTGGTGTTCAACGGCGATTTTAACTGGTTCAATGCCAGCGATCAGCTGTTCCGGGAACTCAATGAGCGGGTACTGAAGCACACTGTCAGCCTGGGTAACGTGGAATATGAGCTGGCAAATCCAAATGATGGCGCCGGGTGTGGTTGCGCTTACCCCCGGTTTGTCGATCAGGGCATAGTCGAGCGCTCCAATGCCATTATGGAGCGTCTGCAGGGCGTGGCCGCGGGACACCCGGATATTCAGGACCGACTGAACGCATTGCCGCGATATCGGTGCCTGTTGTTTGGAGGCCTAAAGATTCTGATTCTGCACGGCGACCCTGAGTCCATGGCGGGATGGGGACTGGCTTATGAAGCCTTTACAAATGGTAACGAACTGCAACTGAACGACTGGTTCGGTCGCTCCGGCGCTGATGTCATTGCCTGTACCCATACCTGCCTGCCGCTGCTCTGGTCCGGTGAGGTAGACGGGTGCCGGCGGCTCGTGGCCAACAATGGTTCGGCCGGCATGGGCAACCTGAAGTCGGATGCACGCGGCCTGATTACGCGGATCGCGCTGGATAATGAATCGGGCCAGTCTCTCGCAGGCCTCAGGGGCAATGGTGTGAGCGTGTCTTTGCGGCCGGTCGGGTTTGACACGGAGGCCTGGCTGGCCGAATTTGACCGCCTCTGGCCCCCTGGTTCCGCCGCTGCTGAGTCCTACCGGAACAGGCTAGTATCTGGCACGTTGATTGACGTTGACCACTTCGTATTTGCCGGCTGCAACTGAAGATGTCGGGCTTGGTAAAATGGTAACAGCGGTGTATTCCGAGAGGGATTATACTGGAGCGGTGTGTGGTCGGGCGACCGCTGCCCGACTTGATAAATATATTGTGGTCTATATAATTTAAGCCCTATTTTTTTAAGCGAAACCATCAAAACATGACAGCAGACAGTGCCAATTCCACCGCCATTGTTCTTCGCCCACCGGTGAAAGATGATGGCTACAGACTGCACCAGCTGGTGGCCGAGTGTCCGCCACTTGATCCCAATTCCATCTATTGCAACCTTCTTCAATGCAGCCATTTTGCCGAAACTGGCGTTGCCGCTGAAAAAGCGGGCGATATGGTCGGTTTTATTTCCGGATATATTCCGCCCGGGCAACCGGAAACGGTCTTTGTCTGGCAGGTTGCGGTGCACGAGAAGGGTCGGGGAGCCGGTCTGGCCAAGCGGATGCTGAAATACATCGTGGCTCGCGACGCCTGCCGCAATGTCACCCATATGGAAACCACCATCACCGGTGACAACGAGGCTTCATGGGCACTGTTCCGCTCGTTTGCGCGGGATATGGGGGCGGAAGTGACTTACCATGAGCATTTTGAGAAGGAAGCTCATTTTGGTGGTCACCATGATTCGGAGTTTTTGCTGAGAATCGGGCCCTTCACAGAACACAACGCATGAATGGATTCACCATTTGGCAACGAGATTAACGGATAGATTATGAGCAGCCAACTGCACACCGTGGAGAAAATCGGCGGCACCTCAATGAGCAATTATGAGGCCGTTCGTGACAATATATTTATCGGCGATCGCGACAAGGACGACCTTTACCAGCGAATTTTTGTGGTGTCGGCCTATGGTGGCGTCACTGACGAGCTTCTGGAGCACAAGAAAACCGGTGAGCCCGGAGTCTATGCCCTGTTTGCCGACGCGGAATCCGACTGGGCCTGGGGCGACGACCTGACCAAGCTGGTCAAGTTCCTGACCGACAAGAACGGCGAGCTGTTTCAGGACTCGATGCTGAAGCAGCAGGCGGATCAGTTCATCACTGACCGTATCGAGGGTGTCCGGGGCTGTCTGATCGATCTTCAGCGCCTGTGTTCCTATGGCCAGTTCCAGCTTGAAGAGCATCTGCTGACTGTCCGGGAAATGCTGGCCGGTATCGGCGAGGCCCACAGCGCTTTTAATACCGCGCTCAAACTGCAGCAGGAAGGAGTCAACGCAAGGTTTGTGGACCTCACCGGCTGGCGGGATTCGGAATTGCTGCCGCTGGACGAAAAGCTCAAGCAGACCTTCGATGCGGTCGACCTGACCCGTGAACTGCCGATCGTGACCGGCTATGCCCAGTGCCGCGAGGGTCTGATGCGCACGTTTGACCGTGGCTACAGTGAGATGACCTTCAGCCGTGTCGCCGTCATTACCAACGCCCGTGAGGCAATTATTCACAAGGAATATCACCTGAGCTCGGCAGATCCCAATATTGTGGGTGCCGACAAGGTGGTGCCGCTGGGTCGAACCAACTATGACGTCGCAGATCAGCTCGCAAACCTGGGTATGGAAGCCATTCACCCGAAAGCGGGCAAGGGCCTTCGCCAGAATGAGACACCTTTGCGGGTAATGAACACGTTCGAACCGGAGCACACCGGCACGCTGATCACCGGCGATTACGTCAGTGAAGTACCTCAGGTAGAAATTATTGCCGGTGCCAAGGGCGTATTTGCGATTGAGGTGTTTGATCAGGACATGCAGGGCGAGCCAGGTTCCGACCGTCGCATTCTGGATGTGCTCAGCCGTTTCAAGGTGCGCTTTATGGCGAAGGACACCAACGCCAACACCATTACCCACTATCTCGGCAGCACTCTGAAGCATGTCAAGCGTGTGGTAAAAGTGCTGAAGGAAGAATTTCCCAATGCCGAGGTCAACACCCGCAAAGTGGCGCTGGTATCGGCCATCGGCAGTGATATGAAAGTGCCAGGGATTCTGGCACGCTCGGTAAAGGCGCTGGCGGACGAAAAAATCAGTATCCTGGCCATGCACCAGTGTATGCGTCAGGTAGACATGCAGTTTGTGGTCGACGAAGACGATTACGAGAAATCGATTGTGGCGCTCCACGGCGTGCTGATCGAACCCCACAACCACGAGTATGCCATAGTAGCGGCCTGATGCTGCCCACCTGACGGCAGCGGCTGCCCTTCAGAGCAATCCAGCGCAGGTCCGGTCGCGTATTTTTCAGCATATACGTGACCGGAGCCTATGCTATGAGTGAACTTCAAATCCCTGGTCACTCTCCGACCCAGGGCCACGCTGGCGATACCGAATCTCTCGTCGGGCTGTATTTCAGGGATGCGTCCCGTTATCAGCTGTTAAGTGGCGAGGCCGAGAGAAAACTCTCTCGCCGGCTCTCTTCCTGCTATCGGGTTATGACCCGGGAACTGGCGTTGCCAGCCGATACCCCGCAGACCTACCGGGACGTTGTCGGCAGCATGGGCGATGCCTGTGCCTTCTCAACCGGGTGTCGCCGTGCCTATCTTCTTGCCTCGGCGGGCCGGAGGTTGTTGATCCAGAGCAATCTGCGTCTGGCCGTTCACATTGCCCGGCGTTACTCCAACCGCGGCATCCCGATGAACGATATTATTCAGGATGCCAATGTCGGCCTTATCAAGGCAGTCGAGAGATTTGATCCGACCAAAGGCTTCAAGTTTTCCACCTATGCCTACTGGTGGATAAGTGAAGAGGTCAAGCGCTGCATGAAGCGGGGCACCCGCCTGGTGCATACACCTGAGAATGTGGTGGACGAAATTCGCTCGCTGCAAAAGGCATCACTGGCGTTGCACCAGAGCCTGGGGCGTATGCCCTCCCAGTCCGAGCTGGCGCAGGAAATCGAGGCGTCACCCTCACGGGTCGGTGAACTGCGGGCCCTGGCGATTGCCGAGCTGTCCGTGGATTCGCCGGTCGCCTCCGGGGTGGATATTACCCTTGGTGACAGTCTCAGTGCCGACGAAGGCGCTGCTCCTGACCATGAGATGGCGGACCGTGACCGCAAACGCACCCTGTCGGCGCTTCTTGCCGAGCTGAACGAACGCGAGCAGGATATTCTTTCCCGGAGATTTGGCCTCAACCGGCCGGAGCCCGAAACACTTCAGGTCATTTCCGAGAAGCTGGGAATCAGCCGCGAACGGGTTCGCCAGATCGAGAAGAAAGCTTTGCGAAAGCTGAAAGCGCGTTTTGATAATCCGGACCAGATTCAGCCATAAAAGACGATTACGCCGGCGATTAGCTGACAAGCCAGCACAACGGCTGTCAGGCCCAGGCGCAGGCGCAGATACCAGTCTGGCCAGTACACTCTCATCCATTTCGCGTCGACAAAATAGAGCCCCAGGTAGGCAAGGGTGTAGAGAATGACCTGCGCAGCTGTAGGCAGCAGCAGGCCAATGCCTGCGGACAGGAAAAAAACCTGGCTCAGCAGCATGGTTACCAGCGGCGACAGGGGATAACAGCGGTTGTCCAGCTGCATGGCAAGAGGCCAGTAGACCCCGGCCATAAAGGCGAGAATGCCGGCGCTGTATAGGTAGAAATAGTGCAACGCGATGCCGTTGTCATACTGCATGGCAAACAGTGAAATGATCGCGGCGAGAAATGGAATCAGGCCGGCAATACCCACGAGGAACGCCAGTCTGGCGACTGCGATCATGAGCCTTGCCCCTGCACCCGGATTCGCATGGGCGCCACTTCCGAGGGTGCCATGCCGACCATTTCGTGGTAGGCGGAATCGTGGACCACATCGGTTGCGGTTATCCTGAAAGCGCCCAGCGTGTCCTGGATCTGCCAGCTACCACGAAACAGGCGGGTTTTCCCGTCGGCATCGGAAAGCAAATAAACTTCGCCGTCAATCAGCAGTCTGGCCAGGTACTGCTGCCCCTCGATGGAAAGGATCTCCAGCAGATCAATGGTTACGTCGGATTGTTTGTTAAGGTCTTCTAGAGTAATTCGCACAGCGGACTCCGAGGAAATATGCTGTCAGTTTTACGACCGATAGATTCCATGGGATCAGTCGATAGCCTGAATCACTTGCTATTCAATTCGCCAACGCGCGGCATTCGGCATGCCGGGGGCAGCAAACCAGATGATCGTTCACCATTCCGGTGGCCTGCATGAAGGCATAAACGATGGTCGGGCCGACAAAATTGAAGCCTTCACGTTTCAGGGCCCTGGACATTTCCTCGGCCTCTGGCGTAAAAACCGGCACCTGCTCGAAGACTTTCCAGTTGTTCTGGATCGGACTGCCGCCTACAAAGGACCACAGGAAATCGCTGAAAGAGCTGCCATCCGATGTCAGTTGCAGATAACTTCTGGCATTGCGGATAATGGACTCGACCTTGAGCCGGTTGCGAATAATGCCGGGGTCGCCCAGTAATGACAGGATTTTCTGCTCATCGTAACGGGCGATTTTCTGCGGATCGAAATGGTCATAGGCGGCCCGGTAGGAGGCCTGCTTTTTAAGAATGGTGAGCCAGCTCAGCCCGGCCTGCTGTCCGTCCAGGCAGAGTTTCTCGAACAGTGCCAGGCTGTCGTATTCAGGTACGCCCCAGACCCTGTCATGGTAGGCCACATAGAGTGGGTCATTGCCACACCAGGGACATCGCTGTGGGCGCATATCGTGGCTGTTCATCCTGCTTCCGTGCCTCGCCAGCCTGATCTGTCTGCTTTCACTTGCTCTGGCCTCCTGAGCCGGATTCAGAAAGTGGAATGAATCCGTCGCTGAATGATCCAGTCAACCGGGCGGGCACCAGACCCATCCGCCTCCAGACTGGTGGTATCGACCGCTCCGGCAATGGTAAATCCCCGGGGCGGCACACTGCTCTGGTAGACCAGAGCCACCCAATGATCGGCGGAGTTACCCAGGCAGGCCCGCCAGGGCTCGCCGGGACGATCCCCCCGAAGCTCGAAGTCAGCGGTTATATCGAGAGTCTTGAGGTTGTTGGCAATGCCTCTGCCGGTTGCTTTCAGCCAGGCCTCCTTGAGTGTCCAGACTTTCAGGAAGGCCGCGGCATCATTGGCCGCCAGCAGCCAGGCCTGTTCCTGTGACGAGAACCAGCGGGCCACCACTTTCTGCCATTCTGGCCTGCGGGCCATGGGCTCAAGATCGAGCCCGATCGGTGTGCCCCGGGAGACTGCGCAGCCAGCCAGCCCGGCACTGTGGCTCAGTGACAGGCGCCACCCCGGCGGCTGGTCTGAGCGGTCAGGGCGGCCTTCGACTGGCCGACAATGGCTGGCCAGGGTGCCCGATGCCTGCGACAGCGCCCGGCGGATCAACCACCGGCTGGCAACAAAATCCTCTCGCGCTGCGCCGGATAACCCCGCAACTCGCTGCCGCTCGCCTGCAGTCATCCAGGCAGGGCTTTGGGCTGACCGGACCCGGGTGCTGTCACACATCCAGATGGCCGGCGCCGGGTCAGGGTTGCAGTCGTTCAATGGTCCACCCCTCGCCCTTGCGGACGTATTCGAAGCGGTCGTGCAGACGACTTGGCCGCCCCTGCCAGAATTCAATACGTTCGGGTATTACGCGATAACCCCCCCAGAAGTCCGGCAGGGGCACCTCGCCCTCGCTGAACTTGCGTTTCATTTCCGCCACTTTCTGCTCCAGCAGGCCGCGTGAGGTGATAGCCTTGCTCTGCTCGGAGACCCAGGCGCCGATCTGGCTGCCCCGGGGACGGGACGCGAAATAGCGCAGGGACTCGGTTTTGCTGACCTTGTTCACGGTGCCCTGAATCTTCACCTGCCGGTTCAGTCCCAGCCAGGGAAACAAAAGCCCGGCCCTGGGGTTGGCGGCGAGCTCTTCAGCCTTGCGGCTGTGGTAATTGGTGTAAAACACGAAACCAGCGTCATCGAAGTATTTTAACAGCACCGTGCGGATATCCGGAAAACCGTCAGCCCCCACTGTCGCCAGTGACATGGCATTGGGTTCAAGAATGGCTGCTGTTCTGGCCTCTTCAAACCACTGTCCGAACTGCCGTACCGGATTATTATCCAGATCCTCGCGATCCAGCCCGTTGCTTTCGAAATCCCGGCGCATGTCTCCAATATCCACAGCTAATATCCTTTTCCGTGAAACCAGTGCATCAATACTGGTAAACAGACTATCCAGTTCAGTCATGGTTGTCAGTTCCCAATCTTCACGGCTGACAAAACAGGCATCGGAGGGCTATCCTGTAATAAAGAAGGAGCGCACCCGGTTCGCTGCCTTCCGGTCTGTCCGTCTGTTGGGATGCAGGAGTATCTGGTTTGGCCCGCAAGTTATCTATCACTGCCCTGATTCTGGTTGTGCTTTACGCGCTGGCGGGATTCGTTATCCTGCCCTGGTGGCTCGAACGCGCAATTCCAGAGCGCCTGGAACGGCATATGGGCTGGCAGGCGACAATTGAAAATGTGCAGATCAATCCGTTTGCCATGAGTCTGGAGGCCTCGGCCCTGGCCGCCGAGGACGGGGATGGCGAACCGGTATTGGCATTTGACCGGCTGTTCGTGAATGTTGGCGTGTTACAGCTGGCTACCGGCATTGTCGCCCTTGATAACCTGGAGCTGGACGAACCCTTTGCCCGCCTGGACCTGAGGGCAGATTACAGCGTCAACTTTGCCCGCGACTGGCAGACTAATAACCCGGCCGCTGAGGCACCGGTGCCGGAAGAAACCGGAACTGCCGCTGCTTTGAAGCTGCTCCTGAGCCGGGCGAGGATTACCGGGGGCAGTGTCCTGTTCCGGGATTTCAGCCAGTCTGAACTGCAGGAATTCCGGATTTCACCCCTGGACCTCGCCCTCAATGATCTGGCGACCTGGCCGCGGGAGGGCAGCGAAAGCGATTATAATATTACTGCCGCTATTGGCAGCCAGACCATTGAATGGAAGGGAGATCTCAGTGTTGCTCCGCTATATTCCTCGGGTTATCTGCAAATCGCGGATGTCAGTCAGAAAACACTGTCCCATTTTCTCCAACCCTATCTGCCCTATGCCCTGCGTGACGGCAGCCTTACGGTCAGTACCCGCTATTCGCTGAGTTCCGGCGAACAGTTTTCGCTGTCGACCTCCGAGGGTGACCTGGAGCTGAGGGACGTGGCTTTGGCAATGGCGGCGGACAGTGAGAATGAGTTACTGCGTTCCGGGCGTATTCATATCCCCGGCATAGAATTCAGCCTGTTCAACCGCGAGCTTTCGGTGGGGACTGTGGCGATTGACGATGTTGTGCTGGGGCTCGATCGTGACGAAGAGGGGGTGCTGAACCTGTTGCAGCCATTCCCGGAGGATGACGGCGGGGTTTCGGAAGACCCCGCGGGCGAAGACGCCCCCGGGACCGCGGCGGGTGACAGCCGTTTCTACTGGTCCCTCGCCGGGTTGGAGCTGAACAACGGCGAGGTGAACTGGCGTGACAACCAGCCTGAAACCGCTGTTGATCTCAGCCTGAAGCAGCTGAATCTGAGCATCGGCCAGCTCTCCCAAAGACTGGCGGACCCGGTGAAATACGAGGCCGGGCTGGCCCTGGCGAGCGGTGGTCGGATCAACCTTGGCGGCCAGACCACGCTCCAGCCGTTTACCCTGGAAGCGGGTCTGAGTGTGGCGGATCTGAATCTGGCGGCGCTCGATTCCTACCTGGGCGAGGTAACCAACCTTGCTCTGGCAGACGGACTGTTAAACCTGGACGGCAATCTTGACCTTGATAACCAGCAGGACCCGATGACCGGAACTTTCAGTGGTACTGGCCAGATTTCGTCGCTGGACCTGCAAATGGCGGATTCCCGGTCTCCCCTGCTGGGCTGGAAAAACCTGCGCCTGGAACCGGTGGAGTACAATCTCGCGCCAGCGCGGCTGGAAATCGGCACTCTCACCCTGTCTGGCCCCGATGTTAATGTCGTTCGTCAGCAGGACGGGATGCACAATCTGGCGCAAATCCTGCCAGCCAAAGGGACAGAATCGTCCGGGCAAGCGGAGACTCCTGTCGAGGAAACTGATTCCCGGGCGGAAAGCACGGCGGCTAGTGACGAATTCATTTTCCGGATTGGCCAGATCCTGTTGCAGGACGGTCACGTTTCCTACGCCGACAGAACCCTGAAGCCCGCGTTCGCTACCCGTATTGACCGGCTGAACGGTTCCCTGACCGGTTTGAGCAACGTCGCTCCGCAACAGGGCCGGGTTTCATTGCAGGGCCGGATAGGCGACGTCGCCAGCGTGAAACTGGATGGCTCCGTCGGGACCCTTGGCACAGAGGATGTCAGCGATCTGGCATTGAAAGTGGATAACGTATCCCTGCCCGCGCTGTCGCCCTACCTCAGTCGATACCTGGGCTATCGCATCAAGAGCGGCAAACTTGATCTGGACCTGGATTACAGGTTCATCGGCTCCAACATTGATGCTGCCAATCATGTTGTGCTCGACCAGATGGAGCTCGGGGCCACGGTTGCCAGTGAGCAGGCGGTGAAGGCGCCGGTGAAACTGGGCCTGGCGCTGCTGCAGGACTCCCGGGGCTTGATCGACATCAACCTGCCGGTTGCGGGCGATCTGGACGATCCCAAGTTCAGCCTGGCCCCGTTGGTTATGGGTACCTTTGTCAATCTGATTGCCCAGGCGGCCACGTCGCCCTTCAGCATGCTGGGGTCGCTGGCGGACATGGCCGGGCTTGCCGGTGAGGAACTGGGGTATGTGAGTTTTCAGCCCGGCAAGGTGGCAACTGGCCCGGGTGGCCAGACGAAGCTTGAGGCATTGTCGGCGGCACTGGTCAAGCGACCGTCGTTATTGTTGAAGGTTCGTGGTGCGGTCTCGCCTGAAGTCGACGGTGAGTTCCTGCGCCGACAGAAGCTGGCGGAAGAGCTGGAAATCAGCAAGCTGCCATCAGCAGCCGGTCGCATCGAGCGCCTTGAGTCGAGGTATCGGGCCGCCGGTTTCCAGCAGCCGCTTGCGGCCTATCGTGAGCAGATCGCAAGCAGTGGCGGCGATGACCCGGCATGGGAAAAAGCGCTGGTCGACCGTTTACTTTCCCGGGTTGAATTGCGGCCTGAGGTTCTCAGAAATCTTGCCAGGGATCGCGGTGTCTGGCTGAAGCAAACGCTGCAAAAAGAGTTTGAAGTGCCGGATGACCAGTTATTCCTGCTGGAGCCCCGGCTTGAGGCAGAGCAGGATGACAGTGGCGGAGTGAAAGTCAAATTCGAACTGGAGGCACGTTAGCCGTTGAGCCATTTTTTTGCCTATATCTCGCGGCTGCGCTGGATCAGACGTTGGGGTCTGATGCGTAATGCCATTGAGGAGAACGTGGCTACCCACAGCTGGGAGGTGGCCACGCTGGCCCATGTCCTGGCCATCATCCGTAACCGCTATTTCGGCGGTCAGGTAAACGTTGACCGGATCGCTGCGGCTGCGCTTTATCACGATGCCACTGAGGTAATCACCGGTGACCTGCCAACGCCGGTTAAGTATCACTCCAGGGTGATGCGGGAAGCCTTCGGCGACATCGAGCAGAAGGCGGAAGTGGAGTTGCTGGCATTACTGCCGGAAGACCTGCGGGCGGATTTTGCGCCCTACATAAGGGAGTCTCAATGGTCTGGCGAAGAGCAGGAACTGATAAAGGCCGCCGACCGGCTTTCGGCCCTGCTGAAATGCCAGGCGGAAATCCGGGCGGGTAACAAGGAATTTGAGCCGGCGGCCGGACACATACTGGCCAGGCTGGAAGCCGACGGCCTGCCGGAAGTACGGTATTTTCTGGAAGTATTCGCGCCTGGCTACCAGCAGCCCCTGGATAACCTGCTGGGTTAGTCGGTAGCTTACCCGACGAGCTGCCTCTGCCGGAAGACCTGTGGGTTTGACGGCCTCATTGCTGGCTGTCAGCGGCCGCTGTATATTTGCAGCTCAGGGGCGGTTTATGACCATCCTGTATCTCGGAATCGGATCTCATGAACGCACACCAGAACACCGATCTCGGCGTTTCACTGAAACAGAGCCGCTCGGGTCTCAGAGATGATCACCGCCGTTCACTGATGCGGACAATTTTTCTGGTGACGAGCGTTGCCCTGATCGGTTTCGGGTCTCTGCAGTTTCTGAATGACCAGTTTTTTTTGGCCACCGTTGAATTCACCATCAGTGGTTTGCTGTTTCTGGGCCGTTTTCGACTGAGGGCCACATCCCATCTCGAGCGTTGGATATACGGCTACCTGATTTTCATTTTTTCTTTTATTTTTCTTGTTCTGATTATGCCGAAAGCCTCGATTACCGCCTATGTGTGGATACTGATGTTTCCGGTGCTGTCTTATCTTCTGCTGGGCAAGCGTGGCGGCTTCTGGCTCAGCGCGCCTTTTCTGGCTGTCGGCTGTCTGATTTATGCATTCTCTGTCGACTCGTTTATCAGTGCCCTCGCCATCATTAACCTGCTCAATCTGGTGCTGTGCGCGGCGCTGATGCTGGCGTTTGTTCATGTCTACGAAACCCGGCGCGAAGAAGCGGAGCTGAAACTGTTCATGATGGCGCAAAGTGATTCACTGACCGGTCTGGCCAATCAGGCCAGCTTTCACAGCACGCTGATCAGAACCATTGCAGAGTGCGACCGGAACGGGTCCGGGTTTGCTCTGGTGATTATGGATGTAGACCATTTCAAGCGGGTAAACGACACCATGGGCCACGGCGCCGGGGATCGCGCCCTCAGCCGCATCGGTAAACTGCTGACGGAACGATTGCGGAAATCCGACTCGGTCGGACGGCTGGGTGGCGAGGAATTCGGGCTGATTCTGCGGGACCTGAGGCCCGAGGACGCCTACCAGCTGGTGGAGGAGCTTCGCGGGCGTATCGCCGCCACTGAAGTGACCTATGGTGAGGCCACCATCAGGCTAACCGCCTCATTCGGCATCGCTCACTTTCCTGACGACGGCCGCAGTGCTGAAACCCTCTACCGGGAGGCCGACTGCCGTCTTTATGCCGCCAAGCAGGCTGGGAGGAACAGGGTTGTCCGCGCTGGCATGCCCCCGAGCAAGAACGCGGGCCCGTCCGGAAGCTGACAGCGTATTTTGGGGCCGCCATTGCCCTTTGCCGGCTTTGGCCCCTATCATCGCGGTTCAGAATCCACTCGTCATAAGGAAACCACAGGCAATGACCGCCAACCAGAATACTCACAGCAAGCTGATCGGTTACCTGCTATGGATTTTCGGTTTTCTGGGTTCCCACCGGTTCTACTATGGCAAACCCATCACCGGTACCATCTGGTTTTTCACTCTGGGGCTGTTGTTTATCGGCTGGATAATTGACCTGTTCCTGATACCGGCAATGGATCGTGAGGCAGATCTGCGTTACGAGGACGGACTGGTAAGCTTTAATGTGAGCTGGATTCTGCTGACCTTCGTGGGGGTGCTGGGTATTCACCGGATGTATATGGGCAAGTGGCTTACCGGGCTGCTGTACCTGCTGACTGGCGGGCTGTTCCTGGTGGGTGTGCTCTACGATTTCTGGACGTTGAACGAGCAGATTTCCACCCGCAACCGGGAGATTGCGGCGGGCCTCTGAAACTAGTGTACCCAGGCCTTTTCCAGTTCCGTCAGCCCTTCTTCGAGGTAGTCCAGCATGCGTTGCAGGCTGGGCAGGGTGCGGCGACAGCCGATCAGGCCGAATTCGATGTGGTCGCCATAACTGTTCAGGGTCATGTTCAGGGCCAGGCGGTCCATGGCAATGGACACCGGGTAGCTGCCGGTCAGCTCGGCACCATTCCAGTACTGCTTTTCGCTCGGTCCCGGCACGTTGGAGATCACCACGTTGAAGGTCTGCCACCTTGGCGCCAGACCGGTCAGCAACTGGAAACTGGCCGGGGCCAGCATCATGCTGGTGTAATTCAGAATTTCCTCCGGCGTCATGTCCGCGTAACGCGCTTTTGACGCCTGCACATCCTGGTGAATGTAGTCGAGCCGTTCGGCCGCGTCACTCAGGTGCGTGCCCAGCGAGGCGAGAATGATGCCCACCTGATTGCCGCCGGCACTGTCATCCCGCCGCAGAGACACCGGCACCATGGCCACCAGCGGTTTCGTCGGCAGAGCGTCCTGGTTGATCAGAAACGCCCGCAGCGCCGAAGCGCTCATGGCCATCACCACATCATTGATGGTGGTGCCGCTGGCCCTGCAGACAGCCTTGATGCGCGGCAGGGAATAGGACTGGGCCGCGAAGCGCCTGGAACCGGTGATTTTCTGGTTCAGAATGCACGGTGGCGCGTGGAAGATAGACTGATACACCGGGTGATTCCGGGCCTCGCGAATCGTCTGCAGTAACGCCCGGCTGACCCCGGGCAGAGTACCGAGCTGTTTGCCGGACTCCCCCAGCATGTGCGAGACGTTCCGCCACAGTGACAGCTCTTCCTGATCATCCCTGGTTTTTTTGTTCCTGGGCATTGACCATATTGCCGGCATGTTGCGCTGGTCCGGATCACTGGTAAGCATTTTCTGAAACAGACGCATGGCCGAGACACCGTCCACCAGCGCGTGATGGACCTTGGTATACATGGCGAACTGGCGTTCGCCGAAGCCCTCAATCAGGTGAACCTCCCAGAGCGGCCGCTCCCGGTCCATAAGGTGACTGTGCTCCGCCGACACCAGCGCGAGGAGTTCGCGGATGCGACCCGGCGTTGGCAGGGCCTCAAACCGGAAATGATGTTCCAGATCCAGCGCCTTGTCTTCAGTCCAGCCGGCCTGGCCGAACTTGCTGGTCAGCTTCAGGTTGAACGGCGGCGTTGCCTCGGTTTGCGATCGCAATGAGTCTGCCAGCCCGGCCACGTAATGGTCACCAGCATCGTCGGGAATCCTGAAAAGCTGCAAACCACCGACATGCATGGGTTGCTGACGCTTCTCCAGCCAGAGAAAAACCTGATCTACCGGGCTCAGTCGCTTCACGAACGGCACTCTTGTTGTTTTGGTTATGATTATGGTGTTTTGATTCTGACCTAAGTGTTGCAGTAATTGTTGGAGGGTGAAAGCTCTCGCAGCCCCTTTTTCAGCGGCGATAAAGCAGTGAAAGGACGTCTGCCGGGGATTCGGGCGCGTAAATTTGTGGCAGAGTAGTGCCGAAATCATTGAATGAGGAGTGCAGTCGTGACGTCGTCGTTCTGCCAGTCGCTACTGCTGGCCGGTTTACTGAGTTTATTCGCCGTTCAGGCAGCGGCACAGAGCCAGCCCGGTGTGGCGCTGGAGCAGGTATTGAAGTCGGAGATCATCAGTGAGGTCAGGCTTAACGGCACCGTGAGTGCGTTGCGGCGTTCCCGGCTGTCTCCAGCGGTGGCCGGACTGATCGAACGGGTGGCGGTGGATACCGGTGACCGGGTGACCAGCGGCGATCTGCTGATAGCTCTGGACGATGAAATTGCACAATTTGACCGGAACCAGGCCAGTGCCGCGCTGGACCAAGCGGAGGTTCGCCTGGCGGAAGCCCGGCGTCGCCTCGACGAGGCCCGCTCTGTGGGTGTGGGTCGCAATATCGCGGCCACCGAAGTCAGCAGCCGGGAAAGCAACCTGGCAGCCTCACAGGCAGCGGTGGCGCAGCTGGAAGCGCAGCTCAGCCGGCTGCAGGTGGAACTGGATCGTCACAACGTTCGCGCCCCTTTTTCTGGCGTGATCAGCCAGCGCGGGGTGGATCTTGGCGAGTGGGTGGTGCCCGGTAATGAGCTGATGACGCTGGTCGACACCAACAATCTTCGGCTGGATTTTCCCGTGCCCCAGAGTTACTACGACCGCATTTCCGGTCAGTCGCGATTACTGGTTGAGCCCGGATCACCTGATCGTGAACCTGTGGAAGCCGAGATCGTGGCCCGGGTGCCGGTGACCGACGCTCAGGCCCGGACTTTCCTGCTGCGCGCCAGCGGCCCGGATTCGCTGACGCTGCTGCCCGGTATGGCCGTGGAAGGTGTGCTGCAGGTCAGTACCGGCGAGCAGGGCCTGACGGTGTCGCGGGATGCCATCAACCGCTATCCGGAAGGCCGCACCACGGTCTGGATAGCAGAGCCATCAGCCGGGAAAGAGCCATCAGCCCCGGAAGAGCCATCAGATCAGCAGATCTACCAGGTGCGGGAAAAGCGGGTGACACTGGGCGCCAGTTTCAGCAACCGGGTCCAGGTGCTGGATGGCCTGGAAGGCGGTGAACAGGTGGTGGTCCGGGGCAATGAATCCCTGCGTGAGGGTGCCCGGGTGAGACTGGCAGAACGGAGCGCCCGCTGATGTTCTCGGGAGTGATACGCCACGGCACCCTGGTGACGGTGATCACGCTGATATTTGCGGTGATTGGGGCGGTGGCGGCGTTACGCATTCCGGTCCAGATGATTCCGGATCTGGAAACCCGCACAGTTACCGTAGAAACCCGGTGGCCCGGGGCCACCCCCCAGGACATCGAGAAGGAAATCCTGATTGAGCAGGAACAGTACCTGCGCAACGTCCCCAATCTCAGCGAGATGGTGTCCAGCGCTTCCAGTGGCTCTGCCGAAATCGAGCTGGAGTTTCCCTTTGGTGTGGACATTACTGAAACCCTGATACAGGTCAACAACGCCCTGAGTCAGGTACCGGACTATCCCCGGAATGTGGATGAACCCAGAATTGTGGCGACCTCGTTCTCGTCCAATGCGTTCATGTATTTCCGCATCACTACCCTGCCGGACAACCCCAAAGAACTCGACATTGAACTGATGGGGGATTTTGTCGACGACCGGGTGCGCCCGCGAATGGAGAGTGTGCCCGGGGTTTCTGAAGTCTCTGTCGGTGGCGGTGCGGCGCGACAGATGCAGATTCTGGTGGACGAGGCCGCTCTCGCCCAGCGTGGTCTGACCCTGCTCGACCTTCGGGATGCCATCAATCAGCGCAACCAGGACGTGTCGGGTGGCGAGGTCGCTGCCGGCAAGCGCCGTTATCTGTTGCGGACCGTCGGGCGTTTCCGGGATCTGGATGAGCTGCGGAATCTGGTGGTGGCCCGGGACGGCGACAGCGTTGTCCGGCTGTCCGAAGTGGCGACGGTAAAACAGGGTCATTCACGCCTCCGGGAGCTGTCATGGATTGACAGCCAGCGCGCGATCAGCCTGTCTGTGCGGCGGGAAAGCGGTTCCAACGTGATCCAGATCAAGCGCCTGATGCTTGACGAAGTCGAGCGTATTAACGCCGAGGTTCTGGAGCCGGAAGGCATGCAACTGGCCCTGACTGCCGATGACGCCCGGTATGTGCAGGCCTCGATTGCCAACGTCTGGACCAACCTTGGTATTGGTGCGGCCTTTGCGACCCTGGTGATGTTCCTGTTTCTGCGTTCGGGTAAGGCGACACTGACCGGGGTGATCGGTATTCCCCTGTGTGCCATCGCTGCATTCCTGGGGCTGATGATTACCGGACGCACGATCAACGTGATTTCCCTGGCCGGGGTGGCGTTTGCCATCGGTATGACGGTGGACAACAGCATCGTGGTGCTGGAAAACATTGAGCGGCACCGGCGCCTGGGGCTGGACCGGTTTGAATCCGCGCTGAAAGGCGTAAAGGAAGTCTGGCCGGCGGTACTGGCGTCCACGACGACCACCATGCTGGTGTTTCTGCCCATACTGTTCATTGAGGAGGAAGCGGGCCAGCTGTATTCGGATGTGGCAATCGCCATTTCGGCCGCCATCCTGGCCTCCATGCTGATCGCGGTGACGGTGATTCCGACCCTCAGCGCACGGCTGGATTTCGGTACCCGCAGCGACCAGGCCGACGCCCAGGGCAACGTGGTGTCCGGTGGCTGGGCCGGGGCGATTGTAACGGCCGTCCGCTGGATGGTGAGCGGCCATATCAGGCGCCTGGTGGTGATTGTTGGCACCGTCGTGGCAAGCCTGTGGGTGATTCTCGTGCTGACGCCGCCGGCCGAGTACCTGCCGGAGGGCGAGGAGCCCAAGACCTTTGCCTTCATGAATGCACCGCCGGGCTATAATCTCGATGAGATGGCGGCCATTGCCCGGCAGGTGGAAGACTATTTCCTGCCCCATGTGAATGCCAGCCCGGAGCCCTACCTGAGCGGCGAAACCCCGGTGCCGCCCATGGCCTACCTGAATATGGAGGCCACGCCCACCAGCATCCGTATTATTGCCGAAACCATCAACCCCAATCATATTGATGTGCTGATGACACAGATCACTGGCTTTTACGAGCAGTTCCCCGGCATGCGGGCCTTTGCAGCCAAAGGTTCAATCATTTCCAGTAACGATGGCGGCACCCGCAGTATCAACCTGGACATTTCCGGCCCGGACCTGGTGTCGATTTACCGGGTTGCCAATATTGCCTACGACCGGGCCCGGAGCATTTTCAACAACCCCCGCATCCAGAGCCGGCCGGCCACGCTGTCGCTGGCGCAACCGCTGATCCAGGTTCGCCCGGACTGGGACCGTGCGGCCGAGCTGGGGCTGAATACCGAGGCCATCGGCTTTACCGTGGCCTCGCTGACCGAAGGCTCCTATGTCGATGACTTTTTCCTTGAGGACGACAAGATCGACATCTACCTCTACGGCAGCGGTGGGCGCAATCCCGGCCTGAGCCAGCTGTCCGATGTGATGGTGCATACCCCCCAGGGGGCGACGCTGCCTTTATCCAGTGTGGCCAGCATTGAGGAAACCGTGGACACCAGCACGGTGCGCCGGCTGGATGGCCGTCGCACCGTGACCCTGAACCTGATTCCGCCGGACGATGTGCCGCTGGAAGTGGGCGTGGAGCGGGTAAAAACCAAATTGCTCGGTGCCATGCGTGACAGTGGCGAGATTCCGCTGGATGTGTCCATTGATATCTCCGGCGCCAGCGATCAGCTCGACGCCACGAAGCAAGCCCTCACCGGCAATTTTCTGATTGCCCTGGTGATAGTGTACCTGCTGCTGGTGGCGATTTTCGCCCACTGGGGTTTCCCGCTGCTGATCCTGACGGCGATCCCGCTGGGTATTGCCGGCGGTATTGTCGGGCTGTCACTGATGAACCTGGTGGGTGGCCTCTTGCCATTGATCGGCCTGCGACCCCTGAGCCAGCCCTTCGACATGATCACCATGCTGGGCTTTCTGATCCTGATGGGTACGGTGGTGAATAACCCGATTCTGGTGGTGGAACAGGCCCGGCAGAACCTGCGGCACCACGCTTCATCAGTTGTTGATGCGGTGGTGATGGCGGTGGCAACCCGCCTGCGGCCCATTGCCATGACCACGCTGACCACCATCTGCGGGCTGTCACCGCTGGTGTTCATCCCGGGTGAAGGCACGGAGCTTTATCGTGGTGTGGGGGCAATTGTGCTCTTCGGCCTGCTGGGTGCCGCGACGGTGACGCTGACGTTTTTGCCGGCGTTGACGGTGTTTGTGCTGAGTTGGCGCCGGAATCGTGGTCAGAGTCAGAGTTCGGCCTCTGAGGCCTGATGGCTGGGGGAGTCGCCGCTTCGGGGGTGGGGGGCATTTTCTTCTGGAAAAAGAACTCGCTGCGCTCAGACACCTTTGTTCCGACAGAAAATGCCCCCCACCCCCAAACCGGCTTTTCGGCCTGTTTGCTGGCCTCGCTTTGCTTAGGCAACTTCGGTTTCGGGGGTTTTGACCGGTACCGCCAGTCGCAGTTGTTCGCCGTCCAGCAGAACCTGGTAGGTTTTGACCTTTACACCCTCATCTTCCAGGCATTGGCCGGTTTCCAAGTTGAAGTGCTGCTTGTACAGCGGTGATGCCACCACCGGCTGGCCTTTCAGATCGCCGGTGATACCCCGCGCCAGCACGTTCTTGCCGGTAAACGGATCGGTGTGGCTGATCGCGAACAACGCCGGCAACCGGTGCGGCAGATAAAAAATCGCCACCGGCCCGTCTTCGGTCCAGACCGCAACGCCGGATTCCGGTATCAGGTCGTCAACGGTACAAACGGCTTTCCAGTCAATATGTCCAATCATCAAGACCTCCACTACTTTTAATATATACCGGGGGTCGAAACCCGGCCTCTCAATCTCTAAATCAGCGAAAACTCGTGTCTCAGTGAGCGTGGGGGTCGGAATTTTTTTCCCGCCGGGAACAAAGGTGTCTGAGCGCAGCGAGTTCTTTTTCCCAAGGGAAAAAATTCCGACCCCCGCGCTCCACCCCAAGCAACCAGTCCGAAGCAGGCCCCACCCAGGCCAGAAGACCTAGGCAGGCTCCACTTCACCCTCAAGCACAGGCCGCTTCTGCCCCCGCTCCATGGTCCACTGCTGCACCGGGTCCTTCTTCTCCGGCGCATTCACAAACTCGCGGAACCGCTTGCGCTTGCCGGGGTCTTCCACCGCTGCCTTCCACTCGCACTGATAGCTGCCAACCAGGCCTTCCATGTGTTCTTCCAGTTCCTGGCCGATGCCCAGGCTGTCTTCCAGTACCACCTGCCTGAGATATTCCAGGCCCCCTTCCAGGTTTTCCATCCACACGCTGGTGCGCTGCAACCGGTCCGCGGTGCGGACATAGAACATCAGTACCCGGTCAATGGTGCTGACCAGTTCCTCATCATTCAGGTCGGTGGCAAACAGGTCGCCGTGGCGCGGGCGCATGCCGCCGTTGCCGCAGACATACAGGTTCCAGCCGTTCTCGGTGGCAATAACCCCGATGTCCTTGCTCTGGGCTTCCGCACACTCGCGGGTGCAGCCGGATACCGCAAATTTGATCTTGTGAGGCGCACGCAGACCCTTGTAGCGGTCCTCAAGATGAATCGCCATGCCCACGCTGTCCTGAACGCCGTAGCGGCACCAGGTGTTGCCGACGCAGGATTTCACGGTGCGCAGGGCCTTGCCGTAGGCGTGACCGGTTTCGAAACCAGCGGCGATCAGCTTTTCCCAGATCTCCGGCAACTGGCTCAGGGTGGCGCCAAAGAGGTCGATGCGCTGGGCGCCGGTGATCTTGCTGTACAGGTTGTACTCCTTGGCCACCTGGCCCAGCACAATCAGTTTGTCTGGCGTGATCTCGCCACCGGGGACCCGGGGCACAATGGAATAGGTGCCGTTTTTCTGCATGTTGGCCATGAAGGTGTCATTGGTGTCCTGCAGCGGCACATGGTCGGTGGCCAGAACGTGTTCGTTCCAGCAGCTAGCCAGAATGGAGCCGACGGCGGGCTTGCAGATATCGCAGCCGTGGCCCCTGCCATGGTCGCGGATCAGGGTCCGGAAGGTGCGGATGCCGTTCACCCTGACCAGATGAAACAGCTCCTGCCGGCTGTAGGGGAAGTGTTCACAGATGTCCTTGCTGACTTCCACGCCGCGCTTTTCCAGTTCGCTGTCGACCACGGTTTTCAGCAGCGCGGCGCAGCCACCGCAACCGGTACTGGCTTTGGTTTCAGCCTTTACCGCGCCCAGGTCAGAACAGCCGGCATCGATAACACCGCAGATGTCGCCTTTGCTGACATTGTGGCAGGAACAGATCGAGGCGGTTTCCGGCAGCGCATCCGGGCCGAGTGCGGGGGCACCGACTTCGGTTTCCGGCAGAATCAGCGTTTCCGGGCTTTGCGGCAGCTCAATCCCGTTCAGGGTGTACTGCAGCAGGGTATCGTAGGGCCCGTTGTCGCCGACCAGAATGGCACCCAGCAACTTCCTGCCGTCTTCGCTAACCACCATGCGGCGGTAGTGACCGGCCTGCTCATCGTTGAAGCGGATACTTCTGGCGCCCGGGGTCTGGCCGTGGGCATCGCCGATGGAGCCGACGTCGACACCCAGCAGCTTGAGTTTGGTGCTCATGTCGGCACCGGTAAAGGCGGCGTCCCTGTCACCGTTCAGTACCGCGGCCATGATGCGGGCCATGGTGTAGCCGGGGGAGACCAGGCCGAAGATCTTTTCGCTCCACAGGGCACACTCGCCGATGGCGTGAATGTTCGGGTCCGAGGTGGTGCACTGATCGTTGATCACAATGCCGCCGCGTTCGCCAATGGCCAGGCCGCACTTGCGGGCCAGTGCGTCCCGGGGGCGAATACCGGCGGAGAAGACGATCAGGTCGGCCTCCAGATGGCTGTCGTCACTGAAGTTCATCCGCAGGCGGGCGTCTTCGCCCTCGACGATTTCACTGGTGGCTTTTTCGGTGTGAACCTGCACGCCCAGCTCCTCGATTTTATGTTTCAGCAGGGCACCACCGTCACTGTCGAGCTGAACCGGCATCAGGCGGGGGGCAAATTCCACCACATGGGCCTCAAGCCCCAGACTCTTCAGGGCATTGGCCGCTTCCAGACCCAGCAGGCCGCCGCCGACCACGACGCCGGTTTTGACACCCTCTGCGCTGGCGCGGATGCTGTCCAGATCCTCCAGAGTCCGGTAGACCAGGCAGTTAGGGTGCTCGTTTCCCTTGATGGGTGGCACAAACGGATAGGAGCCGGTGGCCATCACCAGTTTGTCGTAGGGGTATTCGCCCTGCGGTGTTATCACCAGTTGACGATCCCGGTCGATAGCGGTGACTCCTTCGTCCAGGTGCAGGTCAATCCGGTGTTCGGCGTACCATTCAGCGGTGCCCATGGCCAGGTCACTGTGGCTGGCGCCACTGAAATATTCAGACAGGTGAACCCGGTCATAGGCCAGCATTTTCTCCTCGCCGAAAACTTTGATGTCGAAGTCGGAGACCGCAGGCGTGTCCACCATTCTTTCCAGAAAATGGTGGCCGACCATGCCATTACCGACCACGATCAGATTTTTTTTGCTCATGCCGCT
>Ga0209949_1000339_pt1 | contig 25004 bp, 14 predicted proteins | sample SalPonC_black_MG_FD_185711 | JGI IMG/M metagenome (GOLD analysis project Ga0209949, IMG submission 185711) | Salt pond soil microbial communities from South San Francisco under conditions of wetland restoration - Salt Pond MetaG... | ecosystem: Environmental > Aquatic > Marine > Intertidal zone... | reverse complement strand
GCCCCACAGCCAGAACCACCTGCTGATTCACCCTGACAGGACACGGGTGGTGTGCTTCGGGATGGGCCACGATGCACAGGCATCCCTGTGTAATCCCGGGCAGTTCCTGTTTTACAAATCCGGCAAAAAACCGCTTTTTATGGATACGGGGCACCCTGGTATCCTTTGCCTGTTCCAGTCCCAGCAGTGCATATTCATGAAGTTTTTCATCGGTGAGCACAGGGCTCTGCCAGAAACTTTTTTCCACCCGCCAGGAATTAACCAGATATATATCTTTTACCCCGAGACTGGTAACATTCTGGATGATGCGTTTGAGCATCTTGGGCCGGGGCAGTGCCAGCACCAGGGTTACAGGCAGTGGTGCCGGCGGCGTCTGGTTGAGGGACACCGCCAGGTCCACCTTTTTATCATCAATATGGACAATGACGGCCGTTCCCATATTTGCGTTGCAGATACCGCAGGCCACCCGGTCCCCGGGTCGGGCCCTGAGCACATTTTGGATGTGGGCATGGCGCCTGTCTGTGAGGGTGACCTTGTGAGAACCAATGAAATCGCAAGGGGTGAGCAGTATCAGGTTCATGATCAGAAGGTAACCGTTTCACAGGAACCTGCCTGGTGCTTCAGGGTTGTCTGCCATTGTGCATCTCCCAAAAGCAGTGCCAGCTCTTCTGCCAGATGGACCGGCAAAAGAAACGGGTGGCGCCCTAAACCCTGGAGGCAGGAAGGACAGTTGGTCAATATCTTTGTGTGCCCGTCCCTGGGAACATGGTCCAGGGCCTTTTGCTTGCGCACCAGCATGGAATGGCTGATATCCGGTGTGGAAAGGGCCATGGTACCGGCTTCAGAGCAGCAGAATGGCACCTGGTTCACACTGATGCCGTGTGTTTTCAGGAGGAAAGGGGCGGCTTCCTTCAGAGAATCGTGGCATGGGGCATGGTACAGACAGGTTTGATGCCCCTGTATGGGTGTTTTCAGATGGTTGAGCACATAGCCTGCAATATCGGCGACAGGGCAGCCAAAAATCTGTTCCACATCCAGCTGCACCAGAGATTCCATGCATGTGCCGCAGGAAAAAAGGCAGGCATCAAAATCCAGATCATGGAACATATCCCGGATCTGGGTCAGGACAATCATGTTTTTTAAAAATATCCGGTGAAACTGTTGTGTCCGGGCATTGACCTGAAATGGGTATCCACAGCATAAAAAAGGCGGCGGCAGTATGACCCGGTGGTTCTGTTGCAGCAAAACAAAGATGGCGGCCATGGAAATGCGGGAAAAAATGCGTTCGCTGCCGCAGCCTGGAAAATAAAAAACTGTGGATATGACAGGTCCGGCAGGTTCCAGCAGCAGGGCCTGGTTTTTGTGGGTCACAGGCAGCACAGACCGCAAGGTCCGGGCATCTGGCCGGGCCATTTTTGACCGCAGCAGCTGCAGGGGTCTGGTCCGGGAAAAAGCCCGGGTTCCGGCCATTGAAGATAAAAGTCCGGCAGCATTGCGCTGTAAAAATGCGCCTGCCCCCAGCAGGACCGGCCTGATCAGGCGGTTGGCAAGGGGCCGCTTTTCCGCCAGGTATGCCAAAGTCATGCGGGTGGATAAAGGGCTGCGGGCAAACTGCATGGATTTGAGAATGGTTCTCTCTTCAATGCAGATATTGCCGGAATCAATATTCACGGGGCACTTGTCCCTGCAGCGGTGACAAATGGTGCAGTGATCTGCGATCTGTTCCAGGTTTTTGAGGATCTTGAATCCTGTGGACTGGGTGCGCTGGGTAATATACAGCATGGCTTCGATCAGTGACCCCAGGGCAATATTTTTGTTTCTGGGGTGAAAGAACATGTTTTTGTCCGGGAAAAAAACCGGGCACACCGGTTTGCATTTGCCGCAGCGCACACAATTGGCAATGTTCAAAGCCAGGTGGGACAAAGAACCATGCTTGAGTATCCGGGCTTCCAGCTCCAGCAGGTTGAAGGACGGGGTGAACAGTTTGTTGATAATCCCGGATTCAGACAGTTTTTCAGGGTTCATTATCCGGTCAGGGTCAATGCGGTCACGGTACCGGTCAAATGCACTGATAAACGCCGGATCCAGGTGTTTGAATTTGGTCACCCCGATACCGTGTTCTCCAGATACCACACCATGGAGGGAAATGGCTTTTTCCATGACACGGTCGGCAGTCATGGCAGCCCGTTCCATCATTTCCCGGTCATTGGACAAAACCGGGATGTTCACATGGATATTGCCGTCACCTGCATGCATGTGTGTGGCAATGACGATCAGCCGGGACCGGGTGACCTGGAAAATTTTTTCCAGATTTTCCAGAATCAGGGTGTACCCGCGCAGGCTCTGTGTGACCTGGTTATAAAAATTTTTGGCATGAATGCCTGCTTCCAGGGCATCCCTGGAAGCAATGGCCAGTTTTTTTTTCGTTGCCCAGGCAAGGTCTTTGGCCTGTCCTACTTTTTTTTTCAGCCACTGGGGATCGGCAAGGGGAATGGCCCGGTCCAGGTAATCCACGATATCCTGGATGATCCTGGTCTGATTGAATGCCTTTTCTGCAAGGTTTGTCCGGTCCACGAAACGCACAAAATCCGCCAGAGAATCCATGGGCAGCACGATATCTTCATTGAGTTTAAAGGCATTGGTGTGGGCGGCAATGGCCCCCAGCCGCTTGCGGTCCTCCCAGAAACGCTGTGCTTCTGTGTCATCGGCTGCAATGGTCAGGCCTGTCTGGTCATAGGGATCCAGGATGGTTTCAAGGGTTTTCATGCCCTGATCCAGGATTTTTTTTTCATTGGACACCATGTCCACAAGCAGCACAGCCTTGAGCCGGCTGCCCAGGGCATTTTTGGTTTTATACCGGATGGCTTTGATATATTCTTCGTCAAAATGTTCCAGGGCCATTATGGCAGGATCAGCATTGGTAAAAGCCCTGGATATGGCAGTGATGGCCTGTCCGGCTTCGGTCATGTCATTGCCGAAAAACTCGATGCAGCCGGTTTTCTTGCACAAAAATTCAGGGTACAAAATAAACCGGGCAGAGGTGATAATGCCGTCACATCCTTCTTTCTGGATACCGGGAAGCCCGTTAAGGCTTTTGTTGGTGACATCTTTGCCCAGGCCTTTTTTTCGGATCTGCTCCCCGTCCAGAACTATGGTCTGGACGGTTTCACCCGTGTCGTTTAGCACCACAAAGGTAACACGGTCTGTGGAAATAATTTTTCTGCCGGGATGGTATTTACGTGCCACCGTATATATCTTTCCATCAGGCATGACAATCCTGTAGGACAATACATTGTCCAGGGCGGTACCAAAAAGGACCGCTGTTTTGCCGCCGGCATTTTCAGACAGGTTGCCGCCGATGGTGCAGGCCCAGGCAGAAGTGGGGTCAGTGGCGAATATCAGTTTCTTTTTCTTTGCAGCTTCTTTGGCATCCTGGGTGATCACCCCGGCTTCCACATCAATGGCGAAACAGCCCCTATTTTCCGGGGTTGGAAAAGGTTCTATATCTGAAATACAATTGAGTTTTTCCGTATTGATCATGACACACCGGGATGTGAGGGGCGTGGCCCCGCCGGTCAGCCCGGTACCGGCTCCCCTGGGAATGATCTGCAGTCCCAGGTCCCGGATGCCTGTCACCAGTGCAGGCACCTGGGATTCCTTTTCCGGTCTTAAAACAGCAACCGGCAGAAACCGTCTCCAGTCTGTGGCATCTGTGGCATGGGCTGTGAGGGTGAAGGGATCAAAGTAAATATTGTGCTTTCCAATAACAGGGCCCAGCCTGCGTAAAATTTTCTGCTGGATGGCAAAATGGGTCAGGATCTGGTGCCGCAGCGCATTGAGGACTTTGCAACAGGCATCCAGCACCGGTAAAACCCCGGGATGCCGGGCAGCCTGCCTGATGGTTTCAAGGTCGCTTTCATATTCTGTGAACAGATGTCTGCGTTTGCCGGGATTTTCCAGCAGTTCCTGGAAAAGGAACGGATTGCGCTGGATGATGAACACATCACCCATGAAACGGTGCAGCAGCCGGGAGGATCTGCCGGTGTTCTTCAGATTGTCCAGTGCATGGACAGCATCTGACATGTCTGATCCAAAAAGATGCGCTATGATCTGGTCGTCAGTGGCAGAGGTGTAGTTGTAGGGAATCTTTCTTTTTGGATCTTGCATGCCTAAAGTTCAAATGTTGTCATACTTACAACAAGTTCCAGATTTTCAATCTCTTTTACCACCTCCGGCGGCACAGGGGTGTCTGTTTTCAAAAAAATGATGTTGCGCTGTCCGTCTTCTTCCCGGCCCACCATCATCCGTGATATATTAATCTTGTGTTTTCCCAGGGTATTGCCGATGGAGCCGATGGAGCCGGGCTTGTCCACATTGTGGATCAGTCCCAGGTGGCCTTCGGGTATCACCTCCAGTCTGAATTTGTTGATGCGCACAATTCTGGGGGCATCCTTGCCGAAAATAGTGCCCGCCACCACATCGGTACCGGTGTCGGTCACCACGGTCATGCGGATCAGGTTCAAAAAATTGCCGGAATCCTGGGAGGTGGCTTCTGAAATCTTGATACCTTTTTCATTGGCCAGGGAAATGGCATTCACCGAGTTCACCTCATAGGGAATAAATGCATTCAGCAATCCCTTTATGCCGGCAATGGTGACCGATTTCAGGTCCAGATCCGGAAATTTGCCGATGTATTCGACATGCACCTCCCTGATGCCGCCGGAGATGAGCTGGGCCTGCATTTTGCCCATTTTTTCCGCCAGAAACAAGAAGGGTTTGAGCTGGCGCAGCACTTCTCCCGTGACCGAAGGCACATTCACGGCATTGATCACCGTATCAAAGAGCAGATAGGCAATGATCTGGTTGGCGGCTGCCACCGCCACATTGGTCTGGGCCTCTTTGGTGGACGCCCCCAGATGGGGGGTGGCAACCACCTGGTCCAGTCCCAGCAGGGGCAGGTCCCCGGGCGGTTCAGTGGAAAACACATCCAGGGCCGCGCCGCCCACTTTCCCGGACCGAATAGCATCATACAGGGCAGATTCATTGACAATACCGCCCCTGGCGCAGTTGATCACATACACACCATCCTTCATTTTTTCAAAGGCTTCTGCATCCAGAAGATCAATGGTGGCCTCCATTCTGGGCACATGCACTGTGACATAATCTGCCTGCTGGTACAGGGTATCCAGATCCACATATTCAAAGCCCTGCTTTTCAATGTGTTCACTGGAAATATTGGGATCAAACACAATCACACGCATTTTAAGACCCTTGGCCAGGTTGGCCACAATGGAGCCGATATTGCCGAACCCGATGACGCCTAAGGTCTTGTTGAAAATTTCCCGGCCCTGGAGCAGCTTTTTTTCCCATTTGCCTGCCTTCATGGAAGCAGAGGCCCTGGGGATGTTTCTGGTAAGGGACATCATCATGGCAACGGCATGTTCCGCCGTGGTCACGGTATTGCCCCCGGGGGTGTTCATGACCGCCACCCCTTTTCTGGTGGCTTCGTCGATGTCCACATTGTCCAGACCGATGCCTGCCCGGGCAATAACCTTGAGGTTCACGGCCGCATCCAGCAGGGTTTTGTCCACCTTTGTGGCACTGCGGATTGCCAGGGCATCATATGTCCCGATAATGCGTTGCAGTTCTTCTGGGGACAGGCCGGTGTTGACATCCACGTCAATACCTTCCTGGTTCTTGAAAATGTCAATGCCTGCCTCATCCATTTTATCGCTGACCAGCACCTTCATTATGCATTCTCCTTTTCAAAAGATGTCATGAATTCTGTGAGTGCGTGCAGACTTTCCATGGTGGCGGCATTGTAGATGGATGCCCGGCAGCCCCCCACGGACCTGTGCCCCTTAAGGCCTCCCAGCCCTTTTTTCAGGGCATCTGCCACAAATTGTTTTTCCAAGTCCTCTGTGGGCAGCCGGAAGGTGACATTCATGAGGGACCGTGAATTTTTTTGCGCAGTGGCCTGGTAAAAGTCTGATCTGTCAATCATCTCATAGAGAAAGCCGGCTTTTTTCCGGTTGAATGCCGCCATTTCTTCCAGGGTGCCGAATGTTTTTTGGATCCACTTGAGGACCAGACCGATGGTGTAGATCCCGAAGCACGGCGGGGTGTTGTACATGGAATTTTTTTGTGCATAGGTGGCATAGGACAGCATGGAGGGCAGGTTTTTGTTTGCGGTTTCCATAAAATCCTTGCGGATAATAACCATGCAGGTACCGGAAGGCCCCAGATTTTTCTGGGCACCGGCATAGATCAGGCCGAATTTTTCCATGGGCAGGGGCCGTGAAAAAATATCTGAAGACATGTCAGCCACCAGGGGCACATCGCCGGTGTCGGGAAAATCTGCAAACTGGGTGCCTTTGATGGTGTTGTTGGAGGTGATGTGCACATACCTTGCATCCGGACTGCATTGTATGTTTTCAGGAATATATGAAAAGTTTTTGTCTTCGGAAGATGCAGCCACACGGACGGATTTTTCCTGGATCTGTGCCTCTTTAATGGCCTTGGTGGACCAGGTGCCGGTGTTGATATAATCAGCTGTCTCGTCTTTGTCCAGAAAATTCATGGGAATCATGGCAAACTGCAAAGATGCGCCGCCCTGAACAAACAGGACACTATAGGTGTCATCCAGTTTCAAAAGATCTCTGGCACTGTCTTTTGCATCGTTGATAACCGCATCAAAATAGGAAGATCTGTGACTGATTTCAGTGATGGACATGCCTGAACCATTGAAATTCAATAAAGAGGCCTGGATCTTTTCCAGAACGGACAGGGGCAAAGCAGCAGGGCCGGCATTAAAGTTGTGAATACGTTGCGCTGTCATGGAATTTCCTTTCTGTGTTATTGGGTTATATATTGTGCTCACGTGTCTTGTGGAAATGAATGTCAGGCCACTCTTCCATCACAAATCCAAGCTGGTATTCACTGGTGGTCATGAAGGTAAGGCAGCCTTCTGCATCCAGGGCAAGACTGGTTTCGTTTTTTTGTGTGAAACTGCGCAGTATCCGGTCATCCTCACAGGTGACCCATCTGGCAACCGACAGGTCAATGGATTCGTACCCGGCGGCAACATTGTATTCCGCCTTCAACCGGGCCATGGTCACATCAAACTGCAGCACCCCCACAGCCCCGACCACGTGCATATTCCCCATCAGGGGCCGGAACACCTGGATGGTACCCTCTTCGGCCAGCTGGGTCAATCCTTTGTTCAATGACTTGGTTTTCATGGGGTCTTTGAGCAGCACCCGCCTGAAATGTTCGGGTGCAAAACTGGGGATACCCAGAAATTTCAGGGGTTCTTTGGTGGTAAAGGTGTCCCCGATCTTGACGGTGCCGTGGTTGTGAATACCGATGATATCGCCGGGATAAGCCTCTTCCACATTACTGCGCTCCCGGGCCATGAAGATGGTGGCATTGGAAAGGCGGATATCTTTGCCGATGCGGTGGTGTCTGACCTTCATACCCCGGGTGAATTTTCCTGAACAGATTCTGAAAAAAGCAATGCGGTCCCGGTGTTCCGGATCCATGTTGGCCTGAATCTTAAAGGTAAATCCTGAAAAATCGGTTTCCAGAGGGCTGACATCCCGGGTCCGGGAGGGCCGGATGCCGGGGGGCGGGGCAATTTTCACAAATGCATCCAGCATCTCTTTTACCCCGAAATTGTTGATGGCGGATCCGAAAAATACCGGGGTCTGGGTGCCGTTAAGATACAGGTTCAGGTCAAAGGGATCTGATGCACCCTGGATCAGGTCCACATCTTCTCTCAAACAGGCAGCCTGGGATTCGGAAATCAGGTTATCCAGGCGCGGATCTGATAAATCCTGGACCAAAACACCTTTACCGTCCTTAGGGGTATATCCGGGTGAAAAAATCTCCAGTTCCCTGTCTTCCAGATTATACACCCCCTTGAACCGTTTCCCCATGCCGATGGGCCAGGTCAGCGGCACGCATTCAATCTGGAGTTTGTCTTCAATGTCTTCAAAAATATCCAGGGGCTCCAGCCCTTCCCTGTCCAGTTTGTTGATAAAGGTGATGATGGGGGTGTTGCGCATGCGGCAGACCTCCATGAGTTTTTCGGTCTGGGGCTCCACCCCCCTGGCATTGTCAATGATCATGACAGCGCAGTCCACCGCTGTAAGCACCCGGTAGGTATCTTCGGAAAAATCTTTGTGTCCGGGCGTATCCAGCAGGTTGATCTCATACCCTTTGTATTCAAACTTCATGACAGAGGAAGATACGGAAATGCCGCGTTCCTGCTCAATGGAAAGAAAATCAGACAGTGCCGCCCGGTCTGTTTTCCTGGATTTGACCGCCCCTGCCTGTTTAATGGCGCCCCCGAACAGCAGCAGTTTTTCTGTCAGGGTGGTTTTCCCGGCATCCGGGTGTGAAATAATGGCAAAAGTTCTGCGCCTGTTTATTTCACGCACATATGCCTTATCTATAACCTTTGATTCCATTAACTGAAATCCCTTCTGTGATTTATAAATTGTGGATATACTGGTGTTGGCGTACAGGCATGCAGACCAGTTATTGATTTTCAGGCGGTTTTCCGGTTTTTGCCCGTTTTCTGACTTTAAAAAAGTCCCACACGGCCCAGGGAATTAAAATCAGGCTCAGCACCTGGTTGAACAAGGCATGTTCGGCCATGTCAGGATCAGAGGTCAGCCATCCGTCCCAGAAACACCACAGCCCGAAACCCAGTAAAAGCAAGGTAAATACATAGGGACTCATCCGGGGGGGATGGGGGGAATTATTTTCTTTTTCTTGTGTCATACGGCTCCTGCCCAATCATCATAAATTTCGGAAAAGTTTTGTTTTATACCACATTTCATTTTCAAATACCATCTCAAAAACCATGCCAACACTCAAATACCATGCCGGCTGGTCAAGGAAAAATCAATTTGTCCACAATAAGGCCAAAAAAGCGGTCGCCCTCACAGGTGAAAATCCAGCCCAGATGCCCTGCGCAATTTGCACATACACCAATCCGCCAGGCATATCCAAAAAACCAGGTAAATTCCATGGAAGCCTGTGATGCCGGGATGCACCCTTGTGCCTGGCTAAAACAGCCGATCTCAAACACATGCCCCTGGGGATTGGCAAACGTATGCAGAAACATGCCGTTCATTTGTATGCAGTGGTCAGGACATGACACCACGTGGCCGCAGTTTCGGCAGACTATCACAGGCGAAGATGAAAAACCCGTCTCTGATTTTTCAAGGGTTATGGTATCCGGGGTTTGTTTGCATACTATACACATATTTTTATATTTACCTGTCTTCACCGGTTTTTATGAATATGGTATAAAGTGGCCCCTATCGGGGCAAACGACAGGAGCACAATATTGACCCAGGGAATGAGAAACAGCAGCCCAAAGCCTATGTGGAACCCCACGGTGTGGCCCAAAAACCCCAGGCGCTCTCTGAAAGGTATCATTTTCCGGGCCGGAACCAGGTCGGTATTATCCCAGGCCAGAAACACACCGGTTGCGACAGCCGACAAAACGAGGATGACGGGTCCCAGGGGAGTGAGCAGACCCAGGATCATGATCCCCACACTGATGACTATGGGGATTACCGCCCTGGGGACTTCCTGACACACCAGATAGACAAAAAATGACAGCCAGGATGTATCTGCATAGGAGATTTCTTTTCCCAGCACGATTTTCTCTGTCAATCTGGACATATAATCCATAATGAACACACCAAAAAACAACTGTGCCGTCAGATAGGCCGTGACCACAGCCACGCCGGCCAGCAGCAGGGACAACGCCCAGGATACGACATGCCACACATATACCAGCATCCCTTTTTCCGGCATTTTCCAGATCAAAGACAAGATCTGCTCATGCCAGAAAAAGACCATGCCGGAAAACAGCAGCGCCAGAATGAAGACAATAACAAACCGCAGCAGCCCGAGCCATAAAAGCCCGGGATGTTTCAGGGCAAAAAAAACACCCTGAACATTGTATTTTATTCCGGAAAAAAAATCCATGCACCAGCCTTGCATCCTTCAGTAAAAATACTTACTTGTGTACTATAAAAATTAGCTGTATCAAATTCAAGGAGATTCTTTGATGACAATATATTATGTGGATGGCAAATTTGTTCCCAGCCACAAGGCTGTGATTCCGGTGGATGATCTTGCGGTACTGCGGGGCTTTGGTATATGCGACATCATGCGGACCTTCAACGGGGTGCCGTATTTTCTGGATGAACACATCAACCGGCTTGTGGCATCAGGAAAAAAAATAGGCCTTTCCCTGCCCTGGACCACGCATGAGATAAAAACCATTGTGCGCAAAACCCTGGAGAAAAACAAACAAACAGCTGAAGCCAATATCCGCATCGTGATAACCGCTGGTTCCAGTCCGGATTATTTAACCCCCAGCGGCACCCCGCGCCTTATCGTCATGGTCACCCCCATAAAAAAACTGCCGGAAGAATGGTATTCCAATGGGGTCAAGGTCATAACCATCTTTCAGGAAAGGCCTCTGGCCGGTGCCAAGGTAACCGCTTATATCCCGGCAGCCATGGCATTGAAACAGGCACAGCAATCCGGTGCTGTGGAAGCCGTTTATGTAAATACACAAAACCAGGCCCTGGAAGGCACCACCAGCAATTTGTTTGCTTTTTTCGGCCAGACCCTGGTCACACCGCCTGCACAAGGTATTTTAAAAGGTATCACCCGGAAACTGATATTGTCTCTTGCCAATGCTTTTTTTCAGATTGAAGAAAAACCGCTTTTTCTGGACCAGCTGTTAGCAGCAGATGAGGTGTTTATCACTGGCACAAACAAGGGTGTGGTACCGGTGGTACAAATTGATGACACCCTCATTTCTTTAGGAAAACCAGGAAAAAATACCCGGAAACTGATCCAGGAACTGGATAAGCATACAAGTGATTTTTCATCCCGGCATACCGGTTAAATTCCGGCACACACAGTTTGTCTGTCTGGTTTGGGGATACATTTGATCAGATAGGTATTGTCGGTAGTGAATTCTTTATAGGAAACCGGATCCCTTTTTTGAACCATATCCGGCCCCAGGTTGAAAAAGTCCTGAAAAAAAGGAAAAAAACCGACCGCCGGCACCGGTCCCGGGCTGCTGCCTGAAGTGGCAGCTTGCCACATGACAGGTGTGTCTTTGGAGATAACACTGTTTTTGAGAACCTCCAGCAGTTTTTTTTCAACATGAATACAGTTTCTGGTGCCGGTGCTTTCCAGTCTGGAAGCAATATTCACCGGTTTGCCGATGGCAGTTACAACCCGCCGGTTAAAACTGCCCAACGGTCCCACCAATGCGGCCCCATACGCCATACCAGCTCTGAATTCTATGCTGATGCCATGCTCCTTCACCAGGGTTTTGATCCGGTTTTCCCGGTCCATGGGATGCCTGCCGCGCCCCAATGCATGGATCTGGTTAAACACAGAAGCCAGTACAAAAGTCATGAGCATCAACCGTTCCGGCAAACCAGACGGCTTTTCTTTATCAGGGGCATCAAACGTTTCCATATTTTCCAAAAAAACAGCATCCCCTAAAAAATTATCGACCCTGCAGCCGCAGGCTGCAGCTGTATCTGCGGCTATTTCATGGCAAAGATTTAAGATGAGAAAAAAATCTCTGGGACGGAGACAGTTTCTGACAATACTTGATCCCACTATATCCATGAATGCGTAGACACCGTTTGATTCAATTATAGGGGTCATTTTCAACTGCTTTGTGGTCACCGCCCCTACGGCCTGGAGATGGTTTTTCAATTCATCCAGCTGCAGAATTTTTTCATTCAACTGCACAAAGGTCTGACGAAGTTTTTTTTCCTTGCGCCAGATAATTTTTGCTGACCGCCGTCCCCTTGCCTGTCCCAGATAGGCCAGAGAAGCGGTTTCAATGGCGCTGATGAGCAGATCGAACCGGGTTTTCAATTGCCGGCAGTAGGCAGGGTTTTTCCCGGTTTTTTCAAACAATTGCGGATCCACGGTATTAAACACGATGGCCCCGTAATCAGGAATATACACCGATACAAAATTATCCGGTTTAAACCAGTGAATGATGTCCAGATTCACCTGAATATCGGATAATATCTCAAATTGTCTGCCGTCATAAGCAATAACAGACAGACTGCCGCCTTGCGACTGCCGCATTTGTTTTTGGGGAATATGATCGATGAAAACAATTTTAACCCCGTTTGCATAATATTCCACATGTTTGCGCATCACATGGGCGATAACCCCTTGCGTTTTAACCTGTCTGCCTTGCGCATCTGTTCCAAACAAGCGTATGGGGGACAGTTTTATCCAGCGAATCACGGCAGGTCCAAAGAACTGGAACCCCAGTCCGGCCATCCCGATACCGTCCAGTTGGTGCACCACCCCCCGGTCCCATTTATGGGGTGGTAAAAATTTTTCCCCGGTATGGTCTGTTCCATATACCACACCAGCCAGTCTGGCCTTTAAGAGACGGCGGCTGAAGTGCAAAAGCAGCCCCAGCACATTTTTTTTCCTGAAGGCCAGGCGTTCAAACCGATGGATATCTGGCAGATCTGTTGTCATTTTTTTCATTGAAACGTATGAAGCATAATGCCGGCAGCCGAATGTTTTGAAAAAAAGAGGCAGGGATGGCGGCAACAGTTTGAAACAATTGTATCTTATATATCGCGGCCGGTTTAGAAAATCCAGAAAAAAAATAAAAAAAAGCAAAAACAAAAAGCAGTGCCCGGTTTTTGATTTCTGACAACAGGCGGCAGGCTGGAGAAAAAGCGATGCAACACGTTCAGACAATGGCTTTGAGGATCTGTTTGGTCTTGACAAGGGCCTTTGCCATCTGGTTGGATTTATACCCGAGATCAAGTTGAACACAGTCTTTTTTGATGAATGAATACCGGGCAATGCCCTGCCATTTTTTTTCCAGCTGATGGGGTGCGGTTTTCATATGTGCAGGAGAAAAGGTCAGCACCAGGGTGGCAGGATCTATATCCATGCGCTGGATACCTGCCTGGATGGCATAGACCCTGAGCATGATTTTCAACAGCATGTTTTCCGCCTGGCGGGGCAGTTTTCCATATCGGTCGGTTAATTCTTTTTTTATGTCTGCAATATCAGACACCCTGTCCAGTCTGGACAACCTCCGATACAGGGTCAGCCGCTGTTCAACAGATTCAATATAATCCACAGGAAATCCTGTGGATATACCGGCATTGATCTCAGGATCCAAAGGCTCTGTATAGGCATCTCCTTTCAGATCATGGACTGCCTGGTCCAGCAGCTTTAAAAACATCTCATAGCCCACTGCTGCAATATGACCGGACTGGGATGCCCCCAGGGCAGTACCCGCACCCCGGATCTGAAGGTCTTTCATGGCAATCTGAAACCCGGATCCCAGATCCTTGTATTCCATGAGGGCGGAAAGCCGTTTTTTGGCATCTTTGGAAATCACAGATTCATCGGAAATGAACAGATAAGCATAGGCCTGGTGGTCCCCGCGGCCGATGCGGCCCCGGAGCTGGTAGATCTGGGCCAGTCCGAACCGTTCAGCCTTGTTTATGATCATGGTATTGGCAGCTGGTATATCCAGGCCTGACTCAATGATGGTGGTGCACACCAGTACATTGATTTTTCTGTTGACAAAGGAGAACATGACCCGCTCCAGCTCGGTTTCAGACAACCGTCCATGGGCGACCCCGATCTGTGCTTCCGGCACCAGATTTTTGAGATTTTCCGCTATTTTGGAAATGGTTTTGATATTGTTGTGCACGAAAAATACCTGGCCGTCCCTGGTGAGTTCTTTTTGAACAGCATCTTTTACCACCGCATCCTCATAGGTTGAAATATAGGACACAATGGGCTGGCGGTCCGCAGGCGGGGTTTTGATGACACTGATATCCCGCATACCGGTCAAAGACAGGTGCAGGGTTCGGGGAATGGGGGTGGCGCTTAGCGCCAGCACATCCACTGTGCTGCGTTTCTTTTTTAGGGTTTCCTTGTGTTTGACCCCGAAGCGCTGCTCTTCATCGATCACCAGCAGGCCTAAGGATTTAAAATCCACATCTTTTTGCAGCAGCCGGTGGGTGCCGACAACAATGTCCAGGTGTCCCCGGGCAAGCTGCTTGAGGATGTGTGTCTGTTCTTTGCGGGTACGAAAACGGGAAAGACAGGCAATATGAACGGGATAATTTTTAAACCGGTCCTGGAAGGTGGCAAGGTGCTGTTCCGCAAGAATGGTGGTGGGCACTACCACAGCCACCTGTCTGCCGTCTGTAACTGCCTTGAATGCCGCCCTTACCGCCACCTCGGTCTTGCCGTACCCCACATCCCCGCACACAAGCCGGTCCATGGGGGTGTCGGATTCCATGTCCAGATGCACATCATCGATGGCCTTGAGCTGGTCCCGGGTTTCTTCATAGGGAAATGTGGTTTCAAAGTCATTATAATAATTGTCAGGCCGGCTGAATGAAAATCCTTTGTTAATTTTTCTTTTGGCATACAGATCCAGCAGGTCTGCAGCCATTTTTTCCACTTCCTCTTTTGCTTTTTCTTTGGATTTGATCCAGGCTTTGGAACCGATTTTATCCAGCACCGGTGTATATCCGTCCACACCGATATATTTGCCGATCATTTCAATGCGGTCCACCGGCAGGTAAAGCTTGTCCTCATCCTGGTAGACAATCAGAATAAAATCCTGGGATATACCGTTGACAGCCAGACTGCACAATCCTTCATACCGCCCTATTCCATGCTCCATGTGCACGACGATATCCCCGTTCTTCAATTCCTCCGGGGCGATCATCTGCGTTTTAACGTCCATGGAACGGCGTTTTACGCGCCGCAGCCGCTTTTTGCCGAAAATTTCGTTTTCCGTAACAAGGGCCAGACCCTCTTCTTTTAAAACAAATCCCGCGGACAGGTCCGCTGTCATATAATATATGCCGGGGTCACGTTTTGCGGCAGTGTAAAAATCATCCACAGGAAAAAGGGGCAGGCCATAGGGTGCCATAAGAGAAGTCAGCCGCTGGGCCTGGGATTTCTGGTGTACCACACAGACAATTTTTCTGCCCTGCTGCAGGTGGGTCTGCATCCATTCCACCAGGGGTTTTAAGGGGGTGTCTGATGTTTTGTTTTCAAAAAGCAGGCCTGACAAAACTGCATTGGTTTCAGGGGCAAAATGGAAAACCTGTGAATATTTTTGCTCTGATGCAATTGCCAGCTCCTTGAAAACAAGGTGCTTTTTGTTTTGAACCTCTGCTGAGACCTGATCAAAGGGCAGATAAATTTCATCGGGCAACACACACAGCCTTTTTTCCGCTGCAACCGTGTGAAAATTTATCCGGGCCTTGTTTTCAAAATCTGCTGCCCTGGATGCGAGAAGATCCGGAGAATCCCATACAATAAGGGTTTTTTCTGACAGATAGGCAAAAAAAGAATCCAGGCTGCTGTATACAATGGACAACATGCTTTCAATGCCGGAAAATCTGCCTGTATTACGGGTTTGTGTAACATATTCTCTGATTTTTGCAGCATCCAGCCCGGCACGCTTGCCGGCAGTGCGCAGTCTTGCCAGAATATGGGGCAGTTGGTGTTCAGATACCACAGCTTCTGTTGCCGGAACAATGACGGCTTCTGACAATTCCCGGATTCCCCGCTGGGTATAGGGGGAAAAACTGCGGATGGATTCCACAAGATCCCCGAAAAATTCCATGCGCACCGGCCGTTTATCACCTGGTACAAAAATGTCCAGAATGCCGCCCCGAACGGCGTATTCCCCCGGGTCCTCCACCAGAGAAGAGCGGGTGTAACCCCCGGCTTCAAGGCTTTCTATCAAGGCCTCCCTGTCCGTTTCCTCATTGGCCATAACCAGTTCGGAACATCCGAGAATGGTTTTTTTGGGAATCAGTTTCTGGAGCAGGGTGTCAATATATGTCACTACCAGATATGGCGATGGTCTTTCTTCCACCAGACAAGACAACACTGCCAGGCGCTGGGTGGAGGTCTGTCTGTGATAAGACAACGACTTAAAAGGCAGAATATGATACCCGGGAAAAAAAAGAACCGCATCTTTTTGGTCCGGCAGAAAAAACAACAGATCCTCCATGAATTTTGCAGCACTCTTCTGATCCGGCAGAACCACCACCATATCACGGGGGGTGCTGGCAAACATGCGGGCGGTCAGAAAGGCTTTATGGGCACCGTCTTTACGGGTGAGCACCAGCGCGTTGTCATGGGACTGCATATGATCAATAATTGCGGATATCATGGACAAGGGTATATATGGATAATTGTATGGGGTAAAAGGTCAATGTAAACAACTGGGCTTCATTTAAAGGAAGATGGTCAAAGAATCAAGCCCTAAATAAGGATAAATTCATTTGAATTTATTGGCCAGCCCGTTGTCAATCATGTAAATACAGACTTCATTGGCTCCCTGGCTGGTATAGCCGAACTTGGCGGACAGGTTGTCAATAAGGAATTTTACATCTTTTTTGATCCGTTTGTCATGGGTTCTGAATTTTTCCGTATCAAAATCCTTGATGGCATTTCTGAAATTTTCATTGTCTATAAACGGTTCCAGCACCTGTTTTTTTAGATTGTGAACATACCGTTGGTACAAAGATTCAAACAGCCGGGTATCCACGATATCCTTGCCCTGAATCATGATTTCATGGGTCAGGGTGCGGGTGGTGTATTCCTTGAGCACATCATGACGGATTTCGTCTCTGCGTGCTTTATTCAGATTTTCTGACAAAAGTCTGTTTTCAATGCTTTCAAGAAATGCTTCGGTCACATGCAGTTCCTCTTTGGTAAAAATACAGTTCACTATGGAATCCAGTTCATTGGTTACCGCAGAAATATAATTCTTGATATCCCTGGCAATCTGGTCTTCATTATAATAGTACAAAGATTCTTTTACCTGCTGAAGTACGCTGTAGTCATACATGCGCAAAAGGCTGGACAAAAACCCTTCCGGGAGCAGTTGTCTGGACTGGGTATCGCGTTTTTTAAAAAAAGTGCACAGATCCGGCATATTGATCAACCGGTCTTCTCTGGCATATTTGGAATAAAATTCATCAAAAATTTTAATGGAATCTCTGCCGGACAGCCCTTCTTTGCCGTAACTTTCCGATTCAGCAATGATTTTTGAAAGCATTTTTTGATCCAGACGGCGAAGATCTTCATCATCCAGCCATTTGGGAATATTGCCGGAATAAATTTCCATTTTCAAAAGCATAAGTTTGTCATCACAAAAATTTTTGTACTTTTCCGGTTTTTCAATCCATTCTTCAAGGGCTGCAGACCTTTTTCCGATGCGGGTACACACAATTATTCTGGCAAAATTGTCCAGCACCATGGGCAGAAAACTGCCCTCTATATGGCGGCCGAATATGTCGATATAGATTTTTGTTTCTGTTTTCCAGTCCAGCACATAAGGAATATCAATGTATCTGATGCGGTCTGTAAAGGAGGGAAAATCCCTGATGTTTTTTTTATCCTCAGGGTTCATTAAAGCAAAAAACAGGGCGTCCACCCGTTCTTCCATATTTTCCACCTTGTGGACCCCTTCGGATATAATGTTGTGCAGCTCCACCAGCCGTTCAATATTGTGGGATTTGATATCCATCAAGGCATAAATGCCATTATTGATTTTGGCAAAATTGGAATAGGTATAATGGATGAGATTGGAATCCTGGAACAATGTGTTGATGCGGTTCTGGAGCATCTGGTTGGAAATGATATTCTGTTTGGAGGGTTTGTCCCCGGGGTTGAATACGGAAATACCGTTGCCGATCCTGCGGTTAATGTAATAGGGTCTTGCATAGAGCATTTTAAAGACCTCTGTGGGGTGCTGGAGCCGCTCAAGCAGGGCATTGTAAATAGAAGAACACACGGTACAGGTTTCTTCGGTGAATACCCATTCATATTCTTTTTCCGTGAACAGCCGCCATTTGAACTGATCATTTTTAATTAATTCATCCAGAATTCCCCTGCGCTGTTCCTTGGGGATAACCAGAAACGGATTGTCATGGGCCAGGCAGGGGACTTCGATATAATCACGCTCATGGATTGCCATCGACAGTTCTTCAGCTTTATTGCCTGATGCCTCATTTTCTTTTTCAACATACTGGATCAGGCGCTCAAAGGCGGACAAGGAAAGTGAATGGTCCTGGTCATGCAGCTTTTTGATGTTCAGGCGCCACACAATCTCATACCTGAGTCCCTCATCAGTGTTGGCATAGCTTTCAAATTTTTTGAGCAGGTTGTTTAAAAAAGTGCTTTTGCCGCAGCCATGGGGCCCATAAAAAATATAAATGCGGTTCTGCTGGGCACCATGGCGCAGGTATTCCATCTGTTTCATGAACCGGTTGGCAAAAAGCATGTCCGGAAAATAGGGATTGTCAGATCCTTCCACAAAAAGCCTGGTACAGTCATAATGGGTAAACGCCAGATTATCCTGTTCACCGGTAACAGGATCTTTGTATTCATCCACATGGGCTTTGACCATATCGTGAAAAGACTGGAATATATTTCTTAAAACCTGGGAAGGACGGGCCTTTAGAATATTTAAAAACGCCTCAAAAGAGACAGGATGCAGCCGCTGATAGTCCTGAATGTTTTTTCCCAGAAGTTCCAGGGCCTGGTCAACAGATTCTGTTGAAACTGGGTTGTCATCCATCATATATTATAACTCCTGCTTGTGCAGTTTACGGTCCTTGATTATATACCGCACCCGTTTCCATTCAATGGGGAGCGCCGGCGGTTCAGGAAGGGATCCCTGCGCAGAAGGATCCCAGAAATTGGTATACCTGGGATCCAGCCGGGTTGCGGATTTGGGTTCACTGGTTTCCAGATGCACGGGTCCCCCCCATAAGAATTCAATGCCGATCATGGTATTTTCTATAAAATCGGATTTCAACGGCTTGTTTTCAAACCGGTGGTCCAGGTACAGGATCCCGTCTTTGGTTTTTTCTGCATCAATGCGGATATCAGGTGGATGGTAAAGGGTGTTGATGACCATCTGTTTATAATCGTCTGCCTTTTTGGATTTAATATAGTACTGCCAGGTCATGTTCTGGTTGTTGATCCGTTTACCGGCAACAAACAATCTGTGCCTGTCCACAAATTCCTGTTCCAGGAAATGGTTGATGAATGTGAAATCATCCATATCCTCTCTGACCTTGAAAATAAAGGATTGGCCGGTGTTTTTATGCTGGTCATATTTTTCTTTCAGAACCGCATCCCTGAGAAGAAAATATGCAAAAGAATACCGTCCCTTATCCTCCATTTCGCGAATATGCTCAAACAGGCGCATACCTAAAGCGTAAGGGTTGAGCCCGACCTTGGGCATGGCGGTCACCGAGGCATTGACTTTTGCATAATCGGTTTCATGCCCGCTGATCCTGTCATCTGCCATGAACAGTTTTTCATGCCAGAACGATGCCCATCCCTCATTCATGATTTTGGTACGGATCTGTGGTTGAAAATACAAAGACGTGCTTCTGACAATATGAATCACAGAGGTCATCCATTCATTTTCTTCTTTTCGCAAAAAAGGGGAATACCGGAGAATATATTCCATGATATCCATTTGGAACGGGGATTTTTTTTTTGTTTCCTTCCGATAGAGTTCATTGAATTCCGGATATTTACCTGTTACCTGGCTGAAAAAATCCACATTGTCTTTTTGGCACTCATTGTACCGGGAAATTTCCTTTACATATTCATGCTGGGGCACGGAGATGATCTTTTGCAAAAACACATCAAAATAAAAATCTGTTCTGGTAAGTTTTCTGGCACCGGTTTGTAAAAGGGTGCGGCTCAGATCCCTGTGAAACCCTGCCAGGTTGTCCATTCCCCTGGCAAACTCAATAACATAATCCACCCACCTGCCTTTTTCACTCCGGAGTCGGGCAATGAGGCGTTTGTCTGCCAGGGCCTGGCCTGCCAGATCAATATCCCAGGTGTTTTTATAAAACATGTTGTTCTGGAAAAAATCAATATGGGCCAGCACATGATAAAAAATCATGACATTGAGCCAGTCCGGGTTATTGTCATTGTAATAGGAAATGGCCGGCCGGGTGTTGATAACGGTTTCAAAAGGGTTTGACGGATATGCCTCATACATGCCTTTGCCGGACAGCACCCTGACGTCATGCACCCAGTAATCATATAGGGTGGGAATCATCATTTTGGGGGATAACTCTATCAAATCTCTGTTGGTGACAATGTACTCCAAAGTTTCGTCGTCAAACCGCAGCCCTGCATCCCGGGCCCGGATTTTGCACTCTTCCATAATGCCTTTGACATGTTGACTGACAAGTTCCATGCATTGCTCACTTTCGGTCAGATCTGCACAACCATTTCTCAGGAAATCAAAGTCTTGATGCCCTGGATAATTCGGGAATCATCCACATTTTCCGCCATGACATCCAGTTTGATAAGATGGTGGTGACTGGTCAGCAGGCCTGAAGATTGTATGTATTTTTCCACTTCCGTCTGTTTGGACCCCACATAGGTATGTTCCACTATGGTTATCCCGATCCTGGCTGCATAGGTCAGCATTTTTTCTATTTCCGCCAGGGTCTGTTTGCCGTCCTTGTCCCAGTCATCACCATCTGTTCCGTGGAACACATAAATATTGTAGTCCCGTGCAAGGTTTTCTTTTTCCACAATATCATTTACCAGCTTAAAAGCAGTATACACTTTTGTGCCGCCGGCTACTTTATAGGAATAGTATTTTTGAAAATCAGAGACTTCCCTGGCTTCTGTATCATGCAGAACAAACCGGGTTTCCACCTGTTTTTCATACTGGTACATGAGCCAGGAATACAGCATCACATGCTGGGATACCACGGTCTGGGTCACCTTTCCGCCCATGGATCCGGAATAGTCCCGCAAAAAAAATACCAGGGCCTGGGATTCATATTCTTTTTCTCTGGAAAGAATCCGGTAGATCAGATCCCGGGGGGAGACAATGAAACCGGTGGTGTCAATGTTTGACACATCCGGGATATTGCCCAAAGACATGTTGGTTTCAACAATTTTTTTTAAAGTCGCCTTCTTGTCCAGCACCTGTCCGACGCCCTGGTTCTTGTCGGTGAGATCATACACATATCTGGCAAGCACTTTTTTTTTGCCCTTGTCTTTTAAATTGGGCAGTTCAAAATCCTGGGACAGTACTTTTCCCAGTTCATAGGCGTTGGCCTCGATTTCGTGCTCACCGCCTTTGCCCTCACCAGGACCTTCACCCTCTCCTTCACCTTCGCCTTCGCCTTCTTCAGGCCTGACGGGCTGTTCACCGATGACGTCTCCCTCCTGGCCTTCACCGGTACCACCAGTGGGTTCAGCCTCTCCCTGCTCCTGTTCCGCAACAATGTCATCATGCACAAATTTTTCTTCTACGGTGGTGGGCACCACAATAATTTTTTCTTTATTGCCGGATCCGGGTTTTACAATACGTCCAATACGGATTTTGCGTTTAAATCCGTCTTCTTCCCTTTTTTTATCCCTTTCAAGGAGTTCATCAAGGGTTATCATCCTGCACCCCCTTTCTAACTGTCATCCTCCTGGCTGCAGAAATACTCAATGGTTTTCTGGGCGCAGGTGCGGCAGTACCCGAGTTTGTCATTCATGGTGGTGATCATGCGGTCATACAGTTTCTGATTTTCTTCATTGGTCCTGTTGGCCAGGGCACCGACCAGGGAACCGGCACCGGCAATATCGGATTTGAGCCGCACATCGGTGATGGCCTTGACCAGTTCCAGATTATCCATAAAATCATAGTTGGGATCCACCGACAGTTTCTGGCCGTAGATCTTGCGGATGGAATTGCGGAATGATGCCCGCTGTTCTTCTGTTTTCAGCCCCAGGCGTTCCTCCACATTTTTGATATACCGTTCATCTATTTTCAAGGCTTTCAGTTCACCGGTCTGGGGATCTTTGTATTTCCACATCATGTCCGGTCCCAGATGTTCGGCATCAACCCCGATGATCATGTTCACATAATTGAGCACATCTTTTTTAATGGCAAGGGGTTCATCCATGTAGGCATTGAACATCTCTGTCATGATGCGTTCCCGGTACAGGCCCCTGGCAATTTTCAGATCTTCCATGAATTTGGCCCGGTCTGCGGGTTCATGAACATAATCCAGCACCACCCGTTCCAGAGAGGTGAAAATATCCAGGGCAAACATGCACTTGCCCTCATTGGTTTCAGAGGACTCCAGCAGCAGCTGCACCGCCCTTCCCAGGTTCCGCTGGCCCAGCCCTTTCTGGCCGAACCGTTTGGTGATGTCCGTATCCTGGTTCAGTGTATCAATAAGCTCTGCAAGGGTTTTCAGGCTTTTTTCGCCGGCCACCTCCCCGGCTGCCAGCTTCATGGTTTCCACCGGGGTCAGTTTTTCAGACCTTGGCAGCCGGGTCAAAACAACGGCCACCGATGCTGCATAATTGAGGTTGGGGTCCTGATGGAGCACCTCGTGTGCCAAAGAGCGCTTGACATCCTTGCCGATGGCATATTCCGTCAATGTTTTCTGGATCTTGTAATCCGTGTTATGGGCCACATAACAGATCCGGCAGCGGTCAACAATGGGGGCTTCTTCTCTTTCAGAAAGAAAGGTGTCAAACTCGGAATTGTTGCTGGTGGCGATGATCAAGGTGTCAATGGGCCACTTGAACCCGTCCAGTTCGATCATCCTGTTCTGGATGACCCCCAGATAGACCTGGACCAGGTCTTTTTTGTTTTTATAAATTTCATCGGAAAAATGGATGCCGCCGCCTGCCACCCGGGCCAGGGCGCCGCGCCGCAGGTCAAACCGGTAAGGGTTGTTGGTGTCGGTTATGTGAAGCAGCCGCTGGATGGACTCTTCTCCCATGAGATCCACGGCAGATGAAGTGATCTTGTCCTTGGCAGGGTATTTGCCGGTGATGGTACCCAGACTTTCAATGAGCGGCACTGGTACGATTTCTACAAATGACAGCATCTTGTCGATATCATTGTCACAATATTCTCTGATATCGTTCCAGATATAAGCGGAACAGGCCCCCATAGGACGGTATTTTGCGTAAATGTTTTCAATCTGAAGATCGGTGAATTTGAATTTTTTCGCCAGGTAGTCCATGGACCGGTCTTTGGATGCTTCAATGCTCATGGCCAGGATCATGGGATCCTCATAGGTCTGGGATTCAATGAACCGAATTTGTCCATATCCTCCGAGGATGTCCAGGTTGATGAATCTGAACGTGTATTTTTTGTTCTCGGGAATGGATAAAAATTCCCTGTACCGGTCACACAGATATTCCACAAAAAAGGTTTTGCCGTTTCCGGGTTCTCCCACCAGCACAAAAGCCATTTCCCGTGAAGAACCGCCTTCCGAGGCATCCTTGACAAAGGAAACAAACGAATTGATCTCATCATACATACCCACCAGGTGTTTTTTGCCCTGGGTGAAAAGGTCAAACTGGTAGGTGGATTTTCCTTTTACAGTGATTTTCTGAATACCGGCATCCAGAATCATACGGGAAACCCCCTGAAAAGCATCCTCAAACACTTTTTTCCCTTTTTTCACCGCATCCACATGTTCCAGCAATGAATTGGTTTTTACGGTAGTTGCTTTTGTTTTCACGGCCATGTTGTTCTCCCCCTTGTTTAATACAAAAAAAGACACCTTTGTATTACAATTGGTCTTTTTTCAACAGAAAGCAGATCGCCTGCACCACTATCCTTGGTTGATTACGGGTATTGTATTTTTTTTTGGCTGTTTTAAAACATCTGAATATACACAAAATATAACAACCCGCTTATTTCCTGTCAAACGGTTTGATTCATTTGCTTTTGAAGGAAACTTCTTTTTAGGTTTGAAAAACTATGGTACTATGCGATCTGAGCCAAACCAGCGGTTTGTAAAGGAGACATGCGGACAGTGGATAATGAAAACACACAAAAAGATGCTGCAGGAAAAAATTTATTATCTGTGCATGATATCACGCGGGAGATAGATGCTGGATTCGCCTTTACCAGGTTTGTATTGAAACGCTTTGGCAGCAGGTTTTGTGTTGAGGTGATAAAAGGACGTCCCTGGTATGCGAAAAAAGATCTTCCTCTGATGCTGTGGATCAAGCAGGAACTGGAAGCCGGCAGACTGCCCGGAGAAATAGAAACAACACTTGACGCTGATCCGGATCTGCACAAAAATCACCCCAAAGATACCAGCGATGCTAAAGCCCCGGTCTCTGAACAGTCTGGTGAAAATATACAGATCGGCAAAGATGGATGTGATCTTATCAGGTCCCTTTTTAACAATATGGAAGATCACCAGAAAAAAATTGCCCTGGCCCATGAAAAAAGGGCGGCAGTAGAAGAAAGAAAAGCTGCAGCCCTTGAAAAAAGAGCGGCGGCAGAAGAGAAAAAAGCAGCGGCCATGGGCAGTATTGCAGCAGCGCTCCAGCAGATGATCAGACAGGGCGGTCAGGATCCTGCCATTCAGGCAAAAACCCATGAAGCAGTCCGGACCATCCACGCGGAAGGTGATTTAACCCAGCTGCTGGACACCCCTTTGCCCGGTCCAAAAGATCTGGATGACCTGGCAGATTTAATTGATTCAGCATCTTCTGACCAGCCGGACAAAAAAAACCAGGATGATCTGAGCCGGCTGAAGGATGTTCCCCAAAAAACCGATGCTGCAGAAGACCTGGATGATCTTGGTGTATTGATCACAGATGACCCTGAAAAAGATGCCTCTGTGGATCTGGATGATTTGTCTTTGCTGGTGCAGCCCCCTGAAACAGATGATATGGATGACCTTTCCGGGTTGATAACTGCTGAAAATGAAGCCGGGGCTGCCCTCACCAGCCATACTGGCCAAGACGATGCACCCCTGGATGATCTGGCAGCCCTGGTGAGTACGAAACCTTCCCTGAAACCCGATATTTCACGTGATCAGGACCTGGAAAAATACAAGGCTGCCGTGATGAAAATCATCATGTCATTAAAGACCCGGGGAGTG
>Ga0209949_1000336_pt1 | contig 25291 bp, 22 predicted proteins | sample SalPonC_black_MG_FD_185711 | JGI IMG/M metagenome (GOLD analysis project Ga0209949, IMG submission 185711) | Salt pond soil microbial communities from South San Francisco under conditions of wetland restoration - Salt Pond MetaG... | ecosystem: Environmental > Aquatic > Marine > Intertidal zone... | reverse complement strand
TGCCGACGATCGGCCGGGATTCTGGAATCCCCAGCATGAACATGGCCCAGAATGCCGCGACCGCAAAAATCAGGTTGAAGACCGGCCCGGCGGCCACGATCGCCGATCGCTTCGCCAGCGATTTCCGGTTGAATGCCTGCTCGACCTGATCGTCCGGGACAACCGTCTCACGCTCATCGAGCATCTTGACGTAGCCGCCCAGCGGAATTGCGCCAATGACGAATTCGACGCCGTTGGCGCCCTTGCGCCGCCACAGCGGCGTGCCGAAGCCGACCGAAAAGCGCAGCACTCGCACACCGGCGCGCCGGGCCACCCAGTAGTGGCCGAATTCGTGAAAGGTCACCAGCAGCCCGAGAGCGACCGCCAGCCAGAATATTGATCCGAGAATTTCCATTGCTGTTTGAAGCTCCTTGGCGTCAGACGTTCCCGGAAGATGGCATCCACCGGCAGGCGATGGTCATGCGCCCGCGGTGAGCCACCACAGAACGAAGGCGAAAACCGGCGCGGCTGCCGAAAGGCTGTCGACCCGGTCGAGCATCCCGCCGTGGCCGGGCAGCAGTGCCGACGTGTCCTTGAGCCCACGATGGCGCTTGAACAGGCTCATCAGCAGATCGCCGCAAATCGAGAGCGCGACCAGGACAGTCGCCACCAGTGCTGCGATGACCGGCGACAGCGGGATCGCCGGCATCAGTTGCGAGCAGATTGCAGCGGTCGCAACGGCCGCAACCAGACCGCCGGCGACGCCGGACCAGGTCTTGCCCGGACTGATCACAGGCGCCAGTCTGGGCCCGCCGAATCGATGCCCGGTGAAGAAGGCGCCGATATCGGCCGCGGCAATGATTAAAAGCAGAAAGACCACTCGCCAGGGGCTGTAGAAATGAAGCCAGGAAATGGCCACGAACGCCGCCAGCAGGATCAATCCGATAACGATCAGCTTGAGCGGCTGAAAGTGCAGGTGATCGCCATTGGGTGACGGTCTGCCGAATGCGGGGAAACGCAGCCACAGCGCCAATAGCAACCAGCCGACGGTCGCCCCGCCCAGCATCACGGGAATTGCCGAAGGCATGTGGGTCGCCCAGATCAGCGCCGCACCGCCGAGGCAGAGCACCATGATCCAGGCGGTCTGGGCGACCGGCCTCTCGACGCCGGCAAGCCTGGCATTTTCCCAGCCGCCGGCGACAAGCAGCAGCAGCGCGAGGACCACGCTCAACCAGGTGGTCGGCAAAGCAAACAGCGCCGCAAGCACCAGCGTCGCAAGGATCACCGAGGTAATCACCCGCGATCTAAGCATGTTTCTTGGTCTGGCTCTCGGCAAGGCCTCCGAAGCGACGCTCGCGTTGCCTGAAGTCTTCCAGTGCCGCGTCCAGGTCGGCTTCGGTGAAGTCCGGCCACAGCGTATCGCTGAAATGAAGTTCGGTATAGGCGAGGTTCCACAGCAGGTAATTGGAGAGGCGGCGTTCGCCGCCGGTCCTGATGAACAGGTCGGGCTCCGGCTGACCGGCAAGCTGCAAGGCATTGCCGAAGGTGGTCTCGTCGATCGTGTCCGGATCGAGCTCGCCCCGGCGCGCCTGCTCGGCGAGTCTGCGTGCGGCCGTGACGATATCGTCGCGGCCGCCGTAACTGGCCGCAATGTTCAGCAGCAATCGCGAGTTGTCGCGGGTCAATTGCTCGGCGCGCGCCATGCCGCGCTGAATGGATTTCGAGAAGGCCTCCCGGCGCCCGATGAAGTTCAGACGCACGCCGTGCTGATCGAGCTGGTCCACCTCGCGATCCAGCGCCCGCCGGAACAGACTCATCAACCGCGTGACCTCGTGGCGCGGACGGCGCCAGTTCTCGCTGGAGAATGCGTAGACGGTCAGAACCGGGATGCCGCGCTCGGCCACGGCGCGAACAATCCTGCGCGCGACCTCGGTGCCGGCCTGGTGGCCATAGGTTCGCGGCTTGCCCCGCCGGGCGGCCCAGCGGCCGTTTCCGTCCATGATGATTGCCAGATGATGCGGCAGACCTGCCCCGGACATGGTTTCAGATCTCCATGAGCTCTTTTTCTTTTTCCGCAACCATCGCATCGACACGCTCGACGTGCTGGTCGGTCAACTGCTGAATCTCGGTCTCGGCGCGACGCTGGTCGTCCTCGGTGATCTCCTTGTCCTTGAGCAGGTCCTTGATGTGGGTGTTCGCATCACGGCGAATGTTGCGAATCGCCACCTTGGCCTGCTCGCCCTCGTTGTGGACCACCCTGGAAAGCTGCCCGCGCCGCTCTTCGGTCAGCGCCGGCAGGGGTACCCGGATCACGGTGCCGGCGGAAGCTGGATTGAGTCCCAGGTCCGATGCCATGATGGCCTTTTCGATCTTGCCGACCATGCTCTTGTCCCACGCCGTTACCGCCAGCGTGCGCGAATCCTCGACGGTCACGTTGGCCGCCTGGCCGATCGGCACTTCCGAGCCGTAATATTCGACGTGCACGTGCTCGAGCAGGCTGGGGTGGGCACGCCCGGTGCGGATCTTGGCAAGCTCGGCCCGGAGCGATTCCAGGCTCTTGTCCATGCGCGAGGCGGCGTCTTTCTTGATATCTGCAAGCATAGGATTACCGTTCAATTTTCCTGGCGACCGTTCAGCATTCGATTGTAGCAGTACCCATGCCGGCGATTTTCGGAGAAAACCGGGATCAGCGACGGGACGCGGCTAATCGACGAGGGTGCCGATGTCCTCGCCGCCGACAAGGCGGGCAAGGTTGCCTTCGGCATTGAGACCGATCACCCGGATCGGCATGGACTGGTCGCGACACAGGACCATGGCGTTGGCGTCCATGACCTTCAGCTTCTGCCCAATGACCTCGTCGTAGCTGATTCGGCGATAGAAGTGCGCATCGGCATCCTTGGTCGGGTCGGAGGAGTAGACGCCGTCGACCTTGGTCGCCTTGATCATGAGATCGGCGCCGATTTCGATCGCGCGCAGGCTGGCTGCGGTGTCGGTGGTGAAGAACGGATTGCCGGTACCGGCCGCGAACACCACGACCCGGCCTTTCTCGAGGTGTCGGATCGCACGCCGACGGATATAGTCCTCGCAGACCTCACGCACCGATATGGCCGACATGACGCGGGTCGTCGTCCCGGCCCGCTCCAGAGCGTCCTGGAGCGCCAGACCGTTCATCACGGTTGCCAGCATGCCCATGTGATCGCCTGTAATCCGATCCATGCCGGCCGATGCAAGGCCGGCGCCGCGAAAGATGTTGCCGCCCCCGATCACGACACCAACCTGGACGCCGGCGTGAGCGACTTCGGCCACTTCGGCGGCGATTCGGCTGCTGACCTTCGGATCGATCCCGTAGTCGTGATCCCCGAGCAACGCCTCGCCGCTGAGCTTCAGCAGAATTCGACGATAACGGGGTGACTCCATGACCGATCCTCGAGTTGCGCGACCTTCAGCCGCCGCGGGCCTGCTGCATGACTTCCGCGGCGAAGTCCGACGCTTCCTTCTCGATGCCTTCACCAACTTCGAGACGGACGAAATTCCGGACCTTCGCACCTTTGGACTTGAGCAGCGCGCCGACGGTCTGGTCGGAATCCTTGACGAACGGCTGACCGACCAGCGTGATCTCTGCCAGGTGCTTGTTCAGACGGCCAACGATCATCTTTTCGATGATCTCGGGCGGCTTGCCGGAGTCCTCTGCCTGCGCCCGGAGAATCTCTTTTTCCTTCTCCAGCACGTCGGCCGGCACCGAATCGGCGTCGACAAAGGGCGGGTTCAACGCGGCCACGTGCATGGCGATGTCGCGCGCGAGATCTTCGTCGCCGCCTTCAAGGCTGACCAGGACGCCGATCCGGCCACCGTGAATGTAACCGCCGATCACCCCGCCGTCGGCGTCGACACGCTGAACGCGGCGAATCTGGATGTTCTCGCCCAGCTTGGCCACCAGTTGCTGGCGACGCGACTCGACGCTGTCGCCGGATTCAAACTCGGCCTCGCCAAGTGCCGCGACGTCGTCGTTGCCCGCGGCGAGCGCCAGATCGGCCACGCGGTCGGCAAAGGCGCGGAAATTATCGTCCTTGGCAACGAAGTCCGTTTCGCAGTTGATCTCGACCAGCACTGCACCGCTGGCGTCGGCGGCTTCGACAATTGCGCCTTCGGCGGCTACCCGCCCGGCCTTCTTGTCGGCCTTGGCCAGCCCGCTCTTGCGCAGATGTTCGATTGCGGCCTCGATGTCGCCGCCGGTTTCAACCAGCGCCTTCTTGCATTCCATCATGCCGGCGCCGGAGCGCTCGCGCAGTTCCTTGACCTGGGATGCGGTAATACTCATGACTCTTCCTTGTCCTCTGACTTGGTCGCAGCGGCCTTCTTGGCCGGCTTCGTTTCTGAATCCGGGGTCGTTTCGGCGGGCGGCGCCTCGGCCGTTTCCGGGGACTCTTCTGATGCCTTCGCGGCTTCCTTGGTATCCGCAGCGCGGTCGGCCTTTTCGGCCTCGGCCTTCGCCGGACCTTCAGGCTTGCCTTCCGGCGTCGCCTCGGCCTTGTCGCCGGCCTTGGCTGCCGCCTTCTTGGCCGTCTTCTTCGCGACCTTCTTTGCGACCTTCTTGCTGGCCTTCTTCTTGGCCGTCTTCTTCGCCGCTGCGGCAGCGTCAGTGTCGCTGGTGTCGATCGGGTTGCCTTCGGCGTCGAGTTCGATGAACTCGTCCTTGTCGCCGGCAACCTGCGGCACCGAGGCCTTGCCTTCGAGAATCGCGTCGGCGGCCAGTTGCGTGTAGAGTCGAACCGAACGGATCGCGTCGTCGTTTCCCGGAATCGCGTAGTCGACGACTTCCGGGTTGTGGTTGGTGTCGACCACGGCCACAACAGGAATACCCAACTTGCGGGCTTCGGCAATTGCGATGTCCTCGTGACCGATGTCGATGACGAACATCGCGTCGGGCAGCGAATTCATGTTCTTGATCCCGCCCAGGCTCTGCTCGAGGCGATCACGCTCACGCGTCAGCTCCAGCACTTCCTTCTTGACCAGGCGGTCGAAGCTGCCGTCGGTCTCCATCGCCTCGAGTTCCTTGAGTCGATTGATCGACTGGCGGATCGTGCGGAAATTGGTGAGCATTCCACCCAGCCAGCGGTGGGACACGTAGGGCATGCCGCAACGCGCCGCTTCTTCGGCAACGGCCTGTCCGGCTGCACGCTTGGTGCCGACGAACATGACTGTGCCGCGCTTGCTCGCCATGCGGCTGAGAAAATCGAGCGCTTCCTTGAGCAAGGGCAGCGTGCGTTCGAGATTGATGATGTGGATCTTGCCGCGGGCACCGAAGATATAGGGTTCCATCTTCGGATTCCAGTAGCGGGTTTGATGACCGAAATGCACGCCAGCTTCGAGCATCTGGCGCATGGTGACGTCAGGCATGGTTACTTTCCTTTTTGGTGCGCGGCCGTCTTCGATTCAGATCGGGATTCGGACCGGCATTGGTTTGAACCTCCGCAATTCCCCATCCGGCGACCCTGGGACCGGTGGACTTCGAATGAACGACGTCCGGTGACCCAAGAGCAACCCCGCCTGATGTGACGGAATGCGTGTGAATTTTGATTTTCCCGGCAGCGCCGAGCAAATCCGCTCAATTATAGCCTGCAGCCGACGGTTTCGGCAAGCCCTGATCACCAGGCTGTTTCACGCCCCCGGGCATGCGGGCTTCGGCGCCCGGATTCGATCGGATAAACTATCGGCTTTACCGGCCGGGCCCTCTCGCCCAGCGCCCCACGAATCGCCAAGGACCCGACTCGCCCATGACCGACCGACGCCAACTCGCCAACGCCATCCGCGCCCTTGCCATGGACGCCGTGCAGCGCGCCAAGTCCGGCCACCCGGGCATGCCGATGGGCATGGCCGACATCGCCGAAGTGCTGTTCAACGACTTCCACAGCCACAATCCCGCTAATCCGGACTGGGTCAACCGGGACCGGTTCGTGGTTTCCAACGGACATGGCTCCATGCTGCTCTATTCGGTGCTTCATCTCAGCGGCTACGCGCTTTCGCTGGACGATCTGAAGAATTTCCGCCAGCTGCACGCGGCCACCCCCGGCCATCCAGAGTTCGGCGAGGCGCCGGGCGTCGAGACGACCACCGGCCCGCTGGGCCAGGGGCTTGCCAACGGTGTCGGCATGGCGCTGGCCGAGAAGCTGCTGGCCAGGCGCTTCAATCGCGACAACCTGGACATCGTCGATCACTACACCTGGGTATTCGCCGGCGACGGCTGCCTGATGGAAGGCGTTTCGCACGAGGCCTGCTCGCTGGCCGGCACCTGGGGCCTGGGCAAGCTGGTGGTGTTCTACGACGACAACGGCATCTCCATCGACGGAGAAGTCAGGGGCTGGTTCACCGACGACACGCCGGGCCGCTTCCGCAGCTACGGGTGGCAGGTCGTGGAAGACGTCGACGGCCACGATGCCGAGGCGGTGCACGCGGCGATCGAGGAAGCCCGTTCAAATCCGACCCAGCCGACCCTGATCTGCTGCAAGACCACGATCGGTTTCGGCGCGCCGAACAAGCAGGGCACGGCCGATACCCACGGCTCGCCGCTGGGCGACGAGGAAATCGCTGCAACGCGCGCCGAACTCGGCTGGCCGCACCCGGCCTTCGAGATTCCCGACGACGTGCGCGCGGGGTGGGACGCGCGCGAGCGCGGCCAGCGGGCCGAGCAGGCATGGCGGGACGTCATGCAGCAATACGCCGAGCGCTTCCCGGAGCAGGCAGCCGAATTCGAGCGTCGCACGCGGCACGCACTGCCGGATGACTTCGCGGAGCGCGCCCGGGCGATCGTCGAGAAGATGCAGCACGATGACAGCAAGGTCGCCACACGCAAGGCATCCGGAATGACATTGGAAGCGTTCGGAACGCTGTTGCCGGAACTGCTGGGCGGTTCGGCCGACCTGACCGGCTCGAACAACACCAACTGGTCGGGTAGCCGCGACATCATGGACGGCGACCGCGACGCGAACTACATTTACTACGGCGTGCGCGAATTCGGCATGACAGCGATCGCCAATGGGCTCCATTTGCACGGTGGATTCATTCCCTATACCGGGACTTTCCTGGTGTTTTCCGACTATGCGCGCAACGCCGTTCGGATGTCGGCGCTGATCCCCACCGGCGCGATTCACGTCTACACCCATGATTCGATCGGACTCGGCGAGGACGGACCCACCCACCAGCCGATCGAGCACGTGGCCAGCCTGAGGATGATCCCGAACCTGGAGGTCTGGCGACCCGCCGACAAGGCCGAAACGGCTGCTGCCTGGGCCGATGCGATCGAACGCCGGGACGGACCGTCGGCGCTGGTGTTGACCCGCCAGGGGCTTGCGCACCAGCCCCGCGACACCGAGCAACTCGCCTGCATCCGTCGCGGCGGTTACGTCCTGCGAGAAGCCGACAAGGCCCCGGACCTCATCCTGATCGCTACCGGCTCGGAGGTCGAACTGGCGGTCAAGGCCGCCGAGGAACTGGCCGAACGGGGCATCACCGCGCGCGTGGTCTCCATGCCCAACCCCGAGCGCTTCCTTGCTCAGGATGCCGAATACAAGGCTTCGGTGCTTCTCGACGACGTGTCCGCACGAATCGCCATCGAAGCCGGCGTGACCGCCTACTGGCACCGCTTCGTCGGACCACAGGGTGCGATCATCGGCATCGACCGCTTCGGCGCCTCCGCCCCGGCATCCGAACTGTTCGAGGCGTTCGGACTGACGGTCGAGCGCATCGTCTCCACAGCGCTCAAGCTGACCGGTTCGGCCTCAGGCTGAAACGGAATCCGATGTTGCCCGGGCCAGCCTGATCTGGCGCAGTGCCCGCGGCATCGGCAGTAGAGCCGGACCGTCACAAGGCGGAACCCACACCCACAAAAAAACCGCTGGCCTGGGGCCAGCGGTTTTTTCTTTCTTGCATCTTCGGTTGGCGCCGGTGGCCGGCGCCAATCGCTAACGTCGATTACAGACGATAGGTCATGCCGAAGAAGATGAAACGCCCGGTATCGAACAGCGTCGGGTAGGTGTTGCCGTTGCCCTCGGGCGGGCCTGCCGACGTCACGACCGGGATCTTCGTTCCGGTCAGGTTGTTCACCCCGGCACGGAACTGGATCTCATCCGACCAGTCGTACCTGACTGCAAGATCGAGGTAGTTGATCGCATCGATCTCGCGGTCGATGGCCGGGTTGACGTCCGAACCAGCGTTGTTGTCGGTGCTGGAGAAATAACGCCATGTCAGGTCGACGGTGAAGTCCCACGGCGTCGTCCACGTGTTCAGCATCCGATGCCGATATTCCGGCGACGGGATACGGCACGAGCCGGCGTGTTCACCCGCACAGGTGATCGGGTCGGCGCCCGGGAACGGTGTCGTCTGCAACTCGTCCAGGTAGGTCGACGCGTAGTCGAACCGGACCGAACCGAAGTCTTCGAGACCGATGTCCCACAGATCGAGATCGTATACGACCTGGAAGTCGACACCGCTGGTCTCCAGCGTGGCAATGTTGATGTTGGTCTGCTGGAAGCCGACGCCTGCGGTACCGGCGATCAGCGATCCGGCATTGTCACGTGTGATCAGATCACAGAACGCCGCATCTCCGGTTGCGAGACACTCGTTCAACGTGGTCTGCGCCGGGATGCCCGCAGCGATCGCGTCCGATACTTCGATGTCGAAGTAATCAACCGAAATCGTCAGGCCCGGAACGGCCGAAGGCGTCAGGATCGCGCCGACAGTGATCGTATCGGACTCTTCCGGATCCAGGTTCGGGTTGCCGCCGGTGATCGACTGGGTCTGTCCCGAAATCACGTCGGGGATATTCCCGTACTGACCCGCTGTCACGCCGGTGTTGGCGCACTCCGCCTGGGTGGCGGCCGGATTCGGGCCGGCACACGGGTCGAAGAATCCGTTCGTTCCGCTGGTCAGGTTCGGCAGGTTCGTGCCCTGAGGCGTGAACAGTTCGATCACGTTGGGCGCACGCACGGCCCGCTGGAACTGACCGCGCAGGCGCAGATCCTCGACCGGCGTCCAGTTCGCGAACACGTGGTAGGTGTCGGTGGTGAAACTGTTCTCGACATTGCCGCCGTCCGTCGTGTAGTCGGAATAGCGGTAAGCGCCACCGATATCGAAGCGCTCGATGAAGGGCACGTCGGCAATCAACGGTACCTGCGCTTCGAAGAAGATTTCACTGACGCGAATCTCACCCGAAACCGGGAGCGTCGGACCGCCGACGCCGGTGAAGCCACCGTCGGACTGCTGCGAAATCTGATCCGGCTTGGCGTTAAGCGAATCCTCGCGGTATTCGCCGCCGACCAGGAAACCGACGCCTTCATTGGCCATTGGCGACTGGACGCCGTAGCGGCCCAGGTCGGTCTGGACGTTGCCGCCGAAGACCTTCTGCTCGGTTTCCCCGGTGGTGATGCCGATGCCCTGGACGTAATCCAATGCTGCCTGGGTCACCAGCGATTCGCCGTTCGGGCCGCGCTGGAAGATGTTGTAGGGGACACAGCCGGCATTGCCGGAGCGACACACTGGATTGCCGTTTTCATCTGCCACGACAAGGAACGCGTCCTGGACGTTGTCGATGATGAAGTCGTTTTCCGAGATGTCCGTATCCTGGGTACGGGCAAACTGGCCAAAGATCTCGAAATCGAAGTCATTGAAGATCGTGCCGCGCAGGCCGCCGATCGTCCGCCACGAAGTGTTGTCAAGGCTCGAGTTACGCGGACCGCCCTCGACGTTTCGATGCGAAGCGAACAGGCCGTCGATCTCTTCGTCGCCCTGGCAGTTGAACACGTCGAACAGCGAAACGCCGTTGGCGCCGCCCGGATTCTGAATGAGCGGGTTGTCGCAGTTGATCGTCCAGCTGCCGAACGACGCGGACGGTGCGATCTGCGCATCCGAGCTGGTGTTCGTGAAGCTCAGGTCGGCGAAGGCCTCGATGTCGTCGGTCAACTCATAGTGCGCCCGGGTGTAGATCTGGAAGCGTTCCCGCGGCCGCTGGAAGAAGTTGAAAGGACCGAAGTTGAACGTTTCAGCCGGTCCGCCGGCGAACGGCGTCAGATTGCCGTCTTCCTGCTGGAAGACATCGTCGCCGTCTGAAAAGTTGGCGAATCGACGGAAGTTGCTCGACCCGACGCAGCCAACGCCGCCGAAGCTGGTGGCGCCGCTGGCCGCACCCAGTGCGCACGCGCTCTCGACGCGGCCGTCCTGGGTGATGGCATTGAGGTTTTCGTAGTTGAAGAACAACGTCGCATTACCGCGGCCGTCGCCGGTGTTCGCACCCATCGTCAGCGAGAGATTGATCTCGCGACCGTCGGTGGTCGAACCGGGGATCGGCTGAGCACCGGCGGCGAGAACGTTCTCGAAGAAGCCACGGTCGTTGCCGGCCTGGTTGAAGCCGCCCTGCACGTCGATCTCGATGCCTTCGAAGTCGCGCTTGAGGATGAAGTTCGCGACACCGGCCACGGCGTCGGAACCGTACACGGCAGACGCACCGCCGGTGACGATGTCGAGGCGCTCGATCAACCGGGTCGGCACCATGTCAAGGTTCGGCGCCGAGCTCGAAGAGTCGCCGAAAGGCAGACGGCGCCCGTCGATCAATACGAGGGTTCTGACCGGGCCGAGACCGCGAAGGTCCAACTGGGCGGTACCGCTGGCGCCGTTCGAGACCTCCGATGCCTGGGCCGCGAACACCTGCGGCAGCTGGTTGGTCAGGTCCTCGATGCGCACCGTCCCGCGCGACTGGATTTCTTCGGCTCCGACCGTGAGCACGGGGTTCGGCGCCTGGACATTCGGGTTGGTCATCAGGCGCGAACCCGTGACGACGATTCTTTCAACGTCCGGCGCATCCTGCGCCGTTTCCTGATCCTCGTCCTGAGCTTCGTCCTGGGCCATGGCGATCATCGGCGAAATGCCGAATGCCAGACCCGCCAGTATTGGTGCCATTCCGCGCCATAGGGGCGTCTGGCGATTCTTGAGTAGTTCGAACTTCACTGTGGGTATACCTCTTTTTGTCTCTTCGGATTTCGCTTATCCGAGTGGATTTTGACCGCAGGCACGCGCACAACAGCTGGCGCGGGCCTGAGGGCACCCTGCGTTTTGGAGCATAACGCCGATTTAACCTAATATCAACAACAGCATCGAATTTCTGTGTCTTGCGGAGATGCGCCGGGAAGGTCATCGCGGTCAAGGCTGAGCGGCGTTTCCGGCGCCGGAGACCGGCGCGCATTCAGTGCGGGAAGCGCGCGCCCATTGGGCGATCAAAATCGGACCGGGCGCGCCCAGGACGAAGCGGCCTGAGAGCGATCAGGCAACGGCTATTGGGTCATTGACGCGAGCCGTCGTCGTTTTCGGACTCGGAAAGCAGGGCGGCACATCGCTCCGAGAGTTCCGAACCGGCCAGTTGCTGGGCGCGACAGGCAGTCAGGAGACGCTCCCGGGCCGCTGACGCCAGAACTTCGCTTTGCTCTTCTTCCAGCGCGGCCTGGCGGCGCTCGGTCTGGTTGATGGCGTTTATGTAACCGCGCCAGTCGGCGGCCTGTCGCCGCGTGGAGCTGAATTTCTCGGCCTGGGCAAACGCCTCGTCGGCAGCGTTGCGCTGGTCGCGATCGCCGGGCTCGGCCTGGTTGAAGCGCGCGTTGCCGAGAAGCATCCAGGCCTCGGCCCGACGCGATTCTTCAAGCCCGCCCTTTTCAAGCGCGGTTTCCAGGGCCTGCTCGGCCTCTTCATTCTGCTCGTTGGCCAGAAGCGACTGTCCGAGCCTGAACGACAACAGGCCCTCGTCGGACATCCGGGCCGCTTCACGCAGAACCGGGATGGCCTTGTCGTGCTCGCGCGCCTGGCTCCAAAGCTGGGAGAGCAGCTCGAGATTCTTCACGTTCCGCTCGACCCGGCCGGCTTCCATTTCCTTTTCGATCAACTTCGCGCCCCGGTGCGGGTTGTCGAAGGTGGAGTAGTACTGGGCCAGCATGATGATGTCGTCACCGCTCGTGATCAATCCGTTGACGTAAGCCGTCTCCAGAGCGGCGAAGGACTTGAACTGGTCGCCCTGCTCGAGATAGAGGGACGAAAGTTGCCGCCAGTAACTGAGACTGTCAGGCCACAATTCGACCATCGTCTCCAACAGGCGGGTTCGGTCCGCGACGTTTCCCAACTCCGAATAGATTGCGTTGGCCAGGTCGTAATAGCGCTTCTGGGGCTCGGGCGAGACGTCGATGGCGCTCTGGATGGACTGCAGCGCCTTCTGATAGTTGTCGAGGTTGTAATATGCCGCGGCCAGCATGAACCAGGCCGTGTCAGTGACCTGGACGTCGGCCTTCATCCATTCCTCGAACAGCCGGATGGAATCTTCATAGCGCTCGTTGACAAAGTAGATTTGCGCCAGGTTGAAGCGCAGGCGATTCTGCTGGTCCTCGGGCAATGCGTTCAGGTTCAGCGCGGCCGAAAAGTCTTCCAGCGCGCGGTCCATGTTCTCGAGGTTGACATAGGTCGTGCCGCGAATCTGCAGAACCGAAGCCTTGTCGAACGGCTTCATCGAGTCGCCGCGACGGTTCAGGAGACTGTTCAGTCGCTCCAGCGCCTGCTGGTTCTCGTCTTCTTCGAGAAGCTCGTAGGCCTCGAGCAAATCCTGGGCCACGCGGGGATCCAGCGTTGGTACCGGATCGTCCTTTTTCTCCTGGTCACGCGAATCGCTCTGTGCGACCAGCCCACCGGCAAACAGAAACATCAATAGTGTGATCAGCGTCAATAGCGATTGCCGCACGGAAGTGAACTGCTTCTTGCGCATTGTTTCTAGCCCTCCAACTGAAAGTCGATGGTGGTACGAACGCCCACTCGCGGCTCTGCGACGTTATCGACGATCTTCGGGTTGTAGCGCCAGCGCTCGACCGCCCGCATGGCGGCGCTATTGAAACAGGAATTCGTGGACTCGAGAACGCGCGGGTTGACCACGGTACCCTCGGGCGTCACGTCGAATTCCACCAGCACCGACTCGCTGTTCTCGGCCCGCGCCATGCAGCGCTGCGGATACTGCGGCGGGATGCGCACCAGCGGCTGCGCGTCACGGTCCGGGTTGAAGCCGGTGCCGATATCGACATCGACATTCGAAAGATCGGGCAGCTCGCCCATCTGCACGCTCATTTCCGGGCGAAAGCTGGGATCGTTCACTGTCGGCGGCGGCGGCGGCGGCTGGTCCAGAACCGGACGCTGGAAATCTTCCGTGCGTTGCTGTGACGTGTCCTGAAGCTGCCGGGTCACGTTGATCTGAACCGAGCGATCTTCACTGAGTTCGACGTTGCCCTGGTTGGAAATCACCGTCGCCAGAACAAGGAAAATGAACGACGTAACGACGACAGCGCCCGGCAGGCCGGTGATGAGACGGATTAGATTATTCATGATTTGACGGTCGATACGGCAACAACATCGTCGACGCCCGCGGCACGGATCTGCTCGAGTACGTCAACCAGGTATTCACTGTGTGCTTTTCCATCGGCCTGAATGACCGCACTGCCCCTCGGATTCTCGCGCCGGAGACGCTCGAGCGTGGCGCGTACGGCGTCAAGCGCGACTTCCTTGCGATTGATCCAGATCGTGTTGTCCGAATCGATTGCGACCAGGATCGAGACCAGGCGCTGATCCTCGGCGGTTTGCGCCTCCGGACGGGTGACATCGACGCCGGGCTCCTTGATGAAGGTCGCCGTAACGATGAAAAAGATCAGCATGATGAAAACGATGTCCAACAGCGGCGTCACGTTGACATCGCTCTCGTCGGCTTTTGCAACTCTGCGGCTTCTGGCCATGTGTGCTCCGATTCTCCTATCGTCCCTGGATGGCGAGCGCCGGGTCGACCCCGGCCTGCCGCGCCTGATCAAGAACCATCACGGTCGCGTCGATCTCGGCGTCCGGCGCTGCGTTCAGCAGCACCACGCCGCGCGGCTCTTCGGCCGTGAAGGCCTCGACCACCGGCTTGACCGAGCGCGGGTCGATCATGCGGATATTGTCGACCATGACGAAGCCGTCGCTGCGAACGCTGAGCACCAGCGTCGGTGGCGGGCGCGTCAATTCTTCCTGTTCGTTTTCCTGCGGCGTCGCGATCTCTAGACCCTCCTCGTCGAGGAAGGTCGAAGTGACGATGAAGAAGATCAGCAGGATGAACACGATATCCAACAACGGCGTGATGTTGACTTCGGCCTCGTCGGCCTCGTCGGTCAGCAGCCGCCTGCCGGTGCCGAAACCCATGCCCGCATCGAGCTCGAGCCGGTTCGAAACGTCGGCGACCGCGATTTCGTTGCGACGGTCGAGGAAGCTCATCGCGAACACGCCGGTCAGCGAAACCGCCAGGCCCGTCATGGTCGGAATGGTGGCCTTGGAAATCCCCGAAGCCATCAACCTCGCGTTCGATGAGCCCGTGTCGGTAATGACCTGGAAGACTTCGATCATCCCGGTGACGGTTCCCAGCAGACCGAGCAGCGGAGTGATCAGGATCAGCGCGCGTATGATTCCCATGAAGCGCTCGCTTTCGATCCGGACTTCCGAGATCAGCCGCTCGCGAAACATGTGCGATTCCCAGCTGACATGGTTATCCAGCGATTTCCAGCGCGCCACCTGCGCATCGCGCAGACGGGGTCCGGAAAAGAGCACGTACAGGATACGCTCGCTGATCAGGACCCACATCAGCGCGGTGCTGCACAGGAGCACGAACACCACCGGGCCTCCCGCTTCGAGGAAGCCCCGGATGGCCGACCAGGCGTTGACCGGATTCAGCAGCTCAAGCACGGTAGATTATCCTCGAATGCATGCATCAACGGTTTGATTTCTCGGCGTCGGCGACAAGGCTCGTCGATTGCTCTTCGAGGATCTGGCCGAGACGGCGCGAGGTCGATGACGCGAAGGCGTGCAGGATCAGCAGCGGCACCGCGGCGATCAGGCCGAGCACCGTCGTGATCAGGGCCTGCGAGATACCGCCGGCCATCAGCTTCGGATCGCCGGTACCGAACAGGGTGATCGCCTGGAACGTCACGATCATCCCGATGACGGTGCCGAGCAGCCCCATCAACGGCGTCACGGCGGCCAAGACCTTGACCAGGTTCAGCCCGCGCTCCAGCGGCGGCAGTTCCTTGAGCACCGCATCGTCGAGGTGCAGCTGAAGCGTCTCCAGGTTTTCGCCCTTGTGCTCCTCGTAAGCGGCCTGAATGCGTCCCAGCGGATTCGAATCGTTGGGTTCGTGCTTGCCCATCTGGCGCCGCACCTTCATCGATGTCAGCGTCAGCATCAGCCAGCGGAACACGGCAAGCAGAATACCGAATGCAGCCACGACGATGATGGCGTAACCGATCCAGCCACCCTGGTCGATGCGCTCGCGCAAGGTCGGCGTCTCCGTCACCAGGCCGAGCAGGCTGCCCAGGGATGGGTCGATCATGCCGCGCACGACGCCGGGACCGGAATGGTCGAGCACACGTTGCGCGGCCGCCACCGCTCCACCGCCCGGCTGACGCGCCAGGTAGCGAAGCGTGTTGTCGTTGAGGACCAGGTAACCCTGCTCTCCGAACGCGGTGAACGGACCGATACGCACGACCGTCTCTGCGGTGGACGTATTGTCGTTGCGGATGACATCGGCCTGAAAGCGCGCCACGTTGCCCTGCTCTGTCATTTCCTGCAGCAGCGTGAACCAGAGCCCTTCGAGCTGTTCGATGGTCGGCAGCGAATCCGACTGTGCCATTTCGGACAATTCGTCGCCGCGGTTCGGGAACTGGGAAGAAATCAGAGAATCATTCAGCTGTTCGTCGAGATCGGCCGCGGCGGCGCGCGCCACGCCGAACAATTCGCCGAACTCGCCCTGGCGCTCGGCAAGCTGGTCGCGAAGTTCGGTCAACTCGCGATCCAGACGGTTGCGCAGATCCTCCAGCCGACTGGCCTCGGCCTCGGCCTCGGCGACCTGGTTGCGAATCTGGCGCAGTTCCTGCTCGCGATTGGCTTCCTGGCGGCGAAAGCGCTCTTCGCGCTCGCGGTTGGCCTCGGCCACCGCCTGACGCTCCTGTTGCATGGCTCGCACGACTTCCTCGAGCGATCGCGGCTGCTCCTGCGCCATGGCGCTCGAGCAGAACCCGATCGCCACTGCAGCCAGAACGGATAGAAGGCCATTTGACCGATTGAACATGGTGTGGCTCCCGCTTCTGATTCGTTGGGTGAGATGCATTTTCAGCGTTCCAGTCATTGTTTCAGCCCTCATCCGCAGTCTCGGGTTCCGTCACCGGAATATAGAGGAGCTCCGGCGGAATCTGCTCGCGCGCGACGCGCATGGCGGTCTTGACGTCGCCCATGAACGACTTGTCCAGATCCACCCAGGTGCCGGAATCAATGTCGTAGCGCTTCAAGACGGCGTCGTCGTCGGTCTTGAAGATCAAGACCAGGCGGCCGATACGAAGCACGTCGACGTCTTCGAACAGGCGTTCGGCGGTTTCGATGTCGCTGCGATAGGCTTCGATGGTGCGACCGTATTCGGATTCAATCTGATAGGCCTCGATAAGCAGGCGATAACGCTGCGCCGGCGATGCCGAGGGATCGTCCATGAGTCGCGTCAAACGCTCGACCCGCGAGCGACGCTCGTCGACCAGGAACGGGATATCGGCCTGTACCAGGCGGCCCAGCGAATCGACCATGTCCTGCATCAGGGGCAGCACCGCGCGCTGGAGGCTCGCGATGTTATTGATATCTTCGGTCAGCGACTCTATTTCCTCGCGCTGCGCGTCGGCCTGGCGGCGCTGGGAGGCGTTGTAGCGGTTGAGCTGTTCGAGCTGCCTGAGATTGGCCCGGTATTCGCCCAGCAATTCCTGGGTTCGGGCATCGATTTCGTCGATATCTTCCTGCGACTCGCGCGTACCTTCCGCAGCCTGTTGGCTCGCTTCCAGCGCAGGTTCGACTGCCTGCCCGTGCGCCGGGGAAGCCACCCCCATTGCCATGAATATCGAGGCCAGCAAGATGGCCGGTATGCAGTCTGGTTTCATAATCAATTTATTCATACCCGTAAGATCTACTGTTTGAATTTTGCGTCTATGGCCGCCCAACCCGGCGACTGCCCGAATTTTCTGCCTGAAAATCCATCGGCTGTCCGACTGATTGGCTCCCAGGAACGCACTGATCATCTCATGAAGCCTGCCAGAAGTGAAACCCTCTTTTGCGGTCGGGCGCCGATAAGCGCTGAACACGGGCTTGACTTCAAGCTTACGCAGGCATTCCTTTTTGTCGAAACAATCCACTAGTTTACACGGCCATCTCCGTCGATTTCAACCGGCCGACCGCATCCGACCGCTTCGCGGCGCTCGACCCGGCCTGCAACCCCGGTCATTCGGGTCGCGACGCCGGAGTATCGCTCGAATCGCTTGCGGATGCCTTCAGTACGGACTGTCGCACCACAGCAAGCTCGCGTGCGAGCGACGGCAGCCGGACCAAAGGAATCTGCGCGGATCAAGCCGATCCCGTATACTGATCGGCTGACCCGAACCGAAGTGAATTATGTCGATTCTGATCTGTGGCTCGCTGGCCTACGACAACATCATGGTCTTCCCGGAACGCTTCAAGGATCATATCCTGCCCGAGAAGACCCACATGCTCAACGTCGCGTTCCTGGTACCTGAAATGCGCCGGAACTTCGGCGGCTGCGCAGGCAATATTGCCTACAGCCTGAAGAAACTCGGCGGTCACCCATTGCCCATGGCCGCCGTCGGCGCCGATTTCGATCGGTACTCGGACCGTCTGAACGAACTGGATATCGATCAGACGTTCGTGATTCGCGACAACGATCACTTCACTGCCCAGGCCTACATCACCACCGACCTGGACGACAACCAGATCACCGCGTTCCATCCGGGCGCGATGAACGAAAACCATCGCAACAAGATCCCGACCGACGGCAGCATAGGCTACGGCATCGTGTCTCCGGACGGCAAGCAGGCGATGCTCGATCACGCCGAACAGTTCAAGGCCGCCGGCATCCCCCACGTGTTCGATCCGGGCCAGGGTCTGCCGATGTTCTCGGGCGACGAACTGAAAAACATGATCGCCGATGCCGACTGGCTGACGGTCAACTCCTATGAATGGGAGATGATTGCGAAGAAGACCGGCTGGAACCGCGGCGAAGCGCTGAGCGGCCTCAAGCAGGGCCTGATCATCACCCACGGTGGCGAAGGCTCGGAAATGCTGACCAGCGACGGCGAGAAGCACATCCCGGCGGTCAAGCCCGAACGGATCGCCGACCCCACCGGTTGCGGCGACGCCTATCGCGCCGGCTTGCTGCTCGGCCTGGAAAAGGGCTGGAAAGCCGAAGACGCGGCAAGCCTCGGTTCGTTGATGGGTTCGATCAAGATCGCACATTCGGCGCCGCAAGGCTTCGATATCGACCCGGAAGTCATTCGCAGCCGCTTCGAGCAGGAATTCGGCCGACCGATGCCTGGCTGAGCGAGCATCGCCCGCCATCGACGACGGGCGAGCCTTGCTTTCGGTCATCCTGTGATGGGTGCCGCGGGCGGACGGAATTACGGCGCCGAAGCAGAGGTCTTCGAGCGTTGGCGGCTTTTTGCAAAGACCGTCGGCAGTCCGTTCGCCTTCGACCACGACCTGGCGTTACATCGCCGCGGTTTCGACTTCTGCTGACGCCGCTCGTGCAGCCGTTCTGGTACATTCCTGCATCATGCATATCATCGTAATCGGCGCCGGCGTCGTCGGCGCGACCACCGCCCTGTCGCTGGTCGAGCGCGGACTTGACGTTACGCTGATCGAGCGAGCCGACGAGCCGGCCGCCGGCACCAGCAAGGCCAATGGCAGCGGCATCACGCCGGCACATGCCGAACCCTGGAATTCCCCGGGCATCGCCTTCAAGCTGCTTCCGGCCATGCTGCACGACGATCGCCCGTGGCGCGTACGCGTACCCGCACTGCCCGGCCTGGTGAACTGGGGATTCCACTTCCTGCGCCACTCCAGCGCGCGGCGCTATTACACCAACGCTCGCCACTGCGTTCGCCTGGCGATGTACGCGAAGAAGTGCATGGTGGCGCTGCGCGAGCGGCACGCCCTGGATTACGAGCAGTTCACCCGAGGGTCTCTTGAACTCTATTACAGCGCCGAGGACCTCGAGCGGGCGGCCGAACTGCGGCGCCGGATCGACGATCCCGACATCGAGCTTCGCACCGTCGGCCGCGACGAGCTGGTTTCGCTGGAACCGGCGCTGGCGCCGGTGGCCGATGAAATCCATGGGTCACTTCTTTTCACCAACCACGAGTCCGGCGACGCGCGCATCTTCAGCCGCCTGGTCACCGAGCGCGCCGCCGCACTCGGTGCGAAGATACTGTTCGAGACCCCCGTTACGAGCATTGTGCGCGCGGCCGGCAGGTTCCGCGCAATCGCGACCGACGAAGCTGAAATCGAAGCCGATGCCTGCATCGTCGCGGCCGGTTGCGACACCCGCGGCCTGCTCGCGCCGCTGGGCATGAAAGCACCGATCTATCCGGTCAAGGGCTATTCGGCCACCATCGAGATCGACGCCGACGACCCGGCGCCGGTCATGCCGCTGCTGGATCTGAAACGAAGGTTCGTCACCGCCCGGCTGGGGCCCAACCGCCTGCGCATCGCCGGGCTGGCCGAATTCGCCGGATTTGACAGGTCGATCGATCCGGCCAGGATGGGCGTCCTGCTCGACGGCGCGACCCAGCTTCTGCCGGCCATGGCGGAGCGAATCCGGACCTCCCCGCCGAATGCCTGGACCGGTCTGCGCCCGATGACACCCGACGGTCCGCCGCTGCTCGGCCCAACACCCGTCGACGGTCTCTATTTGAACAGCGGCCACGGCGCCATGGGCTGGACCCAGGCCTGCGGCTCGGCCGAACTGGTCGCAGACCTGGTCACCGGCGCCGAGCCCGCGATCGGCACCGACGGGCTGTTGGCCGGACGCTGGCTGGGCAGGCAAAAATGAAAACGGCCCGGCTCGAAATCAGGTGGCGTCAGGCGGGCTTTCCGGTTGACTTTCAACGGAAAACGAAAGAAAATAGCGGGCTTGCCTGTGGCTACGTAGCTCAGCTGGTTAGAGCGCGGCACTCATAATGCTGAGGTCGGTGGTTCAAGTCCACCCGTAGCCACCATTTCTCCCGCGCACGCCAGATTTCGAATTGCTTCCGTACACGGTTGCCGGAACAGTTCCGGGCCTGCACTGCCGAGCGACCTCACCGGTGTGTCTCGGCGTACATCTGCAGGAATTCGCCCAGCATCGCGGGTGTAATCCTGAACGGATTGAATTCGCCGACGCCGTGGCGGCCGAGCAATTGCAGCAGCTGCCGGCGCATGCTGACGTAGCTCATGGTGTTTTCGGGGAACATCCGCCGCTCGATCGGTTCGACAACCAGGAGTTCGGTGTTCTTGTGCCTGACGTCATCGCTGTTTCGACGGTATATCGCTTCGATGGCTTCGCGCGGCCCTTCGAGACATTGCAGGAAAAAGCGATTTCCGTAATGAAAGATGCCGCCGGCGAGTTCGTCGGCCTGCAACCTGGGCGCCGGGTACATGATCCGTGAAATCTCGAGCTCGACCCCCCTCGGGTCGGCCCAGCTGGAAAAGTTGGCTTCGCTGCAGAACGCGGCCCGCACGAGCGCGTCGGGCGCGTAGTCTTCGAACACTGTCATGTCGTCGGAGGATCCCTCGATTCCCGCAGTCATATTAGCATCGCCGAATCAGCGGGCGAGCGGGTCCGTTTCGATTTGATGGCGGGCTCAGTGACAGTCGATTTCTCCGGCACACACCCGAATCGCATCGCCGCCGATCGTCAGCGACTCGAATGCTCCGTGCCTGATTTCGAACCGCACCCTGATTCGCGCCGGCCGTCCCATTTCGATGCCCTGCTCCACCTGCCAGTCGTAGTCGCCGTCGGCGAGCTCACCAGCCGCCATCAGCTGCGCCGGCAGCCCCGCGGCCGCCGAACCGGTGGCCGGGTCCTCGGCAACGCCGATGTGCGGCCCGAACATCCGAACGTGCCAGTCGGAACCCGACCCTGGCGCGGCCGGCGCGTAGAGGAGAACTCCACAGGCATCGCCCAGTCCGAGCGCGTCCCAGGCCGCGGTATTCAGGCGCGCGCCCTGAACGGCAGCCAGTGGCGCCGCGGCGTAGAAAAAGTCGATTCCGGCGCCGCAGCGCCTCGGCGCGTGTGGACCGGTATCGACACTGTCTTCCGGCAAGCCGAGCGCGGCTTCTACGCGAGCCGCCTCAGGCCCGCGCGCTCGAACCACCGGCAGATTGGGATTGTCGAATTCGGCATGCCAGACGTCACCGCCGCGATTGTCCACGCGCACCGGGAACCGGCCGGCCGACAGTTCGAGCATCATCGGTTCGTCACGCCTGCCCCGGCGCGCGATCGCCGCGGCCGCGCCCACCGTGGGATGACCGGCGAATGGAAGTTCGCCGCCGGGCGTGAAAATGCGAATCCGCGCGACGCATTCGGCAGTCCCGGGGGTCAGCAGAAACACGCTCTCGGAGTAGTTGAACTCGCGTGTAATGCGCAGCATCGCCTCGCCCGACAGGACATCGGCACCGAAGATTACCGCCAGCGGGTTGCCGGCGTACCGGCGGTCCGTGAAAACGTCCCAGGTTTCGTATCGAAGCATTCCGCGCACCGGTGTCCTTTCCGTTCATGGGTCTCGATCGGATTCTGGCATGCTCGCAAGAAAAATATTTTCCCCATTTTCAAAAAACTGGCGTATAGTGCTCGAAGCTGCAGAACACAGCAGTGGTTGATTTTGACCGTAATCCCTAAAGACTACCCTTCAATATCCTCCATTTCCTGAATTCACGCGCAGTCAAGAGCGCACCGGCAGCACATCGGGCACCGCCATTTCGGCAACCCGGTTTTTTTAATTAATTGAAAGAGTAAAGAAACAATGTCTACTACTACTGGCACAGTGAAATGGTTCAACGATGCGAAGGGTTTCGGCTTTATCTCGCAGGATGACGGCGGCAAGGATGTATTCGTGCATTTCAGCGCGCTGACCGGTTCGGGCTTCAAGAGCCTGGCCGAGGGCCAGAAGGTCCAGTTCGAAGTGACCGACGGCGCCAAGGGCCCGCAGGCTTCGAACGTCGTCACGATCTGATCGCGACCGACAGAAAGCTGTAGAAAAGGCCCCGCCCAGTGCGGGGCCTTTTCTTTTTAATGACATCGGATTGCCTGCGGTACCCGCTGCCAGCCAGATTCGCTATGCTGTGCATCCGGCCAAACCGGTGCAGCTCAATGGAAGACACGCGGCAGATGGCAGCAAAGGTTCTTTCGCTACTGGACCTGACCCGACTCGAAGACGACGCCGACGACAGCCAGGTGCGCGCACTTTGCGCACGCGCCGATACGCGCTTCGGGCACCCGGCTGCGGTCTGCGTGTATCCGCATTTCGTCTCCGCGGCCCGGGACGCATTGGACCAGGCCGACCTTTCGAGCGATGTCGCAGTGGCGACGGTGGCCAATTTTCCCGCCGGCGGCAGCGATCTGAAACTGGCTCTGCTGGATACGGAACAGGACCTCGAGTACGGCGCCGATGAAGTCGACGTGGTGTTTCCATGGCGCGCGTTGCTGGCCGGCAACGAGGCCGCCGGCGCCGATCTGGTCGCCGAGTGCAAGGCGATCTGCGGATCGCACACGCTCAAGGTGATCCTGGAATCCGGGATGCTCCCCGACGCACATGCCGTCCGGCGCGCCGGCGAGATCGCGATCAACGCCGGCGCCGATTTTCTCAAGACATCGACCGGCAAGGTCGCGGCGGGCGCCTCGCCCGAGGCCGCCCGCACCATGCTCGAGACCATCCGCGACAGCGGCCGGCCGGTCGGCTTCAAGGTCTCCGGCGGGGTGCGCACGCTCGCCGATGCCCGCCAGTACACGCAGATCGCCGAAGACGTGATGGGTCCCGGATGGGTCTCGCCGGCAACCTTCCGGATCGGCGCCTCTAGCCTGCTGGATGCGCTGCTGGCGGAGCTCGAAGGAGAATGACCCCGCTGCCCCAGGAAATCATTCGAAAAAAACGCGACGGCGGTGTCCTGGACGATGCCTCGATAAATGAATTCATCGCCGGCATCGCCGACGGCAGCGTGGCCGACGAGCAGCTCGGCGCGTTCGCCATGGCGGTCTTTCTCAACGGCATGAACCGGGACGAATGCATCGCCCTGACGCTGGCCATGCGCGATTCGGGGCGGGTCATGCAGTGGGCGGACCAGGACCTGCCGGGGCCAGTGCTGGACAAGCACTCCACCGGCGGCGTCGGCGACGCGGTCTCGCTGATCCTCGGGCCGTGGGTGGCCGCCTGCGGCGGCTTCGTGCCGATGATCTCCGGGCGCGGGCTCGGACATACGGGCGGCACCCTGGACAAGCTTGCCAGCATCCCGGGCTACGATCCGTTCCCCGATCCGGAACGACTTTCGCGGGTCGTCAGGCAAATCGGCGTGGCGATCATCGGCCAGACCGACGATCTGGCGCCGGCGGATCGGCGCTTCTACGCGGTGCGCGACGTGACCGCCACGGTCGAGTGCATGCCGCTGATCGTCGCCTCGATCCTGTCGAAAAAACTCGCCGCCGGCCTGGAGGCGCTGGTCATGGACGTCAAGACCGGCAGCGGCAGCGTGATGGGCGCCGAATCGCGATGCGTGGAACTGGCCGAGACCATCTGCAGCGTGGCCGCGGGCGCCGGCACGCCGACTTCGGCGTTGGTGACTGACATGAACCAGGTGCTTGGTCGCAACGCCGGCAACGCGCTGGAGGTCGCCGAAGCCATCGAAATCCTGCGCGGCGAACGCCGCGCAGGCCGGCTGCTCGAAGTCACCCGCGCGCTGGCGGCCGAAATGCTTCTGGCCGGCGGACTGTTCGCGGAGCGCGACGAGGCGCTTTCAGCGCTGGATGAAAGTCTCGGCTCCGGCCGCGCCGCAGAACGGTTTCAGTCCATGGTCTCGGCGCTGGGCGGTCCGAACGAGTTGCTGGGGCAGTATCGGGAGATTCTGCCCGAGGCCCCCGTGGTCGTAGAGGTCGCACCCGCAGAGGCCGGTTTCATCGTCGAAATGGATGTCTACCGGCTCGGGATGACCGTGGTCGAGCTCGGCGGCGGCCGAACGCGCAGTGACCAGAAAATCGATCTCGCCGTGGGCCTGGAGAACGTCGCCGGCATAGGCGAACGGGTCGACGAGCACCGCCCGATCGCGCGCATCCATGCCCGCAGCCACGAGGACGCCGCGCGCGCGGCGACTCGACTGACCGCCGCGATCAGGCTGTCGGACACGCCTGCAGACCCGCCGCCGCCGATCCACCGCGCCGTGAATTCGTCGCGGCCCCGGCCCGCAAGGGATACATTTTAATCGTGAAGCGTATCGACCCGGAAATTCTCCAGGCCCTGCTTCGGACCCGTGAAGCGGCCTATGCACCCTACTCCGGGTTCCAGGTCTCGGCGGTTGCCGTATCATCCGACGGTCGCAGCTATGCCGGCTGCAACGTCGAGACGGCACACTTCAAGAGCGTCTGCGCCGAGGCCTCGGCACTGTCAGCCATGGTCGGCGCCGGGCGGCGCGAACTTGCGGCCATCTACGTCCTGGGTCCCGGAGACACGCCCTGCCCGCCCTGCGGCGACTGTCGCCAGCGAATCCACGAGTTCGCCCGCGGCACGGCGCGCGTGATACTGGTCGACGAAAGCGGCCGAGAACTGCAATGCCGCACCATCGAGGAACTGCTGCCTTATGCATTCGGGCCTGACAGCCTAGAAACGCGCTGAAGCCCGGCTGAACCTGAAATCGCACGGAGCCGGCCACCGGAGACAATTCCATGCACAAGACCATACCAATCGCTCTGCCGCTTGCCGCGATCACGTTTGCAATCACGCTTTCAGTCGCACTTGCATTTTCGTCCCATGCTGATTCCGCCGAACAGGAGGTCGACGCCATGGACACCGATACCGCCGGGAGATTTGCTCAGTTGGCACTCGACTGCATCGAGCGCGAATACCCCAACCTGATCCATCACGTGCTGACCGGCGACGACGATGTGGCGCCGCCGCGCGAACTCACGCCTGCCTTCTACGGGTGTTACGACTGGCACTCGGCGGTGCACGGCCACTGGCTGCTGGTCCGCCTGGCGCGCCGCTATCCCGACAGCGACTTCGGGAAAAAGGCAATCGAGGCGCTGGGACGCAATCTCACGCACGCGCACCTTCTGGCCGAGGCCGCCTACGTCGCCAATCCGGCGCGCGACGGTTTCGAGCGGCCCTACGGTCTTGCCTGGCTGCTGCAGATGATCGCGGAACTGGACGAATGGGGC